>Ga0157373_10000860_pt1 | contig 23576 bp, 19 predicted proteins | sample C65metaG_FD_113460 | JGI IMG/M metagenome (GOLD analysis project Ga0157373, IMG submission 113460) | Corn rhizosphere microbial communities from Kellogg Biological Station, Michigan, USA - C6-5 metaG | ecosystem: Host-associated > Plants > Roots > Rhizosphere > Soil | place: USA: Michigan... | reverse complement strand
GTACAATAAAAAAAGACGTCACAGCTCACTAAACTACAAGACAATAGAAGAATTTAACAAGCAAAATAGAATCTATAAAAATGCAGCTTAACTTGTACTGGACTTTTTATTTGCATATCCACTTTGGAATATGATGCTTTAAATATAGCTCTTTCATGCGGATTGATAAAACGAATTTATATTAACACCTGATTTCAGTCATTTAGATTTTTTTAGTAAAAAAACGCTATATAATATTAGTGCTTATAGTAACAAGACAAGCGTATCTTCAAACACTTTTATAGATGATTTGGTTCAATTGAGCCAAATTAAACAAGAATTAAAAGATCATTTTTATCGGGGAATTTACTTTATTGGTTAAACTCTGCTGCTCAAAGTCGGGAGACTTTGAGCTAGTAAATAAGATTATTTCCTTTAAACTTGACCCAAAATTAGGAGACTTCGGAGAGCAAGTACTTTATTTTTTGTTTCTTCCAGAAATTCTCAAATTGATGTCAAAATTCATATTGATTTTTCGCAACATTTATCATTCGAGATATTGCGCTGGTATTATCTTTTCCGTTTCTTTTTGGGGCTTCAATGAATCCTTTTTCGATTAATTCTGAAAACAAAAATCCAATCGATTGTAAACTTCCTTTAATTTTTATTTTTTGTAGAGCTGAAATTTTTTCAATGTTAATGGATTTTGATAATTGAGACTTTATTTCTGAAGTAATTCTCTTTTCTAAACCATCTCCTTTATAATCAATAGTGTGGCGTCGTGAAAGGTTTTCCGATTCTCTGTCAAATATTTTGTTCATATGTTTAAAGTGCATCTCAATATTATCTGAATCAAAATATTTTAAAGCAAAAAAATAAAAAGTTTTATCGTAATAGTATACTAAATGATTTTTATATATACCATAATTATCAAATTTATCTTTAGGTCTAAAAGAATAGGAATCTTGGAATAAATTATTTCCAAGTATATAATAATCAATTTTTTTTATCTGGCTCGCTAAAAATTTGAAATCGTCATTTTTTACAAAGTAATCATATATTGTTGCGTAAATATATTTTTCTTTAAAGTTTTTAAAACTATATTGGAGATATTCAATGATCTCTTCTTCAGTAAAATAAGATACTATTACGTATTTGATCAAATTATCGCTATCAAATTTATTCTTTGCAGAGTTTATATAATTCAAAAAATAATTGTAATCGTGATTTCCATTTTTTGCGATATTTATTTCAAAATCTGACAATGTATTTGCTTTAAAAACTTCTATTTCATTTATAAAATCTGAAAATTTATTACGATATAAAAGATTGTCTTCAGTTGCTTTTTGTTCTTCGATTGCCTTATGATTCTTCTCTAATTCGTCGAAAAATAGATAAATTTCTTCTTTTAAAAATTTATACAAACTATAGAAATAATCTTTTTTATTGTACTTATAAAAATCTATTTCACCTATTATGAAAACATAATCAAAAGCTCTTTCCTCACTTTTTTCATAAGTATAAATTAAATCATCTGCTATAACTTCAAAATCTTTTGGAAAATGAGATATTTCTACATCCCGGTTAAGTTGCCCGTTATGCTCTTCTTGACTGTACTTTGAAAAGAGAATGTCCTCTAAAATTTTAATGTCCTCGAAATAACGTCCGTCAATGTATTTCTCTGTTGTTAATAATGGTTTTTTTTCTTTTTCTATTAGGTAATAATTAAACTCTAAGTTTTTGAAAATTTTAAAAAAATCTACATAGGTATGATAATAAATATTGACTTTAACATCTTGATAATTTATTAACTTAATTTCTTTGAAATGTTTTTCCCAATTAGGATTTGTTTTTAAAATATCTTTTTGAATTTTAATTTCCCCAGACTTTTGTTGATAATTTATAATATTGAAAAACTTCATACTTTGAACATTGATAATTGGCTACTATTACAAATTTATAAATAAAATATCTCAGGAAATTGTTTAGATTAAAAGAATATTCCACAAAAGTACATACAACAACTTAATTGAAAGCCTGAATTGCATTAAAGGAAAATAACTCTCTGATGACTAATATTTATTTAATCAAAGATTTTACAAATAATAGAATAGAATTTCTGGATTTGCTAAGAGCTTTTTCTTTAAAGGTTGAAAGAAAGATGATTTACTTATATTTGCTTCGCAAAGCAAATTCAAATGTTCAAAAAAATAAATACTGTATTTCTCCTTGGCTTCTTTACGGTTTTTTGTTCGGCTCAACAGGTTCGACCTTCAAAATCCTCTGAAATTTACCGCGACCTCAAAACGCTCAAAAATTTACCTAAAGTTTTATACTTAGCTGCTCATCCTGATGATGAAAATACAGGTTTGCTTTCATGGTTGATTAACGACAAAAATGTAGAAACGGGTTATTTATCTTTAACAAGAGGTGATGGCGGTCAGAATTTATTGGGAACAGAACAAGGTGCTGCATTGGGTTTAATCAGAACGCATGAGCTTTTAGAGGCAAGAAAATTAGACGGTGCCCAGCAGTTTTTTACCCGTGCGATTGATTTTGGGTTCTCTAAAAACACGACTGATACCTTTAAACAATGGGATGAAGACAGCATTATAGCGGATGTAGTTTGGGTTATCCGTAAATTCCGTCCGGATGTTATCATTTGTCGTTTTCCTCCTACTGCGGCGGCAGGTCACGGACAGCACGCGGCTTCGGCGGTGGTTGCAGAAAAAGCTTTTAAGTTGGCAGGCGATAAAAATGCTTTCCCAAATCAATTAAAATATGTGAATGTTTGGCAACCAAAACGCATATTGTGGAATACTTTCCGATTTGGTGCAGTTAATACAACCGCTGAAAATCAACTGAAAGTAACGGTTGGGCAATATGATGCGCAACTGGGAATGGGCTATGGTGAGTTGGCGGGATTAAGCCGAAGTTTACATAAGAGCCAAGGTGCAGGAACACAGTCTGTAGCCGGCATTAAAACTGAATATTTTTCTCATGTTAACGGCGAACCTGCAAAAGCAACACTTTTTGACGGAATAGTTAAAACCTGGACTTCACAAGGAAACGCTGATATCGATCAATCATTGGATACAATTATTTCCGCTTTCAACTTCAATAATCCTGACCTTAGCTTGCCTGCTTTACTTGCTTTGCGAAAAAAGGTAATGACGTTACAAGATTCAGAAATAAAAAAGGATAAAATTAAATCTCTCGACAATATTATTTTAAGCTGTGCAGGGTTTATGGGCGAAGTAGTTACTAATCAGGCTGAAGCTGTTGCCGGAGAAAATCACAATTTCAGGTTAAATCTGATTTCAAGAGCTGATAATTCTGTCGTTTTAGAAAATGTAAAATGGTTAAGTCAATCAGAAAGCTTCAACAGAAAATTGTCAAAAGATTCTTTAATCACCATTCAACACGAAATTCAGATTCCTGCAGATACAGCACTCACAGAACCTTATTGGTTGGCAAAATCTCCCACGAATGCGGCAACTTTCTCAGTTCCGAATGATACTTTAGTCGGTTTGCCTGAAGCAGAATCACCATTAAATGTTTTGCTTAATTTAAAAATAGGTTCGGAAAAGTTTCAGGTTAAACTTCCTTTATCTTTCAAGAAATTAGATCCGGTGCGTGGTGATGTGGTTGAAGCTTTGCGCATTGTTCCTGCATTGGAACTGAAATTTACACAACCACTTTATCTGGTCAAAGAAAATGAAGATTTACATTTAAGTTTAAATTTTAAGGTTAATTCCAACAAACAGTTCAACAATGGAAAAGTAAATCTGATGTATAACGGAGAACGATTAGGTGGCGGTGATTTAAAATCCATCAATGGCAAAGATTTTACCATTGATTACGTTATTCCGAAAAATAAGCTTGCCTCAATCAATTCGAGTCGTTTGCAATTGGATGCAAATTATGTTGCAGATGGAGTAACTTATAATAAAAATAAGGTATTAATTCAATATCCGCATTTACCTGCCTTACAATATTTTGCGCCTGCAACGGTAACCGTAATGAAAGGAGATATTCAGGCGAAGGTTAAAAAAGTAGGTTACATAGAAGGTGCAGGTGATTTCATTCCTGAATTTTTACGCATTGCAGGTATTCAGGTAGATGTCTTGAAAGACGAAGATTTTTATGGCAACTTAGATGAATCCGGCGGAAACGGTAGTCAAAACAAGCTTGCACAATATGACGCCATCATATTGGGTGTTCGTGCCAATAACACGGAGAAAAAGCTCGGTCGCTGGATGCCTTTTTTATGGTCTTATGTAAAAGGCGGAGGTAATCTGGTGATGCAGTATAACACCAATCAGGATACAACGGTTGACCAATTGGGAATGTATAATTTCAATATTGCTAATAAGCGGGTTACCGAAGAAAATGCTGAGGTTAAATTTTTAAATCCAAATCATAAATTACTGAACTATCCAAACAAAATTACCGCAAATGATTTTAACGGTTGGGTACAGGAGCGTGGCGCTTATTTCCCTGCTCAATGGGACGCAGCTTATGAACCACTTTTTGAAATGCACGACACAAACGAAGAACCTTTGCAGGGATCAACTTTATATGCAAAATACGGAAAAGGTAATTTTATTTATACACCTTTGGCATTTTTCAGACAGTTGCCTGCGGGAAATGTTGGGGCGGCACGCTTGTTTTTAAACTTTTTATCTGCACAGAAAAACTGATGAACAATCAACTTAAAAATTGGAATACCTGGTACATACTATTAGCAATTGCATTGGTATTGCAAATCGTATTTTATTATTTGTTTACTAAATTTTGGGCATGAGTACAATAGATTGGACCGTTCTTATTTTTACACTGGTTGCAGTGGTTGTTTATGGCGTATTTATTGGTCGTGGTCAAAAAAGCAACGAATCTTACCTGAAAGCAGATAATAAAATGCCTTGGTACATTGTGCTTATTGGTATTATGGCGACGCAGGCAAGTGCGATTACGTTTCTTTCAGCGCCGGGTCAGGCTTACACAGACGGTATGCGCTTCGTTCAGTATTACTTTGGTTTGCCGTTGGCGATGATTGTGATTTGTATTACTTTCATTCCTATTTTTCAGCGTTTAAATGTATATACGGCTTATGAATATTTAGAAAATCGTTTTGATAAGAAAACAAGGGTGCTCACTTCACTGCTTTTCCTTTTTTCGAGAGGCTTATCAACAGGAATCAGCATTTATGCTCCGAGTATCATTTTATCAAGCGTTTTAAACTGGGATATTTATTTAACCAATGTTTTAACGGGTGGCATTTTGTTGATTTACACCTATATTGGCGGTGCAAAAGCAATTGCTCACACCCAAAAAATACAGTTTCTTATTATTCTGGGTACCATGGCTTTTGCAGGTTATCTGCTTATTCAAAATATGCCGAATGGAATTGGCTTTAAGGATGCACTTTATCTCGCAGGGAAATCTGGGAAGCTTAACGTAATCACCACAGAATTCGACTGGAAAGATAAATACAATATCTGGAGCGGACTGATTGGTGGTTTTTTTCTGGCACTTTCTTACTTCGGTACCGACCAGAGTCAAGTTGGGAGGTATATTACTGCAAAGGACAATACCAATGCAAAAATGGGCTTGCTGTTGAACGGATTGGTTAAAATACCGATGCAGTTTGCTATTCTGCTTATTGGTGCTTTGCTTTTTGCATTCTTTTCTTTAAAACCTGCTCCGATTTATTTTAACGAACGTTCTTATCAAAATCTGAAGGAAACACAACCTGAACAGGCTGCAGTATTTGAAAAAGAGCATCAGGATTTACAAACAAAATTTAATTCAGAATCGAAAGAAATTTTAAAGCTAAAAGAAACTCAATCTCCTCAACTTAACAAAACAATTCAGGATTTTAAAAGTACACAAACCGAAGTAAAAGCGCTTCACGGAAGGGTAGAGGAAGCTATTAATAATTCAAACTATAATGCTGAGAAAACAGATACCAATTATATTTTCTTGTATTTCGTAAAAAACACCTTGCCTGTAGGGATGATCGGTTTACTGTTTGCCGTCATTTTTCTAGCCAGTTGGGGTTCAATTTCCGCAGCGCTGAATTCCCTTGCCGCCTGCTCACTGAAAGATGTTCATTTGATATTTAAAAAAGAAACTCTAGATGATGCAACCGAATTGAAGTATAGTCGTCTGCACACTTTAGCGTGGGGTATTTTCTCCATTGGCGTAGCGATGTTTGCCACTCAAATGGGTTCACTTATTGAAGCAGTTAATGTGTTGGGTTCTCTTTTCTACGGACCGATATTGGGGATTTTTCTTGTTGCATTTTATTATAAAAAAATCGATGGGGCGAATGTATTTATCTCTGCCATTTTATCAGAAATTACGGTGATTGCTATTTACAATTTCGATATTGTTTCATTCCTTTGGCTTAACGTAATCGGTGCAGCGGCAGTCATTATATTTTCGTCAATCGGGTTACTATTTTATAAGCAGAAAGCATTAACTTCGTAACGCATAAGTATAAAATACATACAACAAAAATATTATGAAAACAATCATTAAAACTGCTACTGTACTTTTTGCTACAATGGCAATTTCAGTAAATGCATTTGCGCAGGAAGCTAAAAAACCTGCCAGTCCTCCGGCTACTGCTACGGGTAAAATTAAAGATGCAACCATTACAATTGCCTACAGCAGTCCGTCTGTTAAAGGTCGTACAATCTAGGGTGGTTTAGAAGCTTATGATAAAGTTTGGCGTGCAGGTGCGAATGAAGCAACGACTTTCGAAACCAATAAGGACATTACCGTACAGGGCAAAAAACTGCCAGCAGGTAAGTACAGCTTTTTCTTAATCCCTAAAGAAAGCGGAACCTGGACTGCTATTTTTAACAAAGAGCCAAAGCAATGGGGCGCTTATAAATACGAAGAAGCTAAAGATGCTTTACGTGTTGATGTAAAAACAAAAGCTTTACCAGCAACACAGGAAACTTTAGTGTATAAAATAAACAATAAGGGATTCACAATGGATTGGGATAAAATCTCAGTTCCTGTGGAAATCAAATAAATTGAAATATTAAGAAATTATATCCCGTTTATGCGGGATTTTTTTGTTTATAATTTAAATATTGCTTTAATGATTAAACTATAAATTCCGGTTATTGTTTAGAACAGCTTTTAGAATTTCAAATTAGAACAGTAAATCCTTATTTGGCTTTATTATTCTTGTACCCACATTTGGTTAGAAGATTTAGTGAGAATTTCTCAAATTTAATTTTAGTTTTAAAAGATTATTATGAAATTAAAAAGTATATATAAACACTTTGTTACCCGATATGATAATATTTTAAAGTATTAAGTTGATTATAATAGATTATAACAAATTAGAAGAGTTAGGTCAACTTATCTGACGATTAAATAAAAAAAGTGAATCAATTTTGATTCACTTTTCATTTGTATATATATTTTAACTAAGCCTCAATAAACTCCAAAAGATCTTTGTTAATTGTTGGAGCTTCCGTAGTCGGCATTCCGTGAGGGAAACCAGGATATGTTTTTATTGTTCCGTTTTTCAATAATTTAATAGATTTCAAAGCTGCATTTTGGTACGGCACAATCTGGTCATCTTCACCGTGAAGCACTAAAACAGGAATATCAACAGCTTTCAAATCGTCTCTGAAATCAGTCTCAGAAAACGCTTTGATTCCGTCGTAATGAGCCACAATTCCGCCCATCATTCCTTGTCTCCACCAATTTCTCTGTACGCCTTCTTTCACATCTGCCCCTTCTCTATTGTAACCGTAGAAAGGGAAAGTCAAATCGATGTAAAACTGTTGTCTGTTGTTCAAAGTCTGGTCTCTGATGCCATCAAAAACTGACATCGGAACACCATCAGGATTTTCATCACTAGCCACCATAATTGGAGGTACTGCACTGATTAAAACTGCTTTTTTAGCTCTTCCGTTAGCATATTTATTCACATAACGAATCACTTCGCCGCCACCTGTTGAGTGACCGATGTGAACTACATCTTTCAAGTCAAGGAATTCAACCAATTCAGCGGCATCAGAAGCATATTGCTCAATGGTATGATTATAAATATCCTGACTGGAACGACCATGACCTCTTCTGTCGTGCGTCACCACTCTGTACCCTTTTTGTAAAAAGAAAATCACCTGTGCGTCCCAATCGTCTGATGATAAAGGCCATCCGTGGTGAAACATCAAAACTGGTCCTTCGCCTTGGTCTTTGTAAAAAATCTCTGTTCCGTCTTTTAATTTTAGTGTGCTCATTGTTTTAAATTTTTTAATGTTGTGATTAATTTATTTTAATATTTTGTTGTCTTAATTCTTTAGCAAATGTAGGATGCTTCAATTCATTTCTCGTTAATCTAGTTTAATATCGTACATTTTTGATAATTTTTCTTTGGGCAGCTATTTCCGCCTGGAGTTTATCCTGAGCTTGTCGAAGGGTTCCCAATTTTTTTTGCTCGAAGATTTCAGCTAAATAGAAATTGATTGCAAGCAAAAAAGGATTTCCACTCAAGTCGGGCTGCAGATTCGGTATTAGTTCACGTTTTCCCTTACCAATTCCAAAAGGTCTTCTGCGCCACCATCGAATTTCTTCCCATTCACGAAGAAAGAAGGTGTTCCGTTCACGCCACTCATAATCCCACTTTCAAAATCGGCATCTACTTTTTCAGCCAATTCTGTACTTTCCAAATCCTTTTCAAATTGAGGAATATTCAGTTTTAATTGTTCCGCCAGCTTCATCAGTAAGTTTTCATTCAAATCTCTCTGGTTTTCATAAATCGCATCGTGCATTTCCCAGAATTTTCCCTGAAGATTGGCCGCTTCTGCTGCGATGGCCGCCGGTCTTGCATATTGGTGCATTTCAGACAGTGGAAAGTTTCTGAAAACAAATTTAATTTGACTTCCAAATTCTTTCATCAATTCCTTCAGAACCGGATAAGCAGCGCCACAGTATGGACATTGATAATCGCCGTATTCTACAATAATAAGGTTGGCAGTTAAGTTGCCTTGTGCGTGGTCAGTATTGCTGACATTTGGTTTTAGTGACATAATTTATTTTGTGTTAAGGGTTTCTAAAGCGTCTAAAATTCCGTCTGCTCCTGGATTAATTGCCGTTGGTGACAGATAACTCCATTCGATGATTCCATCTTTGTTAATGACGAACAGTGCGCGTTTACATTCACCTTCTTCCTCATCATAAACACCATATTTTTTAGCAATTTCTCCTTTCGCTTCGAAGTCTGCGAGTAAAGGGAAGTGTAAATTTCTGGATTGTGCAAATGCGAGATGACACCATTTGCTGTCCACAGAAATTCCGAAAATCTCTGCATCGTATTTCTTGAAAAACTTCAAAGTCTCATTGTACAAAGCCATCTGGTCGCTGCAAACCGGACTCCAGTCTGCCGGATAAAAAGCGAGGATGACATTCTTTCCTTTGAATTCTGAAAGTGTAATTTTCTGGTCGGGCGTTGCGTACAAAGTGAAATCTGGGGCAACATCGTTTTTCTGTAACATAATATTAGTTTTTAGCGTTAATTTTTGAAATCAATATTCCGCAAATCATTATTAATAATGCTGGAATCATCAAAGTCCATTTTGTAAAATAATTGAGTAGGAAAGGAGCGATAAACGCACCGGATAAAAATCCTATCCACAAAAGCAAAAGATGAATGGCGTTGGATTGATATTCCTTTTTTTCTGCTTTATCTTTGGTCATCATCAGCATTGCGGTGTTTCTTGCCAAGCTGTTCAGAGTTCCTGTCACGAAATCTGTATTCACTTTTTGGTTTCCTACAGAAGTCACAATCGTGTTCATCAATCCCATTGAAAATCCGACAATTGCAATGGATAACAAATTATTGATATCATAAAAATAAGCAATAATTGAATAGAAAATAAGAATACTGGAAACTATATAAAATGTTAATATTTGGTTCTTAATTCTCTTCCACAATGAAAGGCAGGTTCCGGTATAAATTCCTAGTAAAAAACAACTTATGACTGTAATTGAGGTGATAATAATTCCAGATTTATCGGTTGAAATTGCCGCTCCTAATGACGTGGTATTTCCACTCATAAAAGAGACGTACGTTTTCCATTGAATCAGTCCTGTTGCATCAATATAACCTGCAATTAAAGCTAAAAATATCGCCAATCTCTCTTGCATCTTAATTGAATCAGATGAAACGGAAATGTTTGTTTTGATGACGGAATTATACATTATTTCGAGAGATTTAATTCTAATCTTATTTCTTAGGCTGAATAAAAACTTTCTCAGTGGGGAATTTCTCAATTTCGCCTTCTTTCAAACCAAAATTAGTAATAACAACATCCTTCGGATTTCCGGAAAGCCATTCGCTTAAATCAATCGATTCATATTTTCCGCTGTTGAAGCCAATCAGAATTCTACAAACCGTATTGCCTGTATTTTTGATGTAATGTCCGGCTCCCATTGGAACATAACCCACATCTCCTGCACTGAATTGTTCTGTAACGCAAGTAGATTCTGCAAGGAAAACCGACATTTCGGCCTGTCCTGAAATAAAATATTGCCATTCGTCCGCATTCGGATGCCAGTGCATTTCTCTCAAAGCGCCCGGCTCCAATTCCAAAATAGAACCAGACATTGTACTGCTGATAGGAAATTCTTTACTCGTAACCAATCTTTGTAAACCTCCGCCCGGTACAATTCTAGGCTGTTGAGAATGCAATGGATAACGATGGAAACTCGTTAATTCGATGTCAGATTCATTCGGACGAGCAGCTGCATTGAATGACATCTCATCCGGAACAATTCCCGCTGCGAAGTAGGCTTCTTTTTGAGGTAAAGCTGCGACTTCTTCCAAAGTTAAACCTAAATTTTGAGCGACAATTTCAGGTGGTACAGACGAAACAAAATCTGTCACGCTGAACGTATGGTCTTCAGAAAAATTACCGTTATCAAAAATCAAAATGAAATGACATTCTTCCGTTCCTGTCGCCTGAATCGAGTGACCGTACCCTTTTGGAAAATACCAAACATCACCCGGCTCAAAATTGTCTGTGTAGCTGTGTCCGTCAGGATGAATAATTGTTGTACGAACCGTTCCTGAAATTACATAAGCCCATTCTGCGGCGTTAGCGTGCCAGTGTAATTCTCTCATACTTCCAGGTTTCAATCTCATAGAAACGCCGGCAATGCCTATAGAAGCAGGGAAATCTTTTACAGAAGCACCTCTTGTCGTTCCACCATCGTTAGTTCTTGGTTCTTTTTTCTCTAATTCGTATTTGAAGCTTAATGATGCAGTATTCATAATGATAAGTTTTTGTGATGAATAATAGTTTGTCTTTATTTCTACTGTAAAGCTACCTCGGAATCAAAGGATTTTGAAGTGCTTTTCGGTGAATGGGCAAAATGAGTCGGTGGGAATTTGAAAGAGATAGTTGGCTGGAAAACGCGCTTTAGAAGTTGCTGGATAATTGATGTGAGATAATAGATGAGATAGACTCGCAATTGAAATTATTCTTGTTTTTTATTTGTCTCAACCTAAAGTGAGCAAAACAAATTTCGTCAAGATTACTCCCTTTAGGGCCGGGGAAATAATCTTGATGAAATTGAAACAAATTGTCTGACAAAAGTTAATCCCAGTATTCGTGGTATAAAAAATCACATTTAAACTCAAAAAAAAATCCGTCCCAATTTTAGTTGAAACGGATTTTATTGTAAGAATCTGCAAAGAAACTAAACCTGACAGATATGTATTTATCTCACAAGAATAATCTTGCCTGTATGCGAACCGTCTTCAAGCAGTCGGTGAGCTTCTGCGGCTTCCGAGAAAGGAAATGTTTTATAAATGACAGGTCTGAACTTTTTAGATTCAATCAAAGGCCAGACATTTTTCTGAATCTCTTTGGTCAATTGTTTTTTGAACTCATATTCCCGACTTCTCAAAGTACTTCCTGTAACAGTCAAACGCTTTGTCATTACTTTCCAAATGTCTAAATCTACGTGACTGCCACTTACCGCATTGATGTGAACCAATCTGCCTTCAGGTTTTAGAATGTTGATGTTTTTGGCCAGATAATCACCGCCAATCATATCCAGAATGACGTCGACACCTTCATCTTGAAGTTCGGTTTCAAAATTCTGGGTCTTATAATTAATGTAAGAATCTGCGCCGAGTTCAATACATTTCTGACCTTTTTCATCAGAACCTACGGTGACAATTACTTTTGAACCCAAAGCGTGGGCAATCTGAATTCCCGTGATTCCAATCCCGCTGTTTCCGCCATGGAGCAAAAGGGTTTCTCCCGGTTGAAGATTTCCTCTCTGAAAAACATTAGACCAAACCGTAAAAACTGTTTCCGGTAAGCTTGCCGCCTCAGCAAAACTTAAATCTGCCGGAATCGGTAAACATTGGCCTTCCCTCACAGCGACATATTCTGCGTAACCGCCACCCGCGAGAAGTGCACAAACTCTGTCGCCAACGGTAAAATCTACGACATCAGATCCGCATTTTACAATAGTTCCGGCAACTTCCAATCCCGGAATTTCGGCAGAAGCTCCTTCTGGTGCGGGATAATTGCCTTCACGCTGAAAAACATCGGAACGGTTGAGTCCGGCGGTTTTCACTTCGATTAAAACTTCGTCTCCGGATATTTCGGGAGTAGGGTAATCCTGTAATTCCAATACATCAGGACCTCCAGGTTTTGTAATAACGATTGCTTTCATTTCTTTTAATTTTAATATCAGATTTATTTCAAACTCTCTTCCAGGTCAGTTTGTGAGTCACCAACCTCGAATTGCTGGTGAACGGTTTTTCGCTTTCAAGATGCAGAAAACCATCTTTAAAGATAACGATTCTATTCTGCGTTTGCCCCGTCCAGTTAGGGAAAAGTGAAATGTACATCGTGTGACTCAACAACTGTTTTTCATCATCAGTTTTGAACGGCCCCGAATACGCAAGATAGGTTGAGCCTTCCTGTGTATATTCTTCCGGCGTGGCATTAGTCCAGTGTTCCTGATGAAAGTTTTCACGGTGCGTATCCATAATTTGTGCCGACATATAACCATCAGGATTATAAATAATCAGTCCTTTCGGATTTTCGCCCATCGGATGCGTGATTTCTCCGCCGTGGACAGGGACTTCGATGAGTTCTACCAAAGTCCAGGTTCCTACAAGTTTTTCAAAAAGTGTTTCCATAACTTTAAAATGAAATGAGCGTACCGAAATACGCCCATTATGTTTTTTGAATTAGAAAGGTTGGTTGTATTTTCCGGTCAACGCTTTGTTTTCGATACTTTTTGCAAAGTTGGGCGTTTCTTCGTGATTGTGTGCATCGGAAGCGGCTTGTCTGGACGCTGCGGCATCAGCAAGATTCACGTTGTGTTCTTTTAAATATTCAAACATTTCGGGAGTTGCTGTTGCGTGAATTTCGTTGGTGTACAAGGTCGTGTTATCATCAATTTTAGTGGCTTTCAGTTCCCATAAAACCTGGACTTTGGTACGGCCGCCTTTGGTAATGGAATCTGAGATGGATAACATTCTGCAGTAATCCGGACGGTGCTCTACCGCAACATAATGCTGAACCATCAAAGCATCTCCAATTGTTTCGACGTTTAAAGAAACAGGTTCGCCATCATACGTAGTCGAAATGGCTGCTCCGATGTGCTGAGTAGAGCATCTTTGATATTCTGCATCGGGAAGATTTAATAACCAATCTGCGATGTTAACTTTTTCGATTGGGGCATTGATAATCGCTGTAACGGTAGAGTGAGATAATGCGTTTTCTGGTGTTTGAATAATTTCCATAATGTATAAAGTTTAAGTGTTTTTATATGTTAATTTGATGGTGTAAAGCTACATTCAACAAATTTCAAAATCAATTGGTGTTCGATGAACAGGCGGAAAGTGTCGTTGAATGAGAAAATAAGATGGTCATATTCCGTAGACTATTTATGTAAAATAAAAAGTTGTTTATTCCAAACAGGGTTGTTTTAAACAAATGTAAAATGCATTTTGTTTCAAACGGTTTGCGGGAAATGATCTGCAAAGTACATTAGTCTCAAACAAGTTGCGGGAAACCAACTGCAAAATAATCTTGACTTACCGAAAACAACACACACAGTTTGTCATTACGTAGGAAACCTAATGAAGTGGTTCGATGAAGTGAATCTAGGCAGTTTAGATTCTTTCTGAATGACAAAAAATGGCACAAAAAAATCACTGGAAAATTCCAATGATTTTAAATAGATTTAGATGAATATCCAATTATTTATAAAGCCATTTCCTAATTAGCTTCGTATAATTCGGCATCACGACGTAAATCACCAGAAAAACCAGACAGCCGGTACTCACTAACGTATCAAAATAACGATTGGCAGGAATATTTATTAATCTTAAAGAGGGCAATAATAACAATTGCATCAAGAGCGACAAAGGAAAAATGGCAGACCAAGTCGCCAGATATTGTTTCCATCGAACAGGAACTTTGGTGTCTGTTTTTTCGCCATAGAACAAAAAATCCAACCCGGATTTGATTTCGTAATTATCTTCTTTTGTGAATAATGGATGGGCTTTATCAATCAATTTTCTTCTGGTATCAGATTCCATCCAGGTTCTAAGATTTTCAATCGTGTCAAAGCGGATAATCACTGTGTAAACAAACGTCAGATCGGGAATCGGACGAATGATTTGCCAGTCGATAAAACCTTTGGCACTTTTGGAAACGGGCAGAATTTCATCCAGCCATTTTTCATATTCGATTTGTTTTCCGGCCAAAACGTGATGTGTGATAACCACAGATGCGCCTTGAGTTTCCATAATGAGATTGGTTTTTAATTAATTTAATGATCGATGGCTAACATAAATAATTTTGTTTCAAAGAAAGATTTCAGCAAAACATCTTCTAGTTCTTCCAAAGCTTTTTCTGGCGCCGGATTTTCTTCGGTTGTTAGTTCTAAAATATCTAATTTTTTCTCTAATAGAGGAAGCAAACCCATTATCGCAACACTCGATTTCAAATCGTGTGCTTTCAATTTTAGTAATTCGAAATCTTTGTTTTCATAAGCCAGTTTCAGTTCCTGCAAATGAGTCGGGACATTATCTAAAAACTGCTGCGTCACGGTTCTTTCAAAATTTTTGTCGCCATTGCTGATAGACTTCAAATAAGTAAGGTCGATGAACTCGTAATTAGAAACGATTTCTTCGGTTTTCGTTTCCGTTTTTACGTTTTCTTTCAGTCCGAAATTTGAAATTAGTTTGAATAATTCTTCCTCTATGATAGGTTTTGAAAAGTATTCGTTCATTCCACGACTCATACATCTTTCGCGTTCGCCCGCCAAAGCGTGTGCGGTCATTGCGATGATTGGCGTGTTCAGTTTAAGTTCTTCACGGATTGTTTGTGTGGCCACGTAACCGTCCATTTGTGGCATTTGGATGTCCATTAAAACCAAATCACAGTCTTTGTTTCTGAGAAATTCTACTGCTTCCAGACCATTGTTTGCAGTATCAAAATCGACGTTCCATTGTGAGAGAAGGTGTTTCATCAGATTTTGATTGATAGCGTTATCATCCACGATTAGCACTCTCAAAGGTGTATTTGTTTTGTCTTTAAAATAATCTATATCAATTTTAGGAATTACATTAAGCTGTTCTTTCGCAATTGTGTAAGGAATATAAAAATGGAAAGTGGTCCCTTTTCCCTGTTCGCTTATCACTTCTATATCGCCGTTCTGCAACTGAATTAGGCTTTTCACAATCGATAAACCAAGTCCGGTTCCTCCGTAATTTCGTGTCGTTGAATCTTCACCCTGATTGAATCTTTCAAAGACTTCAATGAGTTTTTCTTTATCAATTCCAATTCCCGTGTCAGAAACTTTAAAACCGACAATGACTTCGTTTTCGGTCTGTTGTTTATTATAAATTTCGATATTGATAGTTCCCTGATGCGTAAATTTGATGGCATTTCCGATGAGGTTGACCAGAATCTGAGTCAGTCTTGTGGCGTCGCCATTCAAAGTATCTGGAATCGAAGTGTCGATTTTGCTGGAAATCGTCAATCCTTTTTCTTTGGCGCGTTCCATAAAAAATGTTTCAACAGAGTTCGCTAGTCCACTGATGCTGAATATACCTTTGGTAATACGCATCATACCGGCTTCGATTTTTGATAAATCGAGAATATCATTAACAATTGCCATCAGATTCTCTCCTGAACGCTGAATTGACGAGACAAATTCTTTAGAGGTTTCATCCAAAGGTCTTTTTTGTAAAAGGTTTGTAAAGCCCAGAATTCCGCTCAAAGGAGTTCTGATTTCGTGGCTCATATTGGCTAGGAAATTTTCTTTGGTCTGTGCGGCAACCGATGCTTTTTTCTCCGCAACATCCAATTCCTGAATCAACAATCGCTGACGTTTGAACTGACGTAGAATGTGATAACCGACAATTGAACCGCTTAAAATCAAAAGAATCAATAAGGAAATATCATACAACCTTGCTTTTTGTCCCATCGCTTCAGTCTCTTTGCTGAGGTCAACCATATGAAGTTTTCGGCTTTCGTAAATTTTTGCAGTGATAGAAGTGATTTCGTTCGAAATTTTTCTAGCTCTCGGGTTGGCAATGGAAGTGTTGTCGTCCATATTTCCAAGGGTGTGGTAACGAACCAGTAATTTATCCTTCGTTGTTTTCTTTTCCATTGCAAGAACGCTCAATCTGTGAATCAGCTTTTCTTCTACGCCATCTGAATTGTCTTTGGAAAGTGAATCTAGAAAGTTTTCTATCTGATTAATTTTCTGGTCGATTCCTTCAAGATGAGTGGTGTCATTGGTTGCTATGGAAGCTCTGATTCTGCTTTCAACGCCGAGAATATCACGGTCGATTTCACGTAAATGATTGCTGGAACGTAATTCGTTGAGAAGTCTGTTGTTATTTTTAATAAGTTCTTTGGTATTTTTAGCCGAATTGATTTGAACCGCTATCAATAGGAAAGAACCCGCAATAAATGTGAGGATGATGAAATAGCTGAACCGTCTGTTTCCCATTACTGAGGATATTTTTTTCATAAGCGTTTATACTTATTTTGAATTGTTAAACCACCCCGTCAAAAATTCTTTCGAATTTTCGCCACCCCTCCAGAGGAGGGGAATTTTACAATCGAATTGGAACGTCGAATTGTTGCAGCCCGACTTGAGCGGAAATCCTTTTTTGCTTTGAATTAATTTCCATTTAAAACTTAAATCGTGTGCAAAAAAGATTGGGAGCGGAAGGCGGATAAAGCTGCCCAAATAAATAATTAATAAATCTGGCTAAATTCTAAAAAACATTCATTCTGGTGTTGAGCGCTCTTCTGTACGCATCTGCGACGGGAATGAATTTTCCGTTTATCATAATTCCGCCGTCCTGAAGCGTGTCTATCTTGCCAACCGAAACGATGTAAGAACGATGAACTCTGATAAAATGGTCTTTCGGGAGACGTTCTTCCGCCGTTTTCATCTTACCGTGGATGGCAAACATTTTTTCCCTTGTGTAAAACTTCACATAATCGCCCATTGCCTCTGCATAAAAAATATCGTCGAGCTTCAAACGCCTTGTGATATTGGAATCTCTGACGAAAAGGAACTCATCTTTGGTCACTTCAACATCTTCTTTTCTGCTTTCTAAAATCGATTGCGCTTTGCTTACCGCCTGTAAAAATCTTGCAGGCATTACGGGTTTCAGGATGTAATCTGCGATATTCAGTTCAAAAGCTTCGAGTGCGTAATCCTTATTTGAAGACGTAAAAATGATGATGATATCTTTTCCTGCAAGGTTTTTGGTGAGTTCGATTCCTGTCATTTCCGGCATTTCGATATCGAGAAATATCAAATCTACCTGATTGTTCTGCAAATGATTGTAAGCTTCAATTGCGTTGGAATATTCGTTGACAATCGTCAAATTCGGGACTTGTTTTGCCAAATGTGCGAGCGTGGTTCTCGCGATATCGTTATCATCAACAATCAAGGCTTTCATAGGGATAGTTTATTATGGTTGACACAAATATAATTATTCCTTTTCTTATTTTCTTTAATTTCTGAAGTAAGAACGAATCATCCAGGCCATTTCTTCGTGCGTTTCTATCAGGCTTGTGATGAAGTCGCTGGAACCGTAATCTTTGTATTTTTCAGCGAAAGGTGTAACATTTCCTCTTAGAAAATCGATGATGCTTTCGTGGTCTTTTAGTAAATCTTTCATAAAGGCCAAACCGTCATTAGTTCTTTCGCTATATTCGGTAAGATGCGTCAATTCAAGATAGATTTTCATTGTGGCAGGTGCGTAATGTCCGATTTTTCTTAGACGTTCTGCAACGCTGTCAATCAACTCGTCCAACTGTTTGTACTGTTCTTCAAAGAAAATATGGTTGGCGTGGAAATTATCACCAGTCACGTTCCAATGGGCATTTCTGGTTTTTATGTAAAGTACAGTTTCGTCAGCTAATAATTTCGCCAATTGTTCTGCAACAGCTTCTGTGTTTTGCTCTGTAAGTCCGATGTTTGTTTTCATAATTTTAAGATTTAAGTAAGAGCGGTATTGCTCTTTTTCTGATGTAAAGTTCAGAATGAATCTCAAAAAAATGATGACTTTTTCGGTGAATGGGCAAAATGAGTCGGTGAATTCAATTTTTAATGAAGTTTCATAATTAATAGAAAAAATTATATAAAATGTGATTTATTAAACTGGTTACATGTCCAGCATTTTTATCGTTATAAATTGTTATATCAAAATTAAACAATCAACAAAAAAGGAAACAGAGTATTAGGACTCGGGCAGCGTTAACATCAATGGACAGAACTTTTTTTATAGCGAGGTTGAAATCATCAATAAAAATAATGTACCTAAAATAGGCATTTTAGGAATGATGAAAAAAAATAACTTTTACTATGAACTGCTTCGCTTGATTTACATGATTTTAATAAATTGTGTAAATAATTCTTCATCCATCCGCATTCAAACATAATGATTGCAACTGGAGGTAGCAGAAATTTACAAAAGCCTAAATATAATATGATAAATGTTGCATCTGATAATATCTTTTGAACCTAAATTATTCTTGTGATCTTCCGGATAAAAGATATGTTTGTTATCCAAAATAAAAAACCTCTTGACATACTGCAAGAGGTAAAATACAAGTAATGAAAAAAGCTCCCAAGGGCTTTTATTTTAACTTCTATAAAATAAATGAGCACGTAGTAATTTTATGTTTTTATCGTGTAATAAAAATACCATAAGATGTTTTTTTTGCTCACCAAATTATTTGATTAATAATCTGTAAGTAGTCCTAATTCCTTTATGTATTAATATCCAAAGTCATTCTAAAAGTCAATGGGAACTTAGTTTTGTTATGCTGTCCTATTATGTTATGCTGTAAATATAGATTGGTATAACATTTTTCTCTATTATTATTAAATTATTCTTTAAATGTAGAAGTCAAAATTATGTGCAAAATTTTTTTTTCAATACAATTATTTATTAAATAATGTTAATAAAATCGAGATCAATTAAATAAAATATTAACTAAATAATTGTAAATATTTGATTATTAGCGTTTTTTTGTATTAATATATTAATTATATGAGTTTATTTTGTTAGGACAAAAATTGTAAACTGGATATGTGAATATGCAAATAAAAGCTCCACTATAAGTTAAGCTACATTTTTATAAATTTTGTTTTGACTACTAAATTCTTCTATTGTTTGATAATTAAGTTTGCTGTGAAGTCTTTTTTGGTATAACAGACTTCAATATATTCGAAAATTTCCAGCTCAATTTTTTCTTTTGTAATTAGCTTGTTTCCATAAATGAGTTCCATTTTCAATGATTTAAAAAAGCTCTCCGCCACTGCATTATCCCAACAATTTCCTCTACGGCTCATACTTCTTGTAACGCCATAAAATTTAACGGTATTCGAAAATTTCTTACTTGAATATTGTACACCCCGTTCAGAATGGAAAATTGATTCATCAACTATTTTCCTGTTTTTGACAGCCATTTTCCAAGCCGCAAGGCTTGTTTCTTCGGTATTCATTCCCTTGCTAAAACTCCATCCGATTATTTTCCGGTCGTATAAATCAATAATTGTTGTCAAATATAAAAAACCTTCTTTGGCGTGAATATAAATGATGCCAGAAACCCAAGCTTTTTGAAGACTTATCTGCTATAAAGTTCCTGTTCAACACATTTTCTACTACCAAATAATTGTGTTTAGAGTTCGTGGTCACTTTAGATTTCTTGCTTAATTTACTTCTCAAGGCAAGCTCCTTCATCTATTTCGCCACCGTGATTCGTGATATTTTGCCTCTATCCTAGTAAATGCCGTTGCTATAATAAAATGGATTACTAAAAAATACCGTGTTACTTTAAAAGTAAAAATTAGTTAAAATTTTTAACTAATTAAATAATTAGTTATTTGATATACAATAAGATATGATTTTATTATTAACGTTTTATATGTGATAAAAATAATTTCGTTAATGCTATTTAATATTTTTTTTATTCTACTCTATTTATTTAAAAATAGTTTTGCTTCACTAACAAAAATCATTTTTTTGTTGGTTAACGGCAAAATGCCTACAAATATTTTTATGAATAAAGATTCTATTTTCTTACTTTTTTTTTTAGTTCTGACGAATCTTTGCATTCTATCTAGGCTTTACGATCAGACAGCAGCTACATTGCCTTACTCGCAGGATTTTGCAGTTAGCAATGATTTTACTCTTGTAAACGGGACGCAGCCAAATAAATGGTTTTATGACACTGCGACAGGAAATGCTCCAAACTCTATTTACATCTCAAATGATAATGGCGCTACCAACGGCTATAACATTGCTAGCAGTTCTTTAGTCCATGCTTCAATTCCCGCAGGTACAATAGCTGCCAGACCGGCTTTGTTGTCATTTGATTGGAAAGCAGAAGGACAAACTGCTAAGGATCGTTTAAGAGTCTGGTTGGTTCAAGATTCTTATACCCCGACTGCCGGAACTGCCCATGGTACAATTTTGTACCTTACCTTATGACCCTGTAAGCAATGCAGTAAGCTGATTTTACATGCAGGAATTCTATATTAAGGCTTATTCGAATGACGAGGGAATTTCTATTTTAAAAGAACATCATCTTGAAATAATACCGGTTACAGAGAATAAATTAGAAGTTTAATAAAAAAAGGAAGACGATGACTTGGGATGAAAAAATTAAAGATTTTGAAATTTTTCTTCGCTTTGAAAGAAATTTTTCAGAAAACACACTTGACGCTTATATTCGCGACATTAAAAAACTTAAAGATTATGCAGTAGAAGATCTTGAAAATACAGGCCCTCAGAAGATTACCTATGATAATCTACGGGAATATGTTTTCAATTTATCTAAACAAAAATTCAGCGAACGGTCACAAGTCAGATGGGTTTGTTCAATTAAAGCTTTCTTCAAATATTTACTGGAAGACGAAACTCGAAATGATAATCCTTCGACACTGTTAGAAGGTCCCAAATTAGGGCTTTATCTGTCCAATACGTTAAGCCTTGCTGATATTGAAAGAATAATTGAAGCTATCGAAATAGGGTCAGACCTTGGTAAAAGAAATCGCTGTATTATTGAGCTTCTGTACGGCTGCGGCGTAAGAATCTCTGAATTAATAGATGTTAAAATATCAAATATTAATTTTAAAGAAAACTATATCAAAGTTATAGAGAGGAGAAACACAACACGTTTTGTGCCTTTAGCTGAGTCTATAGCAAAACTTTTAAAAGAATATATTACAGAAGTACGTGTTAAAAATAAAATTAAAAAAAATTATGAAGACACCCTTTTCCTTAACAGCAGAGGGGCTTCAATGTCTAACGTCATTGTATTTATACTTATCAAGGAAATAACAGATAAAGCGAGAATTAAGAAGACAATATCTCTACACACTTTCAGACATTCGTTTGCTACGCATTTATTTGAAAATGGTGCCGACTTGCATTATATTCAGGAAATGTTGGGACATTCCAGCATTACGACAACCGGAATTTATACCCATTTAAAAATTGAAGAGCTCCGGGATGCGATATTAAATTTTCATCCAAGAAATTCTAATACTTTAATGAAAACACGAGAATTTTGTCCAAATTGCGGAAACAAAACTTTCGATTGGGACGTCGAAAAAAAATGGAACTGTACTGAATGCAGCTTCACTTTGTATAATAACGTTGCTAGAGTTGTTGCTGTATTCATTCGCTGCGGAGATGAAATCTATCTAACCCGGAGAAATCAGGAGCCTAAAAAAGGAAAACTTGATTTGGCCGGAGGATTTGTCGATCCAAAAGAAAGTGCAGAAAACACGTGCAAAAGAAAGCTCTTCGAAGAATTAAAACTTAAAATTAATATAAGAAATCTCAGATATCTAACGAGTCTTCCCAATGTCTACCAATACAAAGAAATTGATTATAATACGATTGATTTGTTTTATGAATATTGTGTTTCAGAAAAGTTCAAAGTCAATATAGCACTACCTGAAATTTCGGAAACTCAATGGATAAAAGCATCAGAAATCAATCTGGATGATATTGCTTTTGATTCTCAAAAGAAATTCTTTGAACAGTATTTAAAAGATTTTTAATTAGAATTATTTTTTAATATTTTTTAGAATCCTCATTCTATCGGTTATACTTTACCTATAGAACAAATGGGCGGAATATATTCCGCCCATTTGTTCTATGTAACCTCCTCCAAAATATTATATTTTAAAAATGTAAATACATAACTGTAGATTAATTGATTGAAATATTCTTCATTTTTATTTGAAGAATGACATGAAATCATAAAAAAATAAATAATAAATACAGAATAAGTTTCATCATTAGCAAATTAATACCCATCGCCGCAATGTGATCAATACATTAAGTGAATAGAAAATTAAGAAACTTTTGGTTCCAAATTTTTGCAGTATGAACTGCTTCGCTTGATTTGCATGCTTTTTATAAATTGTGTAAATAATTCTTCATCCATCCGTATTCAAATATAATGATTGCAACAGAGGTAGCAGAAATTTACAATAGCCTATAGATAATATGGTAAATGTTGCATCTTATCACATCTTTTGAACCTAAGTTATTCTGGTGATCTTCCGGATAAAGATATATTTGTTATCCAAAATAAAAAAACCTCTTGACATATTGCAAGAGGTAAAACACAAAATTGAATATGCAAATAAAAGTTCCAGGTTGAGTTAAGCTACATTTTTATAAATTTTGTTTTGATTATTAAATTCTTCTATTGTTTGATAATTAAGTGTGCTTTGACGTCTTTTTTTGTTGTACCAGACTTCGATATATTCAAAAATTTCCAGCTCCATTTTTTCTTTTGTAATGAGCTTATTGCCATAAATGAGTTCCGTTTTCAATGATTTAAAAAAGCTCTCCGCCACTGCATTATCCCAACAATTTCCTCTACGGCTCATACTTCTTGTAACGTCATAAAATTCAACGGTATTCGCAAATTTCTTACTTGCATATTGTACACCCCGGTCAGAATGGAAAATTAATCCATCAACTATTTTCCTGTTTTTGACAGCCATTTTCCAAGCCGCAAGGCTTG
>Ga0157373_10000858_pt1 | contig 23604 bp, 17 predicted proteins | sample C65metaG_FD_113460 | JGI IMG/M metagenome (GOLD analysis project Ga0157373, IMG submission 113460) | Corn rhizosphere microbial communities from Kellogg Biological Station, Michigan, USA - C6-5 metaG | ecosystem: Host-associated > Plants > Roots > Rhizosphere > Soil | place: USA: Michigan... | reverse complement strand
GAATAAAATCGGGGACGATATCTAAGTATCAGTGAAGCGTCTGCCTTTATCCTGCTGCTTTTATCTTTAGGTTAATTTTTTAACTAATTTATTAAAGTACATTTACTAATGCAAACTTACCATCGCAGTGGTTACCCCGCAACAAGAACGGAAAAGCGAAGGAATAAGCCAGGCAAAGCGGATGTGTGAGGAGTATGAGCGAAGAGCGGGAATCAGCTCCTAAAATAATTACTCAATGGTATGTTTTTCGACTCTTGTTACATTTTCTGCCGTCCACTCTACTCTTTTTACGAATGGCTGTTTTCGAACAGGGCAATTCATAATCTGGCAAACCGGGCAAGAAATGGTTTTGCAATCATCCATGTGGAAGTTGAATTCGACTGTACGTTTGGTATTGTTTGCTAAAAGAAGTATGGCCTGCTCCATTTCTTTGTGAGCTTCACGAAGGCTGTAATAATAAGGCAAAGTGATGTGCGCATCGATATGAAGCGACGAGCCAAACTGCTGGATCTTCATATTGTGAATGTCGATCCATTCCGTATGTCTGTTTTTCTCGAGAAGATCAATAATGTTGTTTAAAAGTTCGGGATCTTGCTCATCCATAATCCCACGAAGCGACTTTCTAACGATTTTATACCCAATATAGATGATATAAAAGCCGAATAATAACGCTACAACAGAGTCTATCCAATAAATTTTGGTGAAGTAAACGATGATTAAACTGATCACCACACCCAATGTCGTAACGGTATCTGACTGCAAATGTTTTCCTGACGATATAAGAACCAAAGAGTTTTCTCTCTCCCCTTTTTTAATTGAAATATACCCTAAAATATAATTGATAATAGCGGTTGCAGCAATAATGGCAATCCCCCAATCTAGTTCACTAAGCGTCTTCCCTGTAACCAAACTGTTGATACCTTCGTAGATAATCATGATTCCGGCGATGGCAATCAATGCACCTTCAATTCCGGAAGTGACAAATTCTACCTTACCGTGACCATAAGGATGGTCTTCATCTTTTGGTTTTGAAGCTAAATGTAAAGAATACAATCCCATGAAAGCACTGATAACATTGACAATACTTTCCATAGCATCAGAAAAAACGGCATCGGAATCAGTGAGTTTCCAGGCGATTATTTTTCCGATAAATAGAATAACTCCAAAAGCGGCGATCCATTTTTGAAATCCTATTTTGTCTTTGTTGATATTCTTTGTTATCATTTTTTGTCTTGAATTACTTTGTTCAATATTTTTACCATTAAAAATTCTCAAAAAGTATTCCCCAACCCTAAAGGGTGTAATTTTTGAGGTTTTTTCGAAGAAATTTTGCTCTCTTTAGGGTTGGGGAAACAAAATTTCGTGATAATGGGTAATAAGTTAAAATCTATTTTTCTTTGATAAAAAAAAGAATCTCTTTTGGAGACTCTTTTCTTTTTTGTTAGTTTATACTAAGTTGTTTGCTACCAAGTATTCTGCAATCTGTACTGCGTTGGTTGCAGCTCCTTTTCGGAGATTGTCTGCTACAATCCAGAGATTGAGCGTTTTGGGTTGCGAGAGATCTCTTCGGATTCTTCCTACAAAAACTTCATCTTTTCCTTCTGAGTAGAGCGGCATAGGATATTCGTTATTCTTTACGTTATCCATTACTACTACTCCCGGAGTTTCTGATAGAATTTTTCTTACCTCATCCAATTCAAATTCGTTTTCAAATTCGATGTTTACGCTTTCAGAATGTCCTCCCTGTACCGGAACTCTTACTGCAGTTGCTGTTAAATTGAATGTATCGTCACCTAAAATTTTCTTAGGCTCTTTCATTAATTTGATTTCTTCTTTGGTGTAATCATCATCAGAAAATACATCACAGTGTGGCAATGCATTTTTGAAAATCTGATAAGGATACACTTTAGCAACAGAATCGTCACCGCTAATCTCTCCGTTCAATTGATCCACAGCAGCTTTTCCTGTACCAGTTACAGACTGATAAGTGGAAACAATAACTCTTTTTAAATCATATTTTTTATTCAACGGACCTAAAACCATTACCAACTGAATGGTAGAACAGTTTGGATTCGCAATAATCTTGTCTTCTTTTGTCAGAACATCAGCATTGATTTCAGGAACGACTAATTTTTTAGTAGGATCCATTCTCCATGCTGAAGAATTATCGATAACAGTAATTCCTGCTTCTGCAAATTTTGGAGCATATTCTAAAGATGTATCACCTCCTGCTGAGAAAATTGCGATATCAGGTTTGGCAGCTATAGCGTCGTCGATGCTTACGATAGTATAATCTACCTGTTTATACTTCACCTGTTTACCAATAGATCTTTCCGAAGCTACCGGAATTAACTCTGTTACAGGGAAATTTCTCTCTTCGAGAACTTTAAGCATCACTTGGCCAACCATTCCCGTTGAACCTACTACAGCTACTTTCATTGATTTAATTAAAATTTAAAGATTAAAATATTTAAAAATTATAAACTCATCGTTTATAATTCATAACTTAAAATTACTTTATGCTCCAAAGACTCTCGTCCATGGAAATGCAAATGCAAATAAACCTACCGCGATCAATCCCATGATTACAATTCCTAAAGAAATGGTGTCATTAGATTTTACTTTTTTGTTGATAATGGTCATCAAAACGGCAGCAATTAACATAGAAAACGGATGCTCTACATATTGAAATCTTAAATCAGCATTTTTCATTACCGCTCCCATATCTAATCCTTTTGTAAAATTCATAATCAGCATTACAATACCAATTAAGAATTGTACGTGGAAGAAGATCATTGTAAACAGGGTGATTTTTTTCAAAAACTTGTTTACTTTTCCGCTATATCCGAACATTACTGTTAAGAGAGCGATGATAAATAAAGCGGTTAATGCAAGCTCCAGATAAGCAAATCCTTTGTGTGCATTGAGTAAAATTTTGTAAAGATCCATACTTCTATTTTTTTCTATTTTTAAAGTATACAAATATAAAAAAATCCCAGCGATAAAGCTGGGATTTGCTATGTAATAAACTTGAATTTATTAGAAGTTGAAAGATAAATTGGCTGCCCAAGTTCTTCCGAATCCGAAGAATACACGATTGCCAGTAGCAATACCATCGTACATTCTACCTGCCTGCTCATAAGTTTTACCTTTGTCAGGATCATTATTTGCTGTAATTACATCATTTCCGAAGATATTTGTTGCTCCGTCAGAAATGTACGTAGTGTCTAACAAGTTATAGATATTAAATCCAACTGTGAAATACTGGTCATTATTTCTCAATCTGATTTTGTAAGAAGCACCTACATCAAGAAGATTAAAATCTGGTAATTTAAGTGTTCCTCTAGCCTGATTTGCTTCATTGGTAAATGTTTGAGCGTCAATAGTAGAATAGACTTTCCCAACATATCTCCAGGTTCCATAAACATTCAGATCTTTTACTGGCTTAATTGTTGCCCCTAAAGAAGATGTAAGCTGTGGAATACTGTTGTTGTTACTTCCTCCTACTTTTACACCGTCTAGGTATAAAGTTGTATTAGCAGCACCATCTACAGGGTTGTTATTATCATCAAAGTTTGTACCTGATGCATTTCCTTTGTAAGTATAATCACCTAAAGAGAACATTGCATTAATGTCTAGGAATGGGAATGGCTTATAAACTGCATCGAATTCTACACCCATATGCAACTGAGTAATTCCGTTAATTTCTGTATATCCGTTTACAATAGTAGTTCCTGTTGGGCTTGATGCATCCGGAACTTGAAACTGTACGTTTGATCTTCTCAACCATCTGTCTTTCCATTCAGTTCTATATAAGTTTACATTAGCACTTAATTTTGGAGATCTGAAACCGTAACCAATTTCTGCAGAGAAGATTTTCTCATTAGTAAGGTTCGGATTAAGTAACTGCTGATTGTTTGGATAAACGGTATTAAGGAATGGCTGCTTACTGTAGTAACCAATATTAGCAAATACATTGTGGTAATCGTTAATATTATAGTTAGCTCCCCCTTTCACATTATATCCTATAAGATCTTTGAATCCTGTTTTTGTATTTACAGTCTGTCCTTTTAAAGTGCTACCGTCTTTAACGAAATTATCAATTCTCTGATAACTTTGATTTGAAACGGAACCTTGTAAAAATGCAGATAATGCATCTTTAGAATATTCTACCTGTGCGAAACCACTATACCAAAGAACTTCTCCGTCATTGCTATATCCTACTTGCTCACCTAGTGGCGCTAAAGATCCTCCGAAAGGATTCCAAGATAGTTTTTTGTAATCGAAAACTTTATTTACAACATAAGGAGCAACATTTGCGTTACCACCCTCTTTATAACCTGTAGCTCCATAAAGATCTGATACTACCTGATAGTGATATCCATAGTAATATCTATCATCAGTTCCTACTGAGAAATTCCAGTTATCATTTATCTTATGCTGGAAGTTAGCTAAAATACCATACCAGTTATGAGAATTGATACTTGCTCTTCTAATAAGCGTTCCTCCATTTGCAGCACCAGGAGCATATGGATTTACAGCCCCATTGGCAGCAAATACACCATCATAATTAAAGTGTCCTGTATTATCTGTAAAGTTATTTACTAATGACTGATTGTTTACTCTTCCTAGATCTCCGGTACCACCACCACGACCGTTAGACATATATAGAACAGTACTCAATTTTGATTTCTCGCTCATTGTCCAGTCCCAGTTTAACATCATAACTGGTTTTGCGTAATAGTTTGATCTGTTTGCAATTGCGTATCGATCACCATTAGCCCCAGTTTTATATCCAAAATCAGAATTATACTGTCTGTATGGAGAACCGTCATTGTCCGGATTAAATTTAATATAATTTGCAATAGTCGGAGCAAAAGTTCTTTGATCGTGCCATTGTGGCGCGGAAGTTAATGTAAACTGGAAATTATGTTTTTTATTAGGCTCCCAACCTAAAGCGAAATAATAAGCATATGCTTCGAAATCTGTATTTTCAATATATGTACCTCCAGCGATTCTACTCATTAAGAATGATGAAGACCACCCTTTATCAGTTTTACCAGTGTTGTATGCAAAAGATGTTTTCAAATAATCATCATTACCTACTCCAAGTCTTACAGCACCTCCTCTTTTCATGTCCGCAGAACGAGTTAGGTAGTTAATTGTTCCACCAACAGAAGCGATTGCTAATTTTGATGATCCTAGACCTCTTTGCGTCTGAACCGTACTCGTTACATCAGCAAGACCAGTCCAGTTAGAAAAATAAACTGAACCACCTTCCATATCATTTACCGGCATACCGTTTACCATTACTGCGATGTTTCTTGATTCGAAACCTCTCATGGTAATACTACCGTCTCCAAAACCTCCTCCAGATTTTGTAGCGTACACTGATGGTGTTGTGTTTAAAATCTCAGTAAGTTCCTGATTTCCTAATCTTTCGATGATTTGTGCCGCTTTGATAGTAGAAGCAGCAACTGGTGTTTTTCTATCTTTAGCGATATCAGTTACACCTTGTAAAATAACTTCCTCAATGTCTTTAGACTTGGTTTTTACCGTGTCTTGAGTTTCTTGTGCGTAATATACACTTGCCGTAGAAAGCGTAATTAACACAGTTAGCATCGATTTGTTGATTAATTTCATAATCGTAAGTAATAGTTAGAATTAAATTTTATGCAAAATTCGACAAATTAAATTTAACTATTATTAACTTAATGTTAATTTTTAACTATTCTTAACAAATGATAAAGTGTTGATTATCAGAATAAAATACAAATATTGAATTATGAGGTGAAAAAAATCATATTATTTAATTTTTAACAAAATACCATTGTTTTTATTAAAAATACAATGTTTTACATAACAGCTTTTAAACTTAAATCAATATTTTCTGCCGAATGAGTAAGGGCTCCGACAGAGATATAGGTAACTCCTGTGGTAGCAATTTCTTTTAGCTGATTTCTCGTAATTCCTCCGGACGCTTCACTTTCACATGACCCATTAATCAGCTTCACTGCTTTTTTCATTGTAGCCACATCCATATTATCCAGCATGATTCTGTCTACTTTTGCATTAATCGCTTCCTGTACTTCTTCAAGATTTCTGGTTTCGACTTCGATCTTCAGTTTTTTCTTCGATTTTTTAACGTAATCTTTGGCCATTTTCACAGCATTGGTAATACTTCCGTTATAATCAATATGGTTGTCTTTCAACATAATCATATCGTATAAGCCGTATCTGTGATTGGTTCCGCCACCGATAGCAACTGCCCATTTTTCACAAACTCTAAAGTTCGGGGTCGTTTTTCTGGTGTCTAAAAGTTTTGTTTTTGTACCGATTAATCTAGAATCCCAATCGTGGGTCAAAGTAGCGATACCGCTCATTCTCTGCATACAATTGAGAACCAGTCTTTCAGTGGAAAGAATCGACCTTGCGCTTCCGGTGACAATAAATGCAATGTCACCCTTTTTTGCTACTTCGCCGTCTTTGATGTATGTTTCAACTTTTAAATCTTTATCGAACATTTTAAATATAATTTCGGCCAGCTCAACACCTGCCAAAATACAGTTTTCTTTGACCAGAAGTTTTGCACTTTGCTCAAGATCTTTAGGAATTGTTGATAAAGTAGAGTGATCTCCATCCTGAATATCTTCTTCTAAAGCATTTTTTATGAACTGCTTTAAAACTTTATCGGTAGCGTAGCTTGGTCTTTTCATGATTCTTATGTACTAATCAATTATGCTTGAACTAAATCTTTATTGTAAAATGCTCCTTTATTTTGTGTCATTTCCATCGATTCGCTGATAATCAGATGTGCAACTGTTGTCAGGTTTCTTAATTCTGAAAGTTGAGGCGAAAGGATAGAGTAATGATAAATTTCGTCAACGGCGGCAGCGATTTCTGCATGTTTCTGTAGTGCCATTTTTAACCTGCTGTTGCTTCTTACAATCCCAACCAGATTGCTCATCATTTCCTGAAGCTGTTTTCTAAGGTAAGAAACGATAACCATTTCGTCAATAATTTTCATTCCTTCTTCATTCCATTCCGGAACAGCTTTTAAATCATCAAAATTAAAATTATTTTCTTTTAATAATTCTACCGTTTTCATCGCTGCATTGTGACCAAAAACCAAACCTTCTAATAAGGAATTGGAAGCTAATCTGTTTGCTCCATGAAGTCCGGAATTGGTACATTCTCCGACAGCAAATAAATTATTGATGGAAGATTGTCCGTCTTTATCGACGTCAATTCCCCCCATCAAATAATGGCAAGCCGGGACTACCGGAATAAGCTGTACGAAAGGATCTATTCCTTCACTTTTACATTTTTTATAGATATTCGGGAAATGTTCCAGAAATTTTTCCTGACTCATCTCACGACAATCGAGACCCACAAATTCGTCACCTGTAATTTTCATTTCGGCGTCGATAGCTCTTGCAACGATGTCTCTGGAGGCCAATTCTTCCCTTGCATCATATTTATGCATGAATTTTTCGCCTCTTTTGGTTCTCAATTTTGCGCCGTCACCACGAACTGCTTCAGAGATTAAAAATAGCATCCCATCAATCTTGCTGTACAAAGCAGTCGGATGGAACTGATAATATTGCATATTGGTGACTTTTCCTTTTGCACGGGCTACGAAAGCTATTCCGTCTCCGGTCGCAATCGTTGGGTTTGTCGTATTTTTATAAACGTGACCTGCGCCGCCTGTGGCAACTAAAGTGATTTTAGAAGTGATTTTTTTAATTGTTTTTGATTTCTCATCTAAAATATAAGCACCATAACAATTGATTTCGCCCTCATTTAATTCTTTTCCGGGAACATGATGCTGCGTAATGATATCGATTACGTAATGATGATCGAGAATTTCTATAGTCGGACTGTTTTTAACTGTTTGAAGCAATGCTCTTTCAATTTCAAAACCTGTAATATCTTTATGATGAACAATTCTGTTTTCGGTATGCCCTCCTTCTCGTCCTAAAGCAAATTCACCATTTTTCTTATCAAAATTGGCGCCCCACTCTACAATTTCATTAAATCTTGCAGGAGCTTCTCTCACCACCATTTCTACAACATTACGCTTATTTTCACCGTCTCCGGCCCGCATGGTATCTTCGATATGCTTTTCGAAATTATCATTTTTAGAATCGGTAACCACCGCCAAACCACCCTGAGCATATTTGGTATTGCTCTCGTCTTCGTCTGATTTTGTTACAATGATTATTTTGGCATCGGGAAGCTGTTCTGAAACTTTTATGGCATAAGAAAGTCCGGAAATTCCGGAACCAATTACTAATACATCCGCTTTTATCATATTCTTGCTTTAAGACAATCGTCTAAATATTAAATAAATTTAAACAATTTTTCGTTTGGTTTCCTTACTTTTTTCATGTTTTGAAACTGATCTTCTTCCGATCTGTAGCCCAAAGCCAAAGTAACCGTTACTTTTTCTTTTTCAGAATCTATATCTAAAATTTGTTCAATTTCTTCTTGTCTGAAACCTTCCATCGGGCAGGTATCTATATTTTCTATTGCTGCAGCGTACATTAAATTAGCCAAGACAATGTAAGATTGTTTTTCTGCCCAGTTCAAAATATCGTCATGTTCCTGTCTGCTAAAATGACCTGTAATGCTTTTTCTGAATAAATCTAAATGTTCCACAGGCTGATCACGCACTTCAGAAATATGTTTAAAATAACCATCAAGATATGTATCCTCTATATTTTTTTTTGAAACTAAAACAATGAGATGCGAACATGTAGAAATTTGAGAAGGATTGTAGAAAGCTGGTATCAACTTTTCTTTTATTTCCTGGCTCTGTACTACGAATATTTTATAAGGCTGAAGCCCCAAAGAGCTCGCCGCCAGTTTACCGGACTCAAGAATATTGAGAAGGGTGTCTTGCGGAATGATCATTTCGGGATTAAATTTTTTCACAGAATATCTTCTGCTTAAAGCTTCCAAATAATTCATAACAACAAATTTAAGAATTGATGCTGAATAAAGCCTCTTTTAAATAAGATTCTATTTGGAAATTTCTAAATAAAAAAGGTCTGCCTCAATGGTGAGACAGATCTTTTATAAATCTAAATGAATCAGCTAATTACTGACCTTTAATTTTGAAGTCATCAATTTCCCACGTTGCCGCTGCGGAAGTTGTTGAAGTATATTTGAATGCAATTCTTACATTTTTCCCTAAGAATGCTGAAAGATCTACATTTCCTGAGCTTACCCAGTCACCAAACGCTGCATTATTTGTATCTAATGCTGCAGGTAAAGCTACCCAAGTTGTCGTACTTGGATTTCCCGTGTAATTTTCTGTAGCGTAAACCTGTAAAGCATTTCCTGCGTACCTTACATCAGATGTAAAGCTTACAGCTGCTTTCGTTTTTCCTACTAAACTAAATGTTTTGGAGATCAACCAGTCTTCGTTTGCATTGTTTCCAGATACAAAACCATTCATCATCGCATAGTAATTAGTTCCATTACCCTGATTAGATGTTGACCAAACCTGAGCTCCGTTAACATTTACGGTAGTCCAATCTGAGGTGAAACCTCCTGCTGCAAAGTCTTCTTTATATAATACAGGAAGTGGTGTATAAACAGAACCGTCACATCTGGGGTTATCAAGATCAACATCGCTCAATTTTGTAATCCAAAGCTGGTAAGTTCCATTGAAAATACTTACAATAGCATACACGTCACCTTTACCGCCTTCAATTTCTGTAGCACTTGCTTTTTTAGGATTATCTGAACTTCCAAAATCTGCCTGACCACTTGTTCTAAGGACGATTTTGTTTCCATTACAATCTTCCAAAGTTCTGTTGGTTTGGGAAGTACCGCTGGCATATGTTTTTCCCAAATCAGAATCAATAAATTGTAAATCTTTGAATTTCACCCATCTACCAACATCTGCTGTTGTAAGTGACGATATTGTTCTGTCTGTAGGAATAACAGTACGAGCGGCTGTATTGGTATCAAAGAAATATTTGTACATATTTACTTCTTCTACCTGCCCGAACTGCACTGCACCGCTTGTATTTGTAAATAAACCACCTATTTGAATTTCTCCATTTACATCTTTAAGGTACAATCCTTTTAGTTTAATATAAACATCTTTACCAATTCTGAAACGATTGTCTAAAAACAAATCTAGCTTATTCATATTAATTCTGATCCCTCCCGTTGCATCTTCTACGTATACATATTTGTATAAATTACTTGTGGCATCATTACCAACAACCTGAGCTTTTACATAGAAATCTCCTGTAATCTCAGTCCAGTTGGCAGTAGTATTTAATTGTTTAATGTCTGCAATCGTTTTTACAGTTAATCCATTCGTACTAAACTGACAAGGATCAGAAGTAACGCCATCTAATCGAGGATAAGAATCAATGACTCCGCTAGAGTTTTTATGATTTTCCATATCAACATCAGTAACTCTATTAAGATACATTTGATAAGTAGAATTAAACTTACTGAAAATAGCAACCATAGAACCTTTACCGCCAGGGATTATCTGACTTGCAAAAGATGCATAACCACTGTTTCTAACAACAGCTGTTTTCAAATATTTATTCGTAGAGCTATTCCAACCTTCACCAATTGTTTTATCTACCGTTACAGAATTTGGTGCATAAGGCGTACATAAGGCCCTTCCATCAAACTCCACATTGTTAATCTTAATTAAACATCCAATAAGATTATCATTTGCAGACACCATCTCCGTTAATGTCATTACTTTAGGTATAATATTAACTCTAACATCACAGTCTCTGAAGATGTGCATATTCACTTCTTTTTCAGGCACTCTGGTTCCTAGAGGAGTTATTTTACCTAATTGTTTCACACCACCGTACGTAGTAATTGCAAGACCTTGTAAATCAATATATACTTTAGAACCTTGTGGAAACTTTGTATATAAACTTACTGCATCCAAACTTATCGTTAATCCTTCAGTAGGATTTTCCGGGCTATCCTGTACATAAAGTGTTTTATAAATATTACCTGTTTCGTCTGAGGAAGATACATACGCTTCAACATAGGCTTTTTTTGTAATCGGAACACTTTGCGTCTGCAATTTTAGCTGCGTCAACGTCCATTTTTCATAGCCATTCTGAGAATTGGTATAATAACTCGCTGTTCTACATTGATAATCATCAAGATTGGGCTCATTATATTTATCATCGTGTACACAACCGGTAATTACCAACGCTGCAATCATCACGAAAATATATTTTAGAATAGAATTATATTTTTTCATAGTTGTTTGTTTTAGAATCTTAAATAAACATTTGTAAAGAATGTTGTGCCTCTATCATACCAAAGTTTTGGTCCGAAATAAGGTGTTTGTCTCTGAGACTCTTCAAGAACATCAGGGAAATTAGCTGCTCTACCCTGCTCAAAACCTCCAGTCACATAATTTCTGTTATTCAAAATATTATTTACTGATACACTGATCCCCATTCTGTATTTACCAATCAAGAAAGACTTCCCTGCATTGGCATTCAACATAAACTGATCATCAAATTTGGTCTGTCTTGTTAACTGCTGAATGATCTCCGGAGTAACTCCCTCGTAAGGATCATTCGTCAACGGATTGGTGTACATAGCAGCCGTTTTATTTAAGGCTGAGAAATCAAGATACTGATCCATCAAGTAATTTGCTGAGGCACCTACCCACCAATATTTAGGTGAATTGTACTTTAATCCTAAAGAGAATGCTTTTTGAGGAGTACCGGCAACTTTGTAATCCTTAATATTTGCAGAACCGTAGCTTCTGAAATTATTTAAATCATCGAATGAATACACTTGTGGTGTATTTGTGTATTTATATTCCCCAACACTCGCAACACCTGTCGCATTCAATGTAGGAGTAATTTTAACATCAAAACCTAGTTCTGCACCCATATATCTTTTATCAACTCCGCTCATTGCCTCATTAATCAAAGTATTTACAGATCCTGTTTCATTACTTACCGCAGCATAATATCTTGAAATTTCTGTAGAGTTGCTTATTGTTGTATAATAAGCTGACAATCTTAGTTTCAGAACTTGCCCTCTCATGATGTAGCTCAAGTCATTCGAATTTATAACCTGATTTTTAACTCCGGGAGTCAAATAATCTACCGCTCTCGGGTTGATGTACAATTCATTAAGTGTCGGAGCTAAGCTAAAGAACGCACCATTATAAACAATGAAGTTTTTACCATTGATTTTATAGGTAATTTTACCTTTAATCCCTGCATCTAAAGCATCATAAACCTTACTTTTTCCTTTAGAATTATCTTTAAAAGCTATGATTCCGCTTCTGTAATCACCTTCTCGCTGAGATTGTGAGTAAGAACTGAAGATAGATGCTACAACATTAAATTTATTGAAATCTACTTCTGACGAAACATTTAATGAATAATGATCTTTCAAAAGCTCATAAGAATACTGTGTTCTGTCTCCTACTCTTACTTCTGTATTTGCATCATCCGTATTGTACTGCACATCGTTGTTGAATGCATTAAGATTGTACGCGAAATTTGCTCCCAATAAATCTTTAACTCTTCTAAAATTATCTGATCTTAAATTCTGATAATTAAAATTGATATTTAATTTCCAGTTTTCCTTCAATCTTGTATCGAAGTGAGAGGCAAAATTGAATGTTTTATCTCTATTCACATCTTCCACAATGGTATAAACAGCACCTCTTTGAGAGCCATCCATATTTTGATTATTAAGGTAGTTTGCACTGTAAAGGCTGTTCCAGTCTATTTGTGACTGCGCTCTGAATTCGTCTGCAGTGTAATTACCAAAACTCGGTAATTTTCTGTAATAAGTAGGGTTAGGATCTGCTGCGTGGAACCAGTCTAGTCTGCTTCTTGCATCGCTTCCGATTTGGTAAGAAACGGTATTGATCCAGTTTGAGTTTTTACCTATTTTTAAATAATCAGTAAGCATAAACATCGGTTCGAATACTTTTCTGATTCTCGAGTTTCTTTTCTCACCATCTTGCCATCCCCAATATGAGTTGTAATCTTTACCCATAATATCATAAACCTCCTGAGTATTTGGAGAGTTTGATGCTCTGTAAGTAGGAGAACCAAAGCCTGTAAAGTTAATAGAGTGTCTTTCGCTGAATTTTTTCTCAACTGATGCAAAGTAAGCATAAGCATCCTGATAAACTCCATCTATAATTGCATTATCTCCCCATCTTCTGCTTCCAGAGAATGTAAATGCCCAGCCGCTTTTGCTCATTCCTGAAGAATAAGTGGCCATCGCTCTGTGCAAATAACTTCTGTTGGTAAATGAATATGCTAATGAAGTTTGTTTTCTGTAAGAAGAAGCTCTGGTATTGTAATAAGCAACACCTCCAAGATTACCAAAAGCATATTCTGAAGGTGTAATATTATCTACATTTTCGTAAGGATATCTTGTTACATCATTCAAACCGCCCCAGTTATTGAAGTCGATTCTTCCGTCATCATTTTTTGACATCGAAACACCATTAAACATCACATCTTCAAAACGATTATCTACCCCTCTTGGTCTAAACCAGTAAGCACCCAGCTCGAAAGCAGAAACATTCTGAAATGCATCTCTACCTGAACTTAAAAGTCCTACTGTAGGCTGCATAGCAGACCCTCCGTCTTCAGTATCAGTTGCAGAATCATCAATCACAACAACTCCGGCATCTGTTCCCAAACTATTGTCTAGTACAATAACACCTAAGTCTTTTCTCTTCTCATCAGCCATTACATCAAATTCTAAAACTTTAGATTCAAAATTTGGTTTTGTAACGGTAATAAGATAATGTCCTGGTTTTAAATCTACAAACTGAAAGTAACCGATTTTGTCTGCAGTTACATCATCAACAGATTGTTCAAGATCAACCTCTGCTCTCTCTACCGGTTTACCATCCTGACCTTTAATATACGCAAAAACAGTGGTTTGCGCATAGTAATATGATGCAGGCAATAATGTAAACAAAGAGATTAGGGATAGTTTTTTAATCATAATAAACTTATTTTTTCACCTTCTTTATTTAAGGGGGCAACAAATTTAGCATTATTTTCATCAATTAAAACATTTACAGTACTTTATTCTATTAATTATTCTTAACAAACAGCAATGATCCTAAAAAAACTGATATTTAGGTCAGAAATCCTAAAAATAGTGTTACGATAATTTAATCTCTGTATAATCTAAAAAATTGTAATTTTAGCGCCTCTATTTTTTGAATATTTTAATAACATAAACATGAAAAAATATATTATTCTTCTGGCTGTATTATTTTTTAATTTTGGGTTTTCTCAGCAGAAACAAGTTAAAAGAGCAGCCGTAGCTTTCCTGAATGTAGAAAATCTTTGGGACACCATACCATCTGCAGACTATATTGACGGAACCCTCCCTTTTTCTAATCCCAAATTTCACAGAAGCGTACCCATCGATTCTTTAAAATTTTTAGAAACTACAGAAGATTACAAAGGAGAATGGAGTAATGAGCTTTTGGTAGGAAAAAAGGTGATTCGTCATCAAATCTTAGCGACCGACTTTACAGCAAACAGCCCTAAAAGATGGGGAACAAAGTATTATAATCAAAAATTAGCCAATGAAGCAAAAGTTATTTCTGAACTTGGCAGACAATATACTAATGACAACCCTGCTATCTGTGGCCTGATTGAGGTAGAAAACAGACAGGTAATCGAAGATCTTATTAAACAGCCGGTTTTAGCGAAAAGCAATTATGGTATTGTACACTACAATTCGTACGATGCCAGAGGAATTGACATTGCAATCATTTACCAGAAAAACAGATTTTTACTTCAAAATTCTTACACCAAGGAAATAAAAGTTTACAACGAGGACGGAAGAAGACAGTACACAAGAGATGTTTTGGTAGCAATCGGACTTTTGGATGGTGAAAAAATTGCAGTTTTCATGAATCACTGGCCATCAAGAAGTGGTGGCGAAGCAGCTTCTCAACCAAGAAGAAATGCAGCCGCAGTTGTTTTGAAGGCAGAAATGGATAAATTATCTGCAAAATATCCCGAAATAAAGTTAATCTCAATGGGAGATTACAATGACGATCCGGTAAGCCCTAGTTTGAAAAAACATTTAGGTGCTGTAGAAAATCCTGACGAATTATCTGATAAAACTCCTTACTATAATTTAATGTACAAATTATATAAAGCAGGAGTTGCATCTTTAGCATACAGAGATGCTCCCAACTTATTTGATCAGATTATTATTTCTCAGAATTTATATTCAAAGGAAAAACTTACTCCTACTTACAGCATTTTTAAAGCAGAAATCTATGCACCTTCTTATTTAGTGAATAAAGAAGGACAATGGAAAGGCTACCCTCTCCGTTCATGGGATGGTGACCGATTCACCGGTGGTTATAGCGACCACTTTCCAGCTGTTTCGATTCTTCAGAAAGAATACATCAAAAAATAAAATTAAGGCACTCTATTTGGAGTGCTTTTTTTGTGTAAATTACTCATTATGAAAAATTTAATCATTATATTATTTGCTGTTCTCATTCCCGTACATTCATTGGCACAGAACAGCCCGAAAAACGAAAAAGAAGAATCTGCAATGAAACCTTCAAAAAATGATGATGGAGAATGGGATTTGATTGTAATAGACACGCAATTTGATTATTTTATGAATGCCATCGCAAAACCAATTAATCAATACTCTGAAGCTAATTTAAAAAGTAGAAATACAATTCTGGTAAACGAATGGAATTCTTATTACAGGTCTGGAAGATATCGCAATGTTATTGAATCTTCCATAGATTATGATCCAAGAGAAAAATACGGAATCAAATTTGAGTATAAACTGTATCAGGTTTTCGCTTATGTTAATTGGAAGTACAAACTGAGAATGAGTGGATTGAGCGCAAGTGATCTCATAAATTAAAATTAACAAACTAAAAACACATTGTTATATAAATTTTGTTATATTTGTTACTCACGCAAAATTGATTTACTAATTTCGCCAAACACAAGCACATATAATGAAGAAAAAATTTACTCCTGTCAAGTCTTTTAATCTAAAGATTCATCAACTTATTTCTAAAACAGAAGCATCTCTTACCTTTCAACTGGAAGATTATAATTTTATGAGCTTTTGTAATTTTTAAAATACTTTATAAACATTATTTCATAATCACTATATATCAGCGCAGAATTCTGCGATGCTAAAACATATATTCTAGATAACAAATATTTAAACTTTATAAAAAACTAAAATTTTTAAACTATGAAAAAAATCTTATTAACATCACTATTTATTCTTTCAGCAATTGCCATAAACGCGCAAACTGAGATTTTTGATAATATCTATTTTAAAAACTTATATGATAAAGATGTGTATGGTATACCATCAGAACATGAACATTATCATATATTAAGTAAAACATTTAATAATGGATTCAGAGGCCTAGATATTAAGTGGTATGGAGGAATTAATTTAGGAACAGCAGGAGATATTACATTTTCATCAGCAGGCGGGGCTATAAAGTTTGCTTCTAATGGCAATTTGGGCATAGGAATTGACAATCCTACCAGCAGACTTGCTGTACGTGGAGATATTTACGCTTTAGGACCAGCATCATTAAGCTTTCAAGATGATACAAGATTCACTGTTACACCATCTAATGTGCCAACTCTTAGTTCACCCGTAACTATGCCACATTATGGATTAATGTCACCCTCTGTTTCTGGAGGAGGAGAACTTTGGCTAGCTGCTTTTAGTGGTTTAAGAATATTTACTGGCGGAGAATCAACTCCCAAATTTTATATTGCAAACAACGGAAACGCTTCTCTACTAGGAAAATTTGAAGCCAAAGAAATAAAAGTAACCCTTACTCCGACTGCTGATTTTGTATTTGCAGAAGATTATGATCTTCCAAAATTAGAAGACTTAGAAAAACACATTAAAGATAAAAAACATTTACCTGAAATTGCATCTGCCGAACAAATGGAAAAAGAAGGTGTAAATGTGGGTGAATTTCAAATTAAGCTTTTGCAAAAAATAGAAGAATTGACTCTTTATACAATAGAACAAAACAAAAGAATCAAAGAACTAGAATCTAAAATTAATAACAAATAAAATTTTAAAACAATGAAAAAAATCTTATTAACTTCAATGTTAGCTCTTTCAGCAATCTCTGTGAATGCACAAATCGGGACTTATGACGACATATTTTTCACAAATTTAATAGGACGACAATTCAAAGATGCTCCGACAGAACATCAAAATTATAGAATATCTAATAAATTAATTCCGAATAAAGGATGGGTATTAGATGCATATTGGTGGGGAGGAATACAATTTGAAACACGAAATAGTGTAAAATTAAAATCTCGATATGGAACATTATATGTATCAGAAACGGGAAATACGGGAGTTAATACAGAGGATCCACAGCATACTTTAGACGTGCACGGAGATTTTAGAGTAACAAGTAATAATAACTACTTTTTTTACAATGGAGCTGGAGATTTAAAACTAAGCTACCAAACCAGAGGAACAGGTGGTAGAGCCATTGTTCATGACACAGGCAATACATTATCTTTAAATTATGACAATGATTTCACAGGAGGAACAAGAATAGGAAATACTTTTTTAGTAAAAGGAGACAACGCTTCTCTACAAGGAAAACTTGAAGCTAAAGAAATAAAAGTAACTCTTACCCCAACTGCTGATTTTGTATTCGCAGAAGATTATGACCTTCCAAAACTTGAAGACGTAGAAAAACACATTAAAGAGAAAAAACATTTACCTGAAATTGCATCTGCCAAACAAATGGAAAAAGAAGGAGTAAATGTAGGTAAATTTCAGATTAAGCTTTTACAGAAGATTGAAGAATTAACGTTGTATACGATTGAGCAGAACAAACTCATAAAAGAGCAACAAAAAAGAATTGAAAAGCTTGAAAACAAAAATAAATAACACCATGAAAATTAAATATTATATATTACTCATAATACTAAGTTTTGGAAACAACTTTCTTTTTGCACAGCATGAAAATGATAACTGGTTATTTGGTAATAATAAATGGAAGTTCGATAACGCATCACCAAATGGGTTTATACATACAACAAACTTATCTTCTAACGTTGGACTTCAAGGTTCTACAATAAGATATGTAAGTTCCGTTATTAGCGATAAAAACACTGGTGAATTACTTTTTTATAGTGATGGATATAAAATTTACAATAAGAATGGTGTGGTTATGACAAATGGAAATAATTTATTTGGCACATCCCCTGTCTATCAATATGATTATTATGGTAATCCCTCAGATCAATCATCGATTATAGTTCCAGATCCAAACTCTACATTATTATATTATGTGTTTTATATTAATGGTGACAGAGACATGAGAGATCAAGACTTTTTTTCAACACCAAATCCAACAACTAATTATGGGCTGCGGTATGCTATTGTTGATATGTCATTAGACGGAGGATTAGGAGCAGTAACATCTAAAAACAATATACTATTTACAAACTCTACTACTAATGCTTTAACATCAACAATAGCAAGCGATGGGAATTCTTACTGGATTGTAACCGCTAATAATGCTAATTTTTTATCTTATAAATTAGATTCTAACGGTTTGAACACAACACCTATCAGTAGTAGCGCTAATAAATATGGTAACTTTCTAAAAATTTCTCCCGATGGAAAAAAATTATTAACAAGAGTAAATGCAATATCTACAGGTGGGGTATTTTTGTCAAACTTTAACAATGCTACAGGAATTGTAAGTAATCAAATAAATATAGTTCCTAATTATTATTATTTTGATTCTAATAATATACCTAATAGTGCAGAGTTTTCTTCTGATAGCAATATAATATATTTTACAGCCGGAGAAAGTTTCCTTTGTTGCGGAGTACAAAAATCCGGAATAATTATGTATAACATCTCTACAGCAGCATTAATTGGTTATAGTAATTCTACACAAAGCTATACTTATCCTTTAGAATCTGGGAGCCGCACAGCAAGTATGCAAAGATCAATTGATGGAAAGATTTATTTAATACAAAATACCAAAGCTATTGACACTAACGGATATGGATATAGAATAGTAAGTTTTGGTTACACTCCGAATAATAACGGATCTTCTATCTCATACAATTGGAGTGTTATCAATAATCCAAACACATGGAATCCATCTATCAATCCCTTAAGTTATATAACACCTCAACAAGGTACAAAAAATGGCTTTTCATTCCCTCAACTAATACCTAATTTAAATCCATGTCCTGATAATCAACATATAAATTACCAAATAACTATTTCCCAAAATTTTCAAGCGGGCCAATCAATTACTGCATCATCTACAATTGTCGATGGTTTAATCGTTAATTATAAAGCAGGAAATAATATAATCCTTCTTCCGGGGTTCCATGTTAAAGCAACTGAAAGTAGTTTATTTCGTGCTTATATTGAACCATGTGATGGAATTATTACAAACTTTGCTAAAAATAGTAGTTCATCTACTAATTATCCTTCTAACGAGACTAAAATTTCACTTTTGGATCTTAAAGTCTTTCCCAACCCAGCATCTACATTTATTAATATAAATTCAGGAAATGAGAAGATTACTTCTTGGGAATTATTTGATATTTCAGGTAGAAGTGTTCTAAAAGGAAGCTCTACTCAGATAAATGTCCAGAGTTTACCTAAAGCAACTTATTTAATTAAAATAAAAACAGATAAAAAACAAGTCACCAAAAAAGTAATAGTGAAATAGCAAATAAAAAGGTTCAGAAAATTTCTGAACCTTTTATATTTAAAATAACCAAAGATTATTTGTTGAATAATTCTTCTACTTTATCCCAGTTTACAACATCGAAGAACGCAGATACATAATCAGGTCTTCTGTTTTGATAGTTTAAATAATAAGCGTGCTCCCAAACATCCAATCCTAAAACCGGAGTTCCTTTTACGTCAGCAATCGGCATCAACGGATTATCTTGGTTTGGAGTAGAAGTAACAGACACAGATCCGTCTTCATTTTTCACCAACCAAGCCCATCCTGAACCAAATCTTGTTTTAGCAGCTTCAGAAAAATCATTTTTGAATTTTTCAAGACCACCATAATTTTCAATAGCAGCTTTTACACTTCCTACAGGCTCTTTGCTTCCTCCTGGAGTTAAGATTTCCCAGAAAAGAGAGTGATTGAAGTGACCACCACCGTTATTTCTTACTGCTGGTTTTTCAACACCTGTTCTGCAGATTTCTTCAATAGTTAATCCATCAAGATCAGTTCCTTCAATCGCTTTATTTAAGTTGTCAATATACGCTTGGTGATGCTTTGAATGGTGGATTTCCATTGTTTTCGCATCTATTGTTGGCTCTAAAGCTTCGTAAGCATATCCTAATTTTGGTAATTCAAATGACATAAATTTATTTTTAATGTTATGACTCAAAGTTAGCCAATATTTAAGCCAATATCAAAAATTGAAGATTATTTTAATAAATCTTTAACATTGATAATAACAAAAAGAGAGGAAAATATTGCGAAAATATTATTTTAAATTACTATTATTAAGTAAAGCTTGTTAGTTTTTGAAAAATTCAATATCACCTTAAAGAAGTTTACAAAAAAAAATCAGTCAAAATTTGACTGATTTTATATTTTTAAAGTAAAAACACTTTATTATCTGTTCATCGACATCAAGAACTCTTCATTGTTTAAAGTTCCTCTGATGTTTTTGTTGACAAATTCCATTGCTTCGATAGGATTCATTTCTGAAAGATACTTTCTGAAAATCCACATTCTCTGTGAAGTTACTTCATCAAGCAATAAATCGTCTCTTCTTGTACTTGAAGAAACCAAATCGATGGCAGGATAAATTCTTCTGTTGGCAATTTTTCTGTCTAATTGAAGTTCCATGTTTCCGGTACCTTTGAATTCCTCAAAAATAACTTCATCCATTTTAGAACCTGTATCAATTAAAGCGGTTGCGATAATCGTTAACGACCCTCCGTTTTCAATTTTTCTAGCAGCTCCGAAGAATCTTTTAGGTTTGTGAAGAGCATTTGCATCAACACCACCGGAGAGTACTTTCCCAGATGCAGGAGTTACTGTATTATATGCTCTTGCCAATCTTGTAATTGAATCTAAAAGAATCACCACATCATGGCCACATTCTACCATTCTTTGCGCTTTTGCTAAAACTAAATTAGCAACTTTCACGTGCTTATCTGCAGCTTCATCAAATGTAGAAGCAATTACCTCTGCATTCACACTTCTTTCCATATCGGTAACTTCTTCAGGACGTTCGTCGATCAAAAGGACCATCATATAAACTTCAGGGTGATTGGCTGCGATAGAATTGGCAATATCTTTAAGCAACATTGTTTTACCGGTTTTCGGCTGAGCAACGATCATTGCTCTCTGTCCTTTCCCGATAGGTGCAAAAAGATCTACAATTCTTGTTGACATCGTAGAATTATCTCCCGAAAGATTAAATTTCTCTTCAGGGAATAATGGCGTAAGATATTCAAAAGCTACACGATCTTTAATATATGCTAAATCACGTCCGTTAACTTCAATAGGCTTTAATAATGAAAAATATTTTTCGCCCTCTTTCGGAAGTCTTACAATTCCTCTTACCGTATCTCCGGTTTTCAAACCAAAATTTCTGATCTGTGCTGTCGAAACATACACGTCATCCGGTGACGAAATATAAGAGAAGTCTGATGAACGTAAAAATCCGTAATTATCTGGTAAAATTTCCAAAACCCCTTCAATACTAACCATTCCGTCGAAGCTGAACTCTTTCTTCTGTTCGTGTTGCTCCTCTTGTCTTTCAGGTCTTTCAGCATGTTGCTGTCTGTTCTGATTAGGATTCTGGTTTTGATTAGGGTTGTTTTGATTAGAATTCTGATTTTGGTTATTGTTCTGATTTCTATTTTGAGAATTTCCACTGTTTTGTTGTGGATTATTTTGACCTTTTTGATTTTGAGGCTGACCTTGCTGTGCTTGTTGCGGTCTTTTAGGTCTTTCTTCTTTAGCTTGTGCAGGTGCACTTGGCTGAGAATCTATATTTAAAGGAAGTTCTAATGTTCCTTTTACTTCAATTTCACTATTTTGTGCTGGAGGCGAAACTCTTTTTCTTTTTTGCCTGTTATTAGAAGAAGCTGGTTTCTCTTCCTGAGCACTTTCTTTAGTTTCAGCTTCAGCTTTTACTTCTTCAGCAGGGGCTTCTTCTGTTTTTATCTCTTCCGGTGCAGTTGCAGGCGGTGTTTCTTTTGGCTCCGTTACCGCTTTAGGCTTTGCCGTTCTTTTTGGAGCAGCTTTTTTGGGAGCAGGTTTTACTACCTTCTCTGCCGGTTGTTCTTCTGTAACAGCAGCAGGGGTTTCTGTGGTATTGAAATAATCTTTTGTAACTTTAGGGTTGGAAGCCTGAAAATCTAGAATAGCAAAAATTTTATCATTTTCATTGCTGGTTCTTGCAACCTTAACGCCCAAATCTTTTAAGATTTTAGTCAATTCCATTACAGATTTTGACCTTAACGTTTCTATGTTAAACATATTTATGTAAAAATGTAATTAGTTGTGAGTAAGAAAAGTAAGTCGGGTGACTTTTGTTTTCAAGTACATTGTATGTTGCAAATCTACACTTATTTTTGAATTGTGCAAAATTTATGTTATTTTTGCTTCTGAATTTGAAATTCTATGTTACAGAGAATACAGACCATTTGGATTTTGCTGTCGGTTTTAGCAGCAGCTTTCTTATATATAACAGGACAAGATGTAGATGTTTTCGGGAATCTTCCGATCATCAGTATCGCATGCATTATCTTGGTTTTGGTTGGCGCATTGAGTTTGTTTAGTTTTAAAAACAGAAAAAGACAAATCTTGCTGAATAATATCAGCATCATTATAAACGCTTTGTTGATTGGTGTATTGGTGTACTGGATGCAAAACTTATCCGGAGGAATAGATTTTCCTGAGAAGGGTATTGAGCCGGTTTTCCCATTGATTGCGGTAATTTGTTTGTTTTTGGCAAATATTTTTATCAAAAGAGATGAGAGGCTCGTAAAATCTGTAGACAGACTACGATAACCTTACAACGATTTTTTGAGTGAGAACAGCTTCCTTTTTGGGAGCTGTTTTTTTTATTTTCCATTGATTTCACAGATTTATGCAGATGGTTGGAATAAAATAATAGCATTAAAAATCAGGAATATAGTATATTTAAATTTTTGTTGTTCAAACCTTATAGGTTTTAAAAACCTATAAGGTTTAGGTAGTATCTATATAATTTAATCATAATAAAACCTGTGAGAGTCTGTGAAATCTGTGGGATGTAAATAAATTAAGATTACTTGCAACATTTCGGGTAAAACTGCGACATATTTGATCATAATTAAACCCGTAAAATCTACCTATGAAAAAACTAACCTATATTTTCCTATCCCTTTTTTCTGCTGCGGCTTTCGCACAAGATGTTTCTAAAGAGAGCGTAAGAACCGTCATTTCAACTCTGGCTTCTGACGAAATGAAAGGTCGTGAAATCGGAACTCCTGAAAACGATAAAGCTGCAGAATACATTGCACAGCTTTTCAAAGAAAACAATT
>Ga0157373_10000857_pt1 | contig 23644 bp, 19 predicted proteins | sample C65metaG_FD_113460 | JGI IMG/M metagenome (GOLD analysis project Ga0157373, IMG submission 113460) | Corn rhizosphere microbial communities from Kellogg Biological Station, Michigan, USA - C6-5 metaG | ecosystem: Host-associated > Plants > Roots > Rhizosphere > Soil | place: USA: Michigan... | reverse complement strand
GATTTCTCTGTCCAACCTCTGTGCCTCTGTGTCTCTGTGGTTGTTTTTACGAACAATTCATTAACCACAGAGGCACAGAGACACAGAGAAGAAGTCTGATAGGAGACTTTTCGTGCAAAGCTGCTTAAAGACGCAACTGCATTTTGTCACAACTGCTCGCTAGCGCTCACCTCGTACAACCCTAATTCCATCAAATACGCGCATTTCAACACGGCACATATGTTGATGAGGAGGTGAAACGAAGTGAAAGTATTTGCGTTGTTGGTCATCAACCTTCTGCTGTTGATCCCTGCACTATCCGCCCACGCTCAGGAAACAAACCCCAAGTTGACGAATGAAGACGTGGTGAAGATGGTTCAGGCAGGACTGTCTGCCGACCAAATCATGTCGAAGATCAAGAAATCCGAGACAGACTTCGACACCTCTCCATCAGCGTTGGTTGCGTTACCCAAACGCGGAGTTCCTAACGAGATTCTCCTGGCGATGTTGGAAAGTGATCCCCTGGGGTCAAACACGCCGCTCCGGAAGAATGGAAAGAGAATGACGGCAGCGGAGTTTCAAGAGCTGCGAGCCTCAGTCTTGACCGTTTGGAGCGAGGTTGGCAGCGGCACGGGGTTCATTTTTGACGAAGCCGGTCTCGTTCTCACGAGCAACCACGTTATCGGATCTTCAAAATATATTGCGGTGCAGTTTGATAGGAAAAGAAAGATACCGGCGAAACTGCTCGCCTCAGATCGAGAGACAGACGTAGCTGTTCTCTGGGTCAACCTTGCCATGATTCCTGATGCGGGCGTGGCGCGGCTCGCCGATCCCGAGTCGAATGAGCGCTCGATTGCAGAAGGCGAAAGGGTGTTCACGATCGGCAGTCCTTTGCATGACCGAAAGGTTTTTACAGCCGGAGTCGCAAGCAAAGTCGATAGCCGTGTGATCGTTTGCGATATCAATCTTGATTCAAATGACTCTGGTGGCCCACTCTTTAATTCTCTCGGCGAAACGGTCGGGATGACGACATTTCTTCCGCCTGAGATTGCCGGACGGGCAACGTACGCCACACTGCGCATCGAGCAGACTTATCCGTTAATAGAACAGGCGCGGAGGAAGATGAATCGAACTTCCAGTCCGGTAGCGAGCTTTCTACCAGTCGATCCGCAGGAGCCATTTCCGTTGGAGACGATAAAGACGGCAAAGCAATTCGACATGACCCGTTACTCTTTCGACGTTGGTGACTTCAGCGTGCTCGTAATGACACCTGCTGTCCGTTATCGTCTCGCAACGGCAACGCAGATCAGCTCTGACGATAAGCGCCTCGAGGAGTTAAAGAAGTTGCGCGGATACGTACGCGCCGACAGACCGGTCCTCTTCATCTACGCCGCTCCGCTTTCAAACGAGTCGTTTCATGAAATGCATTTATTCTGCGGCGAAAGAGAGGTAGTGCCCATTCATCCCGCCAAATTAGGTTTTGTGACGGCGCAGGACGTGACGTTCGGAGGAATCTACGCTTACCCACCCAACGCAATATCGTCGGACTGCGGGACCGTGAAGCTCGAGATCTCGTCTGAAAGAACTCCGCAGAGAATGCGAACCACCGATCTCGATCGTAAAGTGATCGCTCGTGTCGATGAGGAGTTCATGCCTTACTACCAGAAATACGGCCGCCCATCTCTCGCGCTGCTGGAACCTCGTGGCTCATCAGACACGACGCTTACGAAAAGTAACAAGTGGATGGAATTCTCCAAGCCGCGTAAGCAAAAATAAGGAGTCACGGATTGCCCGTGACTCCTTCGATCCTCCAGGTTCGATGAATGTTAACAACTCGGGCATGGTGGCAACTTCACCGTCACTTGCACGTTCGGTGTTTGTGGACCGAACCACTCAACTCCGTCCTGGACCATGCGCCATTGGAAGTTTTGCTTTCCTGCTGTGCCCGGGGCCGTGACAGTGAACGGAATTGTAACCTGTCCACCGGGCGGCACCGCGAATGGCAATGGAACGCGATTCTTGCCCCACCTCATATTGTCCTGCAGGTTCTGCGAGCCAAGCCAGTAGTTGCTGCTGGTCTGCCACGTCGTATTACCAACGTTCTTCATCGTGACAGAAACGTTGTAAGTCTCACCGACATACATCGCGGCCGGCACCGACTGCGAGATGAACTGTGCCTGGTTGGACCATGACAACACAGTGATCGTCACATTCGGCGTCACATCGCCAAACCGTTCCTGACCTTCGTCGATCATGCGCCATTGGAAACCGTAGTTGCCAGGCGTTGTCGGCGCAATCGCGTTGAAATTGAACGTAACAGTTGAGCCCGGCGCTACGTCGTTGGGCACAGTCACGCGAACCACACTCCATAGCAGGCTGTCCGGCTGGAGAGCCAACTTGAACTCCTCGCCGGCAGTCCACGTCGTCGCTCCAACGTTCTTCATCGTTATCGACACTGGAAAACTCTGGCCCGGCAACACCGTAGTAGGCACGGTCTGAGACACGAAGTCAGCGGACGAGTCCGGCAAGTTGTTCCAGATCGCTATCGTGCAGAGAAACTCTCCACTGCCATTACCCGGCACGTCGTCATTCGTTCTGAAGAACAGACGCTTGAACGAAGAGAAGTTTGTTCTCAGAGCATTACTTCGTCCGATGTAGAACGTCTGATTGTCGACAATACCGAGCAGAGAAAACGGACGTGAGCCTGGCAACGGAAACGCTGAACTGTTTTCGATGCTGTTCCAGCCCTGAGGACCGTTGTTGAAAGTGAACGGTACTCCGGACCAGATCTCGCCCAATCCAAAAAACGCAGGCCACTGATTGGGGCCGACGTCGATGCCCGAGTCTCTCAGCGTATCCGATTCCTTGATAGGACCAGCGAGCGCGGCCACGCCCTCTTTGGCGTGAATTTCTGAGTACGCGAGTAGATTCGGCGAACCGGGACCAGGATTCGCAACCAGATCAGGCGTGGCGCCGTTAATGATTGCTCCCTGGATGACAGACACTCCATTCCCCGGATGAGCTTCGATAAAACGGGCGGCTATGCCGGAGACATACGGAGCTGCGAAGGAGGTTCCATTGCCATGTTCCGTCGCATCGTCAAGAACGCCGTTGCCGTTGACGTCTGTGTTACTCGTTGAGGTGATGTCCACGCCAGGTGCAAACACATCTACGAATGGACCAAAGTTCGAGAACGAGGCCCTGGCGTCGGTGATATCAGTCGCGCCAACGGTGATCGCTTCCGCGACACGTTGAGGCGTGATACTGCTCGCGTCCATATTGCTGTTGCCGGCAGACACCACGCAGTTGATTCCACTGTTAATTGCGTTTCTAACTGCGTCCTCCATCGCATAATCAATACCGCCGGCCGTGAAGCTCATATTCATCACTGCAGGCAATTGGCGGTTTGCAGTTACCCAATCAATTCCGGCCGTTATGGTTGAATTGAAAGTGGTCGGCCCGCAGCCAAAAACGCGGATTGCATGTAGTGTGGAGCCTTTAGCCACTCCAAAAGTGTTGCTGCCGACCACACCCGCCACAAACGTTCCATGTCCGTTGCAGTCGTTACCGTTTTGAAAATCCCACACACCGTCGTAATCGCGGACAACGCGAGTCGTGCCGTTTGCATTACGAAATTCCGTGTGCGTGTTCTGAATGCCACTATCAACAACGTACACATGAACACCAGCGCCGGTGTTTATGTTTGCGAAGTGATACTTGTTGTCGCGTGGAAGATTGCGTTGATCGATGCGATCGAGTCCCCAGTTGGGAACCGTCTGAGTAGTATCGAGCGTTGCCTCTCCATCTTCCTGGACGTATTGCACTCGCGGATCGTTACTCATCGCCATTGCGGCGGGTTCAGGCAACTGAATCGAGAATCCTTTGAGAGCGTGTTTGTAGACGTATGTGGTTGTGCCGCCGTGTCGGGCAAGCAGATCGTTGGCTATTGCCTCCACTTCGTCGCCGGGAGTATCGGGGTTCAGTACGACGACATAATGATCGCGAATGGGTTTCCCGGCTTTGTGAAATTTTTTATCGGGTCTTCTGTCTTGTGATTGCGGCGAAGCCTGCGCTTGCGACGCGTTTTGAGGCGCCGCCTTGCTGCTTCCGCCCATGATGAGTGGGACTGCGAGTGCAACCAACGTGAGTGCCACCAGCAGCCGTGAAGTTCGTTTTGAGTGTTTGCTGTAATTCATTTCCTTCTCCTTACTACCTTTGAAAAAATGTTCCGTACGGCTTGTAGTGGCAGCAGGAGTTGAAACATCACAGGTCGCGGAGTTAATTGAGTTTATGCAGATTTAAATTCATACTGCTACGCGATGAAGTTCCGACTCATGTTCTCAGGCATCATCGCTTTGGGCGCTCTCGTAGTCCATTGGCTCGTCCTCGGAGAGAGCTCACCCTTTCATGAATACTTTCTTTGGCATGGAGGGCTTCCTAATTTGTGGGCGATGCTGAATATCGCTCCGGTCATCGGCTCTGCGATCGTTGCGGGTAATCCACATAGTGGCAGCGAAATCATCTTTGCGATGTTGCTTGTCATCCAGTGGTTCATTGTTGGGTTTTTACTGTCGGGACTGGCACGCGGTATTCGCGGCAAATAAATAGGGCAGCGCTTTCGATGTGAAAGGGCTGCCCTAAATCATTAATTAGGATGGTGAGCCGAGCAGGACTCGAACCTGCGACCCACTGGTTAAAAGCCAGTTGCTCTACCGACTGAGCTATCGGCCCATCCGTTAAGGAAGTGACGGCATTCTACCGAACGTGCGTGAGATTGTCCAAAACGAGCCGCAGGTGCACAAGGGGCACAAACGAGAACAGGTTTCATGTTTAGAGCCGTGTTGATTGAGGGCGCGATTGGTGGCGCATTGTTGGCGCTGATCGCGTTTCTGCTGTCGAAGTTTGCGAGCGACGTTGCTGGCCGAACGTTGTTGGCGACAGTGCTTTTTGCTGCGGCCGGCGCGTATTTAGGATTTGCTTTCGCTGGGCCAGTGTCGCGCATTTGGCTGTTGATTGAGTTACTGCAATGCATCGCGTTCGGCACGCTGGGGTTGTACGGATGGCGTGGAAACGCGAAATGGCTGGCACTTGGATGGGCACTGCATCCGCTGTGGGATTTCCCTCTGCACTACCTTGGACCAGGCCAAAGCTTTGCGCCGTGGCCTTACACAATTGCGTGCATCAGTTATGACTGGGTGGTGGCCGCTTACATCGTCATTTACTATCGCGGAGCCCGGCGCGTCATAAATTGACAACGCTGAACCTCAGGTCTAATCTGTTGCCGGTCTAACTCCTCGTTCAAGCTTCATGTACCTCAGTTGGACCTCATATCCCACCCTCGGAGGTCGAAAGATTGCCGCCCAGGTTTTTCTTGAGCTATGCACGAGCGAACAATAGCCCGTTAGTGAGAAAGTTTTTCGACGATCTGTGTCTCACGATCAGAGGTGCTTTAGGTCTGCCACGAAGTGAGCCGGTCGGCTTTTATGAAGAAGTTGGACCACAGGACAACTGGAGCGCCGGCGCTTCAGAGGCACTGCAAAGTTGTCAGGCGATGGTTTGTCTTCTTTCGCCGTCCTACTTCCACAGCGAACTGTCAGGTAAGGAGTGGCAGCTGTTTGAAACGCGTCGTCGCCAATATGGACAGCGCCCAGCACCTGTAATACTTCCGGTCAGTTGGATTACTACGAATGGTGCGGCGCCAGAGGTTGTCAGGGATCTGTGCAGCCGTCCCGACACAATCTATCAACAGCAGCCGATCGTGGCGATGTTCAAGTCGGCGAGCCTCGCTGAGTACAATGAATTTGTAAAGACCCTGGCTTACAAAATCATAGATGCAACGGCAGAAGTTGACCCACTTCCTCTGCAACCATTTCCATCGCTGCCGGACGTTCAGAGCGCGTTTTATTTATGGGATGGACCAGCGATCGTTCCGAATCATTCGAGAGGACCATCGCTCAATCCCCAAACTCAACCGGCGCCTGCACCAAATCCGACGCTACAGAACAAATACTCGACCTACGCGATTAGTAAGAGTAGCGATTTTCTCGACATGGTTGAGGACAGTTGCCGGTTTGCTCCGTTCAAGGTGTCACGCTACGAGGACCCGGAGCACGTAGTGACACGAGTGCGGCAACTTATTGCGCAGGAGCGGGAGAAGGAAGTACCGGAGTTGTTCGTTTTAGATTTAGACGGCGGCGGCAAAGAAGAGATTAAGGCTGTAAAACAGCTCTATGAAGAGTTGGACGTGCCGTCCGGTATCCTCGCTGTGTCGGGCAAGTTCGATGGAACGCTTTGGGATCAGCTGAAGGGAGCTACACCCCTTTTCACTCCTTTTGACCGCAACGAGCTGGTTACCCAGATGGAGCTTTGCGCGAACCTCGGCAGGAGCATTCGTCTCCAACGCGACGAAAAGCGGCTTGGGCTCGATCCGTCTCGCAAGCGGGAGGTCTTTCTCAGCTACCGCAGCCTGGATAAAGGCGTGGCGACCGTTCTGCGTCGAAGCCTTGAAGCTCGAAGAATTGGCGTTTCCTATATGGATGAAAATGACGCCACTGGACCATGGGAAGACAAAATAGCAAGTTGGATTTCGCAGGCGCAGATTTTTTTGGCATTAGTCACCGATAAGTACCTCTCTTCAAAATACTGCGAGGGCGAATTACGGAGGTTCATGCACATTGTTGATAAAGATGAATCAGGTACGACTCAGGGCAGAAACCTAAGTTTGATCCTAAATTCGTATGAATTGCCGCCGACTTACAAGCATCCGTTGCTCGACGAATGTAAAAAAGAACACCATTATGTATCGATGTCAGATGCGAACTTCCCAATCGCGCTGTCCAGGGTAGTGATTTTGATTCAGGATCTTCTACGAAAGCCAGTCGCCTAGCGCGGAGTCGTGGACGATGATCGTCTGCATGCGTTCGGGGCCGGTGGAGACGAGGCCGATTTCGACGCCGATTTGTTCAGACAGAAAATCAACGTATCGACGCGCGTTTGTCGGAAGCGCGCTCATCTCAGTCATGCCCAGCGTTGAGCTCTTCCAGCCCGGCAGTGTCGCGTACACTGGTTCGATTCGTCGCAAATCCTGCGAAACGGCCGGCAGCGATTCGCACAGGCGCCCATTCAGCTTGTAGCCGGTACAAACCTTAATCTCATCGAGCGTGTCGAGTACGTCGAGCTTCGTCAGCGCAACGGACGTGAAACCATTGATCTCCGCGGCGTATCGAGTCGCAAACGAATCAAACCACCCACAACGACGCGGCCGTCCGGTCGATGCTCCGTACTCACGACCACGTTCGCGGATCATCTGGCCCAACTCCGCTTCGCCTTCCAGCATTTCCGTCGGGAATGGGCCCTCACCAACACGCGTGGTGTAAGTGCGGACGATACCCAGCACGCCAGTCAGCCTGTTCGGAGCAAGGCCGGTCCCGATGATCGCGCCGCCGGCCACGGTTGTCGACGAAGTAACAAACGGATACGTGCCATGATCGACGTCGAGCAGCGTTGCCTGCGCGCCTTCGAGGAGAATCGATCGTCCTTCAGTCGCTGCGACGTTGAGATAGTGTGTTGTGTCGGCGATGAATGGTCCAAGGCGCTCAGTCAGCACTGACATTTCGTCGAAGATCGCGTTGGCGCTCAGAGGCTCGCCACCGTACGCCTCGATGATGCGATTCGCGTCCTCGAGATTTCGTTCGATGCGCGAACGGAGCACGTCAGGAACCAACGCGTCGGCCGTGCGAATTCCACGCCGCCCGGCTTTGTCTTCGTACGCCGGCCCGATGCCTCGCAAAGTCGTGCCGACTTTTTCGTTGCCGAGCCGTTCCTCGCTAGTGTGGTCCAACGCGCGATGATAGGGAAGGATTAGATGCGCGCGCGAACTGATCTTCACGCGCTCTGGTGAGACTTCGATGCCTTGTTGCGTGAGTCGATCCGCCTCGACGAAGAAAGCTTTCGGATCGATGACCATGCCGTTGCCGAGCACGCAAGTCTTGCCGCGATGCACGATGCCGGACGGCAGCAGGTGCAGCACGAACGATTGGTCGCCGACCTGGACCGAGTGGCCCGCGTTGTGGCCGCCCTGATAGCGCGCGACGATCTCGAAACGTTCGGCGAGCAGATCGACGATCTTGCCTTTACCTTCGTCGCCCCACTGGGCGCCAATGACTGCGATTACTTTAGACATAGGCCACGGATTACACGGATTGGAAACGGATTAGAGCTTGGTCAGCTCCTCATACAGTTCGATATATTTTTTCGCAGCAGCCGACCAGGAATTATCTACAACCATTCCGTTGTGCTGAATCTTTTGCCACTCTTCGGGCCGGCGATAAAAGTAAAGGGCTTCGCGTATTTTTTCAAGCAACGCGCCTCCGTCGTACGGTCCGAACTTGAATCCTGTGCCGGCGCCGTTTGCAGGATTGAAATGCTGGACTGTGTCGTCCAGACCACCGGTCGCACGCACAATCGGAACTGTGCCGTACCGCATGCTGTACATCTGATTCAAACCGCACGGTTCGTACAGCGACGGCATGAGAAACATGTCAGCGCCCGCTTCGATCTGGTGCGCAAGCGGTTCGCCCGCGTAACCCTTATAAATTCCGACGCGATGCGGCGCCGAATCGTGCCAGCGCTGCAGGAAATCTTCATACTCCTTCGCGCCCGCGCCGAGTGCGATAAAGAACGATCCCGTTTCGAGAATGGCGCCCGCGATCTGGCGAATGAGATCGTATCCCTTCTGGCCCACCAGTCGCGAAATGATCGCGATGACGGGTCGAGCGACTTCTTCCGGGAATCCGAAGCGGCGCAGCAGATCGATCTTGCATTCACGCTTTCCGGACAAATCCTCGATAGAAAAGTTTGCTGCAATGTGCGGATCAGTTTCCGGATTCCAGACGTCATAATCGACGCCGTTTGTGATTCCAGCGAGACGATTGCTGCGCGCCCGGAGCAACCAGTCGAGCCCGTGGCCCTGTTCCGCAGTCTGGATCTCACGCGCATAACGCGGGCTAACGGTCGAGAGTGCATCAGCGGTGATGATGCCGGCCTTCAACGCGGAGGCATGACGCTCCAACATGAAGTCGTCGCGCTCCGGCGGATCGCCAAAGCCGAGCCACCATAGATCAGCCGCACTAAACAGTCCCTGGTATCCGACGTTATGAAGTGAAAACAAGCTCTTCGTGTTTTGAAAGAACTCTTCATGACGACGACGCGCGCGAAGTTCCGCGGCTGCAAAGCCGCATGGCCAATCGTTTCCGTGAACGACGTCAGGTTGCCAGTCGAGAGATTTGAGTAACGCGAGTGCAGCGCGCGAGAAGAGTGCGAAACGAATGTGATCGTCGCCGTGACCGTAGATGCCTGGACGCGCGAAAAACTCAGGTGCTTCGAGCAGGTAAGTTGGAGCGCCTGCCGCGTCGCTAAACCAGAAGCGAACGTGATGAACCTGGCCGCGCCACTCGACCCGAACGTTCTCAACCGAACCACCATTCAAGAGCAATCGATCGATCTGATCGTAAAGCGGGAGGATGAGCTTCGCATCGACGTCCTGTTGCACGAGTGCTTTTGGCAATGCTCCCGAAACGTCCGCGAGCCCGCCAGTTTTGGCAAACGGCACAGCTTCAGAGGTCAGGATTGCGACGCGCATTACAAAAAGGCAGGGCCACGGATCTTCACGGAAGAATACAGATTAAATCCGTACTTGTCTGTGAAGATCCGTGGCCCTTTAAAGTTAGCTCTGCATCGAGGCGAGAAACTCGGCGTTCGATTTGGTCTTCTCGAGTCGCTCGAGCACGACCTCCATCTGCTCCACGGGTGACAGCGGATTCAACACACGTCTCATCACCCAGATGCGATTGAGATCTTCCTTGCTGATCAGAAGCTCCTCCTTGCGTGTGCCGGAGCGCTGCAAGTCGATTGCAGGGAACAGACGTTTGTCGCTTAGCCGCCGGTCAAGGTGGATTTCCGAGTTACCGGTACCTTTGAACTCTTCGAAGATCACGTCGTCCATACGCGATCCAGTGTCGATGAGCGCGGTTGCGATGATCGTCAACGACCCGCCTTCTTCGATGTTACGCGCCGCGCCGAAGAAACGCTTCGGACGCTGCAGTGCGTTGGAGTCGATACCGCCCGAGAGGATCTTGCCGCTCGGCGGCACGACCGCGTTGTGTGCGCGTGCAAGACGCGTGATCGAGTCGAGCAGGATCACGACGTCGCGCTTGTGTTCGACGAGTCGCTTCGCTTTCTCGATGACCATGTCAGCCACTTGCACGTGACGTGTCGGCGGCTCGTCGAACGTCGACGAAATCACCTCGCCATTGACCGAGCGCTGCATGTCGGTGACTTCTTCAGGTCGCTCGTCGATCAGCAGCACAATCAACGTCGTTTCCGGATGGTTCTGAGTGACGGAGTTGGCGATCGTCTGAAGCAACATCGTCTTACCGGTGCGTGGCGGCGCGACAATCAAGCCGCGCTGGCCTTTACCAAGCGGTGTTACCAGATCGATGACGCGCGCCGAGAGGTTCTCGGACAACGTCTCCATCTTCAACTGCTCTTCCGGATAGAGCGGAGTGAGATTATCGAAGAAGACTTTCTCTCGCGCCTGATCGGGCGACTCAAAATTGATCGCTTCGACTTTGATCAGCGCGAAATAACGTTCGCCTTCTTTCGGCGGACGAATCTGACCGCTCACCGTATCGCCGGTGCGCAGGTCAAACTTGCGAATCTGCGAAGGTGAGACGTAGATGTCGTCCGGCCCTGGCAGATAGTTGTACTCAGGCGCGCGCAGAAAGCCGAAGCCGTCGGGCAGCGTTTCCAGCACGCCTTCAGAAAAGATGAGACCGCTCTTCTCGGTCTGTGCAGCCAGTACTTTGAAGATGAGCTCCTGCTTACGCATGCCGGTTGCGCCCGGCACGTCCATGCTCTTGGCAATTTGCGTGAGCTTGGAGATGGACATCTCCTTCAGATCAGCCAGGTTATGAAACCCTTCGTTTTTCCCGTCGCGGGATTCTCTGGCTTCTCGTTCCGGAGCTTCGGCAGTTGCGACTGTTGAGCCGCCGTCGTCTCCGTTGGCGTCATTGTTCGCGCTTGATGCGCGTGAACGTGTTCGTTGTGACATATCAGTTTTCTCTAAGACTTCTTTTTACGCAGTCAGCGGTTATTTCAATTAACTACAAATGGATGTGAACGATGGTGCGGTAGAGTAGAGCGACCGACGCAGGAACGCGCGTAATCTCCCACTTCATTCGCGGGTTAAAAATATGATTCTCCTCAAACGGTGTTGTTGCACTTTAACTCAACTTTTCGCGCGCGGCAAATCGGTAATGTTTTTGATGCCACTCGCTCGAAGCGCGTGGCCCAAAATTCCAGGTTGACCAAAAGGGGGCTGTATGAGACTTTCGGATTGCCGATTTAGTTTTTAGGATAACTCCGTATTACACCGATTATGTAGATTCAATTGCGTCTCGAATCACGCGCCAAAGCTCTTCGCGACCGCGGCCGCTTTTGGCCGAGTAGGCCATTACGCTGTCGTCGTTGAGCACGCGTGCCATGTGCTCCAAATTCTTTCTCAATTCGTTGTTCGAAAGCTTATCGGATTTCGTGGCAACAGTTAAAAGGGGCTTGTCACTTTCTTCAAGCCACTCGTGAAGCTGCAAATCCTGTTTTGTGGGTTCGTGGCGCGAATCTACGAGGTGAATTGATAGCACAAGCTGGCGGCGCTTGGCAAGAAAACTGGTGGCCATCTCTCCCCAGGTCGATTTTATTTCTTTTGGTACACGAGCGTACCCAAAGCCCGGAAAATCGACGAAACGAAACTTACCGTTGATTAGAAAGAAGTTCAACGATTGGGTTCTGCCGGGGGTCGATGACGTCCGCGCCAGCCCACGAACCGACAAAAGGGAGTTGATCAAGCTCGACTTGCCTACATTCGAGCGTCCCAAGAACGCGATCTCGGGGAGCGAGTCGCGTGGCCAATCGTCCTCTTTAAAGGCGCTCTTGAGAAACTCAGCTTTGACAACCTTCACGTTCTAAGTTCTTCTTGTGTCTCTGTGCCTCTGTGGTTAATTTCACCACAGAGACACGGAGGCACAGAGGTTTTAGTCGCCTGACGCGGCGGCTGCCTGGGTAGCGGCGCGTTGCTGGTAGAGCGCGATGATCTTCCCAATCCGCTCTCTTACACCCGCGACCCGCTGCTCGTAATCCGGCATTGACTTGATGACCTTCTCGAGGTGTTCGAACATCTGCGGATTGCCGCTCTCTGCTCTCAACACCTGAAGGAACGGTTCCAACTTCGCGTAAACAAAGATGTGTTCGCCATTAGCGTCGTTGAACATGTCAGCATCGATCGCGCCGTGATTCACGAGCGAGGCAGCCATCTCCCAGTAAGAAGTGACCATGCGATAGTAGCCACTCTTATCGCTCGTCAACACGTCCAGGAAATCTTCCGGGCCCTGGGGATTGAAGGTGAAAAACCAGTTGCGCGCCTCGCGCATCGTCTTCTCACGACGAAGGTCGTATAGCTTGAGGATTAGATCTGCGTCTCTATGTTTTTTACTCATGCTGTTCTCCTGTTTGTAAGATCCCGCCACAGATCACACGGATGATCCGTGTAATCTGTGGCTACATTGATCGGATTTCGGAATATTAGCTTGTCTGAATTCCCTGTGAAGGCTGCTCGGTAGTCCACAGTGGCGGACCTTCGTCGGTGGCGGCCTGTGTCGGGCAAGTGTCCTCGAGCGCGAGCAACAGCACTTCATCAATCGTCTCGACGAGATTGATGCAGAGCGCATCGCGAACTTCCTCGGGCACTTCCGTCAAATCCTTTTCGTTGTCCTTCGGCAGAATGATCGTGTCGATACCGAATCGATGTGCGGCGAGCAACTTCTCTTTCACGCCGCCGATCGGAAGCACCTTGCCTCGCAGCGTGATCTCGCCAGTCATTGCGACGTTCCTCTTCACCGCCACGCGCGCCAGCGCTGACGCCATCGCAGTCGCCATCGTGATACCCGCCGAGGGGCCGTCTTTCGGAATCGCACCTTCGGGGATGTGGATGTGCAGATCGCGTTTGCGGATGAAGTCGAGACTCATTCCCAGGCGTTCCGCCCGCGCGCGAATGCAAGTCAATGCAGCTTGTGCTGATTCCTGCATCACGTCGCCGAGTTTTCCTGTCAACGTCACGCCACCACGTCCTTTGACGAGTGTGGCTTCAATCTGAAGCACTTCGCCACCGATCTCAGTCCACGCCAATCCGGTTGCGAGACCAACTTCACTGTTCGCCGCGATACCCTGCTGCCGAAACTTGATCGGGCCGAGCATCTCACGCACGCGTTCCCCATCGACTACATCTTTCGTGCTTTCAGCCGGCGGTTCGGCAACAAACTTACGCGCCAGCTTGCGGCAGCAGGAACCAATCTCGCGTTCGAGATTGCGCACGCCTGCTTCGCGTGTGTAGTGACGAATGATTTCGAGAATGCCTTCGTCGGTGAAGTCAAACTGTTCGAGGCGCAGGCCGTTGCCTTCAGCCTGCTTCACCACGAGATGCCGCTTCGCGATCTCGAGCTTCTCTCGTTCCGTGTAGCCCGATAGTCGCAATATCTCGAGACGATCCTGCAGCGCCGGTGGAATCGTGTGCAGCACGTTCGCTGTGGCGATGAAGAAGACCTTCGAGAGGTCGTATTCGACGTCGAGATAGTGATCCTGGAACGTGTGGTTCTGTTCCGGGTCGAGCACTTCGAGCAGCGCCGCACTCGGATCGCCGCGGAAGTCCGCGCCGAGCTTGTCGACTTCATCCAGCAGCAGCACCGGATTAATTGTTCCGGCCTTCTTCATCATCTGGATGATCTGCCCGGGCAGGGCGCCGATGTACGTACGACGGTGGCCGCGAATCTCAGCTTCATCGCGCACGCCGCCGAGTGAAAGCCTGACGAACTTGCGCCCGGTAGCTCGCGCGATCGACTTGCCGAGACTCGTCTTGCCAACTCCCGGAGGTCCGACGAAACAGAGAATCGATCCTTTCGGATTCTTCACCAGCTGACGAACCGCGAGGTACTCGAGGATTCGTTCCTTGATCTTTTCGAGCCCGAAGTGATCTTCGTTCAGTACTTCTTCAGCCTTGGCCAGATCCTTGATCTCTTTCGACTTCTGTTTCCACGGCACACTGATCAACCAGTCGATGTAAGTTCTGGAGACTGTGCCTTCGGCTGACATTGGCGGCATGGCTTCGAGACGATGCAGTTCCTGCATGGCCTTTTCTTTGGCCTCTTCAGTCATGCCGGCTTCTTCGATCTTCTTCTTCAGCTCTTCGAGCTCCGCCTTCTCATCCTTGCGACCAAGCTCTTTGTGAATCGCTTTGATCTGCTCGTTGAGGTAGTACTCCTTCTGAGCTTTCTCCATCTGCCGCTTGACGCGCGTTTGAATCGTGCGATCGAGCTGACGTTTCTCGATCTCAGTTTCCAGCAACTCGATCAACCGGAGCAGTCGAGCCTGCGTCGAGAAAATCTCGAGGAGGCCCTGCTTGTCTTCGACGGAGATTCTGAGTTGCGACGCGAGAGCATCAGCGAGATGCGAAGGTTCCTGGTTGCGAAGCGCAGTTTGGAGAGCGTCGGTTTGTGTGTCGGGCGCGAGTCGAAGATGCTGCTCGACGAGTTGGCCGACCTTTTGGATCAGCGCGTCGAGACGTGTGCCTTCTTCGTTGACGACGGGCGCGCGGCGCACGAGCGCCATGAACGCACCATCGGTATTTTCGACGCGCACAGTGGTGGCGCGTTCGCGGCCTTCGACGACAACTTTGATCTGGCCGTTCTCCTGTTTTTGCGACTGGAGAATTCGTCCGAGCGTTCCAATGCCGTAGATCTGTTCGGGAGTTGGTTCGTCTACGGTGGCGTCGTGTTGAGTGGCCAGGAAAATCGTACGGTCAGTGGCCAGCGCTTGCTCGAGCGCTCGAACCGAACCTGCACGTCCGATTTTAAAAGCAACTTTGGTAAACGGAAATATTACGACGTCGCGGATCGGCACCATCGGGTACCAGGCTACGTCTGCGGGGGTTCTGTCTGAGTATTCTTCCATGGTTGAAACAACTATTCTGGGAAAGAGGGCTAATTGTAAAACATTTCCAGCGGGTGCGCTATCGTTAGGGTTTTGGCGCCCTTTGGGGCAACGATATTAGGCGGCAGCGCCGTCGATTCCGGTCAGACCTTCACCGGGGATCGCCCGGCGGCGTTCAACCATTTCACTGGTTATAACGAATTCTTTGACCCGTTTCTGGGAAGGCAGGGTATACATCGCGTCGAGTAACAGTTCTTCGAGGATCATCATCAGGCCGCGAGCGCCGACTTTTCGCTCAACCGCTTGCCGGGCGACGGCCTTGAGCGCATCCTCCGTGAACTTCAACTTGACGTTATCGAAGTCAAACTTTTTCTGGTATTGCTTAACTAAAGCGTTCTTAGGCTCAGTAAGAATCTTGATGAGGGCGCCCTCGTCGAGCTCGTGGAGCACGCCGCACACGGGCAGCCGTCCAACAAACTCCGGGATCAATCCGAAACGAATCAGATCTTCAGGCTGCACTTGCGCCAGCGCTTCAGCATGACGATGCGAGCCTGACTTCACCTCCGCATGGAAGCCGAGCGACTTGTTGCGCAGCCGGCGCTCGATCACTTTTTCGAGCCCGACAAAAGCGCCGCCGCAAAGGAAAAGAATGTTGGTCGTATCGACGGGGAAGAACTCCTGGTGCGGATGCTTGCGGCCGCCTTGTGGCGGAACGTTCGCGATCGTTCCTTCGAGGATCTTCAACAGCGCCTGCTGCACGCCTTCACCCGAAACATCGCGCGTGATCGACGGGTTCTCGTCTTTGCGACAAATCTTGTCGACCTCGTCGATATAAATAATGCCTTGCTGTGCGCGTTCGACGTCGCCGTTCGCGGCTTGTAGCAGTTTGAGAATGATGTTCTCGACGTCTTCACCGACGTAACCCGCTTCAGTCAACGTTGTCGCATCGACAATCGTGAACGGAACGCTCAGCATGCGCGCGAGCGTTTGGGCGAGCAACGTTTTGCCGGTGCCCGTCGGACCGATCAGGAGAATGTTTGCTTTTTGGATCTCGACGTCAGAACGACGGCGGCCGAGTTCGATGCGTTTGTAATGTTGATACACGGCAACGGCCAGGCGCTTCTTCGTTTCCTCCTGGCCGATCACGTATTCGTCTAAAAAGTTTTTGATCTCTCCGGGCTTCGGAAGTGGCGGGCGAGTGGCTACCGACTCTGCCTGCTGATCGTCGGTGATGATCTCGTTGCAGATGTCAATGCACTCGTTGCAGATGTAAACAGTCGGTCCGGCAATGAGCTTCTTGACTTCGTTCTGTGACTTCCCGCAGAACGAGCAGCGCAGAGTATCATCGGTTCGTCTCACCATAGTTTAGGGATGAAGCTCCTTTGGGGGACCGCGCACTACTCCCGGTGCGCGATGACCTCGTCTATTAAACCATATTCTTTGGCCTGCATGGCAGACATAATTTTGTCCCGTTCAACGTCGCGCTCGACGGTGTCGTAAGACTGTCCCGTGTGCTTCGCGATGATCTGGGACGTGAGTTCGCGCATTCGCAGGATCTCTTCTGCTTGAATACGGATGTCTGTTGCTTGACCTTGTGATCCGCCTGATGGTTGGTGAATGAGGATACGCGAATTGGGAAGGGCGAAACGTTTACCTTTTGCGCCGGCAGCTAACAGTAGTGCCCCCATCGATGCGCACTGTCCGACGCAGATCGTAGTCACGTCGGGACGAATGAACTGCATCGTATCGTAGATCGCCATACCCGCAGTAATCGAACCACCAGGTGAATTGATGTAGAGGTTAATGTCTTTTTCGGGGTCTTCAGCTTCGAGAAATAGAAGTTGGGCTACGATAAGGTTGGCAATCTGATCGTCGATCGGGGTACCCAGGAAAATAATATTATCTTTAAGTAGTCGTGAGTAGATGTCGAAGGCGCGCTCGCCTCGCGACGTTTGTTCCACGACCATTGGGACTAAAGCCATAGACTATTCTGCTTCCTTTGTTTCCGTCCACTCTGCGTCCGTGATACGTGCATTGTCGATCAAAAGATCGAGCGCCTTACGGTTGCGCACTCTGTGCGCGATGCTACGGTCGCCCCCCTCCTTTGTCAAGGCAGCACGCACTTGCATTATCGATTGACGTGTAGCATCTGCGATCGCTTGGATCTCTAGTCCAACTTCTTCATCCGAAACGTCGATGTTCTCCGCTTCAGCGATCTTTTCCAGCAGCATCGAAACGCGCACGTCGTCCTCTGCCTGCACCTTCACTGCTTCGCGAGCACCTTCCCAGTCGAGCTTCTCGTTACGTGGATCGACGCCACGGCCCATCATCTCGCGCGCGAGCCCTTCGAGACGGTGATTCGTTTGATGAGTAATGAGGCTCTGGGGCACTTCGAATTTGTTTGCGTCGAGCAACTTGCGAATTACGTCGTCGCGGAGTCGTCGATCGGATTCGGCTGCGGACCTCGCTTCGAGATCCTCGCGTACTTTTGCTTTGAGCGCGTCAACGGAATCGAAATCGCCCAAACTCTTGGCCCATTCGTCGTCAAGCGCCGGCAGCTCTTTCCTTCTTACTGAAGTTACTTCGGCGACGTACTCGATCTTCTTTCCGGCCAAGCCTTGCGAATTGTAATCGTCGGGATAAATTACAGTGAACGTCCGCGTATCGTCAGGTTTGACGCCGGTAAGATTCTCCGTGAATTCTTCCATCACGCCTGGCCCGCCGAGAACAACTTCCACGTCGTCGACCTTCACCTCTTCCTCTTCAGGTTCGTCGACAAAGTTTCCACGAGCGTTGATCGTGACGGTGTCGCCGATTTCTGAAGCGCGATCTTCGACCGGTTCGAGTGTGGCAGACGCGTCGAGAAAACCGTCGATCACCTTTTGAACGTCTTCGTCAGTTATCGGCCGCTTGCTGCGAGTGGCTTCGAATCCTTTATAAGTATCGAGTGTTACTTCGGGCAGGACTTCAACCGCGACTTTGAATGTTATCGGTTCTTCGCCGAGCCGTTCGAGCGCTTCGGTGTTGTCGAGTTGCACATCAGGCTCGCCGAGAGCGTTGAGCGAATGTTCGGTGATGGCGTTGTTGACAGCTTCGGGTAGCAACTCGCGCAACACGTCGCCTCTGATCTCGCTCTTGTATCGCGTGCGCACGACAGACGTCGGTGCGTGACCGGGACGAAAGCCGGGAACGGTGGCTTGTTTGCTGTACTGCTGGCTAACGCGGTCGAGAGCACTGCGCACCTGCGCCGGCTCGATCTCAATCTTGATCTCCTTGCGAGTTGGGGAGACGTCTATGAGTTCAGTTTTCATTTTCTTCCTGGTCTTAGGACTTTGGTCTTAGGTCTTTGTCGTCTGCTTCATGAACACTGATCGAAGACCAAAGACCTAAGGCCAAAGACTAACATGTGGTGCGAAAGGGGGGACTCGAACCCCCACACCTTTCGGTACCAGATCCTAAGTCTGGCGCGTCTGCCAATTCCGCCACTTTCGCAACAGATCAATGGCCGTCGAAGACTGTACCACACCCGTTTGATAACTCTATAATGCGCGCTCAAGTTTCCTCTATCTCGGCCCAGGAGTGAATCGAATGCTCGCGAGACCTCGTACCTTTCGGTGTCCGAACTGCAATGAAATGATTAACGACAGCATGACGCAGTGTCGCTTTTGCTCTGTGCCGGTTGATCCTGCTGTAGCGCAGTTGATTGCAGAGCGGCAGGAGAAAGCGAACCAGGCGTACAGCGATGCGAGTTACCTGCGAACAGCGGCGATCGCCATGTACGTTTTTTTTGGTCTGAGTATGTTGCTGGCTTTTTTCTTTTGGGGACTCCTCATCACCTTCTTCGTTGTGATCGTGTTGTTGATTCGCTGGCAGGTAAGGTTCGGCGCGCTGGTTACTGATGATGAAGATTACAAGCGTGCGCGAAAATCGTGGTGGATCTCGCTGGTCTTACTGCTCGGTGTACCGCTGATCTTCGTAGTGCGAATCGTGATTGAAGTGTTGTTACTTGTTTCGCGGGGTGGGATTCGATGATGACAAAAAGCACAAAGGATCTTTTGTGCCTTTTTGTGGCCTAACTTCGTTTGCCATCTCAACGTACGCGGTATTCGATCTTGGGCTTGCCGAGGAAGTCTTTGCCGGTGTGCCTGGTGATGAGGCCGAGTTGTTCGAGCTCGTAGTAGGCGCGTTGGATTTCGCCTTTGTCGACGGAGAGTTTTTGGGCGAGCGCGACGGGTGAGGGAAGGGAGTCGCCCGGCGACACGGTCTTGTCGCGGATCTGGGTTTCGATCTGTTGGCGGACCTGCAAGTAGACGGGATTGTGTGACAAGTCCTTCAGTTCGATATTCATAGTTTTCAAAGTGTGCGCGTCACTTTTGACAGGGAGCGTGGCGCATCCGGATTGAGCCCTTTTGCTTCGGCAAGCAGGGCTGCGAAAAGCTGACCGGGAACTATGTAGGGAATCGGCGCGAGAAACTCGTCGATCTCGCGCGACATCACGATCGATCGAGTGCACATGCCTGCCGCATCGAGATCACTCGTGATCGCGAGCGTGTCGGCATGCAGTTCGCGCAGGCGTTCAATCAAACTCTTAACTCCTGTGAGCATCACGCCCGGCGGCGCAAAGAGAATCACCGGAAAGTGTCGCTCGACCATCGCCAGTGGACCATGCAGAAAATCGGCTGAAGAAAAACGCTCCGCGACGACGTAACAAGTCTCCATCAGTTTCAAAGCCAACTCGTACGCATTCGCATACGCCAACCCGCGTCCGACGACGACGCAATTCTCCATGAACACGTAACGCTGCACGAGCTCGCGGATCGCAGGCTCCTGCTCCAGCGCGCCGGCGACGAACTGTGGAATCGCTTCGTACGCAAACGGCACCGAGTTTTGGGCCAGCTCTGTCGCGAGCATATAAAAGAGGAGCATCTGGCCCGTGAATGTCCTTGTAGCCGCGACGGAGCGTTCGCGCCCGCCGTGTGTCAGGAGTGTTTCGTCCACGAGCCTGGTCATCGACGATCCGGGCTCGTTGGTAATGCCGACCGTGTAAGCGCCTGCATCGCGCGCGTTTTCGAGGACGCGGTTGATGTCTTCTCCTTCGCCTGACTGCGAAACGCCGACGACGAGCGCATGGTCCAACCTGAGCTTTGCGTTGTAGATCGTGTGAACTGACGGCGCGGAGAGAGAGACTGGAATACCCGTAGTGATTTCGAGCAGGTAACGACCGAAAAGCGCGGCGTTGTCGGAACTGCCGCGAGCGACGAGAACGATCAGGTGAATGTCGCGCGTCTTCAGCAGCTTGCCGAGTTTTGCGATCTTGATGCGCTCTTCCGCAATCGTGCGCTCGAGTGCGGCCGGCTGCTCGGCGATCTCTTGGAGCATCAGAGACATTCGACAGGCAACACTCTAACACATAACAGTTTGAGATCGGGGCAACATTCGAATAGACTCAGCGGCAAACAGGGCCACAAAAGGCACAAAGATACACACGAAGAAAATGTCCCCCAATGCATTCGCCGCAAACCCCAGCGGGCGCCTGGTGTCGCTCGACGTCTTTCGCGGTCTCACGATCGCGGGCATGGTGCTCGTAAACAATCCCGGCACGTGGTCCAGCATCTACTGGCCGCTCCAACACGCAGAATGGCACGGCTGGACGCCGACGGATCTCGTGTTCCCATTTTTCCTTTTCATCGTCGGCGTTTCGATCACCCTCGCTTTTGCGCCGCGTGTCGAAGAAGGCACGGTGAAACGCGGACTATATCTGAAGGTCTTGAAACGCACCGCGATCATCTTCGGCCTCGGTCTGTTTCTCAACGGCTTTCCCTATTTTCAACTTTCGACGATTCGAATTGCCGGCGTGCTCCAGCGCATTGCGCTTTGTTACCTGATCGCGTCGCTGATTTTTTTGACGACGAAAGTCAGAACCCAACTCCTGATCGCGCTCGCGCTGCTCGTGGGTTACTGGTTGGTGATGACTAATCTCGCCGCCCCGGGATACGTGACTGGCGATCTCACGAAGGATGGAAGCATTGCGTCCTTTATAGATCGCAAGCTTTTGGGCCAGCACATCTGGCGGCAGGGGCGAGTCTACGATCCCGAAGGTCTGCTGAGCACGATACCCGCTGTAGCGACGACGCTCTTTGGTGTGTTGACTGGACATTGGTTACGCAGCGAGCGAACACGAATCGAAAAAGTCGTTGGAATGTTCGCCGCCGGACTGGTGTGCGCCGTTCTTGGTTTGATCTGGAATAAGTTCTTCCCGATCAACAAACCGCTGTGGACCAGTTCCTACGTGCTCTTCACCGCCGGGCTGGGTTTGCAACTTCTCGCGCTCTGCTACTGGATCATCGACATCAAGGGATATCGTCGCTGGGCGTGGCCGTTTGAAGTGTTCGGTGTAAACGCGCTGGCATTGTTCGTCGGCTCAGGCCTGATGGTGAAGGCGATGGGCTTGATCAGACTTCCGCGCGGCGACGGCACGCAGATCTCGTCGCAAGGTTGGATCTTCCGCAACCTGTTTTTGTCGTGGGCCTCACCGATCAACGCGTCGCTGTTCTACGCGATCGCGTTCATTCTGTTCTGGCTGTTCTTGATGTGGCTGCTTTACCGCAAACGAATTTATATAAAAGTGTGAAGAGGAGAACCTACTATGCCAACGTACATCGCGCTCTTGAAGTGGACCGGACAAGGAATCGCCAACGTGAACGAAAGCCCCGCGCGTCTTGATGCAGGACGTAAAGCGTTCAAGAAGATGGGTGTGAAGCTCAAAGACAGTTATCTCACGATGGGACGTTACGACCTTGTTTGCGTGCTCGAAGCTCCCGACGACGAGACATACGCCGCCGCAATACTCAGTTTAGGCGCACAGGGAAACATCTCGACGGAAACGTTGAAAGCATTCACGGAAGATCAGTACCGGAAGATCTGCGCGTCGATTCAGTAAATCCTGTCTAATCCTGTTAATCCTGTCAAAAACAATTTCACAGGATGAACATGATTACCAGGATTTACATGATGATTCTGATAATCACCGGCGGTAGCCTGGACCACGCAGCACGCGCCCAGCAAGCGCCGTGGTGCGTTGTCCTTTGTCCACGCTGATCTTTCCGTTCACCAACACGTACTCAACGCCGATCGGATACTGGTTCGGCATCTCAAACGTGGCGCGATCGATTATCTTGTTCGGGTCAAACACTGTGATGTCCGCGAACATGCCCTCACGAAGCAGACCACGATCGCGCAAGCCGACACGCGCAGCGGGCGCGGCAGTCGCTTTGTGGACTGCAGCTTCGAGTGACAAGAGTTTTTCATCACGCACATACCGACCGAGTATGCGCGGGTAGCTTCCCCAGCCGCGCGGATGTGACTTCGAACCGGCGAGCGGGCCATCCGTCGCACGCGAACCACTGTCGGTGCAGAAACTGACAAACGGCGCCTGCATTGCTGCACGCATGTCGGTTTCGCTCATCATGAAATAAATGGCGCCGGTTTGTCCGTTGTCGGCAAGAATGAAATCGAACAGCGCATCGAGCGGATCCTTCTTCTGTTCAGCCGCGATCTCCGAAATCCGTTTGCCTTGCAACTGTTCCAACTCGCGATTGACGACTGAGCCTATCAAAACTCCGCCTGGCCCACCGCTGCCGAGATAAATATTCTCCCACGCGGTCTGCGTTTCGGAGATTTCTTTCTTCAAACGTTGCCGCGTATTCGGATCGCGCAGACGTGCGAGCATCTTTTCTGTTCCGCCTTCGAGCGCCCACGGTGGCAGCGACGCGCTGAGCGCCGTGCTGCCGGCGATGTAAGGGTAAATGTCGGCAGTGATGTCGAGGTGCTGGTCGCGCGCCTGCTTGATGCGCGCGAGCACGTGCGGCATGCGGCCCCAGTTGTTTTTGTACGCTGTCTTCAGGTGCCAGATCTCAACCGGGATCTGCGCCCGCTTTGCGATTTCGAACACTTCGTCGAGTGACGCATCGATCGTGTTTGCTTCGCTGCGCTGGTGAGTCGCGTAAATGCCACCGTACTGTCGCGCGACCTTGGCGAGCTCCACCAGTTCGTCGGTTTTAGCAAAACGTGCCGGCACGTATTGCAGAGAAGTCGAAAGACCGAGAGCGCCGTCGAGCATTGCGTCGGCGACGAGCTTCTTCATCTCTTCGAGTTCGGCTGCGGTTGGTTGGCGATCGTCGTAACCGATCACATATTCACGCACTTGAGTAGCGCCGACGAACGTGCCGAGATTCAAGCCGGAACCTTGCTTCTCGAGCCGTTTGAAATACTCGTCGAGCGTGCGCCAATCAATTGTGAGATTGAAGCGGCGGAGGAAATCTTCCTGCTCTTTGATCTGTCGCGCGTTGATGGGAGCGATTGATTCACCTTCGCCCGTGATCTCTGTCGTCACACCCATCATCACTTTGCTCATCGCGCGCGGATCGATGAGCAGGTAAGTTTCAGACTGGCCCAGCAAGTCGATGAAGCCGGGCGCGACGACGAGTCCCTGCGCGTTGATCACTCGCGCAGCAGTTGCTTGCGAAAGATTGCCGATGGCAGCGATGCGATCGTCCTTCACAGCGAGGTCGGCAACGTAGCCTGCGCGTCCTGACCCATCCACGATGCGGCCACGCTTGATCAGCAGATC
>Ga0157373_10000856_pt1 | contig 23645 bp, 13 predicted proteins | sample C65metaG_FD_113460 | JGI IMG/M metagenome (GOLD analysis project Ga0157373, IMG submission 113460) | Corn rhizosphere microbial communities from Kellogg Biological Station, Michigan, USA - C6-5 metaG | ecosystem: Host-associated > Plants > Roots > Rhizosphere > Soil | place: USA: Michigan... | reverse complement strand
GCCCGGCGCACCGTGGTGGGACCGTTCGTCGCAAACGTTCCGGCTGGATTTGCCAAGGCCGTTGCGCTCAGCTTCGGCCTGCGCGCGCAACCTGTGCCCGAAGGCGTGAGGCTCACCGCGGATTCGGCCGCGTAATTTTTATTCCCGTCCAGTGGGGGAAATGACCGCTCCCAAGCATCCACCCAACGAAGCGCCCGAAAACGCGGCGCATCCAATGGGGGGATCCATGGAAGTTCGCAAATCCAAGTTGAAGCTGGCGCTGGGCGCCGGCTGTGCGCTGGCGGTTCTGGCCGCGGCGACGAGCGTGTCCGCCGAGGAGCGCACCTTCAGCGTCGCCTCCACGCGAGCGACGGACGCCATTCCGGAATTCGCGCGCCAGGCGGGCATCCAGATCGTCGCGCCGGCGGAAAAGCTGCGCGGCCTCAGCACGCCGGCCATCGAGGGTCGTTACGACACGCGCGAAGCCCTCGCCATGCTGATCCAGGGCACGGGCCTCCACATCGCTTCCGACGACGGACGCACAGTGATGTTGTCCTCCGACCCCCAGTCGGGAAGCGCCGCGGGGGACGGCGCTGAGGGTACGGTTCAGGCGCTGATCGTCACGGCGCAGAAGCGCGAAGAGAACATCCAGGACGTGCCGATTGCGATGTCGGCCTTCACGCAGGAAGACCTGACTCGCAGTCAGGTTGCGGGCGGTCCGGACCTGATGACCCAAGTTCCGAATATGACCTTCACCAAGACGAACTTCACGTCTTACTCGATCCAGCTGCGCGGCATCGGCACCCAGGCGATTTCAGCCACGACCGACCCGGCGGTCGCCGTCGCCTTCAACAACACACCCTTCATCCGTAACCGCTTCTTCGAGCAGGAATTCTATGACCTGCAGCGGGTCGAGGTGCTGCGCGGGCCGCAGGGGACGCTCTATGGCCGCAACGCCACGGCGGGCGTCGTCAACCTGATCTCGCAAAAGCCGAAGTTCACCTACGAAGCCAAACTCTCCGCCGATGTTGCCAACTATGGCTCGCATCGCCTCGAAGGCATGCTCAACATTCCGCTGGTGGACGACAAGGTGGCCTTGCGCGTCGCCGGCGCTTGGACCAAGCGCGACGGCTTTGACACCAACCAGATCACCGGCAACCCGATTGATGGGCGGGATCTGTGGTCGACCCGGATGAGCCTGCGCTTTACGCCCACAGACAAGATCGACGCCAACCTGGTCTGGGAACACTTCCAGGAAGATGACGACCGTATTCGCTCCGGCAAGCAGCTGTGCCATGAAGACGAGGTCACCGGCATCACGGCGGTCTTCCCGGGGACCGATCCGCATGTGCTGAACGGCGTGACGGAGTTTTTCGATACCAGCGCCAATCACTTGCAGACACTGCCCGAGCAAGGCCAGCCGCTGCTTTTCTCCGGCGTGCAGGGCACCTTCAGCCAAGGCTGTAAGCCGGCGTCGCTGTATTCGCCGGATTCCTTCGACACCCCGAACGGACTCTCCGTGCCTTACTATGCGGCGCTTTCGGCTGTCGGCCTTCCGGTCGCGTTGCAGGATCCCTACGCCAGCCGGACCCAGTCGCACGATCTGCGCATGATCGAATCCACCGTCGACCCGATTTACCGGGCCAAGAGCGACACCGTCGAGCTGCAGGTCGCCTTCGACCTCACCGACAATCTCACCCTGAACTCGGAGACCGCCTACGGGACCGACCGCATCTTCTCGATGGAGGACTTCAACCGCTTCAACACCGCCGCCGGCGCCTGGGACGCCGGCCCTGCGGGTAGTCCGAACGTCTGGGTGACGCGTGGCATCCTCAGCTCTGACGGCGTCTTCTGCGATCCGCAGATCGGCTGCGCCGACCGCCTGGTTGGGATCGACGTTTCCACCGCCAAGTCTGTTCAATTCAGTGAAGAGTTGCGCCTGGCGTCCAACTTCAGCGGACCGTTCAACTTCAGTCTCGGCGCGAACTTCCTTCGGTACGATACTGAAGACAAGTACTATGTCATGTTCAACAGCCTGTCGATGTACGCAGCCAATACAGGCATCTCATCGGCCAGCAATCCATACCAGCCGGGGGTCACCGACAATTATGAATGCCTGAAACACGGCCTTGAGCCGCCCGACTTTACTGTACTTCAGGACGTAACTGGCTGCGTTTACATGGATCCGAACCCGATCAGCTCGCTGAACGACCAGGGTCACAACTACTTCCTCAGCCGCAACCCCTACAAGCTGATCTCGTATGCGGTGTTTGGCGAGGCCTATTACAACATCACCGACAACCTGAAGCTAACCGCTGGCCTTCGCTGGACGGTGGATAAGAAGGAAGCGCCGCGAATCCCTAGCTGGGTGCTGGCATCCACTACGGCCGGCTACCCCGTGGCCAATGTGGTCAATCAGGAATGGCGCGAGCCCACCGGACGACTGACGCTCGACTGGAAGCCGGACCTGTCCTTCACCGACCAGACGCTGCTCTACGCCTCGTTCGCCCATGGCTACAAGGCCGGCGGCGCAAACCCGCCGCCCGCCGGCCTGGTGATGTACTGCGCCGAATGCGTGAACAACGGTGTCGCCGAAGGCATTGTCAACTCATCGGCGACGCAGCCGCAGACCTTTGATCCGGAATTCGTCAACGCTTTCGAGTTGGGCTCGAAGAACACCTTGTTCGACGGCAAGATGACGCTGAACCTCGCGGCCTTCTACTACGACTACCAGGGCTATCAGATCTCCCAGATCGTCAACCGCTCGGCGGTCAACCTGAACTTCGACGCCAAGATCTGGGGGCTGGAGCTGGAAGCCGACTGGCGGCCAGTGGAAAACCTGCGGCTGGGCCTGAAGGGCGGCTATGAAAACACCCGCGTCGCCGATGGCATGCGGGCCATCGACACCATGGATCGCACCGCTGGCCACGCCGGCTGGGTGACGGTCAGCCCGTTCCCGACCTTCCCGTCCAACTGCATCCTGCCAGCCTTCCTGTTCGTCGGTCAGGGCACATTTTACAACGGCTCGGGCTCCTCTTCGGGGGCGCCCCACCTCGTAAACCTCGGCAATCCCGGCGGCGGCGGCATCAGCGGCTGCGAGCTCGCCTATGTGGCCCACGTCGATCCGATCACGGGTCTGTCATACGTGGCAAATCCGACTGTCTTCTCCAACCCAACCACGCAGTTGACCTACCCCGGCTATGTCGGCTGGGACCCCACCTACGATTACGGCAACAACAACGGCGAGGGTTTCTACAAGGACCTTTCCGGCAAGGAGCTGCCGAACGCGCCGCACTTCACCGCGACGGTGACCGCCGATTACACCATCCCGCTTCCGAACGACTGGCTGGCGACCCTGCACACCGATCTCTACTACCAGTCGGAAGCCTGGACCCGGATCTTCAACACGCCGGGCTACGACAAGCTGAAGGCCTACACCAACGTCAACCTCGCCGCGATCTTCAGCAACGAAGACCTTGGCTGGAAGATCATGGCCTATGTGAAGAACGTCTTCGACCGTGACAGCATCACCGGCGCGTTCCTGAACTCCGACGACACGGGCCTGACCACCAATGTCTTCCTGACCGAGCCCAGGCTCTATGGCCTGCGGGTGACCAAGGACTTCAGTGGCGGACCATGGTGGACGGGAGCCAACTCCAACCACACGGGGCCCTTCCCGCTGACGGTCGAACTCGGTGGGCAGGGGCAGCGGCAGGATGCGCCCTTTGAGGCAATTACACCGGCGGCGGTCACAAGCGTCTCGCCCTTGCTGGATCCCGGACCCGCGTTCCAGGACCGCAACCTCGACTGGGGCGATGGCCGCTCCGTGAAGCTAACCTACCAGCCCGACGGTTCGCCATGGAAGATTTCGGCCGGCGTTCGTTACGGCCGCACAAATACGGACACCGCCCGCGCCCACTCGGATTTCAGCACCTTCTATCACGGGTGCGCGTTCCGGGCTGGCACCTTCACCGCGAGGCTTTTTTGTGATCCCAACCTCCCGAGCTACAACATCATCTTCAACGGCTATACCGGCGTCAGCTTCTCCGACGTCGACGTACGCCAGCACGAGGAGCACGTGATCGCGGACTTCGCCGTTGGGCGCGATGTCGGCCTCGGCCTGCCGCTGTCCCGCTCGGAAGTCGCCCTCGGCCTCAAGTATGCCGACCTGGAGTCGACGACAGCCTTCAACGCACGCACGTTCGGCCACTGGGAAGTCGGGGATGCCTGGTTCTTCTTCGGGATCAACGGTCACCGCTACGAAGCCCACGTCTTCGCCGATCGCGAATTCAAGGGCTTTGGTCCGATGCTTTCCTGGGACGCGGCGGCGCGGCTTTGGGGTGAAGACAACACCGGCCACGTCGACCTTGACTGGTCGATCGCCGGTGGCGAGCTGTTCGGCAAGCAGAAGGCCAGCGTCACGGGCCATGAATCCGCGCAATTGTACCATGGCATTCCGAGCCCCCTGAACGCCATCCCGCCGGTTGGCGACCCGGTGGTGACGCCGCTGCCGGTGGCTGACCGCGCTAATTCGGCCAGCGTTCCGGTCGCCGATCTGTCGCTAGGCCTCTCCTACGAGGTCAGCCGCGTGAAGGTCTCCACCGGCTACCGCTGGGAGCGTTATTTCAACGTACTCGACGCCGGCTATGCCGAGCGCAAGAAGTACGACCGCACCTTCGACGGTCCCTACTTCAAGGTCGCTGTCGGGTTCGGCGGCTAGTCACCAACCCTCCGGCTTCGGTCCCCTCTGAACCGGAAACACTGAAGGCGGCGGGCGCCCACGTCCCGCCGCCTTTTCTTTACGCCGCGACGAAGCCCTTCCAGGTGCTCATATAGTTCACGAAGGGCTCGCCGAGGCCTTCCTGGCGCAGGTAGTCCTTGGTCACCGGCAGGGCGATGGGGGCGAAGCCGCCGTCGGCGAGGACGCGCTGCGGGTAGTCGTGGTGCAGGATCGCGGCGCGGCCGAGGAAGACGAAGTCCATGCCGGCGTCCATTGTGCGGACCGCGTCGCCCGGCGTCATGATCTTGCCCGCAGCGCCGACGCGGGTCGCACCGCGGGGCAAGTCGGCGAAGACGGAGACGAGGGGGCGGCCCTTGAAGTCTTCCTCTTCCGGCTCCTTGAAGACGTCCCACAGCGAGAGGTCGAGGAAGTCGAGCTTGCCGCCGGACAGCAGCTCGGCCGCCAGTTCACGCATTTCGGCGATCTTCAGTCCGAACCGCTCGGGCGAAATACGTACGCCGAGCTGGAAGTCCTCGCCGCAGCGGGCGCGCACGCCGTCGATGGCTTCCATCAGGAAGCGCGCGCGGTTTTCCAGCGAACCGCCGTAGCGGTCGGTGCGCTGGTTCAGCGTCGGGCTGATGAACTGGGCGATCAGATAGCCGTGAGCGCCGTGCAGTTCCGCGCCGTCGAAGCCCGCCTTCTGGGAGCGGACGGCGGCGGCGATGTAGGCCTCGATGGCCGCCTCGACTTCGGCCTCGGTCATGGCGCGCGCGCTGGTCTCGGCGTCGTCGGAGGGACCGAGCGGCTGGCCGACGACGTCCTTGAACGATCGGATGCCGGCGTGGTGCAGTTGGGTGAAGGCGAGGCTGCCCTGCGCCTTGATGGCGTCCGCCAGCCGCGTCAGGCCCGGCAGGTGGTCGTCGGAGAAGACGCCGAGCTGGCCGGGAAAGCCCTGGCCGCTCGCCTGCACGTGCGCGGCGCAGGTCATGGTCAGGCCGAACCCGCCCTTGGCCCGCATGGCGAGCCAGTTGAACTCATCCTCCGACAACACGCCGTCCGGGTGGCTCTGCAGGTTGGTCAGGGGGGCGAGCGCAAACCGGTTCTTCATCGGCTTGCCGCGCGCGAATGTCAGGGGCTCGAAAAGGGCGCTGGTGCTCATGGCCGAGCGGTTTACGGCGTTACCGCAGCGGCAGGCAACGGCCGGGGCCGCCACAGGGCGAGCGCGGCGAGGCCGAGCGCGAAGGCCAGGCCGACGGAACCGGCGATGATCTCGCCCTTCAGCGTCGGATGCTCCAGCCAGCGTTGCAGCGTCTCGCCGAAGATGAAGCCGCCGCCGGAGAACAGTCCCGCCCATACCGCCGCCGACGCGAGGTTCAGGCCGGTGAACAACCCCATGCCCATGGCCGACAGCCCCGCCGCGACGGGTCCGGCCGCGCGCAGACCGAAGATGAAGCGGAAGCTCATCACGAAGCCGATGGGGTGGCCCTCGATGAAGCCCGCCGCCCGCGCGAACGCCGGCTTGGCGGCCATCTTCGTCACGAACCGGGTCGAACGCCCGTAGCGGCCCAGGAAGAACAGCATCTGGTCCATCACCGCCGATCCGGCGCAGGCAGCCGCAACCGCCAGCGGCCAGTTGATCAGCCCCATGCGCGCCATCACCCCGCCGGCGATGGCGACGGTCTGACCCTCTAGGCCGGAGCCGAGGAAGATGGCCGCGGGCCCGAACGCTTGCAGGCTCGCCAGTGCGGGAATCATTGGGGTGCGACTCGGGGGTTGGTACTGGGAGGAAGGTACACCGCGCAGATGGCGCTTCCTTGACACCGATCAAGGCCTGCGGCGTTCGGCCGCCCGGCTTGACAATCAGGGCGCGAGGCCGACGGTGGGCGCTTCGGGAGGCGATGATTTGACCAACGTCCAACAAGCCGGCGAGGCGAAGGTCTCGCTCAGCCCCAATGCGCTCCTGCTGCTGGGAGCGTTCATTGCGCTCGGCGCCGGGCTCGTGCTGCTGGCGCAGCCGCCGCGGGCGCTGGTTTTCCTGTTCGTGGCGGTGGGCTGGATCGTCAGCGTGGTGGTCCACGAGTTCGGCCACGCCTTCGTCGCCTGGCGGGCGGGCGACCACACCGTGGCGGCAAAGGGCTACCTGACGCTCGACCCGTTCAAGTACAGCGATCCTGCGGTCACCATCGTCATTCCACTGCTGGCCCTGCTGCTGGGCGGGATCGGGTTTCCGGGCGGCGCGGTCTATCTGCGGCAGGATCTGATGCGCAGCCGCCTTGGCCGCTCGCTGGCCTCGCTGGCGGGACCGATGGGGACGTTGCTGGTGCTGCTGGCGCTGGCGGGCGGGATTTCGCTGGCGTTCGCGCGCGGGTTCTATCCGCTGGTGGCGCCCATGGCGATGCTGGCGCTGTTGCAGGCGATGGCGCTGATCCTCAACCTCCTGCCGGTTCCGGGGCTGGACGGGTACGGCGTGCTGCGGCCCTTTTTGCCGCCTTCCGTGCAGCTCGGTTTGAGGCGCTGGGAGCGGGGCGCGTTCTTCCTGCTCTTCCTGCTGATCTTCTTCGTCCCGGCGGTCTTCAACAGCCTGTTCGGCGCCGCGATCGACCTGTGCGGGGCGCTTGGAATACCGAGGCAGGCGATCGCCGCCGGCTGGGACGCCTTCCACTTCTGGAGGTAAACGCCGGATTCACCAGGTGTTATCGGTTTGGCCTGCAACCTTGAGGCTCCACCGCCGCATCGCCGCGGAGGGAGCCGCGCGTGCAGAGTACCGACGACACCGCTGAAGAGGGCGGCGGCCTTGCGGCTCGCTTGCTCGCGCGCATGCCGCGCTTTCGGCGTCTGCACAGCAAGCTGACGGCGGCCTACCTCGGGCTTTTCATCCTGGTCCTCGTCGGCATCCTGGCGGCGGTCTACACCTCCGTGGCGCGCAACTCAGAGCGGGTGGTGCGCGAGGAACTGGCCGCCAGCGCCGTGGTCTTCGACCGGGTGTGGGAGCTGCGCACCGCCCAGCTCCAGAACGGCGCGGAGATTCTGGCTCGCGACTTCGGCTTCCGCGCCGCCGTGGCCACGCAGGACGGTCCCACGATCCAGTCGGCGCTGATCAGCCTTCGCCAGCGGCTGGGCCTCGATGCGGCCTTCGTCATCGGCCCCAACGGCACGGTGGTCGCCGCCGACGGCTTGCCGGCGCAGGAGCTCGATCCGGCCACGCTCCAGCGCTTGTCGGACGGCGACGTAGCCGCCGGCGTGTTCGTGCTGGGCGACACGGCCTATCAGGCGGTCTCCGCCCCGATCCTCGCGCCCACGCCGATCGGGCAGGTGGTGTTCGCCGCGCGGCTGGACCGCAACGAGATGGCCTCGCTGGTGCGCCTGTCGCCGATCAACTTTCGGCCGCAGCTCTTGATGGAGGAGCCGGACGGCGGCTGGCGCGGAGGCGCGGGACAAGTCTCTTCGGCCGAGCTCGCCCACGCCGCCCGCGTGCTGGCCCACAGCGGAGCGGCGCCCATGCCGACCACGGCTCGCGTCGGACCATGGATCGAGGTGGTGCGGCCGCTGCATTCGCTGGACGATGAACGGGCGGCCCTGCTGCTGCGCTATCCGCTGGGCGAGGCGCTCGAGCCCTATCAGGGGCTGCTGGCGCTGGTGCTGTTGCTCGGCGTCGCCGGGCTCGCGCTGGTCGCGGCCGGCAGCTGGGTGCTGTCGCGCGAAGTCACCCGGCCCATCGGAGCGCTGACCGAAGCGGCCGACCGGCTGGAGCGCGGCGATGTGGGCGTCGTGGACATCGACGGCATCGACGAGATCGCCGCGCTGGGCCTCACCTTCAACCGCATGGCCGAAGGGATTGCGCGGCGCGAAGAGGCGCTGAAGCGGGCCCGCAACGCTGCCGAAAGCGCCAACCAGGCCAAGAGCGCCTTCCTTGCCAACATGAGCCACGAGATCAGGACGCCGCTCAACGGCATCCTCGGCATGGCGCAGGTGATCGGCCGCGAAGAGCGCGACGAGGCGCAGCGCAACCGCCTGCGCGTCATTCAGGACTCCGGCGAGGCGCTGCTGGCCATCCTCAACAGCATCCTCGACCTCTCCAAGATCGAGGCCGGGCATCTGGAGATCGAGGCGCAGACCTTCGATCTGGCCGAGACGGTCGCCACGGCCTGCGAGCCTTTCGTGACGATGGCGCGCGAGAAGAATCTCGCCTTCGACGTGATAATCGAACCTGACGCGCGGGGCCTGTGGCGGGGCGACGCGCTGCGGCTGCGCCAGGTGCTGGTCAACCTGGCCTCCAACGCCGTGAAGTTCACGCAGACCGGCCGCATCACGCTGACCGTTGGCCTTGGCCGGACCGGTCCCGCTTTCACCATGACCGACACGGGCGTGGGCATCCCGCGCGAGCGGCTGGAAGAGGTGTTCGACAAGTTTTCGCAGGCCGACGAGTCCAGCACCCGCCGTTTCGGCGGCACAGGGCTGGGCCTGGCCATCTGTCGCGAGCTGATCAGCCTGATGGGTGGGACGCTGACCGTGGAAAGCCGGCCGGGCCGGGGTTCGACTTTCGCCTTCGAGCTGCCGCTCGAGCCGGTCGCGCCGTCCACGGAAAACGCCAGGCCCGCGCATGAGGAAGAGGGCCGCGCGCTGCGCGTGCTCGCCGCTGAAGACAACCTCACCAACCAGATGATCCTGACGGCCCTGCTGGGCCCGCTGGAGGCCGAAGTCACCATGGTCGACGACGGGCGCAAGGCCGTGGAGGCGTTTGCGCAGACGAGCTTCGATATCGTGCTGATGGACATCCAGATGCCCGAGATGAGCGGCGTCGACGCCACCCTCGCCATTCGGCGCATGGAGGCGGAGAGGGGCCTTGGCCGCACGCCGGTCCTCGCCGTGACCGCCAACGTGATGACCCATCAGCTGGACGAGTACATGGCCGCCGGCATCGACGCTGTGGTCGCCAAGCCGGTTCAGGCCCTCATCCTGTTTGCGGAAATGGAAAGGGCGCTTTCGGAGCGTCCAAGTCCTGTCCGCGCCGTCTCCTGAGGATTTACGCCCGCTTCATCCGGAGAGATTAAGCATACTGGCCATGCGTAGGATGGCCCTTCTCCTTGCCGCCCTCTCGATCGCCACGCCCGCGGCGGCCGGCGACCTGACGGTCATGGTTACCACGCCCTCGGGAGCGCCCGTCAAAGACGCCGTGGTGATGGTCCATTCGCGCAGCGGCGCCGCGCACGGGCCGATCCACTTCTCCTGGCCCTATGTGATGAACCAGAAGGACATGCAGTTCGACCCGTTCGTGCTGATCGTCCCGGTCGGCGCGACGGTGGCCTTTCCAAACCGCGACCCCTTCCGCCACCACGTCTATTCCTTCTCCCCCGCCAAGACGTTCGAGCTGAAGCTCTATGGCCATGACGAGACGCGGGCAGTGAAGTTCGACAAGGCCGGCATCGTCGCGCTGGGCTGCAACATCCACGACAACATGACCGCCTTCATCCGCGTGGTGGATACGCCCTATGCGGCGAAGACGGATGCGCACGGGGCCGCCGTGATCGTGGACGCGCCCGATGGGCCGGCGAGCGTCGAGGTGTGGCACCCATACATCCGAGGCGGCCGCGATCTTTCGCGCCAGACCAACATTCCCGCCCGTTCGGTGACGATGAAGATCACCGCCGATGTCCACGCCCCGCCGATGCGCAAGGGCATGTACTGACCATGCGCCGCCTCGCCGCCCTGGTGCTGGCGCTTACGCTGGCCGGTCAGGCGCATGCGCAGCCGCTGCATGGGCTGGCCGAGCTGCGGTTGGGGACCAGCGACGGTGAGAAGAATTGGCTGGATGGCGGCTTCGGCAAGGCGGGCAAGACCGATTTCGGCCTGAGCCAGGCGGTGCTGGAGTATCGCCAGAGCCTCGGCTTTTCGACCAGCGCGGTCGTCAGCGCCCAGTACCAGCCGGACGTCTCGCCGAAACTCGACCTCGACGAAGCCTATCTGAAGTTCCGGGCGCCGCCGATGGCCATGGGCCGCTTCTCGGCGCGGGCGGGGATGTTTTATCCGCCCGTTTCGCAGGAGCACACGGGCGTCGGCTGGACGACCACGGACACCATCAGCGCCTCGGCCATCAACACCTGGATCGGCGAGGAGGTGAAGGTCGGCGGCGTTGAAGCGACCTTCGAGCACAGCTTCGGCGAACACGAGGTTGCGGTGAGCGGCGCGGTGTTCGGCTGGAACGACACGTCGGGCACGCTGCTGACCTTCCGCGGGTGGTCGCTGGGCGAGGCGAGGACCGGCCGCAAGACCGAGTTCGAACTGCCGCCGCTGTCGCCCTTCATGGCGACGAAGCAGGCTGACGAAACCTATCCGATGGAAGAACTCGACCATCGCGCCGGCTACTACGGCCGTATCGAGTGGCGCCCGCCCGCGCCGGTGACCTTCAACGCCCTCTACTACGACAACGCCGGCAACCGGATCGCGGTGAAGAACCTGCAGTGGGCGTGGGAAACGCACTTCCTCAACGTCGGCATGACCTGGGAGCCGAACGAGCGCACCCGCGTGCTGGCGCAGGCGCTGAGCGGGCGCACGCTGATGGGCTATCGCACGCCGCAGATCTGGGCCGACGTGGGCTTCCGCAGCGCCTATCTGCTGGCCTCTCGGCAGGTCGCCGACGAGACTCTGACCGGCCGCCTCGACTGGTTCGAGGTCAACGACCATAGCTGGCAAGTCATCGACAACAACGACGAGACCGGCTGGGCCGCCACCGCCGCCTGGCGCCATCCGATCGTCCCGCACGCCGACCTGCTGATCGAAGCCCAGCATATCGACAGCAAGCGTTCGTCGCGGGCGCTCGCCGGTGACGCGGCGAAGCAGGACCAGAACATCCTCCAGACGGCGCTGCGCCTCAGCTTCTAGCGGGCGGCGATCAGGGTCTCTTCGATGAAGAGCGCGGCCTGGCGGGCGCCGTCGCCGGTCGTGAGCTCGCCTGCCCGGCGCCGAACGCGGGCGCGGACCTTGGCGTCCAGAAGCATGGCTGCCTTCGCCTCCAGCTCGGACTCATCGAGCAGGGCCCAGCCCAGGCCGTGCTGCTCGGCGTAGAGGGCGCGCAGGTCCTGGCGGTCCATCTCTTCGGCCTGGTTGGCGACGAAGAGGGTCGGAATGGCGCCGACGACGTTCTCGTGGAAGCTGTTGTAGCCCGCCGCGCAGACCGCTGCGTCGAAGGCGAGGCTGTAGCGGAAGGCCGGGTAGAGACGCAGGATGCGATGGCGCGGTGACAGCGGCTCGGGATCGGTGGTCTCGGCCAGCGGCGAGCGCAGCTCGAAGATGTCGACTTCAGGCCGTTCGAGCAGGCGGCCGATCAGCTTCTCGCGCATCGCGCTGAAATCGAAGTTGGTCCCCGAACCCAGCTGCAGCGATATCGCCAGCCGCCCCCGCTTGATCCCGAGGTCCTTGCGCGCCCTGCCTCGAGCTAGTCGCTCCTCCGGCCGGATCATCAGGATGGGGTCGACCGCCAGCACGTTTGACCGCAGCGCCCGGGTGGGACCTTCGTCATGCTCGCCGGCCAAGTCGGCAGGCTCGATCACGGCGTCGAAGCGGGCAGCGCGCGACAGGATCGCGCCCTGGTGATCGCGCCACATGCCGCGCCGGATCCAGATGCGGCGCATGGCGGGCGCGGTCTTCATCGCATCGACCAGGCCCGCGTAGGGCACGTTGCCGTCGAAGACGAGCGCGGCGGGCGCATAGAACCGGATCGCTTCGGCCAGTTCCTTTGCGAAGACCGGGTTCCAGCGCTCGGGCGTCGACTTCAGGTAGCGGTGGAAGGGCGTGTGCTCGACCAGGTAGCCCGCGTCGCGCACCAGTCCGGCGCCGCGCGAGAGAGTGAAGAACACCGGCTTGATCCAGGGCGCCAGACGCCGCGCGATCGCCATCTGCCGGGTGATGTGGCCGAGCCCCACGCCGTTTGATGAGACAAAGAGCACCGTCTGCTCGGTTCGGGAGGCGGACGCGCGCCGGCCGGGCCAGAGCCGCCTGCGGGGCGTCAGGCCATAGAGGGTCTTCAGACGCCTTGGGAACTGCTCCAGCGAGAACCGCTCGCGGGTGAACTGAAGCCCGCGCTCACGCTGGCGGCGCTGGGCCTGTTCGCTTTGCGCCAGCCCTTGCAGGAGGTCCCGCGTCTGCGCCGGTGATCCATAGAGCGCCGCCTCGCCAAACAGCGGCCGGAAGCTCTCCGGCAAGACCGTCGGCAGGCCGCTGGCCAGCGCTTCCAGCACGCAATAGCCGAAGGCCTCCACCCAGCGGTCGGAGTGGAAATAGACGTAGGCCTGCAAGGTCCGCAGGAACGCTTTCGGCTCCACGGCGCCGAACGGCAGGACCTCCCAGTTCGACGGCAGCGGCCCGATCAGGCCGTCGAGATAGGCGCCGCCGCCCAGCACCCGCACGCGCCAGGCCGCATCGTCAGGCCAGGCGGCCAGGATGTCTTCGCGCCGGTCGGGCCACTTCAGCGGGTCGGGCCGGGAGTGGCGGCCGATGACGAGCGGCTTGCCGAACGGCCTAAACGGCGCGCGCCAGGCGGCCGCGTCGATCAGGTTGTGCCAATCGCTCGGCGTGAAGCGTACGTTCGCCGCCGGATCGAACCGCGCCCGCACGTTCGGCCCAACCGGCGCGACCTGCGCCTCGAAGCCGAAGGTTTCGCCCAGCGAGTCCAGCTGGCGGCGCACGTCGTATTCGACCACGCCCGCGCCATCGACCGGCGGATGGTGGGCGACCAACACCGCATGCTCGGTCTTCAAATCGATCCGCCGCCCCAGCGGCTTGGGGAAGAGCATCGGGTGGTGGACGATGGTCAGGCGCGCAGCCATCGGCGATCGCGGGTCCACGAGACGCACCTTGCCCGCGTCCACCGCGGCCCGGACCGCCGGATGGAAGGCATAGGCCCGCTGCAAGACCGGGCCGTGGACGTGCAGCAGGCCCGCGCTGAACCCCGCGCGCCAGGCCGCCTCGATTTCGGCCGCCAGCGCCGTCGAGGTGCCTCCAGAAAAGCGAGCGTCGGCGACGAACAGAAGGTCGAATTCCTCACCCGCCAAGGCTAGGCTCCCGGCAGGGTGGGGAGACGATGGCGAAGAAGGAATCCGGCCCGGCCGTGCTGCCCGAGGGCGATCCGCGTCGCCTGATCGTCTTCGTCAGCCTGCTGGAACTGGACCGTGAGGCGCGGCTGGCGGCGCTTGAACGCGGCGCGGAGATCATCGCGGCCGGACAGACGCCCCTCTTCATCACCGACGATCCCGACTTCTCGATCTTCGCCACCCGCGGCCTTCTCTACGAATACCTGCCGCCGCCGGCTGAGCAGAAGCGGCACGGCGCCGTCATGAAGTGGGACCAGCACCTTGTCATGAAGTTGCGGCTGCTGATGGAGAAATGGCGGCCGGTGCGGGTGGAGTCCGTCGGCACGCCGCTTGAAGCCTTCATCGCAAAAGCAAAACCCGCGGCTACAGCGCGCTGACCGCGCCCTCAGTACATCTTCTTTTCATCGTCCGGGTTCGTTACGTCGCCGCCATCATCCGGCGGCGTCGCCGTCGTGCCGCCGCCTTCGTCGGTGGGCGTCTGATCGTCCTGATCCGTGGACTTATCGGAGTTCGTGCTGTCGCGCTTGTTGTCGTCGGTCGACGAGGAGTCGCCCGTGTCGGGGTTTTCGACGGCGTCCATGCGATCCTTGACGTCGTTGTCGTAGGAACTGTCCGGATATTCGTCGAGGAAGTGCTGGAGCGCCTCGGCGCTGCCGTCCTGCACGGCCGCGTTATAGGCCTTGCGCTGTTCCACCGCCTCCGGATCGACGCTCGGGCCGCTGCCGGTGGTCGGCTGTTCGTCTGACGGGGCCGCGCTGTCGTCGGGCTGGGCGGTGTTCGAGTCATCGGCCGGTCCGCTCTGATCGGGCGGGTTGGTCTGGTCCTCCTGCGGAGCGGTCTGGTCCCCGTTTGGCCGCTCGCCGTCTCCGGCGCCCTGATCCGGTTCGGCGCCTTGATCGTCGGCCGGGGCCGATTGGTTGTCGTCGCCGTTGTCCGGCTGAGCGTTGGCGTCCCCTGCGTCGGGGCCCTGGTCAGGCTCACCCTGTTGGTCCGGCGGGGCAGGCTGTTCGTCGGTCTGAGCGTTCGGTTCGCCCTGCGCGGGCGCTGGTTGCTGCGCCGGGCCGACCGGGACAGGTTCGGCCTCTCCCCTGCGGGCGGCGCCGTCCCAGTTCGGGTCCTTGGCCTGGTCCAGGGCGCTGTTCGCCCCGACAGGCGCTGGGCCGAGGGGTTGTTCGTCCACGGCCGGGGCCGGGTTTTGGCTGAACGGTTCCAGGCCGCCGGGCTCGGCGCCCTTGGTCTCGGTGGAGCCTTGCGGCGGCGGATTGTCGGCGTCGTCGGCGGGCTCGTCGCTATCGTCCGTGTCGTCCTCGCCGGAGCCCTGACCCTTGTTCTCCACTGGCGCGGGGGTAGTCGGCGTGTCCGTCGGCGGCTGGCCGGGCGCAGCGCCCTCATCGCCTTCATCGCCCTCCGCCGAAGTCTCCTCCAGCGCCTGATCGGCTTCCTGAATCTCCTGGGGCGTGCTGGCGATCCCGTGTTCGGGGATGGCGCCCTCGGTCTCGACCTTCAGCTTCTGGCCGAGGTTGTAGTTGACCGACATGCCCGTGCCGATGCCGAGCAGGCCAAGGCTCCATCCGGCCCCGCAGCCCTTCTCATCGGAGCAGCCCAGCTTGGCGCCGATCTCGGCGAGCGTGGTGTGGGCCTCGCCGCTCGCGCCCACCACGTCGCGGGTGTAGCCGCCTTCGCCGTCCGGTTTGGGCGCGCTGAAATAGGTGGCGAAGACCTCGACCTTCAGCGCGTTGGCGCCGACCGAGCCCTTCGCGCCCGCGTAGGTCTCTTCCTTCTGGCTGTGGCCGCCGACGCCGACCGAGCCTTCCGCGCCGCCTTCGGCGAGGTTGGTGCGCAGGCCGTACTCGTAGCCGTCGCCGTCCGCCTGGAAGACTGCGTGGGATTGCGAGACCGCCCCGTATTCGCCCTTGGCCTCGGCCGACACCACCGGGACGAAGATGTCCTTACCGTCGGGCTCCTTCTTCTCCCCTTCCGGCTTCTGGTCGCCGAGCTTGCCGCGGTTCTGCTCGAAGGTGTTGAGGCTCTCCGAGCCGCTCATCACCTTCTTGGCCTCCTCGGAGGCCTCCGGCGAATAGGGCAGCTCCACCTTTTTGGAGGTGTCGAAGCCCGCGTTGCCGGTGGTCTTGCTGACAACGATGCTGCCGTCGGGACCGGGTTTGACGAAGGCGTCGCCGCGATACTCGTGGGTCTTGGGATCGCGCAGGATCAGGTTGACGCCGCCGTTGATCGGCAGCTCGGTGATCTCGAATTTGCCCTGGCCCAGATACTGGCGGACAGAGGTGTCCTGCACGTTGGTCAGGTGGAAGCCCGAGAGCGCCGTGTCCATTTGCTGAGCCGACTGGTGGGCCTGCTCAGCGGTAAGTCCCGCCTCGTTCGTCTTCGGCGCAACGTAGGGCGGCGGCGGTTCGGGCGGCATCCTGTACGCCGCCGGGCTGCCGCAGTCGGTAAGGGCGAGCGTGAAGAAGCCCGGAGGAGGGGGCGCCTCGTCCCTGAGGCTCGCGGGGAGAATGCTGATGGTGTCGGGGCCGGTGGGGGGAACGGGCGGCGGCGCGAACGCCAGCGGCTCCATCGGGTCGCTGTAGCGGATCTGCTCGGGCCAGTAGGGTTGATAGCCCCGCCAATGGATATGGATGTCCGCAACGCCCGCCGTGGCTTCCGCCACCCGGAAGATGTTGGCGAGTACGCCGACGACGACGTACGCGAGCCGCCTGAATTTATGCTTTCCCACTTCGCCCCCAACGGCCGGGAATTACGAGGAGAGCGAGCGCTGTTATCCGAATTAAGTCAAGCTCGTTAAGCCTCGCGCATCAGGCGACCGGCTCGGGCGTTTTCTGCCCGGCGGATGCGCCCTCCAGAATGAAATCAGTCGGGTTGGGCGCCAGCGTCGCGTTCCAATAATCGACCAGCGGGAAGGGCCAGTTCTGGCTGACGCGGCCAAGCTCGTTCTTGTACCAGCTGGTCACGTTGGGCGAGCCCCAGGCCATCCAGCGGTTGGCCTCGTCGACCTTCTTGTTGAAGGCGTCGTGGACTTCGCGTCGGACCTCGAGCGTCTTCGCGCCCGTCTTGGCCATCAGCTCCAGGCAGCCGACGACGTAGCGGACGCTGCACTCGGAGAAGAAGATGATGGAGCCGTTGACCACGATGTTGGTGTTGGGCCCGTAGAGGACGAAGAAGTTCGGGAATTCCGGCACGGTCATGCCGAGATAGGCGCGCGCGTCGCCCTGCCAGACCTCGTGCAGCTCGCGCCCGCCGCGGCCGCGCACCTTGAAGGTCTTCAGGAAGTCGCTGGCGGTGAAGCCTGTTCCGTAGATCAGTACGTCGGCCGCGTGCAGCTTGCCGTCGGCGGTGACCACGCCCTCGGGCTGGATCGCGGTGATCGGCTCGGTGACCAGGTCGACGTTGGGGCGCTTCAGCGCCTCGATCCAGACGCCGTTGTCGCGGACGGAGCGCTTTCCGCCGAGCGGGTAGGTGGGGATCACCTTCTCCAGCAGGTCGGGCCGGTCGGCGGCCTGCGGCTTGATCGCCTCGACCAGCATCTCGCGCAGCATCAGGTTGGCGTCGCTGACGGCGGTCGGCGGGCCTGCGTAGTCCGGGTCGGCCTTCACCGCCTCATAGATGCCGTCGGTCAGCATCCAGAACAGCCAGAAGCGGTACCACTTCTCATAGAAGGGCACGTGCTCCAGCAGCCACTGCTCTCCGGGGCCGACGGGATCATGGTAGTCGGGCGTTGGGCCAAGCCAGGGCGGCGTCCTCTGGAACACGTCCATGTGGCCGACGTCGGGCGCGATCGCGGGCACGAACTGGAAGGCCGAGGCGCCGGTGCCGATCACGGCCACGCGCTTGCCCTTCAGGTCCACGTCATGGCGCCAGCGGGCCGAGTGAAAGGCGGGACCGGCGAAGCTGTCGCGGCCGGGGATGTCGGGCAGGCGGGGCTGGTTCAACTGGCCAACCGCGCTGATCACGGCCGTGGCTTTCAGGGTTTCGGTGCGGCCGTCCTTGCCGCGCACGCGGACTTCCCATTGCGAGGTCGCCTCGTCGAACACAGCCTCCTCGACGGTGGTCTCAAAGCGGATGTGCTTCCGCAGCCCATGCTTCTCGGCGACGGACTTGAAGTAGGCCCACAGCACGTCCTGCGTGGAGTAGTGGTAGGGCCAGTTGTGGTTCGGCTCGAATGAGAACGAGTAGAGGTGGCTCGGGTTGTCCACCCGGCAGCCGGGGTAGGTGTTCTCCAGCCAGGTGCCGCCGACGTCGGGGTTCTTGTCGACGATGGTGAAGGCGATGCCCGCCTGCTGCAGGCGGATGCCCGAGAGGATGCCCGACATCCCCGCGCCGATGACGACGACGTTCATCTTTTCGGCCGCGCTCTTCAGCTTCGGCTCGGTCCAGACCGGCTTCTTGCGGTCGACGCCGTCGACGGACAGCTCCTCCATCAGGAAGGGGACGTAGTGCTGGGGGATCTCCACACCGGCGACGAAGTCCATCATCTGGCGCATGGTCGCCTCATCGGGCGGCGGCGGCAGGTCGCGCTTGCCTTCGAGGAATTCAGTAATGACGCGCGCGGCGAATTCGCGCACCTGCGCCTGCTTTTCCTCCGTCATGCCGCCCGTGCGGCTGTCGCCGAAGAAGTCGTAGAGCGGCATGACGCCCTGCATGTGGCTCGCATCGCCTGTCAGGTGGACCAGCGCCACCATCAGCGAGGGCAGGTGCGCCTGCTCCAGGGCCAGCCGCAGTTCAGCTTGATCGACGGTCATCGCGCGTCCTCTCCCTTGCACAGGGGCGCGCCGGCCATCCTCTGGCGGGACGGTGGGGGTCGCGTCCACGCCTACAGTCAAACACTTGTTCGGCGACGGCAATAGGGCGTGCAACGCAGCCGCAACACATTTGCCTTAGTGGCGACTCGTTTGCGGAGGATTGTCCGGCCGCCAAAGCCCCGCTTCAGCTCTGCCATGCCTGATCACCTGACCTCGAACGCGGAGAAGTCGGTCTTCGTCGACCGCACCGGCAGGCGCGCGCGGCGCCTGACGCGGCTGGCGACGCTGGTCGCCTCGCTGGCGGCCTTCCTGCTCGTGGCCTTTATCCTGAGCGTGGCCTATGCGCCCAAGCTCGCCGCCTCGCCCGCCTTCATCCAGAAGCTGCCGCCGACGCTGCAGGCCCACCTTCGCCACAAGAGCCGGGCGGAAAGGGCGCTGCTCAAGCGCATCCGCAAGGAGGAGGCGGCGTTCCGGCCAACGGCGCTCGTTCCGGCCGATCAGATCGCCGGGGCCTACTTCAGCCCATGGGTCCCCGGCAGCCTGGACTCCTTCGAGGCCCACGCCCCGGACCTGACCCACGTCTATCCGGCCTGGCTCGAGCTCGCGCCCGATGGCGGCTCGGTGGTCAGCCCCGACTGGGACCCGAAGAAACACAGCTGGACGCCGGAGCTGGAAAAGGTCGCCCGGGCCAACGGCGTCCACATCATCCCGGTGCTCTCGAACGCCACCAACAGCCGGTTCGACGCCAAGCGCGTCACGGCCATGTTCAACGACCCGAAGAAGGCCAACGCGGTCGCGGCCCAGGTGGTCAACTTCGTCGTCGCCAACAACTACGCCGGCCTGCAGATCGACTTCGAACTGATGTCCGATCAGGACAACTACCGTCTCGTGCCCTGGGTGCGGCAGGTCTCCCGCGCGCTGCGGGCGCGGGGCAAGGAAGTCTCGGTCACCGTCGAGCCCTACCTGCCGGACGACGTGATCCACAACCTCGTCGCCGAGACCGACTACGGCGTCGCCATGGCCTACGACGAGCACGCCGACGCCAGCGATCCGGGGGCGATCGCATCGGCCAGCTTCATCGACGCCAACCTGCGTCGGTTCACCAAACTCGCGCCGCGCTCCAAGCTCCTGCTGGGCATCGGGGCCTACGGCTACGACTGGGAGCAGGGCGGCAAGGAGGCCCAGGCCGTCACCAACGCCGAGGCCATGGCGCTGGCGCAGGGCTATGGCGACGCCTCATCGCCCTCGACGCTGCTGAACTATGATCCCCAGGCGCTGGAGCCGACGTTCAACTACGTCGACGAGAACGGCAAAAACCACGAGGTCTGGTTCCTCGACGCCACCAGCGTCGCCAACGCGGTGGTGCTGGCCAAGGACTATGGCCTGAGGGGCTCGACGCTGTGGGCGCTCGGCGACGAGGACCCGGCCAGCTGGAAGGCCTTTGGGCGCAACGCCAGCGCGACCCCGGACATGCGCTCGGTCATCTTCCCGCAGACCGTCAATTTCGCGGGCGACGGGGATCTGCTCTCAATCATCGCCTCGCCCAAGGCCGGCTCACGGACCTATGTGCGCGATCCGGCGACCGGGCTGATCACCGACGAGACCTACCAGTCCTATCCGTCCGGCTGGATCGTTCGCCGCCGCGGCGCGCCGGACAACGAGCTGGCGCTGACCTTCGACGACGGCCCCGATCCGAAGTGGACGCCGAAGGTCCTGGCGATCCTCAAGCGCCATAACATCCACGCTACCTTCTTCATGGTCGGCGAGCAGGCCGCCGCGCACCCCGACCTGGTCAAGCGCGTCTATGAGGACGGCAACGAGATCGGCAACCACTCCTTCACCCACCCCAACATGGCCCATACCGGCCAGGAGCGGGTGCGGCTGGAGCTGACGGCGACGCAGCGGGCGCTGGAGTCGATCACCGGCCGGGCCGTGACCATGTTCCGCCCCCCCTTCAACGCCGACTCCGATCCTGGCGGCTACGGCGAAATCATGCCGATGGCCGTGGCGACGCAGCTCGGCTACCTGACCGCCGGCGAGTCCATCGACCCGACCGACTGGGACCTGCATCGGGTCCAGAACGGCCATGTGCGCAAGATTACGCCCGACGACATCGTCCAGTCGGTGCTGGCGCAGGCGGACAACGGCCACGCCATCCTGCTGCACGACGCCGGCGGCGACCGCTCGGCTACCGTCGCGGCGCTGGAGCCGCTGATCGAGGCGTTGCAGGCGCGCGGCTACAAGCTGGTGACCATGGGCGACCTGATCGGGGAGACCCGCGCCCAGACCATGCCGCCGCTGCCGCCCGACGACGCGCGGATGGCGGAGGTGGACGGCGCCGCCTTCACCGTGAGCCGCGACTTCGGCGCCTTCCTGTTCTGGGGGTTCTCCATCGCCATCGTGCTGGGCATAGCGCGGATCGGGCTGATGATCGGGCTCGCCGGGCGCCCCGCGAAGACGCCGCGCGCGCTTCCCCCTGTCGAAGGTCTGTACCCGCGCGTCGACGTGCTGGTCGCCGCCTTCAACGAAGAAGCGGTGATCGAGCGGACCGTCGAGAGTCTGCTGGCCTGCCGCAACGTCGACGTCCGTGTCATTGTCGTCGACGACGGCTCGACCGATGCGACCTCCGACGTGGTGCGGCTGGCGTTCGGCCATGACCCGCGCGTCACGCTCCTGCGCAAGGCGAACGGCGGCAAGGCCTCGGCCCTGAACCTGGCGCTAGCTTCAGCGAACGCCGAGGTGGTGGTGGGCGTCGACGCCGACACCCAGGTCTCGCGCACGGCTATGGCCCGTCTCGTCGCCTGGTTCATCGATCCGTCCATCGGCGCGGTGGCGGGCAATGTGAAGGTCGGCAACCGGGGCGGGCTGGTCACCGGTTGGCAATCCATCGAGTATGTCACTTCCCAGAACATCGATCGGCGCGCGCTGGCGCGGCTCAACGCGATCACGGTGGTGCCGGGCGCCATCGGGGCCTGGCGGCGCGAGGCGTTGCAAGGCGTCGGCGGCTATTCGTCCGATACGCTGGCCGAGGACATGGACCTGACCTGGCGCATCCGCCGCGCCGGCTGGACCATCGCCAACGAGCCCCTGGCGCTTGCCTTCACCGAAGCGCCTGCCACGCTCGGCGCGCTGCTCAAGCAGCGCTTCCGCTGGACCTACGGCACGCTGCAATGCCTGTGGAAGCACCGCAGCGCCGTCTTCCATCACGGCTGGTTCGGATGGCTGGCGCTGCCCTCGCTGTGGCTGTTCCAGATCGCGGGGCAGATCCTGGCGCCCTTCATCGACCTGCAGCTGCTGTTCGCCATGCTGATCCGGCTGTCGCAGTGGATTTCCTCGATGGAGCACACCGACGTCAGCTTCGCGCCCGACCCGGTGCTGTGGTTCATCGTGGCCATCTACTTCCTGTTCATCGGATTGGAAGTGGCGGCCGGATGGATCGCTTGCGGCTTTGAAAGGGAGGGCCGCCGCGACCTGTGGCTGCTGCCGACCCAGCGGCTCGTCTATCGCCAGATCATGTACCTCGTCGTCTGGCGCGCGGCGATGCGGGCGATGGCCGGCATCGGGCACGTCTGGGGCAAGCTCGACCGCACCGGCAAGGTGCGGATGGCGGCCGAAGCCTAAGGCCGGAAGATCATCAGCAGCGCGGCGAAAGCGGCGTAGCCAAGCACCATCGCCGACAGCAGCCCCCGGCTCGCATGCCCGCGCCTGAAGGCCAGCAACAGCACCACGATGGCGATCGCCGTCACCCCGCCCGCGATCAGCAGCGAGCGGTCGAGAACCCACGGCGTGAAGAAGAGGCCGAACGCCGTCGGCACGGTCGCCTGGATCATCATCGCGCCGCTGATGTTGGCCAGCGCCAGCCGGACCTTCCCCTGCCGTATCCAGATCACCGCGTTCAGCGTCTCCGGCAATTCGGTCGCGATAGGGCTGAGCAGCAGGGCCAGCAGCTGTGGGCGCAGTCCGACGGCCGGCCCAAGCGCATCGATCTGCGCCACGAACACCCGCGAGGCGAAGTAGATCACCAGCAGCGCCATCACCGTCTGGAGCACCGCCAGGAACGTCGGCGGCGTCGCGTATTTCGGGGCGATCTTCAACGGATCGATGTCGGGCTCTTCCGCCGCGCCGCCCTCGCGCGTCTCCTTCCAGACATAGACGCCGTAGGCCGCCAGGAACGCGAGCCCCAGCCACGGCTTCCAGGCAAACGCGATCGTGCCGACCGCCAGCTTCACCAAGAAGATGCCGAGGAACCAGCCCTGATCGCGCGCCAGGTGCCGATCAGCGCGGCTGTCGCCCAGGCGCTGTTTGGTCGCAAACAGCGTCCAGCCGACGACTGCGTAGGCGATGGTCGAGAGCACCAGCGGCCCGCCGAGCGCGGCCCCGATGCCGATGGCCTTCTGCGCCTGGGTGTGTCCGAACACCACGGCGGCGAAGGTGACGACGCTTTCGGGCAAAGCGGTGCCGAACGCCGCCAGCACCGTCCCGGTCGCCTTCTGGCCGACGTCGAACTTGTGGCCCATCCACTCGACGCCGTTCACAAAGAACTCGCAGGCGAGATAGATGGCGACGGCAGAGCCCAGGAGCAGGGCGGTGGTGATCACAAGCGGGGACACCGCGCTCCTAGAATGGTTCGCCGCGCCGCCGTCAATCGTGTTTGGGAATGATGGTGGTGTGTACAGTCAAACGCGAACTCCTCTCCGCGAAGTAGCTGCATATCAGGGAAATTGTCCAACGCGCGCTAGCGAGATTGCGCACGGTCGTCGACTCCATGCTCTGCGCACAGGAGGCGCAAACAGCACTCCTGAGCGTTCAGCAGCGCGAGCAATGACGCGCTAGCGATACGGCTGAACCGCGACGATCCTTATAAAAAGTTCTAGGGATTCGCGGTCTCCTGGCCTCTTCCTATCTAGGGCACGTCGTTCGCGCCCGTTTCGGGGTTGCTGGGCATGGCGTCTCCGCCCAAGGGGCCGATGAAGCAGTTGAATGAAGCGGCTTTCGGGCGCGCGTCGGAAGATCAACTGCGCCAGTGGATGCAGGATTACGCCCCCGCGCTTCGGCGCTACTTCATGAAGAAGGTCAGCGGCGTGGAGGCGGACGATCTGGTGC
>Ga0157373_10000855_pt1 | contig 23660 bp, 19 predicted proteins | sample C65metaG_FD_113460 | JGI IMG/M metagenome (GOLD analysis project Ga0157373, IMG submission 113460) | Corn rhizosphere microbial communities from Kellogg Biological Station, Michigan, USA - C6-5 metaG | ecosystem: Host-associated > Plants > Roots > Rhizosphere > Soil | place: USA: Michigan... | reverse complement strand
TGATCTTGCGCGCGTAATAGGTCAGCTCCGGCACCGCAATTGCGGCGGCCAGCGAGGTGTCCTTGAACAGCGAAATGAAATTGTTCGACAGCGCCGGCAGCACATTGCGCAGCATTACCGGCACGGTGACGTAGGCCTTGACCTGCCACTCGCCGAGACCAATGGCCAGTCCGGCCTCGCGCTGGCCTTTGGGGATACTCAGCAAACCGCCACGGAACACTTCGGTCAGGTACGCCCCGGCATACAACGACAGCGTGATGATGAACGACGGGATCTTGTCCAGACGAATCCCGAGACTCGGCAACGCAAAGTAGATCAACAGAATCAACACCAGAATCGGCGTGTTACGCACCACCGTGACGTACACCGAAGCCAGCACGCGCAAGGCGCGATGCTTCGAGAGCAAGGCGAACGCCATCAGCAGGCCGATCACGCAGCCGATGGCGATCGACACCAAGGCCAGTTCAAGGCCCAGACCGAGCCCCGCCAGCAAGGTGTCGAAATCACGCCACACGGCGGCAAAGTTCAACTGATAGTTCATGGTCAGCAGTACCTTGAGCGGGGCGACTTTAATCGCCCCACTCTCACGGGATCATTTGAATTCGACTGGGAAACCGATGGCTGGTGAAGGCAAGTCAACGCCGAACCATTGTTTGAACGACGCCGCGTAGGTTGGGAATTCAACGCCGGTCATCGCTTCATGCAGTGCGGTGTTAACGAAGTTCAGCCAATCCTGATCGCCGCGTTTGACTGCGCACGCGTAAGTCTGGGGGCTCCACGCATAGGTCGGGCTGCGGTAGCGTCCAGGGTTCTGCACCATCAGGTATTTGACCGAAGACTGGTCAGTGGCGGCGGCATCGGCGCGGCCGGAGTTCACGGCCTGGTACATCAGGTCGACGCTGTCGTACTGATCGACCTTGGCTTTGGGCAGGGCTTGATGCACCAGCTCTTCGGCATAGACGTTTTGCAGCACCGCCACGGTGACGCCGTCGCCGGCGGCTTGCAGGTCTTCGATTTCCTTGTACTTGCTGTTGTTCGGCAGCAGCAGGCCGACGCCTTCGCGGTAGTACGGCAGGGTGAACGCCACTTGCTGCGCACGGCTGGCGGTGACGGTGATGAACTGGCAGCTCATGTCGACCTTGTCGGTGAGCAGATTGGGAATCCGCGCATCGGACGACTGCACGACGAATTCGAACTTGCTCGGGTCGTTGAACAGACCTTTGGCCACCATCCTGGCGATGTCGATATCAAACCCCTGCAACTTGCCGTCCGCGCCCTGAAAGTGCCACGGCGCATTGGTGCTGCCAGTGCCCACGATCAACTTGCCACGGGCCAGAACACTGTCGAGCTTGCTGTCGGCTGCCTGGGCCAGGCCCATGACAGCGGACGAAGCCGCAAGAACAAAAACACACGCTTTTAACAACGAAGGACGGCGATGCATGGCAAGCACTCCAGGATGGTGTTTATTCCGCTATACCGGAACACGGTTTGTTACTACGGAATAGACAGCAGAAAGTGTGCCATAGCTTTGGCAATAAAACCCAGGTCCTCGGAAACATTAATCGGTTCAACAAGTTAGCCCGCATATCTACACCCGACTATTGCCAGTACAAGTTTGACCGTCGCTACTGAGGGCAACCAATTGGGAAGTAACGTCACATTCAAGGGCATGTGCGCGACCAATTGATGCACACATAGAGCAATGAATCGGACTTGAAAAATGGACTGAGCACGGGTGACCGTTCATCGGATTTTCGGCTTGACCTGTCAGAGTTGACAGTTGTTGACCGGTGAATTGATAGGCCTACTGGTTTGGACCGAACGGGTCAGGAATCGAACTCAAAATCTCAATAAGGACTTTTGAAATGGCCAACCTGATAAAAAACGGTGATTTCGCCAATCAAGGCGACCACTGGACCGCAACAAATAAAGAAAACGTCAGTTATGTGAATGGTCACTGCATAATCGCGACTCCTGACTCCATTAGTCAGGACGTTCTCCTGGGTAGCGAGGGCGGCGGTAAATTCATGATCTCGGCAAGAATGAAAACACTGCCTGGCTATGCTGGCCGCGTCACTGTGCAACCACTTCCGACAGGCGACCTGGTTAAACTTGACGTCTCTGGAGGTCAGAACTGGACGATCAAGTTCCAAGAGTTCGAAGCACCTCTTGCGACACTCAAATTCACGGTGAAGGCAGAGTCAAATGACGGTACGTTTGATGAACTTGGCTCTTATTTCAGCGATTTAACGCTATCCAAGTTGCTCTGAGCCAATACACTTGAAAGCGAGCTTTCATCTCGTGACGGCTCGCTTTTTCCGTGAACCACTGCATTCCGAAAAGGGAGTTTGCAATGAACTCGACAACCCCTTTCGCAGCCTTGCCGGCCACCTATCGAAAAACGCTGAAAACCTGGCGCCCGGTAATCCTGTATTTCGCCAACGAACATTGCCCCGCCTGCGAATGGGCCGGGCCGGTTTTTCGCCAGACAGCCGAGCCATACCGGCATCGCGCCAATATCTACATGCTCGATACCAGCGAATCCCCGCGCCATCCGCTGGTCACCGGCACGCCCACCGTGCTGTTTTACAAGAACGGTAGACTGGTGAAAAAACTCAAAGGCATCGGCACCGAAGAAACCCTCGCACGGGATTTCGCAGAGCATGTCGGCAAGACCAAAGCACCCGTTGCCGTCCGCAAACAAACGCATGATCTGCCTTGGCTGCGTCAGACACTTCGTACTCTGCGCACTGTTGCACGTGCTCGCCTGCGGAAATTCCTCGACCGGTGACCACCAGTATCGGTGAGACCCGGGTCGAGGATTTCGATTCGCTGAATCAGGCGGCGCTCAAGGCGTAAGGGGCGTTGTTTGCGTCAAAGCATATCGGGAAGGATCGCTACACTTTTCATCAGTGAATACTGCGGTGCCTGAACCCAAGCATTCGCGAGCAGGCTCGCTCCCACATTTGAAACGCGTTCCAGTGGGAGCGAGCTTGCTCGCGAAGAGGCCGGCACAGTTAGTAGAGAACTCGGGGATTACGCTGGCGCGCGCTCCAAAAGCACCCGCGTCACCCGCCGCTCTTCCACCGCTTTGACCGTCATCTGCCAGCCTTCAAGTTCCAGACGATCACCAATGACCGGGAGACGATCAAGAAGGCTCATGACCAGCCCGGCCATCGTCTGATAGTCCTCGGTCGGCTGCGCACCAAACCCGGTGCGTTGGCGCACTCGCGACAGGTTCAACGCACCACTGACGATAAACCCGCCCTGCTCCTCGACCACATCCGGGCCTTCGATTTCGCTGGCATCGGGCAACTCACCGGCAATCGATTCGAGGATGTCGGTCATGGTCAACACACCAACAAAATCACCGAACTCGTTGACCACAAAAGCAATGTGCGTCGAGGCGGCGCGCATTTGCTCCAGCGCGTTGAGGATCGAATAGCTGTCGAGCAAATTGATGGTCTTGCGCGCCAGGTGTTCCAGGTTCGGCTCGGCGCCGCCCAGGTACTCCTTGAGCAATTCTTTCTTGTGCACGAAGCCCAACGGCTCATCCACCGCACCGTTACGAATCAACGGCAGACGCGAGTAGGACGAGTGCATCAAGCGAGCCCGAATCGCTTCACGATCATCGGCCAGATCGAGCGTGTCGACATCGGCGCGCACGGTCATCAGCCCGCGAATCGGGCGTTCGGCGAGTTGCAGCACGCCGCTGATCATCACCCGTTCGCGACGGTCGAACAGTTCCGCGCTTGGCGCGTCACCGTCGTCGAGCAGGTCGGAAATTTCCTCGCCGACCTCTTCCGCCGCCAGTTTACGCCCACCCAGCAAGCGCATGACCGCGTGAGCCGTGCGCTCGCGGATCGGCCGCAAACCCTGCATCGAACGCTTGCGCCGAGCCCGGGCGATCTGGTTGAACACCTCGATCAGAATCGAGAAGCCAATGGCGGCGTACAGATAACCTTTCGGAATGTGGAAGCCCAGACCTTCGGCCGTCAGGGCAAAACCAATCATCATCAGGAAGCCCAGACACAGCATGATCACCGTCGGGTGCGCGTTGACGAAGCGCGTCAGCGGTTTGCTGGCGACAATCATCAAGCCAATCGAGATGATCACCGCGATCATCATCACCGCCAGTTCATCGACCATGCCCACGGCCGTGATCACCGCATCCAGCGAGAACACTGCGTCGAGCACCACAATCTGCGCGACGATCGGCCAGAACAGCGCATAGGCGGTGTTGCTCGAGCGTTCGCCAACGTGGCCTTCCAATCGCTCATGCAACTCCATCGTCGCTTTGAACAGCAGGAACACACCACCGAACAACATGATCAGGTCGCGACCAGAGAAACTCTTGTCGAACACCTCGAACAATGGCTGCGTGAGGGTGACCAGCCAGGAAATACTCGCCAACAGGCCAAGGCGCATGATCAGCGCCAGCGACAGGCCAATAATCCGCGCGCGGTCACGCTGATGCGGTGGCAGCTTGTCTGCCAGAATTGCGATGAACACCAGGTTGTCGATACCCAGCACCAGTTCCAGCACGATCAAAGTCAACAAGCCTAACCAGGCCGTGGGATCCGCTAACCATTCCATAAAACGTCTCTATCTCTCTCGATGAATTCAGGCTGCCGGACACGGCAAAGCGCAACGCGAAGGCTCTGGGGCCGCGTTAGCAACGATAGTCGGATGTCGGAAAACGGGATGCTGCGAGTGCGTCAAGACCGCGCCATGGCGCGAGGGGAAGGTGCGACTGGGAGGCTCCGAGAGGGTGTTCATGCAAATCCTGAATGAAAAATGGCCTTGGAGCGTACAGGCTTTGGGAACATTTCCTACAGCGGCAAATCATTTCTAAATTTGTAACAGCGCTCCAGATTCCCCCGTAGGAGCTGCCGCAGGGGCAATGTCAGCGGCCGGCGAAGCGTAGGCGGGACAACTGCCGCAAATCCCCTTCGATGTAATAGTCATTCGTCCAATGGTCATCCACCGCCAACGGACTCACCTGCTTCAACGCCAGCTTCTTGGCGAAATAACGAAAGCGGTAATGCTCATAAAACCGCAGCAGCTCCAGCCCGTAACGATCCGCCAGATCGGTGTCGCCGCGAATGATCAGGTAGTTTTCATCGTTGCCATTACTCGCCGAAACGCTGAGGTTGTGGCTGCCGCTGATGATCGTTGGTGTGTCCGTGGTGAAGTCGGTGACCACGGCTTTGGTGTGCACCAGCAGATTGCCTTTCTGGCCTTTCATGTTCTCGCGCAGCCAGCCTTCCAGCCCGGTGTTGAGCAATGCGGTGGCGGCGAATTCGGCGCTGCGGTCGGCGTGAAAACCGGTGATTCGGCTGGCAGTGTTCTGCAGGCCATAACGCAAAACATCGTCGTGGGGCTGGCCGAGTAACGCGTTAAGAATCGCGTCCGGCAGCGAGAACGCGGTGACGAACAGCACGTCCTTTTTCGCCGCGCTGATGATCTGCACGAACGCCTGCAGATCGGCCCCGCCGGTGCGCGGCGAGAACCCGGCGAACACAGGTTGCTGCGGACTCATCGGGTTGTGTTCAGTAATCCAGTCACGGGTAACGCCGATATCATCCGGCTGCGCCCAGATCTGCTCGAACGTCTGCAGATAACTGGCGGCAATCGATGCATCGTCCAGCACATGCACCACGTTGGCCTGACGATAAACCCCGTTGGCGGTGAAATTGGTGCTGCCACACAAAACCGCTTCAGGCTGATGAGTGCCGCTGGCATCGACGCGGCTCAGGACCATGAATTTGTTGTGAAAGATGTTGTGGGTCACTCGCCCGCGTTTGCTCGCGGGAGGCAGTGCCGCCAGGCTCGCTTCGTTGAGCGTGGTGTCTTCATCATCGGGCCGGGCGTGATACAGCACCCGCACCTGTACGCCTCGCGTGAACGCCGCGTTGACCGCATCGACGATTGCCTGCAACTGATACTCGTAAATCGCGATGTCCAGCGCCCACTGACCATCGACCGCACGCTCGATAAACCCCAGCAAACGCCCGAGCAAACCGTTTTCCAGCCACTGTCGCGCGGCATCGGGCCAGGCTTCGATGGGCATGTTTTTGTTGGCGCTGATCTGCGCGTCCAGATCGGGAAACTTGCGCTGGAATGCCTGACTGGCGGCGACCGCACGGTTGAATATCACGCTTTGATTGCTCGGGTGACCGTCATCGGAGGTGATCGTCAGTTCCAGCGACTCACCCAACTGCACGGCATCCGCGGTGCCGTAGGCCAGATGCACGCGATAGTGAAGGGTCATGCCCGGATTGACCGCGTAATCGGCCCAGCGAAATTTCTGCAGCGGGGCTTTATCGCTTGGGGTGGCGTGGAACTGGGGAAAGGTGTGAGCCTTATTCGGGAAGGTCAGGCTGTTGAACAGGAACAACCAGGGTTTGGCGCCCTGCTGCTTTTCGATGGCAAACCCGAGCAAGCCTCGGCGCCGGGACTCGGCGAGGTCCATGGCCAGCAGCACGCCGTTGGTGCCGGCGTAGGCTTTGACGCGGAAGTCGTCTTGAGGGTTTTTGACCAGAACGCGCATCGCTCACTCCTTGTGATTGGGCTGGGGGCAGCATAGTGCAGTGATGCGGGTTTTGAGTGTTCCTGAGCGGGTACCGAGTCGATGCCTTCGCGAGCAGGCTCGCTCCCACCTTGGAACGCATTCCAAGGTGGGAGCGAGCCTGCTCGCGAAGACGGTAGAACAATCGCCGAAAAGGTTAGAGAGAAATCAGCTCATCAATGTGTCGATACTCCGATCCCAACGCTGAAGCCAGATCCCGCGCCCGGCCCAACCGAATCGGCCCACGCTCGATATCGATCAACAACCCCGGGCACCCCAGCGCCGGTAATCCCGCCCACTGTTTCAGACGCCCATCGGTCACCACCAGCAAGCGTTGCTGCTCGGCAGGAAAGCGCTTGCGCCGCACCGTCAGCCACTGCCCGGCCTGCTCCAGCGCCGCCAGCAACGGCGTGCCACCGCCTGCACCCAAAGCGTCCAGCCAGACACGCAAGCCACTCGAGGCCTTCAATCCCTGCACCTGCCATTTCGGCACCGAGCCACTGGCCGTCAACAATGCGAGTCGCGCCCGTTGGCGGTAAGCATCATCGAACAATTGCGCGAGCAAACCTTTGGCATCGCTCAAGGCCTGATGGCGGCGGGTCGAGGCGGAGGCATCGACGATGACCAGCCATAACTCATGCGGCGTACGCGTGCGCAGTTGAAACAGCAAATCTTCACGCGTCCGGGGACGCCCGTTGAGCAACGTGCCCGGCCAATTCACCGTACCGCTGCGCGCCTTATGGCGCTTGCCTTGGCGTCCGTTGTCCAGCCGACCGGCGCGGGGTCTGGCATTCGCCCCCGCGTCGGATCGGGGGCGAATGCCTAAGGCTTTTTTGGCCAGCTCGGCACTTCGCGGCGGGCGCCGGTGGCGAGCGCAGGCGCCGGCATGTCGCCCCACTGGCCCTGCCCTTCACTCGGTGATGCCTGAGTCGCGGCCGGCGACTGGGCCGGTTGCGGCGGACTCGATGACGCTTGCTCACGGCGCCGATGGCGCAGGGCAAACTCGGCGACAGCGTCGATATCCTCTGCGCCAATCACCTCAGCTCCGCGCCACGCTGCGTGGGCACGTGCGGCGCGCAACCAGACCAGGTCGGCACGCAGACCATCAACCCCGGCGGCGAAACAACGCTCAGTGATCTGCGCGAGTGCGGCATCGTCCAGAGCAATATTGGCCAGGGCGCCGCGAGCGTGTTCGCAACGCGCGCGCAGGTTTTGTTGTTCGCTTTCCCACTGTGCGCAGAACGCTTGCGGGTCGCTGTCGAAATCCAGCCGCCGCCGGATGATCTGCCCACGTTCGGCCGGTGCGGTGTGGCCGCTGAGGGCGACGTTCAAGCCGAAGCGGTCGAGCAGTTGCGGGCGCAACTCGCCCTCTTCCGGGTTCATCGTGCCGATCAACACGAACTTCGCCGAATGCCGATGGGAAATACCGTCGCGCTCGATCAGGTTGGTGCCACTTGCGGCAACGTCGAGCAGTAGATCCACCAAGTGATCGGGCAGCAGATTGACTTCATCAACATAGAGCACGCCGCCGTCAGCCTTGGCCAGTACGCCCGGCGAGAACTGCGCGCGGCCCTCGCTGAGGGCGGCGTCGAGATCAAGGGTACCGACCAGGCGTTCTTCGGTGGCGCCCAGCGGCAAGGTGACGAATTGACCGCTGGCGAGTAGATCGGCCAGGCCCCGGGCCAGGGTGGATTTGGCCATGCCGCGCGGGCCTTCGATCAGCACGCCGCCGATTTTCGGGTCGATGGCGGTGAGGCACAGGGCGAGCTTGAGGTCATCGGCGCCGACCACGGCGGAGAGCGGGAAATGCGGGGTGTCGGTCATTTGGGTTTTCTCTGTCGTGGTCTTTGGTGTGCTGAGTGTTGTGGTGTGTCAGTCGGGGTGGCCCTCACCCTAGCCCTCTCCCAGGGGGAGAGGGAACTGATTGCGGTGTTCTTGCAAGTTGCGCCGACCTGAATTATCGAGTTGAACTCAGACTCCAAAGCCAACGCAAATCGGCTCCCTTACCCCCTTACTCCCTTGGGGAGAGAGAACTGACCTAGGTGTTCTTTCGAATTCCGTCGACCTGATATGTCGGGCCGAACTCAGACTTCGACAGCAACGCAAATCGGCTCCCTCTCCCACCGGGAGAGGGCTGGGGTGAGGGTAGCTTTTGGCCGGTTACATATCTTCCTCAATATCCAGCAGCAGATTCTCCAGCGCTTCCTTATAAGCCCCAGGCTCCTGCCACATCCCCCGCTGCTGCGCCTCAAGCATCCGCTCGGTCATATCCCGCAGCGCGTGCGGATTATGCTCACGAACAAATTCCCGCGTTGCCGGATCCAGCAGATAAGCATCGGCCAGCAAAGCGTACTGGTGGTCATCAATCAACTGCGTCGTCGCATCGAACGCGAACAGGTTATCAACCGTCGCAGCCATTTCGAACGCGCCTTTATAGCCGTGGCGCTTGACCCCGTCGATCCATTTCGGATTGACCGCTCGTGAGCGGATCACCCGGTTCAGCTCTTCTTTCAAGGTGCGAATCTTTGGCAGATCCGGTTGACTGTGATCGCCGTGATAACTCGCCGCCGCTTCACCGCGCAAGCTTTCCACGGCAGCGAGCATGCCGCCCTGGAACTGGTAGTAATCATTGGAATCGAGCAGGTCGTGCTCGCGGTTGTCCTGATTCTGCAGCACCGCTTGTACCTGACTCAGGCGCTGAACGAATTGCTCGCGTGCAGCGGTGCCTTCGTCGGCACCGCCGTAAGCATAAGCGCCCCAGTTCAGATAAACCTCAGCGAGATCTTCACGGCTCTGCCACAAGCGACCGTCGATGGCGCCCTGCACGCCTGCGCCGTACGCGCCGGGTTTGGCGCCGAAGATCCGCCATCCGGCCTGACGCCGCGCGGTGTCCTCATCGAGGCCCGATTGCCGCAGCGCCTCGCGCTCGGCACGCACTTTCGCGGCCAGCGGGTTGAGGTCGTCCGGCTCGTCCAGCGCTGCCACTGCTTGCACGGCGGCGTCGAACAGGCGAATCAGGTTGGCGAAGGCATCCCGAAAAAACCCGGAAACTCGCAGCGTGACATCGACGCGCGGACGATCAAGCAGGCTCAGCGGCAGAATCTCGAAATCATCAACGCGCTGACTGCCAGTGGCCCACACCGGACGCACGCCCATCAGTGCCATGGCCTGGGCGATGTCGTCGCCACCAGTGCGCATGGTCGCGGTGCCCCACACGGATAATCCGAGCTGGCGCAGGTGATCGCCGTGGTCTTGCAGGTGCCGTTCCAGAATCAACGTCGCCGACTGGAAACCGATGCGCCACGCGGTGGTGGTCGGCAGGTTGCGCACGTCGACCGAGTAGAAGTTGCGGCCGGTGGGCAGCACATCAAGGCGACCACGGCTGGGTGCACCGCTGGGCCCCGCGGGGACGAAGCGACCGCTGAGGGCGTCGAGCAGGCCGCGCATTTCGGCGGGGCCGCAGGCATCGAGGCGTGGGGCGACGACTTCGCGCAGCGACTGGATAATCGCATTCACATCAGACCACCCCGGACCCTGTGGGAGCGAGCTTGCTCGCGAAAGCGGTGTGTCAGTGAATGAAGTGTTGGCTGACACGACGCCTTCGCGAGCAAGCTCGCTCCCACATGGATCGTGCAGGGCTTGGGAAATCAGCTGTGTGGCAAACAGTTCGAGGCGTTCGCGGGTATCGCCGGCGCTACGCCAGACTTCATCGCTTTGCGATTGCAGCTCTGGCGGGCGAGGACCGGTCCATGGATCGGCTAGCGCGCAATCGAGCGGATCGAAACCGAGTTCGAATGCTTTGGCCAGTGCTCTCAGCAGACTCGACTGTGCGCCCTTCCCGTCTCCGCGCGGAATCCGTAGCAGCGCCAGCAACGTATCGATCCGCAGACGCCCCGTCGGTGACTCGCCAAAAATGTGCAAACCATCGCGAATCTGCGATTCCTTCAAATCACACAAATACGTATCCAGGCGCGGCAACCAGATCGCCGCGTCGGCATCACTGTCCAGCGCGGCATCGAGTTGCAGTTCGCGGTCGATCTGCGTCTCGCGCACCAGTTGCAGAATGTCGCGCTGCAGTTCACGGGCGCGGCGCGGATCAAGCAGCTGCGCTTCGTAATACTCGTCGGCCAGCAGCTCCAGATTGCGCAACGGGCCGTAGGTTTCGGCACGGGTCAGCGGCGGCATCAGGTGATCGATAATCACCGCTTGCGTGCGCCGTTTGGCCTGCGCGCCCTCCCCCGGATCGTTGACGATAAACGGATAGATATTCGGCAGCGGACCGAGCAACGCATCCGGCCAGCAGTTCTCCGAAAGACCGACGCCTTTGCCCGGCAGCCATTCGAGGTTGCCGTGTTTGCCAACGTGAATCACGCCGTGGGCGCCATAGGTGTTGCGCAACCAGAAATAGAACGCCAGATAAGCGTGCGGCGGCACCAGATCGGGGTCGTGATAGACCGCGCTCGGGTCGACCTGATAACCGCGCGCCGGCTGAATACCGACGAAGGTCAGGCCGAAGCGCAGACCGGCGATCATCATCCTCCCGTCGCGGCACATCGGGTCGTTTTGCGGCGTGCCCCAGCGTTCGATCACAGCGCTGCGATTGGCCTCGGGCAGCGCGTTGAACATCGTCAGATAAGCGTCCATCGCCAGGCTTTGCTGGCACGGACGCAGATCAATGGTGTCGAGATCGTTGCTGACGCCACCGAGCAATTGCTCGATCAACTCGGTGCCGCTATTCGGCAGTTCAGCGGTGAGCGGATATCCCTCAGCCTGCAATGCACGCAGGATGTTCAGCGCCGCCGCCGGCGTGTCGAGACCGACACCGTTGCCAATGCGTCCATCGCGAGTCGGGTAATTGGCGAGGATCAGCGCGATGCGCTTTTCGCCATTCGGCACCCGCGCCAGATCAATCCAGCGCCGCGCCAGTTCAGCGACAAAATCCATGCGCTCGGGCTGCGCGCGATAACAGACGACATCGGACTGACTGCGCTCACTGCGCCAGGCCAGATCCTTGAAACTGATCGGCCGGCTGATGATGCGCCCGTCGAGTTCCGGCAAGGCAATGTGCATGGCCAGATCCCGTGGCCCCAGGCCTTGCTCGCTGTCGCGCCAGCCGGGCTCGTTGTCCTGCGCGCAGATTGCCTGGATCACCGGGATATTGCGGCGAAACGGTCGCAGATGCGGCGCTTCCGGGCTGGATTGAGCGAACCCGGTGGTGTTGAGAATCACCCCGGCCTCAACCTCGTCCAGCCAGTCCTCGATCACCGTCAGGCAGCCGGGTTCTTTCAGACTGGCCACCGCGATCGGCAGCGGATTCAGCCCCGCCGCTTGCAAGCGCTGGCAGAACACATCGATGAACGCGGTGTTCGCCGCTTGTAAATGCGAGCGGTAAAACAACACCGCCGCGACCGGGCGTGCAGGCAGCCAATCGGCTTGCCAGTCACTCAGTGCGGCGCTGGTTTTATTCGGGTGGTAAATCGCCGTGCGCGGCAGCGCCTGCGGTTCTTCCCAGACGTAATCGCGAGCCAGCCAACGGTTGGCGAGGCAGCGGAAAAAGTCCAGCGCATTGCCCAGTCCGCCCTGGCGCAGGAATTGCCAGAGGCGATCACGATCCACAGCGTTGACGGTGCTCAGGTCGCTGAGTTCCGGGTCAGGACGGTCATCGCCCGGCACCAGAATCACCTGCACACCGCGCTCGGACAGTTCGATCAGACGCTCGACGCCGTAGCGCCAATAGGCGATGCCGCCGTGCAGCGAGATCAGAATCACCTTGGCGTGGCGCAGCACTTCATCGACGTACAAATCGACCGAAGCGTGATTCTGCACCTGCATCGGGTTGGCCAGACGCAGGCTCGGGTAATCTTCCGGCAACTGCTGCGCGGCTTCGGCGAGCAGCGCCAGACTGGAGTCGCCGCTGCACAGGATCACCAGCTCGGCGGGGGTTTGGCCAAGGTCGGCAATATTGTCATCCGAGACGAAACCGCCGGGCTGAGTCCTGAGCAGGTGCATGGCTTAAACGCTGAGCGCAGCGCGCAGTTGCGCTTCGAGTTGCGCGGCGTCGAGTTCCTGACCGATCAACACCAGACGCGTGACGCGCGCTTCATCAGCGCCCCACTGACGGTCGAAATGCTTGTCAAAACGCGTACCCACACCCTGGATCAGCAGACGCATTGGCTTGTTCGGGATGGCGGCGAAACCTTTGACGCGCAGGATGCCGTGCTTGACCACCAGTTGCGTCAGGGCGTCGAGCAGCAGGCTTTCGTCGGCTTGTGGCAGTTCGATGGAGATCGAATCGAAGGCGTCGTGATCGTGGTCATCGTGGTCGTCATCGCCTTCACCGTGGTGGTGATCATGATGGCTGTGGCGGCTGTCGATATGCTCCTCGGAACCGGCGCCGAGGCCGATCAGCACGTCCAGCGGCAGACGGCCGTTGCTGGCTTCGATGATTTTCACCGCTGGCGGCAGTTCTTCGGCGACTTCAGCGCGGACACGAGCGAGATCTTCAGCGCTGGTCTGGTCGGCCTTGTTGAGGATCACCAGGTCGGCGCTGGCCAGTTGATCGGCGAACAGTTCATGCAGTGGCGATTCGTGGTCGAGGTTCGGATCGAGTTTGCGCTGGGCATCAACCTGATCCGGGAACGCGGCGAAAGTGCCAGCAGCGACGGCCGGGCTGTCGACCACGGTGATCACCGCATCAACGGTGCAGGCGCTGCGGATTTCCGGCCACTGGAAGGCTTGTACCAGCGGTTTTGGCAGGGCCAGGCCCGAAGTTTCGATAAGGATATGGTCGAGATCGCCGCGACGGGCAACCAGTTCGCGCATCACCGGGAAGAACTCTTCCTGAACGGTGCAGCACAGACAGCCATTCGCCAGTTCGTAAACGCGACCGGTGGCTTCTTCTTCGGTGCAACCGATGGTGCATTGCTTGAGGATTTCACCGTCAATGCCCAACTCGCCAAACTCGTTGACGATCACCGCGATACGACGGCCCTGAGCGTTGTCGAGCATGTGCCGCAGCAGCGTGGTCTTGCCCGAGCCGAGGAAGCCGGTGACGATGGTGACGGGGAGTTTGGCCAGTGTTTTCATCGGTATGCCCTTTGGCAAGCGGCGGGCATACGGGACGAGAACCGGCAACGCGCGCGCGTGCCTGGAGAGTTCGCCACCGGATCACCCCGCCCGGTTGTAGTGAGAATCTGTGACGAGGCAGGTCTCCTGGCTGACGGCGTTCAGGCGCTGGGCCTGGCGTTGGCTGCGCCTTCCCGCGGGCTCATAAGTTGAGCTGGCAGTGGCGTGGCAGCGAACATCACCGTTCACAGTTGCGGGGGCAGCCGCGGCATTGACCGCGTTCCCTTCTTAGCTCCGGCACTCGCCGGAGAACCTCGATTGCGCAAGGCTACGCATGCACGGCAGGCGGGTCAACGCCTGGATCATTGTGGTTATAAGGACAGCAACTTTTTCATCTAATGATCGCGAACACTTCTCACTTAAGAAGTAGTTGTAAGTTATGTCTTACATGCCCTATCCGTTAAATTAAAAAACCACCACCGGGTTAAACCCTGAAATAGAGCGGCTGCGCGCATTTGATTACATATCTTTACAAAAACCAAATTGATAAATCAATACAAGATATGAACGATGAGTTCGCACAAGGACTATGAGTCTCTCAAGAAAGGATTTCTTGCATGGCTGATTATTATCAGTATTTGATCCTGCCTGTTTCTTTCCTGCACCCATGGGTATCCACAACATGAGTGCCGGTAACGCGTTACGGCTTTCAAGTGATGCCGGACTAAAGGAACTTTCCGAACTACTGCGCAATTGCCACTATGCGCACAGTGCCCACTATCCAGCATTGGATGTTGCGCTGCTGGGACGCGAAGCATGCCGGGCATTCAATGCGACCTGGGAGCATTTGCATACCGATGCGTATCTCAGCGCAGAGAACGGTCTTCGCGAACGACGCATCTGCAAGTTCCAGTATCGCCAACGGGAACGCCAGTGGACGGCGCTGCAAGACTGCCACTTTTTTCAAGCCGAGACCGACAACCCGCTGTTGGGCGGGGTGCAGCGCACCTACACCCGCTGCGAGGCGACGTTCATTGACTCCCCGATTCTACAGACACTGCTGGCCGCCGACCTGGCACTGCTGGACATGGCGCTGGGCCCGCGCGACTGGCTCGTGACCTGCCATCAGTTCCGTATCCTCTGCGATCAAGGCAATGCTGGCCAGGCCACCCCTGAGGGCAGACATCGCGACGGGCACGATTTTGTCTTTCAACACCTGATTCAACGTCAGTATGTCATCGGTGGCGAAAGCCGGATATTTGATGAAGAAGGTGGCCAAGTATTCAGTGCAACTTTGACTGACTATCTGGAAACCGTCGTCTTGAATGACCGACTACTTCTGCATGAAGTTTCTCCACTGCAAACATCGAGCATTAATTCGGATCGCGGCAGTCGCGATATGTTGATTATCGACTTCGACCTGGCGGACTACTAATGAATCATTCGACTCATGCACTTTCAGTCAGTACCCCACTCGCGCATAACTTCATCATTGAACAGTTTCAACAGGCGTGCGCACGAAGAACTTCCACACTATCGCTGACCGCCAATGAAAACATATTGTCCGAGACTGCACGCACGCTAGGACAGAATCGCCATTACGAGCGTTACTTGTTCAATGCACAGGCCATTGACGGTCAATGCTATGCCGCCGAATTCAATGGCATGCAGGTCGAACACTTCCCCGAAGTCGAAACATTAAAGGCTTTGGCGACCCAAGCCGTGCAGGCAATGTTCAACGCGCCGTTCGTCGAATACCGTGTGCTCTCCGGCGTGCACTGCACGCTGAGCGTGCTGGCCGCCCTGACCGAGCCGGGCGACTGCGTATTATCACTGGCGCCCGAAAGTGGCGGGCATTTCGCAACCGGGCCTCTGGTACAGAAGATGGGCCGGCACAGCGTCTTTTTGAAACTGACGGCTGACGGACAAATTGATCTCGGGGACGTTGATCGGCAACTCCAGGCGTGCGGTGTACAACCGGCAGCCGTACTGCTCGACCATGGTCTGACCACACGGGCAATCGCCCTTAAACCACTGCGCGCGCTGCTGAACCACCGGGGCTTTGAGCGGACACTGATCATCTACGATGCGTCGCACACTCTGGGCCTCATCGCCGGGAAGGTCTTTCCCAACCCGCTTGACGAGGGGGCGGATATTCTTCAAGGCAACACCCACAAATCCCTGGCAGGTCCGCACCGGGCACTGATCGTCTGCCGGCGTGCCGATCTGGCCCAGCGGATCGAGCAAACGCTCAGTGGTGCGCTGGTGTCCTCGCCCAATCTGCCCGGTCTGCTGCAACTGTTCGTCAGCCTGCTGGAAACCCAGCGCTACGGCCAGGCCTACGCCCAACGCATGTGCGCCAATACTCGCCAGTTGCACGACGCACTCGCCGACCTGCCGGGCTGGACGCTGCACCCCTCCGACACGCACCTGCTGTTGCTCGAAGGCGAACGGGCCCGGCAAGCGGCGCAGCAGCTCAATGAACTGGGGATCCGGATCAACAATAAACAGATCAATGGCCGCGACTGCCTGCGCTTCGGCCTTCAGGAAATCACTCGTCTGGGCATCAGCAGCGAAGACCTGGATGCCTTGGCGCACATCATTCGCAATGTCTTGAGCGGTGGCGCCTACGGCGTGGACCGGATTCGTCTGGCTCACATTTGCCAGCGCCTGAACCGGGTCCACTACAGCTTCGATCAGGAGGTTGACTAATGAGTGCAGCGGCCTGCCTGATCATCGGCAATATTCGTGACGGAGAATACGAGGGCCTGATTGCCGAGGGCATCACCCCTTTGCTGATTGCCGATAGTCGCAAAACCAGCAAGATCGCCGATGCGAAACAGATCTCGCCGGTGGCGCTGTACGACTTTTCCAGAGGGCTGACCGCGGATCTGATCCAGCTGACGCAGCAGTTGCTGGACGAGCATGGCTTCACCAGTGTCCTGAATTTCCGTGAAGGCTATGTCGCGATCACGGGGCGGCTGTGTGCGGCGCTGCCGGCGCTGGCCCACTTGCACCGTAACGTGGAAAACACGCTGGACAAGGTGCTGCAACGCCAATGCTTCCAACAGTCGCGCAACCTGGATCTGCACGTGGTCTCTCGCCAGGTTCGTATCGACGACCTGCTGGCGCGCCCGGGCGATCTGCCCTATCCGTTCATCCTGAAGCCAGCGAACCTTTACAGCAGCCTGTTCGTACGCTGCATCGACGATCAGCAGGATCTGCTCGACTACGCCCGTCATGAATGGCCGGCGCTGCAGCGCTATGTGGCGGGCAAAAGCCGCGAAACCGATCAACTGCTGCTGGAGGAATTTCTCCAGGGCTCCAACCATTCCATCGACTGCACGATTGCCGCCGATGGCACGATCAGCAGTTTTCCGATCGTCGATGTGATTGCCGGCGTCGATATCGATCGCGGCGACTTTCACCATTTCGCCCGCTACACGCCGTCGCTGCTGGAGCCCGACGCAGCGCTGAAGGAGCGTTGCCATCGCCTGGCCCATGACGCCGTGAAAGCGTTAGCGCTCAAAGGCACGTTTGCCCATGTCGAGTTCATTCTCACCCCCCGCGGGCCAAGAGTCCTCGAAGTCGGCGCACGCCCCGGCGGCAGCCGGATTCATGTGATTCGTCAAGCCTGGGGGCTGGCGCTGGATGTCTGCTACCACCGCGCGCTGTCCGCCGAGCCTCTGCCCAGCGCCAGCGAAGCGCCGGATGCGTTCGGCATCGCCACCCCTTTTGCCCGCACAGACCGGCTCTATGACGGACTGCACGGCGCCGACCGGATCTGCCGCTTGCCAGGTTTCCAGCGTTGGTACGCCTACGTCACTCCGGGCGAAGCCATCGGACCGGTCAGCAACGGTTTTCAGAACTACCTGTACATCGAGTTCAGGCAACCCGACACCGCCCGCCTGCGACAATCCTTGCTCGCCGTCAGCGACATTGATGTCTACGGCGAGCAGCCCACGGCGGCGAACACCAAACACATTCTGCTCATCGGCGGGCGTGATTCGGGACTGGATTGGGATACTGCGCGGCAGTTTCGATTTACTCTCGTCCAGCAACCCGGCGAGTTATCTGACTATCAGCGCGAGCGCGCAACGCTACTGCTGACGCCTGACATCGCCGATCTGCCGGCCTACAGCACGATGGTAGAACGGCTGCACCGGCAATCGCCATTCGATGCCGTGGTTTCGTTTTCGGAACTGGGCCTGTTGCCCGCGTCACGCTTGGGCGAACGTCTGGGCATCGTCCACAACAACCTGCGCAGTGTGGAAGTCAGTCGCGACAAGCTGCTGTTTCGCCAATTGCTCAAAGGCAGTCGCTACGAGTTGCCCACTGCCGCTATCAACCATGGTGCCGAGGCTCGCGCTTTCGTGCTGCGCCATGGCCCGGCCATCGTCAAACCCGTCAACGGTTCGGGCAGTCAGGGCGTCTATGCCATAGACAGGCCCGAGGATGTCGAACACCTCTCGCTGGAGGGAAACAATCTGATCGAGGCCTTCGCCAGCGGCGACGAATACAGCGTTGAATCCCTCAGCCTGGATGGCCAGCACCGGATTCTCGGCATCACGCGCAAATACACCAGCGGTGCCCCCGGTTATGTCGAAACCGGGCATGACTTTCCTGCCGGGCTCGACGAGAAAACCGCCGCGCAGATCGAAGAAGCGGTGCTGTGGCTGCTCGGGCGAATGGGCAACCGCTGGGGCCCGGCCCACACGGAAATCAAGCTGGACGGTTCACGCCTGCAATTCATCGAAACCCAGACCTGCTTCGGCGGTGACCAGATCTGGGAGATGGTCTGGAAAACCACAGGGGTGCATTTGGCAGCCAGCACCATCGCCGCGATGGCCGGCACGTCACTGCCGACGCCCGAGAAAACCTACGCCAAAATGGCGATCCGCTACATCGAGGCGGCCCCGACCGCCGATCCGCAACAGCTCCAGGCACGCCTGCTGCAACACCCGTTTGCATTACGCGTGAACCTCAACCCCGACAAGTTCGGCCAGAGCATCAGCCGTTCCGCAGACCGCCACGGCTACACGCTGCTGGGCTGCAGCGACGCCGACGACCCGGCGGACTTCAACGCCGCGATCACCCACCCAGAGTTCACTACGCAAGGACCAGCGCAATGACCCGTAAAGACCCGCTATATCACATCGAAGGCCCGATCAGCGCTCACTTCCCGATGATCTCCTTTTCCACCAATGTCTACGACAACCCTGCAGACATCCTGGGTTCGATCACCGATCTGGCCAGACATTTCCAAGCGGTCGAGTTCGAGATCGGCGAAGACGCCGAAAAAACCTTCTGGTCGCTGAGCGCCGAAGACCGGTCTGAGCTTGCCGGGAAAATCCGCAGCTTCGCCGAACACAATGGCATCACGCTGACCGTCCACGCCGGATGGTGGGGTCGCCAGTACAACCTGTGCTCCCCGGATTTGACCGAACGTGCCCAAGCGGTGGACTGTCTGAGTGCCGCCGTGGAGTTTTCCCACGAGGCCGGCGCCACCAGCGTCACTTTTCATCCCGGCTACAAAGATCAACTGGAAAACGGCGAACTGCTGGACAACCTGATAGTAGCGATCAACCAGGTGACCAAGCGCTGCAACACCGATGGCATCGCCCTGTGCCTGGAGAACATGGGCGGTCAGCGGCCGAAATTCCCGGTCTTCACCGTCGAGGAACACCTGCGCTTTCACAAGGAGACCGGGTGCTTCGTGACCATCGACGTGACGCATCTGTGCTCACTGCTGCCGTATGGTGAAAGCCTGTTCAAAGCCATTGCCGATCTGGCGCCGGTTACCCGGCATCTGCACATTGCCGACCTCAACAACACCCACCATCAACATCTGCCGATTGGCGAAGGCAACTTGCGCCTGAGCGATGTGCTCAATCGCTTCGCGGTCAACGGCTATCGGGGTGTGGCCGTGGTGGAGGAGTTCATTCCGCGCTTCTCCACCGAGTACTACCTGGAAAAAGCCCTGGCCTACAAGAACGGCGTAGAGCAATTGCTGGCCGGCTCGCGGCACAGCACTCATGCTGGTTGAGTCGAACCTGGCAAAACCGGCATCGCGCAGCGAGATCGCGACCGGTATCCGCGATGCGCTACCGTTCGTCTTCTCGCTGCTGCTGACCTTCACCCTGATCGGCATGCTCGGGCGCCGCCATGATCTGGATCTTCCGGCCATGGTGGTTTTCAGCGGTACGGTAATGGCCTCGCCGTTGCAACTGACGCTGCTGGAAACCCCCGCGCACCTGCTTAACGCCTTTGGCGTGCTGGTCTCGGCGCTGAGTATCAACTTGCGTTTTCTGGTCTTCACACTGAGCCTGAAATCCAGCCTCCAGGGCCCGGTCAAAGCGTTCGTCCCCGCCCTGGCGGTGATGGCAAATGCGGCTTTCACGTTGATGTCGATCCGCAAGGATCAGCAACCGATCAGCCGCCCGTATGCCAACACCGTGTGCTTTCTGCTGTACGCCGCCGCCCTGCTTGGCACCGTGGTCGGGTACTGTTTCGCCAGCGTGGCCGACAACGCAGTGATGGATCACGTCAGTGTGGTGATCGCGATTTTCATCAGCGCTTCGCTTGGCAAGATGGCCCGCGACCGTCACAGCTTCCATGCGCAATGGATTGCCGGCCTGGCCACCGCCGCGAGCTTGCTGTGGCTGGGCGAGGTCAGCTTGCTGCTGGTGCTCGCCATCACCGTTCTGACGAGCTATGTCTATGATTGAACCTGGTACTTTCTGGCTGTACGTACTGATTTGCGCGCTGGTTTCGATCGTCTGCCGCTTGCTGCCGCTGGCCGTCGATGTCGAACGGCTTTCGGCAACTGCCCGCGCTTTCATCGATCGTCTGGGAAAATACACATCGGTGGCGATGCTCGTCAGCCTGCTGGCGGTCTCACTCTATCCTTTGGCCAGCCAGCACCTGGCGGCCATGCCATGGATCCTGCCGGTGGCGTTGGCGTGGCTGCTGAGCCTGACGCGAATCAAATCCTATTATGCGTTCCTGATGGCGCTGGGGGTGTACGTCCTGCTGATCATGCGCTAGGCGCCGATTGACTCAAATCCCCCGCCCATGCTCTCCTACGCAACTTGTTACGGGTGCCCTTCACAGGGTGAAACGGGAAACCGGTGAATCATGTGCTTTACTCAAGCCCATGTCAGTCCGGTGCTGCCCCCGCAACGGTAAGCGAGCGAAGCGTCAAAACCACTGTGCCAATACGGTATGGGAAGGTGACGCTTGCAGGTCGGCCTGACGCCAGCCCCTCGTGAGCCCGGAGACCGGCCCGCAACACACAGCCCGCATTTGTGCGGCGCTGCACATAACAAACCCGCGGTGGGCGGGCGCTGTTCGAACCTCTGCGAGCCCGACCCGCAGGGGTTTTCATGCGCTCTATTCACCCGCTGACACCCCAGAGGGAAGCGCCATGTCGATCATCAGCAGCACCGGCAGCAACACGGACAAAATCGCCAGCACCACCAACCTGAGCCAACGCCTGACCGCCGCAATCTTTGCGTCGATTCTCGGCGCCAGTCTGGTTTACTTTGCCGGTTTCTCGCACATCGAAGCGGTACACAACGCCGCCCACGATACCCGCCACAGCGCCGCGTTCCCGTGCCACTGAGACCTGCCGACATGATCAAGCGTATCGCGCAAACTGCAGGTTTCTCTGGTCTGCTGGCCGCCCTGCTCCTCACTCTGCTGCAAAGCTTCTGGGTTTCGCCGCTGATTCTGCAGGCGGAAACCTTCGAGAAGTCCGAGCCGGTGGCGGTTCACGAACATGCCGCTGGCGTGGCTGCGCACACCCATGATGCCGAGGCCTGGGAGCCGGAAGACGGCTGGCAGCGCGTAGTCTCGACCACTGGCGGTAATCTGGTCGTAGCCGTCGGTTTCGCCCTGATGCTCGCCGGCCTCTACACCCTGCGCGCGCCGACCAAAACTTCGCAGGGCCTGCTCTGGGGTCTGGCAGGTTACGCGACGTTCGTGCTTGCTCCGACCTTGGGCCTGCCACCAGAACTGCCGGGCACCGCTGCGGCCGATCTGGCTTCGCGGCAGACGTGGTGGATCGGCACGGCCGCTTCGACGGCTGTAGGTCTGTCGCTGATCGCGTTCAGCCGTCACTGGCTGATGAAGGTCCTCGGTGTGGCCATCCTCGCTGTGCCCCACGTGATCGGCGCACCGCAACCGGAAGTGCATTCGATGCTCGCCCCCGAAGCACTCGAAGCTCAGTTCAAAATCGCTTCGCAGTTGACCAACGTGGCGTTCTGGCTGGCCCTGGGCCTGATCAGCGCCTGGTTGTTCCGCCGCAAAAGCGCTGGTCAATACCACGCATGACCGATGACCGCGCAGCGCCGACCTTCGTGGTCGGCCTGGGCTGCCAGCGCGGCTGCCCGGCCAGCACGCTGCGCGCGTTACTCGATCAAGCGCTACAGGCGCATCGCATTGAGCTTGAGGCGGTGAAAGCGTTGGCCAGTATCGACTTGAAGCGCGACGAGCCGGGCCTGCAAGAACTTGCTGCACAACTGGCTCTGCCCCTGCTGTACTTCAGCAGTGACGAACTGGCCAGCTACCAACAGCGGCTCAGTCACCATTCACAGATTGCTTACGAACGCACCGGTTGCTACGGCGTCGCCGAAAGTGCCGCGCTTGCGCTCGCTGAACAGCTGATTCAAGCGCCGGCAAAACTGCTGATCTCCCGGCAAAAATACGCTCAGGCCACGCTGGCATTGGCCGGCGCGGCGTAAAATCCCGATAATCCCCGCCATTGATCATGAGCGTTGTTCATCTGCAACGCAGTCGTGCCCTCTTTTACTCAGGATTCAACGATGACCGTCTACTTCATCGGCGCCGGCCCCGGCGACCCGGAATTGATCACTGTCAAAGGCCAGCGGCTGATTCGCAGTTGCCCGGTGATTATCTACGCAGGTTCGCTAGTGCCGGCGGCGGTACTCGACGGCCATCAAGCCGAAACGGTGGTGAACAGCGCCGAATTGCATCTGGAACAGATCATCGAATTGATCAAGACCGCGCATGCCAAGGGTCAGGATGTGGCGCGGGTGCATTCCGGCGATCCGAGCCTGTATGGCGCGATCGGCGAGCAGATCCGATATCTGCGCGAGCTGGATATTCCGTTCGAGATCATTCCCGGCGTGACGGCCACCGCAGCCTGTGCGGCGTTGCTTGGCGCGGAATTGACGCTGCCGGACGTGTCGCAAAGCGTGATTCTGACTCGCTACGCCGACAAAACCGCGATGCCGGCAGGCGAAGAGCTTGGCAGTCTGGCGCAGCATGGCGCGACCATGGCGATTCATCTGGGCGTTAATCATCTGGATAAGATTCTGGCCGAACTGTTGCCGCACTACGGCGCGGATTGCCCGATTGCGGTGATTCACCGGGCGACATGGCCTGATCAGGATTGGGTGGTGGGGACGCTGGCGGATATTGCCGAAAAGGTTGAGGCCAAAGGATTTCGGCGTACGGCGTTGATCCTGGTCGGCCGGGTGCTGGGCAGTGAGGTGTTCAGCGAGTCATCGTTGTATCGCGCTGGGCATGCTCACCTCTACAGACCATGAATTGGAACGCGGAGCGTCCCGGGCTGCATTCCCACGCAGAGCATGGGAACGATCAAAGGCCCTTTCGCGAGCAGGCTCGCTCCCACATTTGATCGCATTTCAAATGTGGGAGCGAGCCTGCTCGCGAATGCGTTCCTGAATGTCACGCATAAAAAAACGGCGCTCACGGGGCGCCGTTTTTCATGTCCGCAGCGAACACCTTAGTAGTAGGCGTTTTCTTTCTGCGTGTGGTCGGTCACGTCGCGAACGCCCTTCAGCTCAGGAATACGCTCGAGCAAGGTGCGCTCGATGCCTTCCTTCAAGGTCACGTCCGCCTGGCCGCAGCCCTGGCAACCGCCACCGAACTGCAAAACGGCGATGCCGTCTTCAACCACATCGATCAGGCTGACCTGACCGCCGTGGCTGGCCAGCCCCGGGTTGATTTCGGTTTGCGGTAGTAGTTGATGCGCTCG
>Ga0157373_10000851_pt1 | contig 23696 bp, 31 predicted proteins | sample C65metaG_FD_113460 | JGI IMG/M metagenome (GOLD analysis project Ga0157373, IMG submission 113460) | Corn rhizosphere microbial communities from Kellogg Biological Station, Michigan, USA - C6-5 metaG | ecosystem: Host-associated > Plants > Roots > Rhizosphere > Soil | place: USA: Michigan... | reverse complement strand
TGGGGGATCCTTTCTCTGTCTGCCGTCCACAAACCGCTCCCGGGATCGCGCGCTCGGACTGGACACACAGCGTCCAGCCCAGCGGCGCGTAAGCCCCTGCACAGAAGGAGGGGGTCGGCGGGCAGCTTCTTAGTCCCGCGCGGCGCGCGCGTCCATGCGTTGAGGGTCGGCGCATGATCGACTCGGTGGGCGTCAAGGGACTGGCTATCCGGCGCGGCGAGCGGCTGCTGTTTTCCGAGTTGGACCTCACCGTTGCGGCCGGAGAAGCGGTGGCGCTGACCGGCCGCAACGGCGCGGGCAAGACGAGCCTCCTGCGCGCCATCGCCGGGCTGCTGCGGCCCGAGGCTGGGGCGGTGCGGTTCGAGGGCTCGGACGCCGATGAAGCGCGCAGTCGCGGCCTGCACCTGATCGGCCATTCCGATGGATTGAAACCAGGCCGCACGGCTCGGGAAGAGCTCCGCTTCCAGTCGCTGTGGACCGGCGGGACGGAGGCTAGCGCCCGCGAGGCGGCGGAGGCTTTCGATCTGGAGCGCCTGCTGGACCTCGAAGTGCGACGCCTCTCGGCCGGCCAACGCCGCCGTGTAGCGCTGGCGCGGCTGGCGGCGAGCCCTCGGCCGCTTTGGCTGCTGGACGAACCGATGGCGCCGCTCGACACCGTCCATCGCGCGGCGTTCGGCGCCTTCATGGCGCGGCATCTGGCGGGTGGGGGAATCATCATCGCGGCCGTCCACGACCCCCTGCCGATTCCGGCCTGCGGCGTGGAGATCGGCGGATGAAGGCGCTGGCCATCCTCTTCCGGCGTGAGCTGTCGCTGGCCTGGGGCCGGGGCGGGGGGGTGCTGCTGGCTCTGGCCTTCTACGCCTGCGTGACGAGCCTGCTGCCGCTGGCCTCCAGCCCCGATCCGAAAGTGTTATCCGCGCTGGCGGTGGGCGTCGCCTGGCTGGCGATGGCGCTCTCGAGTTTGCTGTCGCTGGAGCGGTTGTTCGAGCGCGATTTCGAGGATGGCGCGCTGGACCTGCTCGCGCTCGGCCCCGCGCCGCTGGAGGCCGTGGCGGCGGTCAAATGCCTGGCCCAGTGGATCGCTACCGGGGCGCCGCTCGCGCTCGCCGCGCCGATCGCGGCCATCGCGCTGGGGGCCTCGCCGGCCATCGCCCCGCTGCTGTTCGTCGTGGCTCTGGTCGGCGCGCTGGCGTTCGCCTTCGTCGGCGGTCTCGGCGCGGCGCTGGCGCTGGGGTCGCGACGGGGCGGCTTGCTGATCGCCGTGATCGTCCTGCCGCTGTTCGCCCCACCGGTGATCTTCGGAGGCGGCGCGTTGTCGTCGCTGGCGGGCGGGCTCGATCCGAAGTCGGGCCTGCTGTTGCTCTGCGCCTACACGGCCGCCGCCGTGGCCTTGTCGCCGCTGGCGATGGCGGCGGCCTGTCGCAACGCGATCGACTGACTTAAAGCGGCAACATTCCGCCATCTCTCTGAAATATCGTAGCAACCGTAACCGTCCAGGGTGCCCGCTCGGGACGACCCACGGAGACTTTGCTTATGAAATCCCCCCTTATCCGCACCGGGCTGATCGCCGGCGCCGCGCTGTCGCTTGCGGCCGCCACCGCCACGTTCGCCCAGGCGCCGGCTCCAGGTGCGCCCCCCGCGCCCCGCGCCGGCATGATGCATCACCAGCAGCACGACCCGGCCGCGATGGCCGCCAAGCTGCGCACCTCCCTGCAGCTCACCCCGGCCCAGGAACCGGCTCTGCAAGCCTTCATCGGCGCCATGCAGCCGACCGGCGAAATGCGCGAGCACATGAAGGGCGATCGCGACCAGTGGAAGACCCTCACCACGCCGCAACGGCTCGACAAGATGCAGGCGATGATGAGTGAGCATCAGCAAATGTTCGCCCGCCACGCCGACGCCGTCCGCCGCTTCTACGCCGCGTTGACCCCTGCCCAGCAGAAGGATTTCGACGCCATGCATCAGGGCATGATGGGCGACGGCGGCATGCACGGCGGCAAGGGCCACGGCATGTGGGGCCACAAGGACGGCGACCATCGGGGCATGGGCCCTGGAATGATGGCGCCGCCTCCCGTCGCTCAGTAGGCTTTAGCGTGGGCGTAAGGCCACGGCGCTTGCCCGCCGTGGCCACCCCACCTTAGAAGCGTCAGGCATGCTCGCCTTCCTGGCCAACCCTGACCGCTTCATGGCCTTCTCAAAGTGGGCCGCGCCGATCCTTGGGGTCGCCGCGGCCCTTTTGCTGTTGGCGGGGCTGGCGCTCGGGTTTTCCGCGCCCGAGGACTATCAGCAGGGCGACACGGTCCGGATCATGTTCATCCACGTTCCGGCTGCCTGGCTCGGCATGTTCGCCTACCTGTGCCTCGGCATCGCGAGCTTCCTGACGCTGGTGTTCCGCCATGCGCTGGCCGACGCGGCGGCGAAGTCGGCGGCCCCGCTGGGCGCGGCGTTTACGGGACTGGCGCTGGTGACCGGCTCGCTGTGGGGCCGGCCGATGTGGGGTACGTGGTGGGTGTGGGACGCGCGGCTGACGTCGGTGCTGGTGCTGTTCCTCTTCTACCTCGGCTACATGGCGCTGCGGGCCGCCATCGACGATGAGGTGAAGGGCGGCCGCGCGGCGGCGATCCTGGCGCTGGTGGGCGTCATCAACCTGCCGATCGTCCACTTCTCGGTGCAGTGGTGGAACAGCCTGCATCAGGGCTCGTCGGTGTTCGGCGCGCAGCCCGGAGATGAGCTTCCGGCCGTCTATCTCCAGCCGCTGGCGTTGATGGGGCTGGGCTATCTCGCCCTGTTCGGATCGCTCTGGCTGGTGCGCATCCGCTCGGAAGTCTGGCGCAGGCGGGCCAACGTGCTGGCGTTGAAGCGGGCGGAGGGCTGAGCCATGGACTTCGACATGGGCAAGTACGCCGCCTACGTCTGGCCGGCTTATGGCGCGGTCGCGGTGGTGTTCGCCTGGATGATCCTCGACAGCCTCGCCCGCGCGCGCCGCTGGAAGAAGAAGGCCGAAGACAAGTGAAGCGCTGGCTGGCCCTGCTGCCGCTGATCGCCATCGTGCTGCTGGGGCTGCTGTTTGCCGGTTACGCCCTGCACCGAAACCCGCACATCGAGCCGCAGGCGCTGGTGGGCAAGCCCGCGCCGGACGTCACCTTGCCCGCGCTGGAGACCGGCGAGCCGACGCCGATCCGCTCGACGGTGAAGGGACCAACGCTGATCAACTTCTTCGCCTCCTGGTGCGTGCCCTGCGAGCTGGAGCACCCGCAGCTGATGGCGCTGAAGGCCGAGGGCGTGCGCATCGTCGGCGTCGCCTACAAGGACGCGCCCGAGAACAGCCGCGCCTTCATCGGCCGCATGGGCGACCCGTTCGCCGTCAAGCTGATCGACCGTGACGGCCGCGCGGGCGTGGAGTTCGGTACAACGGGCGTGCCCGAGACCTATCTGGTCGGCGCCGACGGCAAGATCATCGCCAAGCACACCGGTCCGCTGACCGCCGAGACAGCCGAAACCCTGCTCGACAAGGCGCGCTAGTCGACCGGAGGCGGCGGCGCCTCGGCTTCGTCCTTCATGTACTTCGCCATGAAGGGAACCTGCGTGAGCGAGAACAACACCGCCAGGATCAACAGGCCCGGGAAGCGGAAGAAGACCCAGACCGTGTCGGAGAACTTCCACCAGACGAAGAGGTTGAGCACCGCCATGGCCGCGAAGAACAGGCCGTAGCGCACCGTCAACGTGCGCCAGGCGTTGTCCGGCAGCGTCAGGCTCTCGCCCAGCAGCATCTTCAGCGGGTTCTTGCGCAGCGCCACGCCGCCCAGCAGGGCGCCGGCGAACAGCAGGTTCACGACCGTCGGCTTGGCCTTGATGAAGGCCGGGTTATGGAAGATCAGCGTCAGCGCGCCGAACACCAGCGCCGCCCCGCCCGCGATCAGCGGCATGGGCGCCACGCGCTTTTCCATCGCAAACCCGATGGCCAACGCGACGGCCGATCCGGCTACCAGCCACCAGGTCGCCTTCACCAGATCATGGGTGACGAGGAAGCCGACCGCGAAGATCGCGAGGCCGCCGTAGTCGACGACGGCGCGGATGGTCTTGTGGGTGTTGGACGTCGTCATTTCAGGCCTCCAGACCCACCAGCGAGCGCGAGAAGGCCCGCGCGTTGAACGGCTGCAAATCCTCGATGCCTTCGCCGACGCCGATCAGCTTGATCGGGCTGTCGGAGGCCTGCGCGACCGGCACCAGCACCCCGCCGCGCGCCGTGCCGTCGAGCTTGGTCATCACGATCCCGGTCACGCCGATCTGGTTGCCGAAGATCTTCTCCTGCGCCAGCGCGTTGCGCCCCACCGTGGCGTCGAGGACCAGCAGCGTCTCGTGCGGCGCCTCGGGATCGACCTTCTTCACCACGCGGATGACCTTCAAGAGCTCGTTCATCAGGTCCTGCTTGTTCTGCAGCCGGCCCGCCGTGTCGATCAGCACCACGTCGAAGCCCTCGGCCCTGGCCCGCTCCACCGCCTCATAAGCAAGGCTGGCGGAATCAGAGCCCGTCGGCGCGGACATGAACTCCGCCTTCGCCCGGTCGGCCCAGATCTTCAGCTGTTCGACGGCGGCCGCGCGGAAGGTGTCGCCGGCCGCGATCAGCACCCTGGCGCCGCGCGAGGTCAGGTCGGCGGCGATCTTGCCGAGCGTTGTCGTCTTGCCCGAGCCGTTCACGCCGATGAACAGCACCACGTACGGTTTGGGTCCGGAGAGCGGATCGAAGGTCCCTTCTCGCGCGACCAGCTCTCTGGCGACCGCCTCGGCCAGCGCTTCCTTGACCTCGTCCTCGTTCGAGCTCTTGCCGAACCGCAGCTCGGCGAAGCGTTCGGTGATGCGCGCCGCGGCCGCCGGGCCAAGGTCGGCCTCGATCAGCATCTCCTCGAGCGCGTCGAGCTGTTCCTGGTCGAGCGGCTTCTTGGTCAGAACCGCCGTGACCTGCTCGGTCATCTGCTGGGACGAGCGCGACAGACCCTCGGTCAGCCGTGCGAACCAGCCCTTCTTCGGCTCAGCCATTCGGCCAGCTCTCCGTGTCGTGGTCGGGGTGCTGATGGGAGACAATCTCGCCGTCAGCCGTGGCGGCGACCTGGCTGAGCGGATACACCGGCAAGCCCGTCAACTCGGCCAGCCAGGGCATGGCCGTCTCGGGTGAGAGCTGAACCAGCGGCTTGAGGTCGGTGGGATCGTCGAAGGCGCCTATGGCGAGTTCAATCGACCTTTCGCTCCACTCGTAGGTCAGAGGCGTGCCGCAATCCTTGCAGAAGCCCCGCTTCACCTTGTTGGAGCTCTGGAAATGGGCCGGCGCGCCGCGTGTCCAGGCAAACTGCTTCGCCTTTGCTGTCACGAACGGCCCGAAGAAGGCGCCGAATGCCTTTTGGCACATACGGCAGTGACAGATGCTCGGACGCCCAAGTTCGCCCTCCACGGCGAAACGCACCGCGCCGCATTGACAGCCGCCCGTGCGCCTCATGCAGCCCTCGCCAGCGCGCGCTTGCCGTCGTGGCCGGTGACGATGAACCCCGCTATCTCGCCCACGGGCGCGGGACCTTCAAAGCCGACCTCGGTGAAGTCCTCCGCCCGTGCAACACCCTCGCGCTCGACCAGCGCCGAGACCGCGCGCCCCACCTGCCGGTCCAGATGCCGGACCAGCGCCGCCTCGCCGGCCTCGCGCAGGCGCCGCGCGCGGTCCTTGATCACGGCGCGCGGCAGCTGAGGCATCCGCGCGGCCGGCGTGCCGGGGCGAGGGCTGAAGGGGAAGACGTGCAGGAAGGCAAGGTCGGCTTCCTCGACCAGCCGCACGGTGTTCTCGAACGCCTCGTCCGTCTCGGTCGGAAAGCCCGCGATCAGGTCGGCGCCGAAGGCGGTGTCCGGCCGCACCGCACGCACGTCGGCGATCAGCTTGAGCGCATCGGCGCGCAGGTGGCGGCGCTTCATGCGCTTGAGGATCAGGTCGTCGCCGTGCTGCAGCGATAGGTGCAGGTAGGGCGCGAGCCTCGGCTCTTCGGCCAGGCAGCGCATCAGGTCCGGATCGATCTCAGCCGCGTCGATGGAAGACAATCGCAGGCGCGGCAGCTCGGGGACCAGCTTCAGGATGCGCGCGACCAGTTGGCCCAGCGTGGGTTCGCCTGGCAGGTCGGCGCCCCAGCTGGTGATGTCGACGCCGGTCAGCACCACCTCGCGGTAGCCCTCGGCCGTCAGGCGGCGCGCCTGCTCGACCACCTCGCCCGCCGGCGCCGAGCGGGAATTGCCCCGCCCATAGGGGATGACGCAGAAGGTGCAGCGGTGATCACAGCCGTTCTGGACCTCGACGTAGGCTCGCGCGCGATCCTTCAGCCCATCGACCAGATGCCCGGCCGTCTCGCGCACGCTCATGATGTCGTTGACGCGCACCCGCGCTGTCTCGCTCAGCGCGCCGGGCGCGGCCTTCTCGGCGTTGCCGAGCACGAGGTCCACTTCCGGCATGGCCGCGAAGGCCTGCGGGTCGATCTGCGCCGCGCAGCCGGTCACGATCAGCCGCGCGCCGGGCCGCTCGCGCCGCGCCTTGCGGATCGCCTGCCGCGCCTGCCGCACCGCTTCACCGGTCACCGCGCAGGTGTTGAAGACCACCGCGTTCGTCACCCCGTCCGCCGCCGCCTGCGCCCGGATAGCCTCGGACTCATAGGCGTTCAGCCGGCAGCCGAAGGTCACCACATCGACGGGAGACTTCACCGGCGCGTTCACGGCAGCATCCCTTCGAACTCGATGGCCACAGGGCCGGTCATGATGACGTGATTGTCGTCGCGCCATTCGATGTGAAGCTCGCCGCCGTCCAACTCCAGTGTCGCCTTGCGGCCGGTCAGGCCACGGCGGTTGGCCGCGACGAGCGCCGCGCAGGCGCCGGTGCCGCAGGCCTTGGTCAGGCCCGCGCCGCGTTCCCAGACGCGCAGGCGGATGCGGTCCTCGGCCTTCACCTGCGCGAAGCCGACGTTGACCTGTTCGGGAAATAGCGGGTCGCGCTCGATAACCGGACCGAAGGTGGAGACCGGCGCCGCGTCGGCGTCATCGACGAAGAACACGACGTGGGGGTTTCCCATACTGACCGCGCCGGGATCGCGCAGGCCGTCGATGCCATAATCCAGCGTGACGGTGTCCATCTCGCGGGCCAGCGGGATTTCACGCCATCCAAAGCGCGGCTCGCCCATGTCGACGCTGATGGCGGTCTCGCCGGAGCGGGTGGCGTGCAGGAGGCCCGCTTCCGTCTCGATCAGGGCCTGATCCTTGCCGGTCTCCTCCATCAGCAGCCACCCGACACAGCGGGTCGCATTCCCGCAGGCGTCGACCTCGCCGCCGTCGGCGTTCCAGATGCGCATGAAGGCGTCGGCCTTCCGGGAGGGCTCGATGACGATGAGCTGGTCGCAGCCGACGCCGCCGGCGCGATCGGCGATGGCGCGCGCCTGCGCTCCGTCCGGATGGAACGGCGCCTTGCGGGCCTCGACGACGACAAAGTCGTTGCCGAGCCCGTTCATCTTCAGGAACGGACGGCTCATGGCGCGGGCTATATAGGCGAAAACCTCGCCTTCGTCAGATTTGCCGCTTATCTGTTGGCGCGATGAACCAGCCGCTTCGGCCATCGCCGTTCGTGACGCCGCAGGCGCCCCGCCTTGATCCGGCGAAGTTCCGCGATCCGTTTGTCACCGCCAAGGGCGAAGCGCGGGCGCGGGTGGGGCTCAAGGCGCTGACCACGCTGTGGTTCAACACCGGCACGCTGTGCAACCTCACCTGCCTCAACTGCTACATCGAAAGCAGCCCGACCAACGATGCGCTGAGCTATCTCACGGCCGCCGAGGCGAGAGGTTATCTCGACGAGATCGCGGCGCTCGGTCTGCCGGTGCGCGAGATCGGCTTCACCGGCGGCGAGCCGTTTATGAACCCCGACATCCTGGAGATGATCGGCGAGGCGCTGGATCGAGGCTTCGAGGCGCTGGTGCTGACCAACGCCATGAAGCCGATGGATCACCGCAAGGCGGGGCTTCTGGCGCTGAAGACCGAACGCCTGACCATCCGCGTCAGCCTCGACCACCACACGGCAGCCGTCCATGAGGCCGAGCGCGGCGTCGGGACGTGGGAAAAGACCATCGAAGGCCTGCAATGGCTGGCGGGCGAAGGGTTTTCGCTGGCCGTGGCGGGTCGACGCCTGACACAGGAGAGCGAGGCCGATGCACGGGCGGGCTATGCCGCGCTGTTCGAGAAGCTCGGGGTGCCGGTCGACGCCTTCAATCCCGGACGGCTGGTGCTCTTCCCGGAGATGGACGCCTCCCATGACGTGCCGGAGATCACCACCGCCTGCTGGGGAATCCTGCACAAGTCGCCGGACGACGTGATGTGTGCTTCAAGCCGCATGGTCGTGAGGCGCCGGGGCGCCGAGCGGCCGGCGGTGATCGCCTGTACGCTGACGCCCTACGACCCGCAGTTCGAACTCGGCGCCACGCTGGCGGAGGCTTTGGGCGAGGTGCCGCTCAACCACCCCCATTGCGCCAAGTTCTGCGTGCTGGGGGGAGCAAGCTGTTCCGCTCCATAATCCGCTCATCCCGACGAAAGTCGGGACCCAAGCTGAGTCAGCGGCTGACAGGGAGGCCGCTTGGGCCCCGGCTTTCGCCGGGGTGAGCGGTTGAAGAGAGCCTGATCACTTCCGCCAATAATTTGGCCTCCCGCGCCCGGCTTGAACCCGCCCGCCAGGCGACCACGATCTCGCGGCTTGGGTGATCAGCCAGCAGCGGCCGGACGGTGACGGGGGCATGGTCGGTGAGGCCCGCCTCCACCGCCATCGCGGGGAGGAACGAGACGCCCAGGCCTGAGCCCACCATTTGAACCAGTGTCGGCAGGGAGGTCGCGGCGAACGCCTCGTCATCGGAGGCTCGGGGAGGCGTGAGGCCGCATGCCGCCAGCGCGTGTTCGCGCAGGCAGTGGCCGTCTTCCAGCAGGATCAGGTGGTCGCCGTCGAGCTCCTCAGGCCGTACGCGCTTGTGCGCCGCCGCCGGGTGGTTGGCGGGAAAGGCGGCGAGAAGTTCGTCGTCCTCGACGTGCTCCCACGACAGGCCCGTCATGTCGTAGGGCAGGGCGATCAGGGCAGCGTCCAACGCGCCCGACTTCAGCGCGGCGACCAGCCTCTGCGTCAGGTCCTCGCGCAGGAACAGCCGCAGCTTGGGAAAGCGCGTCCGCAGCGCCGGCAGCGCCTTCGGCAGCAGGAAGGGGGCGATGGTCGGGATGACGCCCAGCCTGAACCGCCCCGCCAGCGGCTCACCCGCCGCGCGCGCGGCCTGCACAAGGTCGTCGGCCTGGGTGAGGATGGCTTGTGCGCGGCGGACCGTCTCCTCGCCCGCAGCCGTCAGGATGACGCCCGAGCGCGCCCGGTCGACCAGCGGCGCGCCCAGCACCTTCTCCAGTTCCTGGATGCCGGCCGACAGCGTGGGCTGGGTGACGTGGGCCGCCTGTGCCGCCCGACTGAACGAGCCGTGCTCGGCGAGGAGCTTCAGGTATTGCAGCTGGCGAAGGGTGGGGAGCATTCCCGTCATATAGGTCCACTCTATCGGCAAACCAAAAACAATCGATTGGATTTTGCCGCAGCGACCCTCTATCCACCCAACTCCAGCCGCCGGTCACAAGGCGGCTACCCGTTTTTGGCTACAGGAGATGTGCGATGCTGGGCGTTGGCGAGAAGCTTCCGGACTTCAAGGTCGTGGGCGTGAAGCCCAAGTTCATGAAGCACGAGGAAAACGGCGAAAGCGCCTTTGAGCCCATCACCCAGGGCAGCTTCCCCGGCAAGTGGAAGGTCATCTTCTTCTACCCGAAGGACTTCACCTTCATCTGCCCGACCGAGATCGTCGAATTCGCCAAGCTGAACCCGCAGTTCGAGGAGCGCGACACGGTCGTGATGGGCGGCTCCACGGATAACGAACATTCGAAACTGGGCTGGCGCCGAGAGCATCCCGACCTTGCGAATCTTCCAATCTGGAACTTTGCCGATAACTCAGGTAAGTTCGCGCGTGCTTTGGGGGTTCTCGACGAAGAAGAGGGTGTGGCACTTCGCGCCACCTTCGTGGTTGACCCTCACAACGTGGTTCAACACGTGTATGTAACTAATCTGAACGTCGGCCGTGCGCCGGCGGATACCCTTCGGGTCCTCGACGCCCTGCAAACCGACGAGCTTTGCGCATGCAATCGTCCGGTCGGCGGCGAGACCCTACAGACCGCGGCGTAGTCAGCCCCCCTTTCTACGCCGCTGCTCCGGGAGTGCGCCCGCTCTCCCCCCATTGATTGGGCGCGCTCCCGGAGACCTCTTTCCCCAAGATCAGAGACCGCCATGTCGCTGGACCAGCTCCGCGAGACCCTGCCCGCCTACGCCAGGGATCTCAGCCTCAACCTCTCCTCGCTGGCGGCGGAGACGCTGCTGAGCGACCAGCAGAAGTGGGGCTGCTTTGTCGCCTGCGCCTATGCGGTCGGCACGCCCGCGGTGGTGAAGGCGGTCAACGCCGCGGCCGATGTGGCGGGTCTGTCCGAAGAGGCGAAGACCGGCGCCAAGGCCGCCGCCGCCATCATGGGCATGAACAACATCTACTACCGGGCGCTGCACCTGCTCCATAACCACGAATACCGCACGCTGCCCGCCCGCCTGCGGATGAACGTCATCGCCAATCCGGGCGTCGACAAGACCGACTTCGAGCTCTGGTGCACGGCGGTATCCGCCATCAATGGCTGTGGCGGCTGCCTGGATTCCCATGAGGAAGAACTGAAGCAGCGTGGGCTGGCCAACACGGCGATCCAGGCCGCACTGCGCATCGCTTCGGTGATGCACGCCGTCAGCCGCGTGGTCGCCGCCGAGGCCGCGGCCGCCTAGGGCTTCTTGGCCTCTACGTAGGCTTTCAGCCTGTCGAGCTGCTCGGAGAGCACCGTATTTACGCCTGGCCACATCGTGATGGCCTCCGGCCGCGCGCCGCCGACGTTGTAGGTCTCGACGATTTCCGCGCCGCCCTGCGCCGGCTTCACCTGGAAGCTCAGCACCGCCGAGACGCCTTCATCCTGCAGCGGCCCGAGCGCGGCCTGGATACGCAGCAGCTTCTGCTCGGGCCAGACCAGGATGACCCTTCCGTGTTCAACCCCGCCGCCCGGCAGCGCCTCGCAGAAGCAGGCGCCGACCTTCAGCGGCATGGTCATGTTCGCCGATGAGCCTGAGTAGGTGTGATCGCTGCTCCACCAGCTGCCGATCTGCCCAAGCGCCGTCCACACCTGGTCGGGCGTCGCCGCGACCGTCACCTTGTTCTCGATCCGAAAGCCGCTCGCCGATGTCGAAGTGGCGGCCGCATGGGCCGATGTCGCCAGCAGGGCGGCCGCTATGGCCAGAGCAATCCGCATCTTCAGGCCTCCTCGAAGACCAGCGGCTCTCCCCAGAAGCTGGCGACCAGCTGGTTCTGCGGTCCAGCTTGGCCCGTGGTCAGGAACCGGCGCAAGCCGCTCGTTCCGATCTCGTATTCGGGATGGCGGGCGAAGTAGCGCTCCAGCGCATCGGCCGTGGCCTGCGGCTGGTGGATCAGCGGCGTGCCCGGCGGCAGCGCCTCGCGGAAGAGGTCGGCGGCGAGCTCATAGTGCGTACAGCCGAGGATGGCGCGGTCGGGGTAGCGGCCGATGCGGCGCTTGAGGGCCTCAACATGGCCTTTGATCTCCTTGGCGAGGTCCTCGCGGCTCGCGCCCGCCTCGATCATGCGGGCGAGGTTGGGGCAGGGCTCGGAGAAGACCGCCACGTCCTGACGGCGCTTGTCGATCTCGATCTCATAGACGCGGCTGTTGGCCGTGCCGGGCGTCGAGAAGACGCCGAGGATGTCGAGCTGCTCGATCTTCTCGCCGCGCCGCTCGGCCTCATGCTCCCAAGGAAGACCGGTCGCCGCCTCGATGGTCGGCACGATGATGCCCAGCACATTCACCGGCCGCCCCAGCTCGCGGCGGTATCCCGGCAGCCAGGTCTGTTGCAGTCGGCGCAGCGCAATGGCCGAGGCGGTGTTGCAGGCCAGGACCACGACGCTCGCGCCCATGCCGAACAGACGCTCGCAACCGGCCCGGGTGAGGGTGACGATCTCCTCGCCTGGACGCCCGCCATAGGGCGCGTTGGCCTGATCGGCGAGGTAGATGAAATCGGCCTTGGGCAGGCGCCGCGTGAGCGCGCGGTGGACGGACAATCCTCCCACGCCGGAGTCGAAAACGCCGATGACCATGCCTTCGGCTTTAGCCCCCGCCGAAGGCGCCGTCCACGTGTGTTACTTGCCCTTGGCGCCCAGGTTCAGCATCTCGTTTTCGGGGGTGCCCTCGCTGAGCAGCCGGGTATTGGGGGTCATCCGCGGGGTCAGCTCCTTGATGAGGCTGAGAAGCCCGTCCTTGCGCCGTTCCAGTCCGCGCAGCTCGACGTCCTGACGGTCGGGAATGTGGGCTTTGTCGACTTCGGCGCGGCGCTCGTGCACGGCCTTGTCCATCCTCTTCGCCGCGCTGGTGATCACGTCGTACATGACGAGCACCTCGACCTCGTTGAACGACAGCTTCTCGCGCCTGGCGAGGCTCTGCAGATCCGGCTCAAGGGCGGTCAGCATGGCCAGTTCCAGATCGTAGAGCGCCGTGGGGTTCTGGAACTGGCGCTCGGTCTCGTCCTTTTCCCAGGCCGTGATCTTGGACGGTAGATCGGCCTTGAAGCTCGGCGCCGTGCCGTGGATCGGCTTTCCCGGAACCAGCACCGCCGGCTGCGCGGCCGCCGCGCCGGCCAGCGCGAACGCGACCCCTATACCCATCAGAAATGCACGCATGAGGCCCTCCCGTATTTCCTCAACGCGAGGTTTCGGGCCGATCACGGCGAATTTACGGTGATGTAAGTTCTATTGTGAGGCTTAGTCTGCGGCGATTGCGCTCGCCGCGCGGCTCAAGCGCCGCTTGGCCTGCTCGGACAGCTGGTCGAGCCGGTTCTTGCGGCTGATGGCGCCCTGCAGGTTCAGCATGTTGTCGTCCGAATTGTCTTTGGCGTAGAGCTTCTGCCGCTCCTTGATGTCGGCTGCCAGCAGTTCGCGCGCCTTGGTGACGATGGTGTAGCGGATGGCGGAGACCATATCGTCGTGGGTGGCGTGGTGGTGGGCGCCGATGCCGTCCAGCTCCTTGCCGACGGAAGCCTCGATCTCCTCGTCGAGGTCCGAAAGGCTCATTACGTTCAGAGCTTGTTTGACCGTCTCGTTGATCAGCCAGGTCTGGCCGTCCTTGGACAGCTCGCCCAATGGCGTCACGCTGGTCGTATAACCGGTCTGGTAGGGCGTCGAGCTATATTGCGCGGCGGCCGGGCCGCAGAGCACTGCGGCAGTGGCTATTCCGAGCAGAAGCTGGCGCATGGTGCTCCCCCAATCCTGAACCGCCATGTGGGTATCTGAACCCCAGATTGCGCCCAATTTGGGGTGACGGGAACTCGTCTTTCGGCCGCTCAAGCTTGCCTTCGGCGCCGCCCGCGCGCATAAGGCCGCCTTTCCGGCGCAGCAAGCAGCAGCGCCCTCCACCGCCACGACCCCGATGACTATATCGGACGAGGGCGGCGAGGACCCCCGTCGACGTGATCGTCCACGGGGGCTGACTGCGTTTGCGTCTATGGAGAATGGTGAGTGTTCGAAGGCCTTTCTGAGCGGCTGACCGGCGTATTCGACCGGCTGAGCGGGCGCGGCGTCCTTGGCGAAAAGGACGTCGACGAGGCATTGCGCGAGGTGCGCGTGGCCCTGCTCGAGGCCGACGTGGCGCTGCCGGTGGTCAAGGACTTCATCGCCCACGCCAAGGAGCGCGCCACCGGCGAGTCCGTGATCCGCTCGGTCCGTCCCGCCGACCAGGTGGTGAAGATCGTCTATGACGGCCTGGTTGAGATGCTGGGCGGCGATGAGCCCGCGCCGCTGAACCTGTCGCTGAACCCGCCGACCGTGATCCTGATGGCGGGCTTGCAGGGCTCGGGCAAGACGACGACCTCCGCGAAACTGGCGCTGCGGCTGTCCAAGACCGAGCGCAAGAAGGTCCTGATGGCCTCGCTGGACACGCGCCGTCCGGCCGCCATGGAGCAGCTGGCGACGCTGGGCCAGCAGGTCGGCGTCGAGACCCTGCCGATCATCCCCGGCCAGTCCGCGCCGGATATCGCTCGGCGCGCGCTGACCGCCGCCAAGCTCGGCGGCTACGACGTCCTGATCCTCGACACCGCCGGGCGCACGACGCTCGACGAAGCGATGATGAGCGAGGCGGCCGAGATCGCCCGCATCGGCCATCCCACCGAAACCCTGCTCGTCGCCGACAGCCTGACCGGTCAGGACGCCGTGCGCACGGCCAAGGCCTTCCACGAGCGCCTGCCGCTGACCGGCCTGATCCTCACCCGCGCCGACGGCGATGGGCGAGGCGGGGCGGCGCTGTCCATGCGCCATGTCACCGGCCTGCCGATCAAGTTCCTGGGCGCGGGCGAGAAGGTCGATGCGCTGGACGTCTTCGACGCCCGCCGTGTCGCCGGCCGTATCCTCGGCCAGGGCGACGTGGTGGCGCTGGTCGAAAAGGCCGCCGAAGAGCTCGACGTCGCCGAAGCCGAGCGGATGGCCAGGAAGCTGGCCAAGGGTCAGTTCGACCTCAACGACCTCGCCGCCCAGCTCGACCAGATGCGCAAGATGGGCGGCATGGAAGGCATCATGGGCCTGCTGCCCGGTGTCGCGAAGGTGAAGAACCAGATGGCCGAGGCCGGCGTCGGCGACGCGATGCTGGGTCGCCAGCGGGCCATCATCCACTCGATGACCAAGGCCGAGCGCAAGAAGCCCGACATCCTTCAGGCCTCGCGCAAGCGCCGTATCGCGGCAGGCGCGGGCGTCGATGTGGCCGAGATCAACCGGCTGCTGAAACAGCACCGCCAGATGGCCGACGTCGTCAAATCCATGAGCCGCGATGGCGGCAAGTCGATGGCCAGGATGGCCGCGGCCATGGGTGGCGGCGATATGGCCCGGCTCAAGGCGATGGGCGGCGGAAAGCTGCCCGACCTTCCGCAAGGCGAGGGCCTGCCCGGCCTTGGCGGCGGCGATTTCAAACTTCCCGGCCTGGGCGGCGCCATGCCCCCCGGCTTCAACCCGTTCAAGAAGAACTGACGTAAGGACTTATCGAGATGCTGAAGATCCGTCTGGCCCGCGGCGGCGCCAAGAAGCGCCCCTACTACTCGATCGTGGTGGCCGACAGCCATTCGCCCCGCGACGGCCGTTTCATCGAAAAGGTCGGCGCCTACGACCCGCTGCTGAAGAAGGACGACCCGCAGCGCGTGACGCTGAAGCTCGAGCGCATTCAGGAATGGATCGGCAAGGGCGCCCAGCCGACCGACCGCGTGGCTCGCTTCCTGTCCACCCATGGCGTGGTGAAGTGGGAGCACGGCAACAACCCGAAGAAGGGCGAGCCCGGCAAGAAGGCGCAGGAACGCGTCACCGAACGCGCCGGTCGCGAAGAAGCCCGCAAGGCCGCCGAGGCCGAAGCCGCCGCCAACCCGCCGGCGCCCGAACCGGTTGAAGAGCCCGTCGTCGAGGAAGCCGCGCCGGTGGAAGCCGCCGCCGAAGAAGCCGCTCCGGCTGAAGCCGCCGCTGAGGAAGCGCCTACCGAAGAAGCAGCTCCCGCCGAAGCCGTGGCTGAAGAAGCCGCTGCGGAAGAAACGGCCGCTGACGAAGAGCCCGCCGCCGCTGAAGCTGCCGCCGAGGAAGCGCCTGCCGCTGAAGAGGCTCCGGCCGAGGAAGCCCCCGCCGCTGAAGAGCCGGCTGAAGGCTAATCACGAGTGGGCGGAGAGCGCCTCATCGAAGTGGGCCGTGTCGCTGGCGCGTTCGGCGTGCGCGGCGAGGTGCGCATCACCGCCCATACGGAAGACCCCCTGGCGCTCGCCCGCTATCGCGAGCTGAAGCGCCAGGACGGTTCTCACGCGCTGACCATCACCCAGGGCCGCCCCGCAAAGGGCGGCCTTGTCGTGCGCGTGAAGGAGGTCGAGACCAAGGAACAGGCCGACGCCCTGCGCGGCCTTCGCCTCTATATCCCGCGCGACGCGCTGCCCGCGCCGGACGAGGACGAATTCTACCTCGCCGACCTGATCGGGATGGCGGTCCAGCACGCGCAATCGAAGGCGCCGCTCGGTCGCGTGAAGGCTGTCCCCAACTTCGGGGCGGGCGACATGCTCGAGATCGAGCCCGAGGGCGGCGGCGCGACCTGGTACCTGCCGTTCACGCGGGAGGCCGCGCCCGAGGTGGATCTGAAGGCGGGCGTCGTCCTCGCCAATCCGCCGGAAGAGGTGGAGTAACTCCCCTCCTCGTCATCCTGGGCCTTGTGCCCAGGACCCAGAAACGCAGGCGGGGCAGGATTTGCAGAGCGGCTGAACCGCCTCGCGCTATTCAAGGAGCGTCGGCGTCTATGGGTCCTCGGGACGAGCCCGAGGATGACGGGTTATTTCCTCACCCGCATCAGGCATTCCTGCGCGACCGAGGCCACCAGCTTGCCGTCCTGCGAGAACATTTGCCCGCGCACCAGCCCGCGGCCTTCCGAGGTCGCTGGGCTGTCCTGATCGAACAGGTGCCACTCGTTGAAGTTCGACGGGTGGTGGAACCACATGGCGTGGTCGAGGCTGGCCGACTGCAGGCCGGGCGAAGTCCAGATCAGGCCGTGGACGCGCAACGCCGTCTCCATGAAGGCCATGTCGGACGCATAGGCGATGATCGCCTGCTGCATGCGGATGTTGTCGCCGATCGGCTGGCGGGCGCGCATCCAGACCTGCTTGCGGGCGGGCTTGGGGACAGGGTTGAACATGTCCTGCGGGTCGGGCCAGCGCACGTCGATCGGGCGCTCGCGGGTCATGTGCTCCAGCATGCGCGGATGCAGCTTGTCGGCGATTTCGCGGGCGCGTTCGGCCTCGTCGGGAAGGCTCTCGGGATCGGGCGCATCAGGCATCGGGAACTGGTGCTCCAGCCCCTCCTCGCGCACCTGGAAGGAGGCCGCGAGGTTGAAGATCTGCTCGCCGTGCTGGATCGCCGCCACCCGTCTTGTGGTGAAGGTGCCGCCGTCACGCGCGCGTTCGACCTGGTAGAGCACCGGCGCCTTTATGTCGCCCGGCCGGATGAAATAGGCGTGCAGCGAGTGGCAGACGCGGTCGGGCACCGTCTCGTAGGCCGCCAGCAGCGCCTGGGCGATGACGAGACCGCCGAAGATGCGCGGGAAACCCTCGTCGGGACTGCGGCCGCGGAAGAGGTTCACCTCGATGGCTTCGAGGGACAGGGTGTCGATCAGGTTCTCGGGGTCGGGCATGGCGGGGGAATAGGCGGGAGCGGCGCGCGCGGCAAGGGCGTGGTAAGGGAGCGCCGCCATGGCTTTCACCGCCACCGTCCTGACCATGTTTCCGGAAGCCTTTCCGGGCCCGCTGGGCGTCTCGCTCATCGGCACGGCCTGGCGCGAGCAGGGGCTGTGGCGCCTTGAAACAGTGGACATTCGGGGCTTTTCCGCAGATAAGCGCGGCTTCCTCGACGACACCCCCGCGGGTGGCGGTCCGGGACAGGTGATGCGAGCGGACGTGATCGCGGCGGCGCTGGATTCAGTGGACGTTGCGGGGCGGCCGCTTTTGTACATGAGCGCACGGGGAAGGCCCCTGACCCAGGCGCTTGTTCGTGAGTGGGCCGAAAAGCCGGGGATCGTCGTCCTCTGCGGCCGGTTCGAGGGGGTGGACCAACGGGTGCTCGACGCCCGGGGGTTCGAGGAGATCTCTGTCGGAGATGCGGTCCTGGCCGGTGGCGAGGCGGCGGCGATGGTGGCGATCGAGGCGTGCGTGCGGCTCGTGCCCGGTGTGTTGGGCAAGGCCGAGAGCTTGAGTGAAGAAAGCTTCGAGGACGGCCTCCTCGAGCATCCGCAGTACACGCGACCGCGGACGTTCGAAGGGCTCGATATCCCCGAGGTGCTGCTGAGCGGCGATCATAAGAAGATCGCGGAATGGCGGCGCAAGATGCGTGAACAGACGACCCGCGAGCGGCGGCCCGACCTTTGGGAAGCCCATCGCCAACTGACAACCAAGGGGCAGTTGAAGCCCGACGAAAGGTGAAGAGATGAACGTGATCCAGCAGCTGGAGAAGGAAGAGGCCGACCGCCTCGCCGCTCTCCGCAAGACCCCCGATTTCCAGCCCGGCGACACCGTGCGCGTCAACGTGCGCATCAAGGAAGGCGAGCGCGAGCGCGTTCAGGCCTACGAAGGTGTCTGTATCGCCCGCAACGGCGCCGGCCTCATGGAAAATTTCACCGTCCGCAAGATCAGCTTCGGCGAAGGCGTGGAGCGGGTGTTCCCGGTCGCCTCCCCGATGATCGAGAGCATTGAGGTCAAGCGCCGCGGTGTCGTGCGCCGGGCCAAGCTCTACTATCTGCGCGATCGCCGCGGTAAGTCGGCCCGTATCGCCGAGCGCCAGATGGGCGCGGCCAAGGACGAGGCGGCCGAGACGCCGGAAGCGTAGGCCTTTCAGCCTGAGAGATACGAAAAGGCCCCGGAGCGATCCGGGGCCTTTTTCGCAATCGCATGGTGACGCTATAAGGTAGCGGCCAACTCGGGGGAGGGGCTCATGCGCTGGATCATCGTCACCGCGGCCGCGCTTTGCGTATCGGCCTGCGCTTCGTCGTCGTCAGACAAGGCTCCGGCGCGCTGGTATCTCTACGTGCCGCCCGCGCCGCACGCGGAAATTGCGCCGGACTTCTCCATGGCCACCTGGATCATGCAGGACGCCTTCCACGATCAGGACGAGTGCCTGACCGCCCGCTCGGCGCTGCATCTGCAGGCCCTGCAGTCCAACCAGGACCTCGCCATGCGCGCGCTCGACGGCGTCTGCTTCAACCCCGACAAGGGCGCGTTCGTCAGGTAGGTGAAGAGCCGGGGTGCTGCGCAAGGCCGTCGCAGAGCGTCAGCCACGGCGCCTTGTCGTCGACAAAGATGTGTTCCGTCGGGGAGAGCGCGGCCGGGTCGTCGAGCGTCGGCAGCGAGACGCCGATCACATTGCTTCCGTCGATCGAGCGCGAGAACAACGTCGTCCCGCACTTCGGACAGAAGACGCGCTCGATCCGGTCGGACGACGGATAGCTCCTGGTCTCGCCCTCTATGCTGACCGCCGGCTGCGGATAGCGCGCCCGCGCGTAGAACACCCCGCCGGTGGCCTTCTGGCACTTGCGGCAGTGGCAGGCGCGGATGTTCACGGGCTCGCCTTGCGCCACATAGCGGACCGCGCCGCAGAGACAGCCGCCGGTGAGGGTCATGCCTGCATCGTCCAGCCTTCGACGCCCATGGCCGCCTGGCGAAGCGCCTCCGAGCGGGTCGGGTGGGGGTGGCAGGTCCGCGCGACATCTTCGGACGCGGCGGTGAACGCCATGGCCACGCAGTACTCGCCGATCATCTCGGAGACCTGCGGCCCGATCATGTGGACGCCGAGGATGGCGTCGGTCTTCGCATCGGCCAGCACCTTCACGAAACCCTCGGTCTCATGGTTGATCTTGGCGCGGCTGTTGGCGGTGAAGGGGAACTTGCCGGCCTTGTAGGCGACGCCCGCGGCCTTCAGCTCCTCCTCGGTCTTGCCCACCCAGGCGACCTCCGGCCAGGTGTAAATGACGCTGGGCACCAGGTTGTAGTCGACGTGCCCGGCCTTGCCCGCGATCAGCTCGATACAGGCGACGGCGTCTTCCTCGGCCTTGTGGGCCAGCATCGGCCCGTGCGTCACGTCGCCGATGGCCCAGACGCCGGGCGCCGAAGTCTTGAAGTGGTCGGTCTCGATGAAGCCGCGCTTGTCAGGCGTGACGCCGACGCTTTCCAGCCCTAGCCCTTCGGTGAACGGCCGCCGGCCGATAGCGACGAGGACGTAGTCGGCGCTCAACGTCTCGGTATCGCCGCCCTTCACGGGCTCGACTATCAGTTCGACACCGGATTTTGAGGCCTTCGCGCCCGTAACCTTGGCGCCCAGTTTGAACGTCACGCCCTGCTTGGTCAGGGCCCGCTGGAAGGTCTTGGCCGTCTCCTCGTCCATGCCGGGCGTGATGCGGTCGAGGAACTCCACGACCGTGACCTGCGCGCCCAACCTGCGCCAGACCGAGCCCAGCTCCAGCCCGATGATCCCCGCGCCGATGATCACCATCGACTTCGGGACCTCCGGCAGCGCCAGTGCGCCGGTCGAGTCGACGATGCGCTTCTGGTCGACGGTGACGCCGGGCAGCGGCGTCGGCTCCGAGCCCGTGGCGATGACGATGTTCTTCGCGGCGAGCGTGGCGATCTTGCCGTCCTCACCCGTCACCTCGACCTTGCCGGGGCCCGCGATGCGGCCGGCGCCCTTCACATAGTCGGCCTTGTTCTTCTTGAGCAGGAACTCGACGCCCTTGGTCAGCGCCGTGACGCTCTCGTCCTTCTGCTTCATCATCTGGCCGAGGTTGAGCCTGGGCTGGACCTCGATGCCCAGCTCGGCGAAGTCCTTGGCCGCCATCTCGTAGAGCTCGGAGGCGTGCAGCAGCGCCTTGGACGGCATGCAGCCGACGTTCAGGCAGGTGCCGCCGAGCACGCCGCGCTTGTCCACGCAGGCGGCCTTCAGCCCCAGTTGGCCCGCGCGGATAGCGGCGTTGTAGCCGCCGGGGCCTCCCCCGATGATGACGACGTCGTAGGGGGTCTCTTCCGCCATGGGTACGCTCTTCGCCTCGCTTGAATGCGCGCGGAAACTAGGCCCGTCAGCCCTCAGGTCAACAGGCGCGGGCCGCTAAATCGGCGGTGCGGGAAAGGCGCCGGGAACGCGAGCATCCGCGCTCCCGGCCCTTGCGCTTCAGGCGGCGGCCGCCGTCGGGGCGGAGGAACGCTCCGTCCACCACACCACCACCAGGCCGACCAGCACGGCGACGACACAGATGATGTCCATCTGCTGGACGTCGGCCGGCACGATCTGCTGGTAGGTCGCCATCCCTCGCATGATGATGAGGCTGGCGGCGTCGAGTACGAAGCCCACCGCCAGCGGGACCGTCGCCTTGCCGCCCCTGAAGAGGCGCAGCGTGGCGATGACGTAGGCGATGATCAGCACCGTCCAGATCGCGATCTGCCACCAGGCCAGGGCGTCGGTAAAAGGCTTGAAGCCGGCGTTCGCCCCGGTAAGCGGCATGGCGCCGGTCTTGTCGCCGACCGTCAGCGCGAAATAGTACAGGTTGCGCAACACATAGAGACCAAGCAGGACGCCAAGCGCCGGACGCAGGTACTTCATGGTGTTCACTCCCTCGAGCGTGACCGCATCAGCGCGGCCTGGAGGGGAGGCTGATCCCAAAGCGCGAAGGGATCAACGCCGTTAATGTTACGGTTGTTAACTTAGTCCGAGAGCTTGGGGCGGAATTTCGTCACAGCCCACGCGCCCGCGTCTCCGAGCACGAAAAACAACGCCGCAGCGGCGACTGTTTTCCACAGGGACGCCGCCGGAACGCTTTGCGGCCGGTCTGGCGCCGTCAGTAACGCTTGCAATAACTCACGCGCATCAGCCTGTTCGGCCAAGGGAACGACGACCCGCACGCCGCCGAACGCCTGTTGAAGGATGAAGTAGTTGGCGTTCAGGTAGGTGTCCCAGGTCTCGGCGTGGAAGCCTGCGGACCGAAGCGCGCCAGCAGCGATAAGCGCCTCAGGAAAACTTGCGAAGCGAGCGACCTCGACGATCTTCACGGCATCCCCCAGCGAGGATTCAATCCCCGGTGGTCACCATGCCGGGCCGGCGGCGTCGGTTCAAGGGTGGCTAGCTCGCCGAAGCCGGGACCGCCTTCATCTCGCCTGGCTTCAGCCCGCCGACCTGTTCGACGGCTTCGCGCCAGGCGGGGTCGCCGGGTTTGAGGACGATGCGGACTTCGCACAGCGCGTCGTTGTCGTCGTGCATGACCAGCTGCTGCTCGATGGAGCGGTCGGGGAGCATGCGGGCGGTGCCGATGTATTGCGGGCTTTTCGGTGCGGTGGCGCAGGCGCCGAGCAGGCACAGGCCGAGCAAGGTCACGGGCAAGGTCCGGTTGGTCATGTTCGCCACCCCTGAAAGTCGCGCCATCCTAGCGTTCGTGAGCCGGTGCGCGACGAGGATATCCGCATTTCGGGGAGAATTTCAGGGGAAAGGCGGGGGATAAACGAGAAACGGGCGGCTCCGTCGCCGGAACCGCCCGCTGTAGCGCTTGTTGTCGAAGCCCGATCTTAGGTCGCGACCGCTTCTTCCGGCTCGACGCCTTCCTTGCGGGAAAGGTCCTCACCGGTTTCCTGGTCGACGATCTTCATCGACAGCTTGGTCTTGCCGCGGTCGTCGAAGCCAAGAAGCTTGACCTTCACGGCCTGGCCTTCGCTCAGCACGTCGGAGACCTTGCCCACCTTCTCCTTGGAGATCTGGGAGATGTGGACCAGGCCGTCCTTGGCGCCGAAGAAGTTCACGAAGGCGCCGAAGTCGACGATCTTCACGACCTTGCCGTTGTAGATCTGGCCGACTTCCGGCTCGCTCGCGATCGACTTGATCCAGTCGCGGGCCGCGTCGATCTTCGACTGCTCGGAAGCGGCGATCTTGATGGTGCCGTCGTCGGCGATATCGACCTTGGCGCCGGTGGTGGCGACGATCTCGCGGATCACCTTGCCGCCGGTGCCGATCACTTCGCGGATCTTGTCCACGGCGACCTTCATGGTCTCGATCTTCGGCGCGTATTCGCCGAGCTCTTCGCGCGGCGCTTCCATGGCCTTGGCCATTTCGCCGAGGATGTGGTCACGACCGGCTTTGGCCTGGGCCAGCGCCTGACGCATGATTTCCTCGGTGATCCCGGGGATCTTGATGTCCATCTGCAGGCTGGTGATGCCTTCGGACGTGCCGGCCACCTTGAAGTCCATGTCGCCGAGGTGATCCTCGTCGCCCAGGATGTCGGAGAGGACCGCAAAGCCGTCCTTCTCCAGGATCAGGCCCATGGCGATGCCGGACACCGGACGCTTCAGCGGCACGCCCGCGTCCATCATGGCCAGCGAGGAGCCGCAGACCGTGGCCATCGAGGACGAACCGTTGGACTCCATGATCTCGGAGACCAGGCGGATCGTATAGGGGAACTCCTCCGCCGACGGCAGCATCGGGCGGATGGCGCGCCAGGCCAGCTTGCCGTGGCCGATTTCGCGGCGGCCCGGCGAGCCCATGCGGCCCGTCTCACCCACCGAGAACGGCGGGAAGTTGTAGTGGAGGAGGAACTTCTCCTTGTAGGTGCCTTCCAGCGCGTCGATGAACTGCTCGTCGTCGCCGGTGCCCAGCGTGGCCACGACCAGCGCCTGGGTCTCGCCGCGGGTAAACAGCGCCGAGCCGTGGGCCCGGGGCAGCACGCCCACTTCCGAGACGATCGGGCGGACCTTGTCGACCGGACGGCCGTCGATGCGGATGCCGGTATCGAGGATGCCGCGACGCACGACGTCGGCTTCCAGCTCCTTGAAAACCGAGCCCAGCTTGTTGGAGTCGTAGCCGTCGGGGTTAGTGTCCGACTTGGCGAACTCCGCCACGGCCTTGGCCTTGGCGTTCTGGATCGCTTCGTGGCGGTCCTGCTTCTTGGTGATCTTGTAGCCGGCGGCGATGTCCTTGCCGACCAGCTTGAACATCTTGGCCTTCAGCGCGTCGGTG
>Ga0157373_10000850_pt1 | contig 23716 bp, 20 predicted proteins | sample C65metaG_FD_113460 | JGI IMG/M metagenome (GOLD analysis project Ga0157373, IMG submission 113460) | Corn rhizosphere microbial communities from Kellogg Biological Station, Michigan, USA - C6-5 metaG | ecosystem: Host-associated > Plants > Roots > Rhizosphere > Soil | place: USA: Michigan... | reverse complement strand
TTCAATATTTCAAGAGTTTTTCAATTGGGAGAACACAAGAAGAAGGAGTGGAAAACCAAAGAATAATCGGCCATTCGGGGCAACAATTTTTCAGAAATAAAAAATTGGGCAATTGGGAAAAATAATTAAAAATATTTTCGTTATTCTTGATCAGAAAGAAAAGAAAAATGCAATTGCGTTAATTTTTCTCGACATTCTTATTAGTTTATTAGACATTGGTTTTTTGGTAATTCTCTTGTATGTAATCGAATTTTATACGGAACAAACATCACTGCCATCATCTTTTTTTTCAAAGTTTTTAAATCAAAATCATCTTCTGTTAATCGCCAGTTTTTTTATTTTATTTACTCTAAAAAATATTTTCGGCTTTCATGTTTTACAACGGCAATTAAAATTCGTTTATGCAGTAGCATCAAGGCTTTCAACGCAAAATTTAATGTATTATTTAGAAGATTCTTTTAGCAATTATGTCTCCATTGATTCTTCTGTTCAAATCAGAAAGATCAGCCAGCAGCCGATAGAATTTTCGCATTATGTATTGGCTGGATTTCAACAGATCATCAGTCAATCGGTTTTAATTTTACTTACTGTTATCGCACTATTAATTTATAATCCGGTTTTATTTTTTCTTCTTTTATTAATTCTGACACCTGCAATTATTCTTGCAGGTTTCTTAATGAAAAGGAAATTGAGTTTCGTGCGCAAGTCTGCAAAATCGCTAAGCGAAAAAGCGATACAATATTTAAAAGAAGCATTATCCGGTTTCATTGAAAGCAATATTTTTCAGAGTAAAACATTTTTCTCAAATAGGTATCGCAACTCGCAATCACAATTTAATAAAGTTCTTTCCGATCAGTTGGTAATTCAAAATATGCCTTCAAGGCTTATAGAAGTTTTTGCTGTGATGGGGTTATTATTTTTGATCATTATTCATTCGTTTACTGCTGCTGATTCGATTTCAGTAATTACAATAGGAGCCTTTATGGCAGCGGCTTACAAGATCATTCCTGGTGTTGTAAAAATTTTAAATAGCAGTGGACAAATAAAAACTTATGAATTTACAATTGATGATTTATTGAAAAATAACCGCAGGAATCCTGAAAATATTTGCGAGGAAAAACTGGCAATCCATTCTGTTGAATTTAGAAATGTTTCTTTCCGTTTTTTAGATGAAGCTGTTTTTAAACACATTTCTTTTTCTCTTTCAAAAGGAGATTTTGCCGGCTTATCGGGGATATCCGGAAAGGGTAAAACAACCATGATGAATTTGTTATTAGGTTTTTTGGAACCTTGTAAGGGAAAGCTTTTAATAAATGGAACTTCTTCCGAAATGCAGCAACTGCAGCAGTTCTGGAAAAATATTTCTTATGTGAAGCAACAGCCGTTATTGATCTATGATTCTATTTTGAAGAATATCACATTGGATGAAAGCGTTGTTGATTTTCAAAAACTGGAAGAGGTGTTGAGAGTAACGGGATTGAAAGAAATTCTTTCAAGTTTTCCTGAAGGATATAATAAGGTGATCACTGAAAATGGAAAAAATTTAAGTGGCGGACAACGACAGAGGATCGCGATTGCCAGAGCATTGTATAAAGATGCAGACCTGGTCATTCTTGATGAACCTTTCAGCGAACTTGATCGATATTCTGAAGATTGTCTGCTAACATATTTTAGTGAACTGGCTAATCATGGGAAGATAATCATTCTGATCACACATAATAAAGAAAGCCTTTTATTCTGTAATAAAATTATTTCGCTAGATGAAAAAGAATCCGCATGCTTTGGTGATATTGACTCCTGGCTTTCCTGAAGATGAACAGGATACTTCATGCCTTCCTTTTCTTCAAAGTCTTATCAGGACAATCAATAAAGATTTTTCTTCTATAAAAATCATTGTTGTGACTTTTCAATATCCTTTTACATCCGCGGAATATATATGGACTGGCAACACCGTTTTTTCATTTGGCGGCAGGAATAAAGGAAAATTGTCAAGACGACTTTTATGGTTTCGGGTCTGGAGAAAACTTAAGAAGATAAAAGATGAAAATAACATTATCGGGTTATTTTCTTTATGGTTAGGAGAATGTGCGTTGACGGGCAAGCGCTTTGGGAAAAAATTTGGAATTCCACATTACTGCTGGATTGCAGGCCAGGATGCAAAAGCGGGAAATAAATTTGTTGCAAAAATAAAACCTTCCTCCAATGAGTTAGTTGCGATATCCGATTCCATTGCTGATGAGTTTTTTAAAAATTATTTAATTCGTCCTGTTCATGTTATTCCAAATGGAATTGAGCGGGAATTATTTGAAAAAGTTTCTTATCAAAGAACCATTGATGTTTTGGGGGCGGGTTCTTTAATTCCTTTGAAGCGTTATGATTTTTTTATTGATTGCATCATTCAGATCAAAAAAACATTTCCAAACATTTGTTCCATTATTGCCGGCAAAGGCGTACAACAATTTGCTTTGCAAAAGAAAATTCACCAACATAGTCTTGAGAATAATATTTTTTTAAATGGCGAAATGGAGCACCAAAATCTTTTACTCCTGATGCAACAATCAAAAGTTTTTCTTCATCCATCTTCGTATGAAGGATTCAGTATGGTTTGTCTTGAAGCTTTATACGCCGGTTGTCATGTAATTAGTTTTTGCAAACCAATGAATATTGATTTTGAGCATTGGCATGTTGTAAAAACTGAAGAGGAGATGATTGAAAAAAGCTTGGAGATTTTGAATGATACTGAAATTCAGTATAAAAGTGTCAGAGCATATTCAATTAATGAAACTGCCAAATTGGTCTTAAAGCTTTTTGAATAAATTTTTTTAAGAACCTTTAAAAATAATATTAAGACTGTGCAACGAACGAATGAAACACGTTGTCAACTGTGATATTTTAATTAAAGATAAACTATGAAATCAAATTCCTTTTTAATTATTGGCCTCTTATTTTTTTTCATTTCCTGTGCGAAAAATAATACAACACCAAATAATAATTTGTATTTAATTACTACTCCTGGTAGTACATGGCAATATCGACTTACTGATACTACAAATGGAGTAGGAGTTGATACGTTAATAACAGTTACTTCTTCTGCGGATGATACTTTAATAGGTGGGAAAAGTTATCATATCTATACGAACTCATTATCTCCACTGAATGATTATGCCCGAGTGGATAAAAACAATTATTATTCATTGGGCTATAGTTTGACTTTGCCTTTGCCAGGCATTATTCAAATGTCAAACCCTAAAGATCTTCTTTACTTAAAAAGTGATTTAAATATTGGTGATTCATTTATAAAGCTTGGCACAGTATATTCTAAAAGCGATTTAAATCCCCAGATGTCCATTATTCCAATAAAAACCATCTATACAATTATTGAAAAAAATATCAATAAAACTGTAAACAATATCAATTACTCTAACGTTATACACGTTTCTTCATCCTCTTCATCCGATTTTTTTGCTCCAAATTCATTTGTAAATACTGGCGATTTTTATTATGCAAAAAAAATTGGACTAATAGAAAGTTACACGATCTTTCATATTGATTACATCCTAAGTTTTGATCAGCATTTTCGTACAACATTAATCAGTTCTGATATTAAATGAATCTTTCACAGATTCTAAATAAATTATCCGCGATCGACTTAAACGAAAGAGATTGATTAAAATGATTCACAACCGAAGCAGACATTTCTTCTTTATTTATACTTTTTAAATTCAATAAAACTCTTAAAAGGCTTTCCGGATTTCCTGGTTCAAATAAAAATCCATAAATGCCACCACAGGTTATTTTTTTAAAGGAGGGAATATTGGTAACAACAGGAATGCAACCACATGCCATCGCCTCTATCAGCGCATAACCACTTCCTTCTTTATGGCTACCGGAAATAAAAAAATCAGCTGCATTATACGATGCTTCTAATTCACAGTGATTTACTTTTCCTTTCAATATCACCGCTTTTTTTAACTGCTCATTTTCTTGTAATTTTCTTTTTATCACCGATAATAATTCTTCTGTTTGATAGAACATAACTAATCGTGCTTCAGGACAAACAAGGATGTATTTTTCAAAGGCATTGATAACCGTGATTGGATCTTTTCCCTTATTTAATCTTCCTACCCATATGAAATTTTGATTTCCGGTAAAACCGTTGTCGGGTTTGAGTTGTAGCTTATCTTTCAATCTGAAAAAAGTAGAAGCTTCTAATAATTCATCGCACTTTTTTTTATTTCCGATTATTTTTTTATCAATCCATTCATTCGCATTTTCTTTACTGGTAAAAAGATAGATGTCAATGAAATGATCTGCTATTTTCTGAAAAATTTTTTTAATTCCCGAATATGGTTTTTCACCATGATGCTGCACAATTATTTTTGTTTTTTGGGGAAGTATCATTTTTAAAAAAATTAATTGCAACGGAAAAATTAATCCCTGGATTAAGATAATATCCGGATTTTCTTTTTGAATATAGCGATGTGTTTTAAAAGGAATATGAAGGAATTTATTTTTGCTTTTAAAGAAAATATACCTGACAGCGTTCACTTTTTGTTCGCCTTCATAATTAAGATGTTTAATTAGTTGAATTGACAGTTTTTCTTTAATAAAATCAACAAAACCAATCGACGCTTTCTGCAATTCCAATACTTCTTCCACTTTTGATAAATTGGAATGAGAGTAATAATTTAGGTCAATCAATTTGATCATAAATCAATTTTAAACATCAACGGGAAAATTAACTTCTGGATAATAATCTTTTACTTTCCTTATTAATCCAGACAAATTGCCATAAACGTATTTGCATTTCCCATTCACAATTATTTTGCTGAATTGCGAAATCGGAAATTGATTGGCTAATAACTGATCTTTTATTTCTTTATCAAATATCCTGATTTCTCCTTTGTGCAAAACCAATAAAATATTTTCAGGATTAATTGAATAAAATGCGTCAAAGCCTTTATTGACAAAGTTCTTTGCAATTACAACATCTGCATTATTATTCCTTAAAATTGACCCGATATTTTTTTGCCTCCACTTTTCAGCAGGATTTTTTGTAAGTGTTTCAAATAATTCTGTGTCATTCATCATTTTTGTTTCTCGTGCAAGGCGAAGATGATTCCACAAATTCCAATCTGCAGTTAAAGTAGAATCAGTTCCAAAAAGAACGGAAGTTTTTGTTTTTAATTTTTCAATATCTGCCGTTTTATTTAACAAAAAATAATTGGAAGATGGACACCAAATTAATGCTTCAAAATTTTCAGCTTGCTCATCATTCATTGCAACCCCATGTATAGTAAACAAACATTTATTGAAGAAATTCATTTTGATCAATTGATTAATTTCTTCGTATGAAGATTGATCAGTGCCTTCTCCAACATGAATTACATAAGGTTGTTTTTTCGCAAAAGGAGTGTTCAACTTTCGTTTCCAGTTCTTTTCAAATTGAATTGAATGTAAAGAATGATTGTCCTGGAGCACATTGATAAAAGAATCACCAATTTTTAATTTCTCTCCATGATTTACAACGGTTGTAATTCCATTCAACAAATTTTTATAAAGTCCCCACTGAATTCTCAAATGTTGTGGAATTTTTAAAACAGCTTTGATCGTTTCCTTATTTTGACAATGAATATCCTTTCCCCATTCTGCGTAATTGTTGTAAATGCGGTTTCCAATTTGAGGGAATAAATTAAAATCAAGATGATCGTGAGAGTTGATCAAACCTGGAAAAGCAATTGCATTATGAAATTCGATTTTGATTTCTGCAGGTACTGTCGTTATATTTTTTTCAGCGGTTATACATTTTATTTTTCCATCTGCAATCTGAATGTGTTGCAGTGCTTCGCTTCCAATAATGTTGACATTATTTAACCACATCCGGTTTCTTTAAATGAATTCCATAAATGATTGGCATTCCTTTCCAGGCCTGATACACAGCAGTTGCATGCTGCTTTTCATAATAAGGCTTTGCCGACTCATCAATTGACTTTTCAATAAAACGAATTACTTCTAAATCCAGTTGCCTTGCTATGTTTTTTATTTTGTCAATTGAATGAACATAATTTCTCACCATAATCGTCTTACCATTATGATTAAAAGTTCTTTTGCCACCTTTTGACAACGCTGTGGGATGATAATCTGTAATGATCATTTCTCCTCCTGGTTTTAAAACCCGTTCCCATTCACTTAATGCTTTTTTTGCATTTTGAATGTGAGCGATGGTAAGCGTTGACAAAATAAAATCACAAGAGTGATATTCTAATTCACTTAACCGGTCATTTTTTAAATGATGTGTTTCAGCAGTTGGAAATTTTTGCTGCAGAATATTTAGCATTCCTTCTGATACATCAAATCCAATCAGTTTTTTTGGTTGGTGAACTAAGATTTTTTTCCAATGTCTTCCTGTCCCGCATCCCACATCGGCAATAATTTTATGTTGCAAATTGATATTATTCAGAAGTATGGAAAATATTTCTTCGTCCCATGCGATCATTAAATTGTCCGGTTGAGCATCGTAACTAGCAGACCATAAATTATAAGCTGCTTGCGGCTTTACAGCGTTTGAATTCAATCTTTGAATTATATTCATGACTTTATTTTATATCCTGATTACAAACAGTTATTAAACGTGTAAAATTTGCTCAAAGGTTGCCAGCCTTTCCAAAAGGTTGGCAACCTTCCGCACATTTATTTCGTTTGATACAAAGTATGAACAAAGTACTTTTATTCAATCCACAAAGTGCCATAGCCAAACATCGCATTCCCAATTCAATCATGAATATTGCCGCCTCTGTTGACGGAGTTTATGAATGGACGATTGTTGATGGAAACCGTGAACAGCATCCTTATGAAAAGATAAAAAGTTACCTCACCACAGGTGAATATAAATACATAGGTTTTACAGTGATGCCGGGGCCGCAAACCAAACAAGCGATCCCTTTTGCAAAAAAAATCAAAGAAGAATTTTCAAATATTGTAATGATCTGGGGCGGTTATTTTCCGACAAGTCATTATAAGGTGGTGTTGAATTCCGGCTATGTTGATTTTGTGATCAATGGCCCTGGTGATGTGGCTTTCCCGCAATTAATTGATGCATTGGAAAATAGCAAACCGTATGAGTTGATTAAAAACCTGATCTACAAATATGATGGCGCCATCATTAAAAATAAGAAACAGGATTTGTTAGACCAGGATACACTTCCGCCTTTGCCTTACGATAAATTACATCAAATTTATCCCATTGAAAAATATCTTGGTAAAACTTATTTAGGAAATAAAACACTCGCGTATCATTCGAGCATTGGCTGCCCTTTTACTTGTTCATTTTGTGCGGTGGTTCCAACTTACGAAGCAAGATGGAAAGCAAAATCTGCCGAACATATTTACCGTGATGTGAAATATATTAAAGATAAATGGGGCGCTGATGCGATTGAATTTCACGACAACAATTTTTTTGTTTCTGAAAAAAGAGCCGTTGCATTTGCAAAACTGATAAAGTCGGAAAAGATGAACTGGTGGGGAATGGCGCGCATTGACACAATGGATAAATTTAAAGATGAATCACTATTGCTTCTTCGTGAAGCTGGATGCAAGATTATTTTCTTTGGAGCTGAAAGTGGCAATGACAAAGTTTTGCATCAACTGGACAAAGGCGGAACACAAAGCGGCGCACAGATCATACGCTTTGCTGAACGTTTAAAAAAATTTGATATTATTCCTGAATATTCTTTTGTACTCGGAACTCCTGCGCCTACACAAGAAGAAGTGATGGAACAAATTGAATTTGATATCAGTTTTATTAAAAAAGTAAAAGCAGTAAATCCAAAAACAGAAATCGTTTTATATACCTACAGTCCTGTGCCCACAGAAGGTTCAGAATTGTACGATGAAGTTCTTGCTTCCGGCTTTGCTTATCCTCAGAAACTTGAAGATTGGATAACTCCACAATGGGAAAAATTTGATCTGCGAAAAAATCCATTAACGCCCTGGCTTAAGCCTGAAATGATTGATAAGATCAGGAATTTTGAAACCGTCCTGAATGGTTATTATCCAACCGTTTCTGATATACGACTCAACAATTCAAAACGGCGCATGATGAAGCTGGTGGCTGGTTTGAGATATAAAATAAATTTTTATCAACATCCTTACGAAATTAAATTGTTGCAACGTGCCTGGAAATATCGTCAGCCTGAAATACAGGGATTTTAAATCTTAATACAACCAAGTTGAATTATTTACGAATTATAAATGGCAATCTTTTTCAAACTGATTCATTCAGCCAGAATGAGTTTGAACGATTATATATTTCGCTCAGGAAAAAAGAAGGAAGATATTTTACGGAAAATGAAATTGCGAAACTTCCAAAGGTTTCACACGCGCATCCCCTTTTTAAAGAATGGAACATTAGAAAAAAAAGTTGCAATCGGCTTTTGCATTATATAAAAAACGAACGTCGCATTTGCAATATTCTTGAGGTGGGTTGTGGAAACGGATGGTTGACAGCGCGGCTGTCAACAGTGACTGCAGGATCAACAACCGGAGTTGATATTAACAGGACAGAGCTTAAAAAAGCAAAAAAAATATTTCAAAAAAGACCGAATCTGAATTTCGTATGCGGCGATATACGTTCCGGAATTCTTGCTGATCAAAAATTTGATTTAATTGTTTTTGCTGCTTCTGTTCAATACTTTAAATCGCTGAAAGAGATTGTCAACACTGCATTACAACATTTGACACTTCAAGGAGAAATACATATTCTTGATAGCCATTTTTATGCTAGTAAGGAAATTTTCCCGGCAAGGCAACGAACAAAGAGATATTTTTCCTCACTCGGATTTCCCCAAATGTCGAAGTATTATTTCCATCATCGCCTGTGTGATTTAAAATCATTTAATTATAAAATATTGTACAATCCTCATTCACTCATGAACAAATTATTGTTGCGGAAAAATCCGTTTTACTGGATTGTGATCAGGAATAATTATGTGTGATGTTTACTCAAACTTTATATCAAACTTATCAACGGCACAGAACGTTACAAACGAGCAGGATCACAGCATTGCCGGTTGTGATCTTAATGCCACACAGTTCGTGCAATTGCCGTTGCGTGATGTGTGATATATGGAAAGGCAATCACAATTTGAAACAGTTGACTCAAAGAGATATTGAAGGCCTGATGATTTCTCTAAAGAAATTTAGAACACAGCAAGTGGTGATGTCAGGGGGAGAGGCGTTATTGAATCCGAACTTTTTCAGGTTCTGTGAACTGTTGAATAATGAAAAAATAAAGGTGAGTTTGCTGTCAACCGGACTTACTCTTAAAAAAAATGCTGCAATGTTAGTAGGTCATGTAAATGACATCATTGTTTCTCTTGATGGCGACGAGGAAACCCATGACAAGATCAGAAATATTCCCGGGGCATTCAATAAATTAAAAGAAGGAATCGCTGCAATTCGATTTTTGAAGTCAGATTTTAAAATTACCGGGCGAACAGTAATTCATCAATTAAATTTTCATGGCTGGCCCGCAATTATTGAAGCTGCAAAAGAAATAGGTTTGCAACAAATTAGTTTTTTACCCGCTGATGTAAGCAGTCATGCCTTCAACCGTGAATTATTATGGGATAAAAAACGGCAGCACGAAATTCTTTTGTCAGAAAATGATTTGCCCTCTCTTCAAAATATTATTGAAAATTTATTGATCACAAATTCTGCTGATTTTGAAAATAAATTTATTGCTGAATCACCGCAAAAGGTCAGGAAAATTTACAGTTATTATGCTGCTTTTTATGGCTTGAATGATTTTCCCTTTAAACGCTGTAACGCACCGTGGGTATCCACCGTGATTGAAGCCGATGGAAATGTAAAGCCTTGTTTTTTCCATCAATCTTATGGAAATATCCGCAATCAACCTTTGGATAAAATTTTAAATAGTGAAAATGCGATCAGCTTTAGAAAGAAACTTGATATAGATAAAAATGACGTTTGTAGAAAATGCGTTTGTTACCTTAATCTTGCTCCAGGAACAAGATTGTAAAATTTTTTGTAAATGAATCACATACTTTTTTCTCATTCTTATTTTCTTCGTTTAGATCCAAAACAATGGTCGATAGGACAACCATACGCTCCATTAGGCACTTTATATGCTGCATCAGTTTTGCAACAAAATGGTTATCCTGTTTCTTTTTTTGATACGATGTTTTCTCATACACCCGAAGAGATTATTCCGTTTATTGAAGAAATAAATCCTAAATTTTTTGTGATCTATGATGATGGATTTAATTATCTCACAAAGATGTGTTTGACGAATATGAGAGAAGCTGCTTTTAAAATGATTCACTTTGCAAAAGAGCGTGGGTGCACAGTTATCGTTTCCAGCTCCGATGCGAGCGACCGCTACGAAATGTATTTGAATCAGGGATGTGATTTTGTTTTGATTGGTGAAGCAGAAATAACTTTGTTAAAACTGATTAATTCGATTCAGCGAAATGAAACAGATTTTTCAAATATCGAAGGGCTTGCATTTAAAAAAACTGATTCAATTATTACAACAGCAAAACGAAGCGTAATAAAAGATTTGGATGCTCTTCCTTATCCCGCATGGGATTTGATTGACATGGATCCTTACCGTAAATCATGGATGAAACATACCGGCTATTTTTCAATGAATATGGCAACTACAAGAGGTTGTCCTTTTAAATGTAACTGGTGTGCAAAGCCAATTTATGGCAATCGTTACAATTCGCGTTCGCCAAAAAATGTGGTGGACGAACTAATCATGTTAAAAGCGAAATTTCATTTTGATCATATCTGGTTTTGCGATGACATTTTTGGCTTGAAACCCGGATGGATAAACGAGTTTGCCGATTTAATTGAAAAAGAAAATCTGTCTTTTAAATTTAAAATGCAGGGAAGAGTTGATCTGTTATTAAAAGAGAATACAATCAAAGATCTGGCGAGAGCAGGCTGCGATAATATCTGGATGGGAGCGGAAAGTGGTTCTCAGAAAATTCTGGATGCGATGGACAAAGGAACTAATGTGCAACAAATTTTTGAGGCCACACGATTATTAAAAAAGAATGGGATTAAGCCATCTTTTTTTATTCAATTCGGTTATCCGGGCGAAACTTATGATGACATCAAAAAAACGATTGCGATGATCAATCAATTATTACCTTTTGAAATTGGTATCTCAGTTTCTTATCCTTTGCCCGGAACAGTTTTTTTTGAAAAAGTAAAATCAGAATTGAAACAAAAAACGAACTGGACGGATTCCAATGAAATGGCTTTGATGTTTCATAATAATTACGAACCGGCATTTTATAAGCAGCTTCATGCTTATGTTCATAAAAGTTATCGCAAGCATCTATGGTTTGAGAATTTAAGGCAACTTTTTTCTGACCCTTTGAAAATAAATTTTTCGACTTTAAAGAAAGTGATGTCAGGAATATATTATGTTCCTTCTGCGTTTCTGGAAAAAATAAAATTATTACAACTTCAAAAATAAGCATGAATGTAATTGATCTAAATATTAATGAAGCCCTTACTGCCAGCGCGTTCACAGAACAGTCTGTCAAATTTGATGATCTGTATTCAAAAAATCCAATCATCAAATACAAAAGAAAACGAGTAAGGGATCATCTTTCAAAATTTATTGTTCCGGGACAAAATATCTTAGAATTGAACAGCGGTACCGGTGAAGATGTGGTTTGGCTGGCGCAAGAAAATTGTAATGTTCATGCAACAGATATTTCTGTTGGAATGCAACGAGTTCTGAAACAAAAGATAAAAACTAAAGGTTTAGAGAAATTAATAAACACTGAAATTTGTTCGTTTACTGCCTTGGAAAATTTGAAACAAAGAGGGCCATACGATTTAATCTTTTCAAACTTTGCAGGACTTAATTGCACAGGTGATTTAGATAAAGTGCTTCTCTCGTTTTCTAAATTATTAAAACCAAAAGGAATTGTTACATTGGTTATTCTTCCAAAATTTTGTTTGTGGGAATTTTTAATGATCTTTAAAGGAAAGGCGAAAACAGCTTCACGACGCCTTTTCAGTAAAAAAGGTGTGAGTGCGAGAGTAGAACAAACCTATTTTACATGTTGGTATTATAATCCTTCATACATCATTAAATATTTGAAAAAAGATTTCGAGCTGTTAAGTATTGAAGGGCTTTGTACGATCGTCCCTCCTTCGTACATTGAAAATTTTGCAGAAAAATTTCCGAAGCTTTTTTCCAGCCTTTGTAAAATTGAGAATGCATGGAAAAATAAATGGCCTTGGAAATACATCGGTGATTACTATATCATTTCTCTCCAAAAGAAATAAGAACTACTGTTCAATTTCAATAAGCTCATGAGAGGTCAACAATTCATTCACCCGTAGTTTGTATTCATTTATAATTTTTAATTGAAAAATATCGGGATTGGGTTTCGAAAAATGACGACTTACGATCATTGATATCCGTTCCCCGTGATTGTTCAATTTATTTCGCTCAGTTTTCTTTTTCCAGCGCTTATCCGTTACATTCATTAACCATTTTTCAATAACATCTCCAAACTTTGACCTCAATATTTTTTCCATAAACTTTCTCAACTTCATTTCTTTTATCCGCTCCTCACCGATGGAAATTTTTTGTTCAGGGAAATAATTTTTCGTCCAGGAGTTAGCTTCGATAAATTTCCTAAAATATTCCTTTCCCTGCATTGGTTTCAGAGTAACGATTTCCATTGCTGTAAAAATATTTTTCTCAACGATCTCCATTCCTTTCTCATCCACATAATAGTTCATGCAGAACCAATGTTGCTTTCCGGCCAAATAACTGAGTTTCTTAAAGAGATGCATAAAACTTCGTGCAATCCATAAGTGATCCGCTTCTGTGATAATAAAAAAATCAATATCAGATTTTTCATCGGCATAATCTTTTGATAAAGAACCTGACACGGAAACGCTTTTGACAAATGGGAAACCGCCTAAAAATTTTGCAATTCTCCTGGCAATTTTTAATTGTTGACCAGCTCTTTTATTTCCTTCAATTCTCCTGCTGGCAAGGCTTTCTCGATTTTGTAGTGAATAAAATCCATTGATTTTAAAAATAAACTTTTCTTCCAATGAAGTTTTTAGTGATTCATGAAAAGTTAATTTGCTACTCTCAGGAAGAAACTGAATGATTTCTTCATCAGTCAAAGGGTAATTAAAAATATCAAAATACGCCAATGTTTTTAATATGTTCTTACACGTGTTGTTCAATGAATTGAATTGAGAGCAGTGACTAAAGAGTTTTTATTTTCTTTTTTAATGCGCTGCAATTTTTGATACTTCAAAAAGGATAAGTGCGCATTTTGTATTGCGATGATCCAGCCATAATAGCCGTCTAAAAAACCAAGCCTCAAAAAATAACCATTGATAAAAGACCATAAAGGACTCAAGATAATTTTAGACCAATGTTTCTTTTTCCCTGAATCAAAAATTGATTGCGCTGCAATGGAACTCATTCTTTCATTTCTTTCCAAATGTTCTTCAACAGAATTAAATGTGTAATGAAGAATGTTGCCTTTCAGAAATTGCACTTTTGCATTTTGCTGCAAAACAATTTTATCATGTGGATTCATTCCTCCCCAATTGGCAATTCGTTTATCAAACAGCCTGATTTTTTTATCAGGATACCACAATCCATGTTTGATAAAACGACCACAATAATGATTGTAGCGGTTCATCGAATATGCTTTGAATTTAAAATCTTTTTTTGCGTTTAAAATTGCCGCAATCAATTCAGGGCTAAGCGCTTCGTCTGCGTCCAGGCTTAACACATAATCGTAGTTTGTAAATTTTAAAGCCCGGTTTTTTTGCTCTTTATACCCGGCGAACATCTCCTGCCTTACAATCGCTCCGTGTTCTTTTGCAATAGCAACAGTATTGTCCGAAGAGAACGAATCCAAAACGATAATTTCATTGGCTACGTGCCAAAGAGAATCAATGCAACGTCCGATATTGTTTTCTTCGTTTAATGTAATTATTACCGCTGATAAGGGTTTCATGCTGTGAAAAATAATCCTACAATTAAATCGCAATAAAATAAACGGAGGTTGCTTTCCTAACCCAAACCTTTTTCGATATTTATTTTTTCTTTGAAACCAGTTATTAAGAATAAAGAGAGAAAGAAGCTGTAGAAGAAGATGCCTTTGTTTACATCAAGAATATTTTCAGAAATAGAAACAACTGAAATCAAAATCAGAAATGATAAAAATAAAAAGTCTTTCCTTTTTATTGCTTTTGAAAATGAAAAATAAAGAACGTATAAATAAATAAGCAAACCTATGATTCCTGCTTTTATTAAAAAACTAAAATACTGGTTATGTGCATTTAATTCTACTAAATAGGAGCCATAAAATTTTTTCTCAAAATATTTCTTTTTCAAAACATATTTTTCAGATCCGCCCCCATGACCAACGATTGGAGAATGTGAGATCAATTGCAATTCAAGGCCCCATCTTTTCATTCGTGTTTCAGTCAGATCAGGCGTTACAGCGTTTTTAGTAAGATCATCTTTGAGATCACTGATGTATCTTTTTTTAAGCGCATTGATGTTTGTAATTGCAATAAAAAGAAAGAACAATCCCAAGAATGAAGCGATTGAAAATTGCCATCTTTTTTTACCATGTAATAGCAGCGCCGGCAATGCAATGAGAATAATGACGCAAGTGGCAATAACAACCGAGCGTGAAGAAAGTTGGATTAGTCCTGCAAAAAGAATCAGCGTAAATAAAATATATTTTCCATTTTTAAATTCAGGTTTCAGAAAAAAAAGAAAAAGCAATATGCTCATCGAAAGGGCTACATACATTGATAAATACGTAGCGTGTAATTCAATCGGCAATGAAAAATTTTGATTGAGAAACGCTTTGCTGAAAATAGTTGACCACGAATAATGATAATAATGAATTACCCTGAATGCATGGAAATATAAATAAACAATCGTGATGGTGCAGGTGAAAGCAAAGATTTTGAGTAATGAAATTTTATATTTTTCTAAGTTTAAATTGGTTAACGAAAGACAAAGCGGAAACAATGCAATAGCCAGTTGATGATCCACTTCTTTGAATCCTTCGGAGGGATAATTGCTGTAAGCGACAGTAATTAAACTTAAAAAGAAAATTGATGAGATAATCCACACTGTTTTATTTTTCAATAATGGCAATTGTTTTTTTCTAAAGTGTATCAATGTATGAATGCTGAAGCAAGTGAGAAAAATTTCACTAAAAAAATGTTGGAATGGTAATGCAATTAAAAAGCAGCTAAGCAGAAAGTAGCTGATCTTATTTTCCAAAGTATCATTTATAAAAAATAAATTCTTCATTTTTTGTGCTTATAAAAACATTCAATTATAAAATCATTGTATTGCTCAATAATGCTTGCCCAATTATATTTCCTTTCAATTTTCAATAAATTATTTTGCACCATTTGTTCTTCTTTTTTATCACGTTTCACGGACTCAATTAATTGCTCTACATCTTTTGAAGATTGGAAGTAGTAGGCGTCTTTTTGCAAAACAGAAAGATTGAATTCGTTTTGATGCGCAGCGATCAAAGAACTGCTTCCCATTGCTTCAAGTAGTGACGGGTTTGTGCCACCAACACTGTGTCCATGGAAATAAAGGCTTGAGAAATATTTTAAAGTATGTGTAATGGAACTATCATAAATCGCTCCGGCAAAAAGGATCCGCTTATCTGATTTAAATTTCTTTTGGAGCTTTTGTCCAAAGGAATTATTGGTGTTTCCAATGACAAGAAATTTTTTATCAGATGAACTTTTATTGAAGCCGTCCAGGATCGTTTCAATATTATTTTCCGGCTCCATGCGCGCCATCAATAAGAAATATTCCTTCTTACAGATATGATAATAGGAAAGTAAAGAATTATTGTCGAGGTAACTGATCTCGCTGCCATAAGGAATGTATTTGCATTGAATGTTATATTTGTTTTGCAAATAATTTTGAATCACAATTGAATCAGCAATGTAGAAATGACTGTATTTTACTGCCCACTTTTCTGCCTGCTTCAAAAACTGCCGCGTCATGTGATTGTACTTACTTCTTTTCCATTCAAGTCCATCCATGTTAGAAATGATGACCGGTTTTTTGGGAAGAAATCTTCCCCAGACTGAACTGCTTGTGTAGCCTAAAAACAGCAACACATCAAAATCGTGCTTTCTTGCATGTTGAATGCAATTCCAATCATAAATGAATTGTCCTGCAGTTCCAATTTTGTATTCCGGGTCATAGCAATGTTTTATTTCAACACCATGAAAATCTTTTTCCTGGTATGGATGATTGTGCGAATTATAAACAGTTACCTGGTGTCCCTTGTTTACCAATCCGACTGAAATACATTCAGCCATTTTTTCAAAACCTCCATAAAAATTTGGAATGCCACGGCAACCAATAATTCCGATTCTGAGTTTCATTTTAAAAGGATTTTTTTATAAGCTTCAAGAGTTTTTTGTGCTGCATTTTTCCAGGTGTAGTTGGTGAATATTTTCTTCTGAAAATTTTTATTGAAATTTTCTTTACTCGCTTTTTCAATTGCTTCCCGAATGGAAACCGGAGAAGATGGATCACAGTAAAACGCGTCACCGTTGCAATATTCAGAAGCGTAGCCACGGTTGGTAATTACAACGTTGCACCCCAAAGAAGCTGCTTCTAATGTAGACAGGCCGCAGGTTTCAAACCAACTAGGTAGAATATGAACTTTTGCTTTCTGGTAATATTGAATCAATTCTTCTTGTGGCAAATGATCAATGAAATGGATATTTTGTGAAGCAATTTTTTTACATTTTTTATAATACTCTGTTTGGTTGATTGCGGCATTTCCAATAATAAAAAGTTGAAATTTCGAATCATTGACACCTTTGATCAGGTTGAATTGATTCTTTAATCCTTCAATTCTTGCTACAGATAAAATAAGATTTGGATCTTTTTCTTCGTTTACTGTCGATAAAAAAAGATCCGTATCAACGCCATTAGGAATAACAGAAAAAGAAGGCGATATGGAGTACAATTGAACAACATTCTGATACTCCATCTCTGAATTAGGCAGTACCATTGCGGCTTTAAGGAGAATATATTTTACACTGTGATTGTGTCCTTTCAGCAAATAGGAAAATGATTTTATTTTTTCCTGTCCTTTTCTCCATCGTGCAATTGATTTAAAATATTCGATTTGTGCGGGTGATAAATAACGAAATATTTTTCCTGAAATTCCTTTTCTGTGTTGCTGATCGAATTCTGAATAATCAATTAATAAAGGCGTTACAACAAAAGGAGTTTTTGATTTTTTGATGTGAGATAAAATATCCGCTGGTCTTGTCAAATTGAAGAAATGCAATAGATCATATTCCTGGTAATTTATTTTTTCATCGGTTAATCTGATATCTACATCAACGTTGCAATTCTTTAAATGGCGCGCTGTTTTCTGCATCTGTATTGTGTCTCCGCCTTTTGCAGTAAATAATGACGAGCGTGATATGAATGCAACTTTCATCATTGCAACAAATTTTTTGATTTAATCTGGTACAGCCAATTGATCAAAACCGGCGGAAAAAAACTAAGCATATAAAGCAGGTAATTGTCCCAGCGATACGGATAACTTTTGATCGCTTTTGAAAAAAGGGGCCTTGCTTTTTCCGGTTGGCGATTGTCCAACAAAAATTTTTTTCCACACAAAGCATAATAAGAGCCTTCTTTGATGTTTCTAAAATCCTGGCTTTGAATAATATTCAATAAATCGAATCCTTCCTGTTCTGTAATGCTTCCTTTTGTGATTATATCACGTTTCAATTTTCTGAAAATCCGGCCGCGCCATCTTTCATCGATGGTCACAGACGCCGGATTAAAACGAACCCTAACTAATTGTTGCGGAAGATTATAAAACTTTCCATGTTTCAATAATTGTATCCATAAAAAATAATCCTCAAAATTGTGAGCATGTTCAGAATAGCCACCACACTGGGTTACAGCATCTTTTCTATACATGACAGCCGAATGAATGAAAGGACAGAATGAATAAATTTTTCGAAGGATCTCGTCATGTGTATGGCCGGTGCATTTGAAATCAAAAAGATGTTCTCCGTCTTCTGAAATATATTCTGCATCACAACCAATGGTGATATAATCGGGATGCGTGTCTAAAAATGAGACCTGTTGTTGCAATCTTTGAGGAAAGCAAATATCATCTGCATCAAATCGCGCAATGTAAATTGAATCTGTTTTGAATAAACCTTTATTTAATGCAGCTACAATTCCTTTATGAGGTTGATTGATCAAAACAATTCTTTCGTCTTTAAATGAACGAATGACTTGTTCGGTATTATCAGTTGAACCATCATTTATAATGAGTAATTGAAAATCCGTGAAAGTTTGTTGTAATACAGATTCTATGGCTTCTGCAATATATTTTCCCGCGTTGTACGCGGGCATCAAAACGGTTACTTTTGCTGTTTTTTCTTTCATCATTTTCCAACCTCCTCTTTCATATTTAGAAATAACAGCAATTCAAAAAACACTACAATTGATAATTGTTCAAACCAATAATCAACAAAAAAAATTCCTGATAAAAAGATGATCAATGGAATTCCGTAAGTCAGTTTTTTAATTTTTTTTAAAAAGAATCCAAAATAGAAAATAAAAAATGCGAGTAATCCCAATAAGCCATATTCACTTAAAAGCTGGTCGTACACTGAGTTTGGGTTATTAGCGATGGAATGAAAACCATCAGGCTTTGTAAAATAATTTAGATATAGATCAAGATGGTTTTTAAGAAAAGGTTCATTGATGTAAATTAATTTTTGAGGATAACCTCCCGCTATATTAAATCCTGTTGTCTTAAAAGCCAATTTTGATGAAAAATTTCCTATTCCGGTTCCCGTGATAATTTTAAAAGGATGTTGTTGAAAAAATTCTATTGTCTGTCGGTAAGCAAGAATTTTTCCGGGAATCTTTGAATTAAAATTGGAATCTGTTGATAGTGTTAATTCATTTGAATGTTGCTTAATGAATTTATTCATATTTTCTTCAACCGGCGTCAGAAGGGATTTATGTTGATAAGGAGCTGAATTAATATCAGCAGTTGGAATTTCAATTTTTTGAATGAAAGCAACAGGGTGGATATTTGCTTTATTTTCTTTCTCATTGCGCAACCGGTAAAGACTATCCAAATAAAGCGTTGCTACTTTTTCATTTCGCTCTTCCGAGTTCAAAGTGCTGTCAGGTCTGAATCTTATTGGCAACAAATCTTCGACTGCAGTTTTTTTCTCTTCAGTATTAAAAATGCGTCCAAGATAATTGCTTACATAACTATTATTTTGCGGCGAAACTTTTGCGAGAAAAATCACCAGCAGCAGTAAACAAACAAATACAAGACTTTTCTGATCCCGGTCTGTTCTGAAAATAAACATCAACAATAAAACTGCAGTTAAAAGAAAATTGGTAATGTTGCTTCCTGTCATTAACAAAATGATCATGCAAAGCATCATCATTTTTACATTCTTTTTGGAAAGAAAATATATGACGCCAAAGCCGTTCAGCACTGCATTTGTGGTAGATGTATCAAATGAAATTCCTTTGATATAATCGCCGGTACCAATAAAATATTTTTGATATTCTCCCTGGTAGAGATAAGGATTGACGGCGCCGGTTTTAATAACAATGATGACATAAGTTGAAATCGAAATCAATGCATTTAACAGGAAAAAAGCAATGAGTGTACTGTGAATAACAGCGTTTGCGTTTTGTTCAACAGATATTTTCACCTGGTGCATTGCAAGAATACAAAGCGTCCAAAAAAATATTCCTGTAAGAAAAGCTATTGTATAATTAATGTTCGTAAATCCGGCCGCAAGAATCCAATTTAAAATTCCAATTCCGATAACAATCAAATAAAAAACCGGAAGCCTTGAGTTTCTGTTTTTGAAACCGAATTTGAAATTGAACTGAAATAAATAAATCAAAAAAATGGCTGCAAGTTTTACAACCAGCTTCACATTTAAAAACAGGATGAGGAATAGTAAAAGTTTCCAGTCAATTGTTTTAAACGTTTTTTGAATTTTAACAGAATATCTTTTTAGTAACAATCTCTAATGATTTTATTTTACAACAAAAGATGTTGATTTGAATTTCTAAACGTAGAATTTTTAGTTTCGGTTGCTATCTAAATGCCGGTAATTTTTTTAAACGCTAACCAGTCATTTTTTCGAATCACTTTTGTAAAAAAGAGAAGAAGGAAGAAGATCAAAATTGAAAGTAAAAAAATCAGGATAATGTTGTCAAAAGCCTTTATTGACAAGCTTCCTGAGGCAATTGCAATGAAGGGAGATAGTAGAAAAGGAAGGATATTTTTTTTCAATTCTGATAAAGGCGTTTTAATCCAAAACAAAACAGATTGTGTCGCAATAGCCAGAAGATAAGCTGTAGCTGCACCTTCAGCAGAAAAGTAGCGAATTAAAAAAATGTTTCCCGTAACATTCACTAAAAATGTGATGAAGAAAACATAAAAGATCATTTTCAATTTCCCTTTTGAAAAATTAATTGTCCACAAAAAATTGTTGATATAAATGAAAGGCATTGAAGCTGATAAAATAAGAATGGTATAGCGGTTCACTATTCCGTATTTCCCATTCGTTATAAAATCAATTACAGGAATCCACAAAATATTGAGAATTAGTGCAACCAGTGAAGCAATAATTATTTCAAATTTCAATAACACAAAAAGATCATTTATTTTTTTAGAATTATTGATCTGTGTCGAGTGAAATATTTTAGTAAAACGTGGAATTAAAACAGGCGCAATAACCAGCAAAGGCAAAGTGGCTATTTCAAAAACTTTAAATGCAAAACTATAATTGGCAAGTGCAATGTTTGATGCAAGAATTCCCAGGAATATCCAATCGAATCTCGCGATTGCAGAAGTAAAAATAACAACGCCGGCTTGTGGCAGAGATTCTTTTAAAAGATGGTAATAATTTTTTTGATTCCACTGGATTGAGAAAGGAATTCCCAAATATTTTTTGGAGATAAAAACAGAAACTATTAATTCAGTAAGATCTCCGATAACAAAGATTAGAATTACTGCGGCAAGATTTACTTGTCCCCAAAAAGCAAGTATTACAATGGAAATTCCTTTGATAATATTTGAACAGACTGACATAAAAAATAGTGCCTTGAATTTTTCCAGACCGTTGGCCAGTTGCTTAAAAGGCGAAGCAAAAAAGATCATCAGTTTTCCAATTCCCAGGAATAATAATAACTCATGCTTCTGTAAAAGTGAAGGGAAAATGAAATAAACCATCAGAAGAAAAGCGTAGAATAAGCTACCAGAAACGGTTACATGAAACTGGTAAACAGAAAGGACTGATTGCGGATCTTCCTTTTCAGCAATTTTTTTTATTATTAGTTGATCGATACCAAAAGAAAGAATGCTAAAGGCAGTAAGTAAAATTGCAAGACACCAATTGATCGCGCCAAAATCATTTTTAGAAAAATAAACGGAAAGAACATAAAAAATTGCAAGCCCACAAACCTGGTTGATAATTACCTGGAATGAGTTTGCGGAAATATCGTGGATGAATTTTCTTTTCATCAGATTGGTTTCTCTGATACAACTCGGGAAAATTTTTAGAAGATTGGATGATTGGAAAGAGCTATTTTTCTTTCTTTAAAAAAGGTTTTGCTTTTAAAGTAAAAAGAATTCCTCCGCTGTTTAATTTTACTTTTCCTACACCGATACCTTTTAATGGAAGATTGACATACGGTTCAGCAGTAAATGAAAATTGTTTGTTGAATGAATATTGATAACCTCCAGAAAAAGTAAGAACAGAAAAAAAGTGCTGATTCTTATTTTTGATCGTCCAATCTTTATCATAGGTTTCGCCACTTACAGTTTTATAGTAGTAATCATAATTTTCTTTCTTCATCAGGTAAGAAGAAATGCCGGTTGAAATAAACCAATTGTGATTTTTTATTTTTTTAAAATTATAATCCAGTTTTAAAGGAATTTCATAAACCAAACAATTAGCGTTTACGTTTTCCAGATATGCATAATTTGGATTTCCGCCGGGCAAATCGTAATCATTTCCTTCAACAGAATAAATCTTTTTAGAAATATAAAATCCACTTCTTACGCTAAAGTTTTTTGAGATCGAATAATTTAAGCCGGCTCCAAAAACCACCGTTAACTTACCTATCTTATTTGCCTGAACACCACTGATATCAGCGCCTGCGGAAATACTTACACCAAAGTTATTTTTGAAGCCACCATTTGTTTCCTTTGATTTTTTTATCGCTGCTATAGTTTTTTCTTTTTCATTTTTCAATGGAACATTTTCATTTGTAATTGTTTTTCTGGTAGAATTGTTTTCAATTTGTGCTGCTGTTACAGAATCGTTTTTATTGGTGCTTTCACTATTTGACTGAACAGATGAAGTTGTTTTGTTTTCATTATCATTATTTGCTTTTGCAACAAGTTGCGCGGATGAACTTTTTTCTTCTTCAACATTATTATTGAATGGAGGAATTTCTTTTTTATCCGAATAAATTGCAGCAACAGAATTTACATTCTTTTGAGAGATTATTGTGTGTGAATGTTTGTTATCAGCAGTTTTATTTTCTTCGGTTAATGATAAATTTTTAGTTGATACAGATGAAGAAGTAGAAACTTTTTCTTTCGTTTCCTGTGCAGGTTTTTCTCCTAAAGATTTTGCAGGAATATTAGTTGAAGGTGAATTTTGTGCAACATTGGAGGAACTGTTTTTACCGTTTTCCATCATAATAAACCATACAAGAACAGCCACCAGCAACAGAGAAGGAAGAATGAAAAATATTCTTTTTCTTTCTTTTTTCTGTGGCAGATGGTCATTAAGAAGTTGCTGCATCTTTTCCCACGCCGTATCATCATACGCAGGATGGTAATGCTCTGCGGCTTCTTTTATTCTTTTATCGTTTTCGTCATCCAACATTTTTTTCTATTAATATTTTATTATCATTCTTTAATATTTTTTGTAACTGTTGCCTCGCCTTGAAAAGATTTGATTTAGAAGTGCCTATTGAAATCTGTAATTTTTCGGCTATTTCTTCATGACTAAATCCGTCAATAATAAATAAGTTCAAAACGGTTCTGTATCCGGGTGAAAGATTTTGAATTGCGCGAATGATCTCGTCATACGAAATTCTGTCAAAGGCGCTTTCTTCTCTTTCAGGAAGATAAATAAGAGTGGTTTCTAACTCTGTGGTAAAATAATGCTTGTTATTTTTTCTGACATGATCAATTGCAGTATAGATAATTATTTTTCTGACCCATCCTTTGAAAGAATTTACTTCATCTGCGTAGGCTGGTTTATATCGATGGATTTCTTTGAAAATTTTGAGAAAGCTGTCATTAAAAATTTCTATTGCATCATCTTTTCGCTTTGTGTACCGGTCACAAATAGACATACCATAGCTGTAGAAAGAGTTATAGATTTTTTTTTGACTCTCTCTCTGGTTCAGAGTGCAGCCTCTGATAAGTTCATTTAATTCTTTTGCCGATAACAAATTCATTACTTTCAAATTGACCAATCGTAATTGCTTGTAAAACGGTTGCCTGGGAAAATTATTTTTTGAAATAAAATCCAACGGTATTATAAAATTCGATTTAATTTCTGAAAAAGTGATGCATAAACCCGA
>Ga0157373_10000848_pt1 | contig 23755 bp, 14 predicted proteins | sample C65metaG_FD_113460 | JGI IMG/M metagenome (GOLD analysis project Ga0157373, IMG submission 113460) | Corn rhizosphere microbial communities from Kellogg Biological Station, Michigan, USA - C6-5 metaG | ecosystem: Host-associated > Plants > Roots > Rhizosphere > Soil | place: USA: Michigan... | reverse complement strand
TTGGTACAACAGATGTGCTTGGCAAAACGCTTAAAGTAAATAATAAAGAGGATTATGTTATAACGGGTGTGATAAAAGATCTTCCAAAAAATGTTTCATTCAAGTTTGATTGGCTTGCGCCGTTTAAAATTTATGAGAACAATAATCAATGGTTGCAGCAATGGGGAAACAACGGAGTAATCACTTATGTTGAAACAGAACCGAATGCCAACATCGATGCGATTAATAATAAACTCCATGGGTATATTCAAACGAAGATGCCAGAAGCGATTGCAAAAATGTCGATCTATCCAATGAATCGTTGGAGGCTCTACAACAATTTTGATACGAATGGCAAAGAAAAAGAAGGTCGCATAAAATATGTAAATCTCTTTAGTTTGATTGCATGGATTATTCTTATCATCGCATGTATCAATTTCATGAATCTTGCAACGGCGCGTTCTGAACAACGTGCAAGAGAAGTGGGCGTGAGAAAAGTTTTGGGTGCAGGAAAAGGAAAACTCATAGGGCAATTTATTGGCGAATCATTGATAATGGCGTTCATTTCTGCATTCCTTGCAGTGATAATTGTTTACGTGGTGTTGCCTGCGTTCAACATGCTTGTAGAAAAACAATTGATCGTTGATATTTTAAATCCTGTTCATATCGGCGCGTTAGTAAGTATTGCCATTCTTTGTGGATTGATCGCAGGAAGTTATCCTGCATTTTATCTTTCATCTTTCAATCCTGTAACGGTGCTGAAAGGGCTCAAGCTGAAAAGCGGCGCCAGTGCGGGTTTTATAAGAAAGTCTTTGGTGATCGTTCAGTTTACTATTTCTGTTGTGCTTATCATCAGTACAATTATTATTTACCAGCAGTTGCAACATGTAAAAGACAGAGATCTTGGTTACAATAAAGAAGGACTTGTTTACACAACGTTGAGCGGAAAGATGAAAGAAAATTTTGGCGTGATAAAAAATGATCTGATAAGAACCGGTGTCGTGCAAAATGCAAGCTTAAGCAACAGCCAGGTTTTGCAATTAGGAAGTAACACCGGTGATTTTGATTGGCAGGGAAAAGATCCAAACAAGCAAGTGCTGATAACTGTTGAAGGTGTGAACCCGGAGTATGTTTCAACAATGGGCATGCATTTAAAATCAGGAAGAGATTTTTACAGCGATATTAAATCAGACAGCAACAATATTATCATCAATGAAGCGCTTGCAAAATTGCTCGGCAAGAAGGATGTTGTCGGCAGTGTTGTTACGCGCAACGGTGGCAAAGAAAAATATACGATCGTCGGCGTGATAAATGATTTTGTTTATAATTCCATGTATTCTCCGGCAGCGCCTTTGATATTGTATTCTGATACATCCAATGTTAATTTTCTTACCGTTCGTTTTAAACAAAATGCTGATCTGAAAACCGCGCTTGCAAAAGTTGAATCAGTAGTGAAATCAGATAATCCCGGTTATCCTGTTGAATTCAATTTTGTGGATGAACAATTCAACCAGTTATTCAAAACAGAAACGCTTATCGGAAAATTAGCAAGTGTGTTTGCAGTGCTTGCGATTATCATTTCATGTTTGGGTTTGTTTGGGTTGGCTGCATATACAGCAGAAAGAAGAACAAAAGAAATCGGTATTCGCAAAGTGTTGGGTGCAAGTGCGCAAGGCTTGGCTGGCTTGCTTTCCAAAGATTTTATTCAGCTTGTTGCGATCTCTTGTCTCATAGCATTTCCTGTCGCATGGTGGATGATGCATAACTGGCTGCAGGATTATGAATATCGCGTTGAAATCAGTTGGTGGATATTTATTGCTGCAGGTTTATTAGCAATTTTCATCGCGTTGATAACAGTGAGTTTCCAGGCGATAAGAGCTGCGTTTATGAACCCGGTGAAGAGTTTGAGAACGGAGTAGATAATTATTAATTATTAATTTTTTTGAGCCAAGCTTTTGAATAATCATTGAACTTTCGTTGCGTAGCACACTTGTACTGAAGGAAATATTAAGAGCAAGAATCCATGATAAAAAATTATATCAAAACAGCGTGGAGAAATTTACTTCGGAATAAAACATATTCTCTCATTAATGTTTTAAGCATTACTATTGGCATCGCTGCATTTTGGATGATCGCTTTATATGTTGCGGATGAATTTAGTTTTGATCGCAATATTCCAAATGCGGATAGAATTTATCGAATTGCACAACATGCTTCATGGGATGGAGGTAAACTCGATCTGCCGCTTACTTCACCACCGCTGTCACCGGCAATGAAAGCAGCATTTCCTGAAATAGAGGCTTCAACACGTATTGATATAGAGGGCGGCGGAATAATTACTTATCGTGATAAAAAGTTAAAGACAAACGATATTGTGTTTGCAGATAATAATCTTTTCAAAGTATTTCAATATGATTTTATTTCTGGCGATGCAAACACTGGATTGGATAAACCAAATTCAATTGTAATAACAGAAAGACTCGCAAAGAAAATATTCGGCGATGCAAATGCTGCGCTCAACAAAACAATCTACTTCGGTAATGACAACGGTAATCTTGTAACAGGAGTAATTAAAGATCTTCCCGAAAACTCGAGTTTACAATTTAGTGGCGTTCGTTCGGTATCGTCTGAGTTCAACACGAATGAGTGGCAAAATTTATACTTATATTCTTATGTAAAACTCGTGAAAGGTGCAAGCATTGAAGCATTGGAAAAGAAGTTGCCAAAATTCGAAGATGGTACAGTTAAAAAAAATTGGAACGTTACAAATTATAAAATGGAGTTGCAGCCGTTAACTTCTATTCATCTTCATTCAAATCTTGATTATGAAATTGGAACACCGGGAAGTATTAGTCGTGTGTACATGTTTATTGCAATTGCAATATTGATCTTGTCGATTGCGATGATCAATTACATGAATCTTTCTACGGCACGCGCTTCTGTGAGAATAAAAGAAGTTGGTATTCGCAAGGTGGTTGGTTCCGGTCGTCGCAATTTAATTGGAATGTTTATAACAGAATCGATGCTGATAACATTCGTCGCGGCATTCATTGCATTTTTTATTGTGCAGGTTACATTGCCTATGTTCAATCAACTCTCAGGAAAAGATTTAACCGTATGGCATTTTGGTATTACAAACACACTTTTGACATTAATAGGGTTTGCTTTACTTACCGGAATCATCAACGGCAGTTATCCCGCATATTTTCTTTCACGATTCAAAACAATTCCTGCATTGAAAGGACAGTTGGGAAATATGTACGCAAATATTTTCTTTAGAAAGTCGTTGATTGTATTTCAATTTGCGATAACAGTTGTGATGATCGCCGGCTCTTTCATTATTTATCGTCAAATGCAATATGCGTTGCATGCTGATCTTGGTTTTAATAAAGAACAAACACTCAGCTTTCATATCGATGATATGAATGTGCGCAATCAAATCGCTTCGCTCAAAACTCAATTGTTGAAAAGCCCTTTGATAGAAAGCGCATCGGCTGCAGGCAATCCTATTGGTAACAATGATCTCGGCGGTCACTCGTATTCATTTGAACAAAACGGCGTTATCTCCAAAGATGATCAGATGGCGCAGGAACTGCAGGTTGATGAAGATTTCATGAAGACAATGGATATTAAATTACTACAGGGAAGAAATTTTTCAAAGGATATGCCAACGGATAAAACAGGCAGCATCATCATCAATGAAACGTTGATGAAAACTTTGGGATGGAAAGATGCGATAGAAAAAAAGATGCGATTTCAAAGAAACGTCAATAGTCCTTTTGAAGAAAGAATGGTGGTTGGCGTTGTAAAAGATTTTCACACTTATTCGCTTCAGCATAAAATTGAACCATTGGTAATGATGATGCCGTCTGCGCCTGCCGCAGAAGATAATTTATATGTGAAGATCGCGAAGGGAAAAACTGCTGAAGCGCTTGCTTATCTCAAACAGGTTTATTCAACATTTGATAAAAACAATTTTGCAGAGTTTCATTTTCTCGATGAAAATTTTGCTAAGCAATATGCAGCAGAACAAAAGCAGGAACAAGTGTCAATGATATTTACTTTACTCGCAGTAGTTATTGCATGTTTGGGTTTATTTGGTTTGGTAACCTTTACCGCAACACAACGTGTAAAAGAAATTGGTATAAGAAAAGTTTTAGGTGCAAGTGTAGGTTCCGTAACAATGTTACTGAGCAAAGATTTTATTAAACTCGTTTGCATTGCGGTTGTGATCGCAATACCTGTTGCGTGGTTCGTTATGAATAAATGGTTGCAGGACTTTGCTTATCGAATCAACATTGAATGGTGGATGTTTGCACTTGCAGGTTTGCTTGCATTGATCATTGCATTACTTACGATAAGCTTTCAATCAATAAAAGCGGCGATTGCAAACCCGGTGAAGAGTTTGAGAACGGAATGAATGTGAAAATTAATAAGTAGAGGATTTTTATGAGCCAAACAGAAGAATATGAATGAGGCTTTTGTTGCGTCGCACACTTCAGCATTTAAAATTCTTTTAAGCAAGCGAAGCAGATGCCTCATTCTTCGGCAGGACAAGCTTAAGTTGTTTGATGAAGTTGAAATTTTATTCTCAGCTAATGCTTATTGTTCAGCTTGTCATGCTGACGAACGAAGCATCTATCCTTCATCTGCCTGAGTGCCTCCGTTGGTGCATGTGGGATTGTACTGCTGAAATATTTTGAGCAAGATGAGCGCGGATGATGAACAGGGTTATAGAAACAATGTGTTAGTGCAAAAGATCGATAAATAAACTACAGCTTGACCTTTTTCTCCTGAAGGAGAAGGATAAGAGGATAAGGCAAAAATTTTTTTAGATAGTTGTAACCTTTAAAGAAGTATCACGTTTCACATTCGAAAATTCTTTGTGGTTTTATTTGCTCATTAATTTTCTGAACGCACAAGTGAGTGACACAATAGTCGATGCTATAAAAAACAAAAGCTTGTCACAAAAATAAAATCAAAGAAATAATTATCAAACATTATCGCACAAAAACAAAAAACATTTATGAAAAAGTACATCCTGTTTTTATCGCTCGTATGCGTAGCTGCTGCAGTTAAAGCACAATCTGACAAAGAGCCTTATATCACAAAATCTCTGAGTAATCAATCTATTCAGAATGTAAAGGTTGAAACCTCCGGCGGAAGTATTTCTGTTGCAGGTGTGAGTCCTGGTGATGCAAAGATTGAAGTTTATGTTTCAGGTAATAATGGTTTGGGCACTTTGTCAAAAGATGAAATTCAAAAAAGACTGGAAGAAAATTATGAGTTGAAAGTTTCTGTTGACGGTAATACGCTGAATGCGTATGCAAGGCAAAAACATGACAACATGAATTGGAAAAAGGGCTTGAACATTTCATTTAAAGTGTATGCCCCCAAGAATGTTTCAACAGACCTGAACACAAGCGGCGGCAGCATTCGTTTGAGTGATCTGAGCGGCACACAAAAATTCAGAACAAGCGGTGGTAGTTTGAATGTTGATAATATTACAGGAAAAGTTGATGGCGGAACTTCAGGCGGCAGCATTCATCTTTCTAATTCCGGCAGTGATATTGAACTTCGCACAAGCGGCGGAAGTATTGAAGCAAAAAATTGCAAGGGAAAATTAGACCTGGAGACTTCAGGTGGTTCATTAGACCTCAACGATCTCGATGGAACAATTGAGGCATCAACAAGCGGCGGGCATATTAATGCAGATAACATAAAAGGTGAATTAACTGCAAACACTTCAGGCGGAAGCATCAGAATGACAAACATTGCGGCAAGCCTGGAAACTTCAACAAGTGGCGGAAATATTAATGTTGAAATAAGCACCGTTGGTAAATATGTAAAGCTGAACAATTCCGGCGGTGGCATCGATTTGCAATTACCTGCGAACAAAGGTTATGATCTTGACCTGCGTGGCAACAAGGTAAAGGTTAGTCCTATGAATAATTTCAGCGGCGATACAGATGACAATAGCATAACAGGAAAAATAAACGGCGGTGGAACACAAGTTGTTGCAAGATCCGGAAGCGGAAGAGTGAATGTGAGCTTTAAATAATTTCAACAACTAAACTAAAAATTGGGAATTAAAAGGTGCAGTTCTCTGCATCTTTTTAAAGTAAACCCACTGGTTCAAATAATCATTCAACAACTATAAATCGAAAGGATTCGGCGTAGGTGCTGCATCCTTTTTTTTACACCCTCTAAATCTCCCTAAAGGGAGACTTTAAAGCAGCGTGAAGTTTTTAATGTGAATTAAGACGAAGCTGGTCTTAGAAGTGCCATCGGGCATTACAATCCTCTTGTTTTTATAGTTATGATCTTGCTTTCCCCTGTTGCCAAAAAACAAATAAGAAAATATCAATTGACATAAGGAAACCATGCTCAGCCCTTTTTTATTAAGTATGAATTAAAAAGCATTTGGAATATTATTAATAATTACACGGCATGTTGTATGCATTTCAAATTTTCATAGCTTTATTTCGATAAGAAACGGAGTCCTTTTATCCTGTGACCATGCGAAAATTTATAACCCTTATGCCTTTATTTCTTTCTTCGTATGCATTGTTTGCCCAAAATGTAACTGCAGATTCATCAACGGCACCGTGGCAATTTTCGGTTTCTCAATATTATTACTTCGATTCTTATGATAATGCTTTCATGTTTACAGGTTATGCTGAGCATAAACAATTACACCTGGAAGCACGTTACAATTATGAAGATCGCAATACTTTATCGGTCTTTGCAGGATGGGCGTTTGAAGGCGGAAAAAAAATTCAATTCAATATCAAACCAATGATGGGTATTCTTGCGGGTAATACAAAGGGCTTTGCTCCCGCACTCGAAACCCAGATCACTTATAAGATCTTTGATTTCTACGCAGAAAGTGAATATGTGATAAACGTGAATGGAACGAATGAAAAGGAAAACGACAACAATTATTTTTATGCCTGGCGGGAATTGGCTATAACTCCAATTCCATGTTTAAGAACAGGAATCACAGGACAGACAACGCATTTATGGAATGCTAAAACAAGCGTTCAAAGAGGCGTTTTTGCAGAATATTCTTTTTGGAAACTTACAACAGGATTTTATTATTTTATACATTCTGCAAGCGGCAATTTTGCTATCATTTCATTGAGCATGGATTTTAACTAATATAATGTCTTCGGCTATCTGCATCTTTTATTCTAACAAAAAATTATTCTGATAAATTATACATTGCCATCAATTTCAGCAACACACCGTTGGTCCATCCAAAACCGTCCTGGGAAGGATATTCACCGCCACCGGCATCAAGATGCGTATCAACAACATTATATTTTTCCATCAGTTTACCTGTCGCTTTATACACTTTTATGTTTAGTTGCACCCATCGTGAAGCAATTTCTTTTGCAACATCTTTCAACCCGTAATTATCCAAACCTTTTATCGCAATGTATTCAAGCGGCGCCCAACCGTTGGGCGCATCCCATTGCTGCCCGCTGTTTTTTAAAGTTGTGATAAGACCACCCGTTTTTAAAAAATCATTTTGAGTGATTTCTGCAATTGCATGAGCAATACTTTGGGGCGCTACATTTAAAAATAAAGGAGTGATGCCGGCAATGGTTTTTTCCGTGCCGAAAGTTTTTGTTGAAATGTTATAATCATAATACCAATTATCGGTTATATTGAAACAATATTTGTTGATAGCTGCTTTTCTTTTTTCCGCAAGTTGCGTGTAATAATTTTGTTGCAACAAATTTCCGCTTTCTTTATAAGCCTTTGCCAGCGTGAGTTCCATGTGATACATTAAACAATTAAGATCAACAGGAACAAGATTGGTAACCTGGATGGTTGAAAGATTCTGGCTGTCCGCAAACCATCGTGTACTAAAATCCCAACCGCTTTCTGCACAACTGCGTAAATTTCTGTAAAGCGCCTTTTTATCTCCCGGATAATTAACAGCGAGCGTTGAATCTTCATAAAAAGATTCCTGTCTTGGTCTTGCACTTTGATCATAATAACGTGTTAGTTTACTTCCATCAGGCATATGCACTACGTGTTGTGTTGGTGCAGTTTTATCATTCCAGTAATCATATTCCTTTTGCAACGTGTTTTTGTACAAAGCATAAACCATGTTGCCTTTTTTTTCTGCAAGCAGGTCAAGCATCAAAGAGAAATAAGGAGGTTGAGAACGGCTGAGATAATAGGTACGATTACCATTAGGTATATGTCCGTATTGTGTGATGAGATAAGAAAAATTTTGAACAATATTATCTATCATATCATAACGATCACTTTCCTGCAAACCAAGCATAGTAAAATAAGAATCCCAATAATAAACTTCACGAAAGCGACCACCGGGAACGATGTACGGATTAGGCAATGCTAAAAGAGAACTTTCCTGCACAATCGTATCAGGATTACGTTTCAATACATCCCACAGGCGATTGATATGTGATTTTATATCTTCATTTGCATCTGTGTGAAAATTATCTGCCGGGTTTGCGGGAAGAATAAAATTTTCGTCAACAAAATTCTTTAATGAAAATTTTATAGCGGGATTGTTTCTTATTTTGATATAATCATCAACGATAGCTTTTGGATCTCTTTTCGGAATGCAATCAACAAAAGTTTTATTATCCGGAAATATGCGACTCATTTGCACATCAACAAAAAGCTTCCCGTAAATTTTGTCAGGAGGACTAACAGTTTGTGCACTGCAAAAAGTAAGAAACAAATGGAGATAGGGAAGAAGTAACAGCTTTTTCATACAATGGTTTTTCCAAATCGAATTTATGAAAAAGCATTTAACAAAAAGAGATTATAACAGAACGCAGATAATCAGGATTGTCAGGATACGACAGATAATCTTATCTTGATAAATCCTGATAATCTGCTAAATCTGCTTTCCATTTTACTAAGCATTGTTATAAACTTTCAAAACAGTTTCTCTTAACACCGAACCTTTATCATTCACAACGAACTCTAATATTTCAGCAAGTGCAGATGGCTTCACCCAAATAGCCGGATCTACATCAGGCATACTCTTTCTGTTGAGCGGTGTATCAAGCGTGCTTGGAGCTACAACAGTTGCGGTAACATTTTTTCCTTTTGCATCTTCGTTTAAATATTCAGCAAGTTTAAACAGCAAAGATTTACTTAATCCGTATGCTACTAACCCCTTGCCCTGCGCAGCATTCAGCGCCGGCCGTGCTCCAATGAAAATAATTCTTCCATTATTATTCTGAAGCATGTGCGCATACAATGATCGTGTTACATTATATGCTGTATCAAAATTCAAAGACACTTGTTTTTTTATATCCTCCAGTTTCGTGGCAGCAATATCGCCTGCAGCAAACCCACCAACAAGCAACAATGCTGCATCAACTTTTTTATATTTATCTATTACAGCTTGAACAAAAGAATTTGTTTCTTCTTCATCAGTTAAGTTAACAACCTGCACTTCCAGATTTTCATTCGGCGCAAAATCATTTTTCATTGCTTCGGTGATCACCGTTGCGACAACTTTATATCCTTTATCTAAAAATTCTTTTGTAACAGCAGAACCAAGATTACCGTTGGCACCCGTTATGATTACTGTTTTACCCACACCTCCTAAAGAGGAGAAATTTGAATCCATATAATTTCAATTTTATCAACTAAGATAATTCTATTCGGCGTCTGTTGTGTCACTTCCCGTTGTAACAGGATGCGTTCTGAACTTTATGATCTGATCACAAGCTGTGTGAGGAATATACTGCAAAAATTTCTTTTTGTTTTTAGCAAAGAAAGAATCGATTGAAAAATTTGTTTGTCATATTTATGACAGTTTAAGAAAGATTGCACTTTGCGAAACCTGCTTCGTTTGCTCAACAGAATTGCTGAAGTTGAAGAGTGCGACGCAACGGAAGTTTAATGTTATTCTTCTGCCAGGTACAAAAAATCACAGTGCAACTACTTCAGGTTCGTGCACCAAAGGAAGTGAAACGTAAAATGTAGTGCCTTCGTTTTCTTTTGTTTTAAACCAAATATTTCCATTCGCTTTTTCTACAATGCCCTTGCAGATCGCAAGCCCAAGCCCTGTTCCCGAAGATTTGGTAGTGAAGTTTGGTGCAAAAATTTTCGGTTGCATTGCCTCTGGAATTCCATGACCTTCATCATGAATCGCTACTACAATTTCATTTTCATTTTTCTTCATCTGGATAAGGATAAAGGCAGTTTCATTGGTTGAATATGCTTCTATCGCATTTTTAACAAGATTTGTGAACAAACGATTGATCTGTGTTTTATCTGCTTTTACTATGAACGATCCTTCGTCTTTTTTACAGCCGATCTTTACACGTTCGTCATGATTAAAAAGATGAGCAATTGCTTCAATAACTTCAGCGAGATCGAATACTTGTTGCTTTACATTGGTGATGTTTGCGAATTGAGAAAAGTCGCCGGCAATTTTTGAAAGCTGGTCTATCTGTTCAACAAGTGTATGCGCAACTTGTTTTGAAAGATCTTTTACATTCGGGGCATTGTTATCTATTGCACGTTGCAAATATTGAATGCTCAACTTCATCGGCGTAAGCGGATTTTTTATTTCATGTGCAACCTGCCGCGCCATCTCACGCCATGCGCCTTCACGTTCGCTGCGAGCCAATGCCTGTGCGCTTTCCGCAAGTTTCTTCACCATCTTATTATACTCACTTATCAGCTCACCAAGCTCATCGTCTTTCTTCCATTCTATTTCTTCATTCTCTGCACCAAAGCTTATTGCTTTCATTTTATTACCGATTAGCGTGAACGAAGAGGTGATCCTTCTTGTAACCCAAAGAGCAATACCTCCGGCGAGAATAAAGATCAGTGCATTTAAATTAATGAGTGTAACAACGAAGTTTGATATTTCCTGGTGCAATTCGTTTTGTGAATTAATGTAAGGCAGGTTGAGATAAGCAATTGTTTCATCACTATCATTTTTTACCGGAACATAAATGCTTAAGAAATTATAATTGATAACATTTTCTTCCTGCATGTGCTGAGTGCTGTGCCCATAGCGAAGTGCGTAAAAAGCCGCAGGATGCATTTTTTTGCTGAGGATCTGGTTATCGTAAATGTAGGATTGAGAAGAAATTTCAAGATTGCCATTTATATCAAAGAAGTTTATATCGGCATTATATGATTGCGCTATTTGAATGATCTTTTGCGCAAGGTCCTGATCAATCATTTGCCTGTTTATATACTCTTTATTATCTTTTACAAGAGGGTCTATTTCGTTTACAACGATCTGCGCAGTGCTTCTTAATTTTTCCTCATTGTTTACATTAAACCTGTTAACAAAAAAGGAAATGGTTGCCACACCAATTACAAGGAAAGAGATAACGCTAACACCAACAATGATGGTCTGTATTTGCGTGCGGATATTGAAACGAAATACTTTTTTTATTTCATTCCATTTGAAATGTGTTTTTAAAACAAGATAACTGAAATGCTGAATAAGCACAAGCACGATGAGCAATCCAAAAAGATAAGCGAAAAAAGTAATTGATTCAGGAAACCAATTATTTTTTCTTACAACAACGATTACCTTGTTATTTCCTGCATTATACCAGAGTTCGCTGTTACCATCTCTCTCTTTAAATTCATATTCACCTTTGGGTATTTGCTGTTTTGTGATCATGTCAGGAAAATCATAATCAGTGCTGCTTTTTTGAAGTTTGTATTTATCGTACACAGCATAAAAATAATCTTCTCCCAACAGAGGCTGATCTTTTACAAGCTGCCGAAAAAGCAATGGAACCAACTCTTCTTCTTCATATGCTTTTGGCTTTATAAGTACAAATGCGTGCCCAAGTGAATTTGAGTCGCGGGTAACAATGTTTTTTTCATAGATATAACTAAACTTATCGGGTGAGTTTTCATAGTAATATAAATCAGGTGTTGTAGTAAATCTGCCCTGATTTATGATGATTGATTTTATAACATTATATGAAATAGAATCACGATTATAAAGCGGTTTAAAATTTTTGTCATAGGTATAAACACGTGTATCAAAATTGGTGATGTAGCGGTTAAAATCATTGCTGATACTATCTTTTATACGTTTATTTTCAGTAGAATCATAAAAACGAATAAACTTATCGCCAATAAAATTTTGAGAAAATCTTGAAAGAGCTATGTTGAGAATAAAATCAATTGAAGGATCTGACTGGCTGTAAATTTTATCTGCCATTTGCCTTCTTTTATCCATTTCGAGAGAACGGTTCTGATAAATAAGCAGCGCAGACACCGAAGCGATAAGAAAAATGCTCCACGACATGAAAGAAGATGAATTATAAAACGAAAGTGGGATTTCCTGTTTTCTTATATCAATAAAAATATAAAAGATCAACAGCCATCCCACCAAAGAAAAATTAAGCACGGTATCATTATCTGCAACCAATTTAAAACTGAGAAAGAGCAATGTGAAAGAAAGCAACACAATTATTCTCCAGTACAGGCTAAACTTTGTAAGGAATGAAAGTTTAACAAGCAACTGGGAAACATAAAAAAAACTTAGCAGTAAAAAACAAATTATAATGAAGCTCACAACGGTGTAAACATTCATTGAAAAAAAGTTTGTAACATCAAAAGATGTTGCTGAATCTTTAACAAGGCTGCTTAAAAAAGCAGCCGTTCCTATTGTAAATAAGGGAAGCAATGCCAGCGATGCTACACCAAGGATTTTTTTTCCTTTGTCAGTTAAGATTTGCTTTGATGATCTGATGTTTTTAGCGTTAAATTTTACAAAACTCACTATCCAATACAAAAGAATGGTGTTGATCAAAAGATCTCCTAATGATGGGTTTAACGTACTTGATGCATACAAGCCCGAAAAAAATAAATTTAATTGTGTGTAATCAAAGGGGAAGGGAAGAAAATATGTGAGTAGCCGGGTAGAAATGATTACCACAAGAAGAAATATAAATCCCGCAAAAAACCGATGTTGAGTAACAACTTCTGTTGCCAGTGAATTTATAAAGATCATCAATAAAATGATCGCTACAACACGCAGAAAAATTGAAACGCTACCCGGCTGATCAAGAAAAGTTTTTTCTTTTTGCTGAACATAAAAAAGCATCTTTCCGTTTCCGTTAAAAACAGGAATGCCTGTTGTTGTTGAGAGTGTATAATTTTTAGTGAGATTGTTATAACCTGCAAATTTTGTTTGAACGTCTTCAAATTCTATTGAATAAGCCCAGTAAATAGGTATAAGACCAATTATCACATATTGATTGTTGTTTTTTGTGATAGTTTTTTTTATTAATTCAAAATAACCATTTGCGTGAGAAACGGCATAGTAACCATCGGGTTTATAAAGTTCCAAATCATTAACCGTGATCGTATTTGTATTCCAATACAATGGTTCCGGTTGGCCAAAAAGATTGATGCGGTATGCAAAAATTCCGGTTTCATCACTTTTAAATTTTGATTGCCTTACATGAGCTTTACCGGAAACAATGGAATGCACCCATACACTATCTTTAATTAAATCATTAAAATGATTTTCTTTTTTTTCTACATATGCACTTAATGTTCGGGCTACTTTTTCCGGTGTTGCATCGAAGGATAGATAATTGGTAAACAAAAAAGAAACAGTGTACAGCCAGGCGGCTGTAATAAAGAGGTATCCGTATTTATACGCCGATTGTTTTAGAATCCTTATCAAGAAGTGAGATTTTCTTTTTTTATTTTATTCCATATGGCATCCATTTCATCGAGCGACATTTCTGCAAGCTGCTTTCCTTCTGCGTTTGCGGCGACTTCCATTCTTTTAAATCTATTCAGAAATTTTTTGTTTACTTTCTCCAGGGCCGTTTCCGCATCTATTTGCAAAAATCGTGCATAGTTAACAAGGCTGAACAACACGTCTCCAAATTCCATTTCTATCGCTTCGCGATTTCTATTTTTCACTTCATCATGCAGTTCTTTCATTTCCTCTTCTACTTTTTTCCAAACATCTTCTTTATCGTGCCATTCAAAACCAACCTGCTTTGCCTTTTCCTGTATTCTTGTTGCTTTTACTATTGCAGGCAATGTTGCGGGAACTCCATCCATCACAGATTTTTTTCCTTCCCTGATTTTTATTGCTTCCCAATTTTTTTTCACATCTTCTTCATTGTTCACTTTCACGTCGCCGTAAATATGCGGATGGCGAACGATAAGTTTATCACAAATGGTATTGATCACATCGCTTAAAGTAAACTGTGATTTTTCATGAGCAATTTTTGCATAGAAAACAATGTGCAGTAAAATATCTCCAAGCTCTTCTTTAATATTTTGCCAGTCTTCTTCTATAATTGCATCACCAAGTTCATACGTTTCTTCTATGGTCATGGAACGAAGCGTTTGGATTGTTTGCTTTCTGTCCCATGGACATTTTTCTCTAAGCTCATCCATAATATTCACCAAACGCAAAAAATCTTCTGCAACCTTTTCCATCATTTAAATTTGAAAAAATGAAGTAATAACAAATATCGCCATTAGCAATGCTGTAAGTATTGCCGCAATAAACAATAATATAAAATATTTGAAACTCGTTTTAACAATGCCTTGACCGTAAAATTTGTACATCGCTATAGGACAATATAAAAAAATATAAAATCCAATTAAGGTTCTTATCCAGCCAAAAGGAGAGAAGCCTGTTGCATTCTTCAATGCATCAAAACCGTAATATATGAGCAATGAAACAAAGATGGCTATATAAACATGCATGATAAATATTCCGTGATCCACATAAAAAAATTGTTTGCGTCTTCTTATGTAAAGCAACTGCATCACCAAAGCAATAAGCGGCAGAGAAACAAACATCATTTGTGGTATCGAATGTTTAAATTTTTCTGAGAAATCTTCTTTAAATCTTTCTTCATCGCCTTTATATTTTTGATTAATCGTTATAGTACGATACATCGCTAACCGCATCAGCCATCCGTCTCTTTCCTTTTCAGGAAGCTTCTTTTGTATTGAATCGTATTCACGCACTGTTGAAGGCATACTGTCTCTTATATCGAGTACATCTTTATTGATGGTTTTGCCAGATGAATCTTTTTTCTTCGCATCTTCACTTTCAGCATTATCAGTAATAACTGCCGATGGTATATACTTGTCTGCCATTTTCAAACCATGTATCTCATTTTCTAATTCTTTAAGTTTAGCAGAATCAGTTGTTTTATTCAATGAATCCTGCATCAGTTGAATTTGTTCACTCAATGTTTTTTTCTCTTCTTTTGTTTTTATGGTACCTTCTATTTCGCCTGATTTAATAATAAATGAAAAGAAAATAATAAAGAAAATCGCTGAAGTAAAAACATACATTCTGATAGGATGCAAATAGCTTGCTCTTCTGCCACGTAAATATTCTTTTGTAAGAAACCCGGGACGTAATAATAAATACCTCAGCGTATCAAAAAACTTACTGTCGAAATGCATTATGTCGTAAACAAGATGCGTTGCCAGGTGCCAAAAATTTTCCTTTATTTCAACATTTTCCTGTCCGCACACATGGCAATATCTACCCAGTACTTCTGCGTTACAGTTTAAACAATTCTTTTCTTTTCTTTCCTTTAAATGCGACACCCTGTTAAAATTTGACTAAAAATACACAACTCAATGAATGCGGCAATACATACTTGCAAACATGTTTTGCCGTTAATTAACTGCGCAGTTATTTTTGAATAAATTTAGTGTTGATGAAAACGATTGTTCTTTTATTTTTTTTATTTGTAACAGTTCAAACTATTTATGGTCAATATTATTATAATGACATTCTCACAACCCAACAAACGAATAACCAATATTTGTTGCTAAAGAAAAATCATGTTCAACAGGTATCAGCAAAAAGTTATGAAGCAGATGGAGAATTAACCTCTGATTTTCAACTTGAGCAAAATATTTTAAACAACGCTTCCGAAATTACCACCACTTCATCGTTTCCTTCTACGGGAAAATCAGAATCGCAATCATCTTATGCAAATGATAAATTAAGCAAAACAATAACCAACAGTGATAAGGTTCAAAGCACTGTTTTATATAGTTATGATAATAATCTTCTGAAATCTATCACGACACAAACAATTGATACTTTCATGAATTCGTCTTCGCAGGAAGTGCATCAATGGTTTTATGAAAATGACAAGCCAACAAAAATGTTATTGATAAAAAACAATAACGATACTACCACAGTTGAATTTAAAATTGACGAGCATGGTGACGTTGGGGAAGAACGATGGAGAAAGAAAGGTCGCATTGTTGAAAATTTTTTTTATTATTATAATGATCAACACAAACTCACAGATATCGTGAGCTACAATGCAAAGGCGCAACGTCTTTTGCCGGATTTTTTATTTGAATATGACAATAACGGCACGTTAATAAAGTTTACACAAATTCCACAGGGCTCTGCTGATTATCTTGTATGGCAATATGTTTATTTACAAAATGGTTTGAAACAAAAAGAGCTTTGTTTCAACAAACAAAAGCAACCGGTTGGAAGTATAGAATATCACTACCAATAAATTTCGAAGGGTAAAAATTATTTTGTTACAAGCTTTCGTACCAATGGCATCGCCTGTTGCTACGCTCAGTTCAACGTTCCATTTTCATAGGAACTGAGGAGTCTGTCATGAACTTGATGAAGGATCGCATTCTGTTCACGTTCCCTTTTCAATTTGCTTTACCACACGTTTAATTTTTTAAGTGATTTTCCGTTGTTAAAAATTTTTACAAACTTGCATTTTTCGATGATGCTTTGTAAATTGAACTCAATTTAACCTTCACTGCAAGATCCAATCCAAGAGAGGAAGACGTCTCATAATAACTTTTCAAAAAAATTTCATGCAATGAAAAATCAAAACCATTTGCGGCCGATGAAAGTAGTGGTCGCACCCGGAAGCATAGCAAGCAAATCTTATCATGCCATTGCAGGATTACCTGGATCTACAAAGAAATCTGAACAGCCGATGCGTAAAGATAGGGTTGAAGGAATTAATGCTACCCCAAAGGAAAATTTAATTTACCGGGGAGGTAAAACTATTCGCAGTTTAACTTACACAAACTTTTATATCGGCGGAAAGAACGCGTGGGATGAAAATGATATAAAAAATATTGATTGGGCGCTGGAGCAAGCAATGAAAGATCGCAATCTTAATCATGTGATGCGTCAGTATTTCGATAATAAAGTTATTCGAACAACTTTTAAACCTTCTCAAATTCTTGACGGCAGTAAACCAAAAAAATTTACACAGGATGATGCTATTGCTTTGGTGAAATCTTTATATGAAAAAGATACATTGAAAGGTTTTCGTTATACAAACACAGTTATCAATTTTATGTTGCCAAAAGGAACAGTGCTAACAGACGATAAATCTTCAACGGAAATAGAAAAAAATAAATTGCGCAAAACGCCGATGGAGATTGAAGAAGAGTCTTCTTCATTGGAAGGATTGGGTGGTTATCATGGTTCTGTGCATGTTACAGATACTGCTACTGTTTATTATGCAGTCGGTGTTTATTCTTACACAATGAGTAACGGGAATGACAATGGTATCGTAGCTTTTGATAAGCCCTGGAAAAATATAGTTGCCACGTTTTATCATGAATTATGTGAAGCAAGAACAGACGCAGATGTTGATGATGCAATTGAGCACAATGACATAAAATATTGCGGATGGATATCAAAATCAGGTGCGGAATGCGGCGATTATCCTATGGAAGAAGTTGGCGGCAACCTTGGTTTGATAATGCAGGAAGTACCACTGACAAACGGAGAAGGAACTGTACCGGTACAGTTTCAATATTCTAATGCAGTGGATGGGCCTGAAGGACCAATAAAAAAATTACATCTGCTTTCGTGATAAATTTTTCCTTCAATCAAAATTTTGTTCCTTTCATTTATTAAGTGTCTATTCTACACTTAACTATTCTCAAACACCAGCTCAATTGAAGAGGAATTTTGAAGTAAGTGATCCTTCGACAAGCTCAGGATAAACTGCACAGGCGACGAGAAAAGATATAAAGCTGATCACCAAAAAAATTATTTCTTCTTATAAATGGGTACAGTACTGCAAGGTTCTCCATACATAATACTCTTAGCGTAAGGCCTTAATCTATTGGTGATCTCAATATATGCCGACTCAGGAATTTGAACATCCCCACAACCTTTTACCACAATACGTTTATCTGTGAATTCTTCACCGTTTATTTTTGAAAGATTTTTTAAAATAAGTGTTGATATAACGGTTTCTTTATTTCCAAAAATTATTTCGTTAGCAAAAGGGCGAAGATAGCTGGCAACAAGCATGTACGCCCACATAGGGATAATCGCATCTGCGGAGCAAGTAAGCGCAACATTTTTGCTTTGATATTGAGACCAGTCAATATTTTGTAAAGCCGCACGAAAATCCTTTTCTTTTAGAATAAGTCCCATGAACAAATGAGCTTTCAAATCGAAAACAACTATTTCTTCTTTCGGATAATACTCCTCGAGATCCAATGTGATGAGGCCGCTCTCTGCAACTTTGTTAACGATTGTTTCCTGCATAAAAATTTTTTACAAAACTACTTAAGAATTACTCCAGTATACTCACTTGAAAATTTTTATAACAATTTGACATGAATGAAAAAAGCCCGCGATGTGAGGCGTTAAAAAAAATTTTATATTGTTAATAAAATTTGAATCGGTAATCCTTGATGTCTGCCGCTTCATGCAATGCATTTAAAGAAGTATAACCGATCTGTGATTTCATTTGTGTTTCTAATGTTTGACGTAAGATTGTTGGATTACCATTGAACGATGAAGTAGCAAAAATTCCTTCCCCGCGAATAACAAACACCCCTGTGTTTCCGGCAATTGGATTACTCACTTTATTTTGAAGTTGTTTATTAAAAGCGGCTCCGATAACTTTTGGCTCGTTACCAACATTTGGAATTACAAAAGCCTGGAAAGAAACGCTGTCAGCAGTTTGAACAGTTGTACCGGTTGAACGTGAAATTTCATCTAATGTTTTTCCTTTGATCTTTGTTGAAATAATTTGTTGTGCTTTCTTTTCATTCCGAACAAAAGGTTCCACAACTTGTCTGGCAGCTTGAGCGGGCATCAGTCCCTTTTTAATGTCGCCGGTGATAAGCACAACAACATATTTATCTCCAACTTCAAATGGATCAGAAATATCACCGATGTTATTATCGTAGATCCATCGCACCAATTGCCTGTTATCACCAAGGGCTGGAATTGAAAAATCATTTTCTTTTATATCAGTTGCAGTAAGAGGTTGCTTATTAATTTTTGTCGCGCCCGCCTCAAATTTTTTCGCATCCCTGTTATTTGCTGAAAACTGATTGGCTGCATTTCTTGCTGCATCGTCCGTTTCCTGGCTTGCTACAATTGGTTTTGCTAGGTAGCCAATTTTATAAGCAGGTGAAGAACCTTTCTGATCTAATATTTCTACATAATGAAATCCATAAGATGTATGCACAACATTTTTATCTCCGGGCTTACCTGTAAAAACAAAATCATTAAACTCTTCAACCATGCGACCTGTTGGAAAATAATCATACACACCTCCCTTGTCCTTGCTTCCGGGATCATCAGAATATTTTGCACAAACTGAATCAAAGTTTGCTCCTGAATTAAGCAATGCAACAGCGCTATCTAATCTTTTTTTTGCAGCACTATCATCCCTCACTCTTATTAACTGACCGTTGTTGTCTTGTTGATGTGTTGATACAAGAATATGCCGGACTTTAGCTGAATCAGGCAAAACTTTTTTGTCTATCATTTTAGCAAGTACATAATTAGTCTGATCGAGATAAGGTCCGTATAATTGGCCGGGTGCAACTGTAAATAAAGTATCTTTTACTTTTTGCTTTATTTCATTTTGTGAAATGTAACTATTGTAGTATGGTATTTGCGTTTCATTTTTTGCAAGGAAAGATTTCTCATCTGTTGTTGATGCAAATTCAGCTTTTAATTGATTTAACTGATTTTGTACAGCCTGCGAATCTGCTGCGCTTGGTGCAGCGCTGAAAGTAACATAAGATATTTGTCTTACTTCTTCTTTTTGCTCAAATCTTTTCGGATGTTTTTTTATGTATGCAGTTATTTCATCGTCCGATACTTTTATCGAACTGTCATTTATTGAAGAGTAAGGAACGGATACATAAGCAATCTTCGCTACGGAATTATTATCTGCATTTGTTTTTTCTGCAAGCCATTTTGGAATGTACACTGCGCCTGTAATGAGTGTTTGATATTTTGCGCGCAACCCTTGTTGAATCGATGGTTCAATATATGCAAGATAAATTTGATTTACCCTTTGATCATTAGGATTTTTTTTCAATTGAGCAAAAAATTGTCTTGCCTGATCAGCATTGTAAATGCCTGTGGCGGGATCAGTAAAATTTTGTTGCAGCCATTGAGGAGGATTTGGTCCAAAAAATGCGTCATTTTGTTCTTTAGATGTATATTGTAAACCAAGTTTCTTATACTGTTGCTGCATAACTGTTTGGTCAACCAAATATTCCCACACACTTCCAATCAATTGATCATGAGAAGCTCCATTCATTTGTTCGTAGAAATTAACCTTGTTCTCAAAATCAGTTCTATCTATACTTACACCATTAATTTTTCCAACAGTTGTTGTGTTTGAAAACATTCCGCCACCACCACCCCTGTTGCGCATGAATGCGTCCTGCAATATAAATGCGAGTAACGACAATGCTATTGCACCAAAAATAAACCACGCTGCCTTCTCGCGTATACTTTGAATAACTGACATAATAATATATATGTGTTTTAAAGAGGATGGCAAAAATAGTGGAATAAAACATTTGAACAAATTGTGGATAAGACGAGGGTTATTTGTGTATATAGTTTTAAGGAAAAACTAAGTTGTAAAAAAAATTAAAAGTCCAGACGAATTGTGAAACCTCTTTTCACAAAGGAGTGTTAAAACAGGTGGTTTTATGTTCATAAACGAAAGTTTTAAAAAAATTTATCTGCAAAATCTTAGAATAAATTGGAGTGATTTTTATTACTAAAGGTTTTCGTTCATCTTCAACACAATTTCTCTCATCTTAATTAACAGTGCATAATGTGTGATTTTATAAAAGGGTATAAATCCATTTTCATTTATACCCGATTGTTAAAAACCTCATTAAATGCTTTTGCAGATTGAATTTAGCAGTGTGCGTTTTTTGTTTATTTCTGTTAGTAACAAGTGTGATAATTAACTTTGCATAGTGAGGATAAAAAAGTTATTACGATTTCCACACCCGTAATAATAATAGCTTTTTAAATAAATAATGTATTAATATAAATACTACAATGGATACTAACATTGTTTCAGCAAAAAATAAAATTTCGGAAAATGGCTTTCTTGATATTGATGTTGATCCATCGCTCGATGTGTTTCATGAGATCGAAAGATTGAAAAAAGAAAAAAATGCAGTGGTGCTCGCACATTATTACCAGGAGCCGGATATACAGGATGTTGCCGATTATATTGGCGACAGTCTTGGACTTGCTCAACAAGCTGCAAAAACAAAGGCTGATATGATTGTTTTCGCCGGTGTACATTTTATGGCAGAGACAGCAAAGATCTTAAATCCAATAAAAAAGGTTGTATTGCCCGATTTGAAAGCAGGATGTTCTTTAGCTGACAGTGCGCCGGCGGATTTATTTAAACGCTTTAAAGAAAAATATCCTGACCACATCGTAATATCTTATATCAACTGCTCTGCAGAAATAAAAGCATTGAGTGATATTATTTGCACCAGCAGCAATGCACTAAAAATTATTGAGAGTGTTCCTGAAGATCAACCTATCATTTTTGCGCCTGATAAAAATTTGGGTGCTTACCTGAATAAGAAAACAGGACGCAATATGGTTTTGTGGAACGGCGCATGTATTGTTCATGAAATGTTCAGTCTTGAAAAAATTACTAAACTTAAAATAAGACATCCGAAAGCAAAACTTATCGCTCATCCTGAATGTGAAGAACCTGTTTTGCGCCTGGCGGATTTTATCGGGAGTACAACACAATTGTTGAAATACTCTGCCACAGATAGCTCGAATGAATTTATTGTTGCTACAGAAACAGGCATTTTGCATCAAATGCAAAAGGATTCGCCTCACAAAACATTTATTCCCGCGCCTCCTGATAATGCGTGTGCCTGTAACGATTGTCCTTTTATGAAATTAAATACGCTGGAAAAAGTTTATTTGTGCATGGAATATGAAACGCCTGAAATAATCATGGAAGAACAATTACGGCTTGCTGCGCTTAAACCTATTGAAAGGATGCTGGCAATAAGCAAAGCGGCAGGATTGATCGGATAAAGGGCTTTTTCGCATACAATAATATAGCTCTGATGATAATGAACAAATATTACGGTCAGAAGCATCATTTTTAGCCATGCCTACTATTCTTCTAATACGATAATTACGGATAAATAGTTTTGAGACTTCGGTATTATACCTGTTTCCTTTATCAGTTATAATTGCTTTTAAAATTTCCTCGTTTAGAAAATTTTATTCAAAAATGAAAAAGTTGAGTAAGAAATTATTAACAGGTGACAAGGAAATAATAACTGGTGATAAGAAAATATCAACTGTCGAACGACAAGAATTGGTAAAAATGTAGCCAACTGGATTGTATATTAATCGGAGAACGTTAAAGTGAGTGATCCTTCGACAAGCACAGGATAAACTGCACAGGCGATGTCATTAGCACTGTTAATACTACTCTTCTTTCTTAAAATATTGAGGATAACCGGTAAAGCTTCCACTTTCATAGAGTTTAAAACATTGCTCGATGTAGTAACCTAATTCAATTTCATTCATGGTAAGCAGCAGTTCATAAGATGGGCGTGAGACAACCATGAAAGAATCGAGCGCTGCTCCTTTTAAATTGGTTAGCTTTTGAACGAGGAATTTTGTGAAGCGATGATTTATATATTTATTTTGTTCTTCTTGGATTAATCTTTCCTGCATCGATAAAATTTGACGGTTTCGTTTAAAGCGAAACATATTGATTATTTCATCAAGATCTAATCCTGCAGTAACACTTCCCGGAATATAGGAAGAAGGTGACGATGGTGACGAAGTAAATTTAAGTCCGGGTTTTTTAAAATTGAAAGCCTTTGCATACTGTTGCCTGTTTGCAATGGAATCAAGTCTATAATTGCTGTTTCTCACTTTGACTGCAGGCAACCAGGCCGCATCTACATACAAAGCAATTTCAAAGTTGGATAAATCTGTAATTGTATCTACAGGGTATTTCAAGGTTTTTTTTGAGAGATAAGTAAAAAAAACAGAATCGTTTTTTGTGACGCTGATAGAAAATTTTCCGAAAGAATCGGTTATGGTATTTAAGCCAGAGGATGATTTAACTGTAACGGCGTCTAAAGGTTTTTGTGAGAAATAATCATACACAGTGCCTTGAAGTTTTAGATTCTGTGCTTTTAAGAAATGCGTTAGAATAAAACTTACAAATAAAAGTAGAATTGATTTCTTCCTCAAACCCAAAATTTATTCTTGTAATATTACAGATAGGTTTTTGATTTGTATTCGCTAAAAAATGTATTTAACCCGATTTTAGAAAACAAAGGGAATTATTGTGAGATCCACCGCATAAAAGGACAGTGCTGCCTGTTATCAAAAGGACTCCTCCGAAGTGTTGTTCACTTCATGGTTATGTAATATGCTGAGGATAGTTGAAGTATCATTAAACAATTACCGACCCATGTAAACCATTAGAATTTGAAC
>Ga0157373_10000841_pt1 | contig 23824 bp, 22 predicted proteins | sample C65metaG_FD_113460 | JGI IMG/M metagenome (GOLD analysis project Ga0157373, IMG submission 113460) | Corn rhizosphere microbial communities from Kellogg Biological Station, Michigan, USA - C6-5 metaG | ecosystem: Host-associated > Plants > Roots > Rhizosphere > Soil | place: USA: Michigan... | reverse complement strand
GCATCATATTTTGCAGAAGGGTTAGTGATGAGCTCGACACTTTCAATGCTGCTGGCCGGGATAGATTGAAGGATTTGGGCCACGTTACCTCCGGCGATCAGCGAAGGCTTACCGTCGATGAGTACCCTAACACCGCTGGAGCCACGAAGGCTCACATTTCCGTCAATGTCGGCCTGTACTGAAGGAACATTCTGGAGCAGGTCGGATGCGGAACCTCCCTCGCTGACCAGACTTTGGTCTACGGAGAATACTTTTTTATCGACACCCATCGTCATGGTACTTTTCTGGGCGGTGATGGCCACCTCATTCAGGACAGTACCTTTGGCAGTTTTCATTTTGATGGTGCCCAGGTTGATCTCCCTGATGATGTCGGAAAGCGACACCGAATCCCTCACCATGGTCTGGTAGCCTACATAGCTGATTTTGAAGGTAAATGCTCCGTTGGGAAGCCCTGTCATCAGCAAATTTCCGTTGATATCTGTCTGTGCGCCTTTGACGACGGCTTTGGTTTTTCTATTGAGGATTACCGCGGTAGCAAAGGGAACGGTTTCATTCGTCTGCGCATCAATTACTTTAGCGACGATTTTCCCCTGTCCGGTGGCTTCCTGGGCATTAAGTTTTACAGTTGTAGTACAAATGGCAAGCGCTAAAAATAGAACTTTGTATTGCATATTCTTCATCAATGATTTCTGGCTTTGTGTGTGTTTTATTATAAGAGGGACAAAGAAACGGCGGTGAAGTTTAAAATAAGAGGAGTAACTATTTTATTACAGCTTATAAACCATGGAATACAGTAAAATTTTTGTTAGCGAAGGTATGACTTACACGTCTTACCGTAATCTCATCAGCCAATTGTTGTCGGAAGGAAAAACCACCGGGCCTGACCATAGTGAGTTCATGCTTCATTACTCGAAGATGAATGTGCAAAGGATGAACAGGGTAGAGAAAACAGTGCAGCTGCAGCCATCGTTGCTGGAAGCCTTGAAATCCCTCAAAGGTAAATACAGCATGCTGGTGATTTCTGAAGGTTGGTGCGGTGACGCAGCTCAGATCGTTCCCTTGTTTGATAAGATGGCTACTGCAGCTCCGGATCATTTGTCATTAAGGTTTGTACTGAGAGATCAGCAGCTTCCATTAATCGATGCTCACCTGACCAATGGCGGTCGCGCGATTCCGGTACTCCTGATTCTGGATGAAGAAGGGCAGCTGTTGTTGAAATGGGGACCGCGTCCTCAGGTACTGCAGAGCCTGCTGGCGGAATGGAAAAAGGAAAGTACAGAGATGACGGTAGTTTCTGAGAAGCTCCACAGCTGGTATGCAAAAGACAAGTCGGTCTCTACACAGGAGGAACTGGCAGCGGTGATTAACCAGCTAAAGTAATGCGCTATTATTGATGTGGTTGCAACATCAACATGATGAGTGACGATCAGGGTTAATCCTGATCAGTAATATTAAAGGTCAATGCTATTCAATATAGGGGAGGGTTAATCGACAGAGACGGTTAGCCCTTCTTGTTGTAAGATCTTACGGTAAACCTCCATCTCCGTGAATGAGCCTTCCAACACCGCGCATTTTCCCTTGTTGTGTACCTCCCAGGCAATTTTCTCCGCCTGATTTTCGGAGTAATCCAGGTATTTCATCATGCAGTGGATGACGTGGTCAAAAGTATTTACATCATCGTTCCAAAGGATCAAACGGTGAATCGTCTTTAACGAGGTCAGGATTTCTTCTAATGTAAATGTTTCTTCTTTTGTTTCTGTGGACATTTTACAAAAATAAGCTAATTTCAAAATAATGTTGTAGTTAAAGTTATTTTTGCATAAATTATTCATAAACCCAGATATAATGTATCGTTCGAAAATAGCAGGAGTTGGGCACTACGTTCCTAAAAATGTGTATACAAATGATGATTTGTCCCGTTTTATGGAGACCAGTGATGCCTGGATACAGGAGCGCACCGGCATCAGGGAGCGCCGCTTTGCTGACCGCCTGGGAGAGACTACCACGACCATGGGTGTGGAAGCTGCAAAGGTTGCTATCGAGCGTGCCGGCATCACCGCACAGGAGGTGGATTTCATCATTTTTGCGACGCTAAGCCCCGACTATTACTTTCCAGGATGCGGTGTGCTGCTGCAGCGAGAGATGCAGATGAGAGAAATCGGTGCCCTGGATATCCGCAATCAATGTTCAGGTTTTGTGTACGCCCTTTCTATTGCCGACCAGTTTGTAAAAACGGGAATGTACAGGAATATCCTTGTAGTGGGCAGCGAGAAACATTCTTTTGCCATGGACTTCGACACCCGGAGCCGCAATGTGTCTGTCATCTTCGGTGATGGTGCCGGGGCGGTAGTGCTGCAGCGCACGGACAAAGAAGGACAGGGAATACTGAGTACGCACCTGCACAGTGACGGTGCGGATGCAGAAGAGTTGGCAATGTATTATCCTGGCGCACATGCAAACAAATGGTTGAACGACAAACCCGGTTATCCTGATCAGGAGCTTGGTGGTCTGTTCATCACCAAAGAACAGATAGAACAAGGGGCAACATTGCCCTACATGGATGGCCCTGCTGTATTCAAAAAGGCGGTGGTCAAGTTTCCTGAAGTGATCCGAGAGGCTTTGGAGGCTAATGGCATGACTGCAGAAGACATCGACCTGCTGGTGCCACACCAGGCGAACCTCCGCATCAGTCAGTATGTGCAGCAACTGCTGTCGCTGCCCGATGAAAAGGTATTCAACAACATTCAGAAATATGGAAATACCACGGCTGCCTCAGTGCCCATTGCACTTAGTGAGGCCTGGGAATCAGGCAGGGTCAAAGAGGGCGACCTGATTTGTCTGGCCGCATTTGGTTCCGGCTTTGCCTGGGGCAGTGCACTGATCCGCTGGTAACAGCGGATATTAACTCCCTTTCGCTGATCTGGTCATCTGCTCAAAGCTGTCCCACAATTCATCAGGGATGGCTTCAAGTCCATTAAACTGACCTGCACCCTGTAGCCATTCCCCTCCGTCAATGCTGATCACTTCACCATTGATGTACCCTGCGAAATCACTGATCAGGAAAGCGGCAAGGTTGGCCAGCTCCTGATGTTCACCGACACGCTTCAACGGTACCCTGTTTTTAAAATCAAACTTTTCAGCAAGCTCGCCCGGAAGGAGTCTTTCCCATGCCCCTTTCGTGGGAAAAGGACCCGGTGCGATGGCATTGGTACGTATGCCATACTTGCCCCATTCTACAGCGAGGGAGCGCGTCATGGCCAGAACGCCGCCCTTGGCACAGGCTGAAGGAACGACATAAGCCGATCCGGTGAAGGCATAAGTGGTGACAATATTGAGCACGCTTGCCGGCTGTTTCTCAGTGATCCAGTGTTTGCCGAAAGCCAGCGTACAATTCACAGAGCCCTTCAGCACGATATCGATGATGGTAGAGAATGCATTCGCAGAAAGACGTTCTGTAGGGGAGATGAAATTGCCCGCGGCATTGTTGAGCAGTCCGTCTACCTTACCGAAGGCTTTCAATGTTTCTGCAAGTACTTGTTCCACCTGCTGGTAGTCGCGTACATCACAAGCAAGGGCAAGCACTTTTCCTCCCGTTTCCTGCTCCATTTCTGTAGCCGTTTTTTGAAGCACGTCGAGCTTGCGACTGGTGATGACAAGGTTCGCGCCCAGTTTAAGAAAATAAAGGCCCATCGCTTTGCCAAGTCCTGTACCTCCGCCAGTAATGACAATGGTTTTGCCCTGTAAGGCATCGTCTCGTAACATGGGTTGATTGTACATGATTATTTCTTTTGAAGGTTATCAATGATCGTTTTGAGGATGCTTCTGGTGGTGGGCGACCACCATTGCTGGAGCATCAGTTCCAGTTCTGCGGAATGATCGGCGTTGGCAGCTGCAATCAGCCCCCTGCGGATGTTGAGCTTGCTCTGCTCCCAGGTGTTGCGCTCCATGGCCATGTATTTGCGGATCCGGCGCTCGGCAGCGGTAAGGATCCCTGCAGGGTTCACCACCTCATCGACAAGCCCATCGGCGAGAGCTTCTTCCGGACTGTATAAACGGCCCTCCAGCAGGCTTCTGCTTGCCTTTGCCTGTCCCAGCCAGAATGCATAAAGCTGAAAGATACTGTTGGGAACGATGATGCCTACGGGCACCTCATTCAGCCCGATGATGGACTTCCCTTCCGCCATAATGCGGTAATCGGCAGCAAGGGCAATCACGCATCCTCCAGCCGGACTATGGCCGTTGATGGCCGCGACGAAAGGTTTTTTAAAGGCAGTGATGGTGGCGACAAATTCGAGAAAAAGGTGCCAGAAACTGGCCGCTTCCTCTTCGGCATAGTTGTACAATTCGATGAGGTCAAGTCCGGCGGAAAAAAACTGCTCCTGTCCGGTCACGATCACGCCAGAGATGTTGTTGTCGGACGCGATGTTGCGGAACATGTCGTTGAGCTCGGTAATCATCTCTCTGTTCAATGCATTCGAGCGCCCCCGGTTGAGGGTGATCAAGGCAACACGGTCCTTTATGGTGACTTTAATGGTATTCATAGGGGTGGTTATGTTTGTTATTTTACTTCGTAATTATAGGTAGTCCGTGCCAGGTGCCCTTGCATGTCTATACCTTCGACAACAACGCGGTAGCTGCCCGCTTCATCGGTATTGAAGAAGCTGAAAGGGATTTTTCCATCCGTACTGGTTACCAGGTTAGGGTTCCAGTATACCGTGCTGCGCAGGTCGGCAGCGGCATTTGGGTTTTCATCATAAGCCGGTGAATAAAACTCCCTTGCAAGGTAGTAGCCCTGTGGATTGTGGGTGATGATGCCGGGAACAAAGCGGTCCATATTGGCATATCCGCCACCGCGTTTGGTGGTGATGACGAGGACGCCCCCGGCGCCATTGGAGCCATAGATGGTGGTGTAGCTGATGGACTTGAGCACCTCGATGGTCTCTACGTCATTGGGAACGATATTGTCCAGTCCCTCAGAGCCGATGTTCATGCCGTCGAGAAAGATCTGCATCGGGATGCGGCCACCATTTCTGGTCAGGAAGGCCTGGCCATTGGTGATGATGAGGCCGGCGACACGTCCCTGCAGGCATTGTGAAAGGTTAATGCAGGTGTTGAGCTGGTCGGCAGTAATCACCGCATCGGCATTGCCCGGGCCATTCATATTACTGGAGTTTTTAGCAGGGTTCTTTTTCTCGACAATCTTGACTTCGTCGAGCATGAGGCTACGTTCCAGGAGCCCTCTTTTTGCCATCTCGTCGAAGAAGTTTGCACTTTTCGTCAGGTAGGCAGACAGGGCTTCGTTCACATTGATCTCTATATCTCCGGTGTTCTTATTGGTCGTCACAATTTGTCCTGGCACTTGGTCCAGCTTGATATCAACGCTTTTCTTTCCTTTCTCATTGCGTGCCTGAACAATAAATTTGGTGTCGTCGCCAAAGATGAGCTGGTCAAAGTTAAACCGTCCCTCTGCATTGGTAAGTGTATCTATCGCAAATAAACCTCCTGAAGAGGAAAAGAGGGATACCTTGCCATTGGGTACGGGTTTTCCACCATAGGTGGTAATGGTGCCACTGATGGCAATGGATTTTTCCGGCTGGAAGCGAATGATGGGAGCGGCGTTGCTGATGATGTTTTTCCAGATGAAGCGGCGCCATCCCTGTGTGAGGAGGAGGTTGTCTAAATCTTCAAGGGTCTTAGGGTTGTTGTCGAGAAAGTAATGATTGGGCTTTTCGATGTAGCCGACCAGGTCGCTGCTGAGCAGCATGGACGTCATGATGTTGCTTTCATTTTCCAGGTCGGGTTTTACCGATGCCGTATTGGTGACAGCGACGGAGAAGGTGCCTTGTACGGGTTTACCGGCAATGGCTGCCGACAAGTTGAGGGTTACTTTTTCTCTTTTTCCGTAGCTGCTTTTGGCACTTTCAATTTTAGCATCAATCTTGTCATTTACATGGTTGACAAAGACCAGTCGCTCTGCGATGGGCTGGTTGTCGGAAGAGAAAAGGCTGAGCTGTATGATGCCTGAGGGCAGTTCTTTCTTTAATAGGGGGATGACGATGACCTGTTTGTCGGACGTCGCATTAGAGGCAAGGTATACTGTTCCTCCATGCTGTGCAACAAGCTTCAGGTTTTTGGGACCTACAAGGTCCTCGCTCATCATCACTTTGACCATTATTTTAGCAGTGTCAACATTGTTGACATTCATGATGTAACCGCTGTTTTCTACCTTTGGAAGGTCAATCTTTTTAGATGATCCATCGGTGAATTTCACTGTCGCAGTATAAATATTGCCCGGCTGGGGGTTGAGGACGAAGTTGTCCATTCCAAGCGGGCCTGCAGTAAAGGTATTGATTTCCGTACCCTGCTGATCATGGATGGTGCCTGTAACTGCCACCCCAAGTCCGGAGGGACTGACTGCTTTGAATCCGACACGATTTGGCAGTCCCATCACGAGGTGTCCGCTTTCCGGAAAAAACTGGACATCAACATCGTTGGACGTTGCCTTGATCGGGATCTCCTTGATCACTTTTTCTTTATCAGGCATCTGGATGACGGCCACGATCTTTCCCGACTTGTTGGTTGCGGGCATATTGTTGACAAAGTCGAGGCTGACCTCTCCCTGCGCATTGGTGGTTGCTTTCCCTTTGGCAACGGGCTTAAAGCCGAGCTGCACTTCATAGCTGACTTCTCTGTTGGCAAGGGCATCCCCTTTATCATCCATAAAAGCAACCTTGGCTGACACTTTATCTTTGGCGCCGTCTTTACTATAGGTGTAGTCTGCGTTGGTGAATACTTTGTTTGACCAGGAGTTGCCCACCTTAATGGTCTTGTCGTAGAAAAACTCAGGGCCTGCATTTCTCATCCATTGGGTATAGGCACGGATCCTGTAGTTGCCCTCACGCAGGGTGTCCGGCAATTTGAAGTCGCCCCAGCCGAAGCCTCCGTTGAAGGCCAGCCGTAACCGTTTTTTTACAGAATCTTTTTCATTAATGAGTTCTACGTACAGGATTTTGCTGATATCCGAAGGTGTCATGGTGGCTGCATTCATGATGTACGCCTTAAACCAGATGTTATCCCCAACGGCGTAGTAAGGTTTATCCAGGTGCAGGTGGACTTTTTCCTGCGCATATTTCTGGTTGTAATCCTGCATTTTCTTCATCAGATCGTCAAAAGGGTCGTCGTAAGCAATGGACACGAAAGCCATACTTATAATAGACACCAGGAGCAAAGGCAGAAATAATTTACGGTTCATGGAGATGGGCATTAATGTATAAAGCCTCAATATACGAAATATTGAGGCTTTATATAATTTAAGGTTCCCGGCGGGGCAGGGTTAGAACTTATTCTTCCACATCATGCTTTCGACAGGTTTGGTGGTTTTGTTGTTGTATTTGGCGTTGTTCTTACTGTTGTACATGGTCTCGATGTCACCTTCGACAACAAAATAGATCAGCTGTCCTATAGGCATTCCGGCGTAGATGCGTACCGGCTGTGCGCAGGAGATTTCCAGTGTCCATGTGTTGCAAAACCCAACATCCCCCTTGCCAGCGGTGGCATGGATGTCTATGCCCAGGCGGCCGGTGCTTGACTTGCCTTCAAGGAAGGGTACATGTGCGTGTGTTTCGGTGTATTCGAGGGTTACGCCAAGATAGAGGGTTCCGGGCTGAAGGACATATCCTTCTTTGGGGATCTCGAAGTGCTCGATTTTATTGTGTGCTTTGGCGTCAAGAATACGGTCTTTATAAGTGGCAAGGTATTTTCCTAAATGAACATCGTAAGAGTTTGTGCCCAGGCATTCTGCTTTAAAAGGCTCGATGATGATGGTTCCCTTGTCAATTTCTTCAAGGATTCTTTTGTCGGACAGTATCATTTTATCAAGTATTGGGCTAAATTATGATTAATTTAAGATACTTTTGCACAGTATTCCAAAATAGAGATGCCCGTAGTTTTTAATATCAACATTGACGATGATACCACGCTTTCGGTGTGGAAAATCGAAGAGACCGAAGCGCAGCTGATGGCCGGTCTGCAGCTCAAGCAGCATGAACTGGATTTCATCTCCTCCTTGAACAATGGCAAACGTCTGCTGCACTGGCTGAGTACACGTGTGCTGCTAAGGACCATGTTAAATACTTCTGAATATATCGACTGTCAGATGGATGAGCATGGCAAGCCCTATCTTCCAAACTCTGATTACCACATTTCCTTCAGTCACTCTTACGATTATGCTGCTGTGATGATTGGTAAAGCCCAAAAGGTTGGGGTAGACATCGAGCTGATCAAACACAAGATCAAGAGCATCAAACATAAGTTTCTTTCTGATGCCGAGCTCGCGCAAAAGCAGATTGGCGACAACATTAATGGCCTGTATGTCTGCTGGTGCGCTAAAGAAGCCATTTATAAGTGGAATGGAAGGAAAGGACTGGAGTTTAAGCAGGACATCCATATCAAACCTTTTAAGCTGAAGGATGATGGCATCCTGACGGCGGTTGTTGACCTTCCGGAGGGGCCGCGCGAACTGGATGTGCGCTATTTTAAAACGGATGATGGTTACATGCTCGGCTATGTAGTCGCTTAATTTTCACACCATGAATAAGAATGTTCAATTCATAGACTGGGGACTTACCGATTACCAGGAGGCCTGGGACAAGCAAGAGGGGCTGTTCAATACTACAGTCGCCATAAAAACTGCTAACAGAACCAACCATACTACATTGGAAACCCCCAATTACCTGGTTTTTTGCGAGCATCCACATGTATATACGCTCGGCAAGAGCGGACATCCTGAAAATCTGCTGCTGGATGAGCAGGGCTTGGCTGACAAAGGCGCTACCTATTATAAAATCAACCGTGGGGGCGACATCACCTATCATGGTCCTGGCCAGATTGTCGGTTATCCCATCCTTGACCTGGACAATTTTTTTACCGACATCCACCTTTACCTGCGTACGCTGGAAGAAGCCGTAATCCTGACGCTCGCAGATTATGGGATAGCCGCAGGACGGTATCCCGGCTTTACCGGGGTCTGGATTGATGCGGATAATGAAAAAGCACGGAAGATCTGTGCGATGGGCGTGCGCTGTAGCAGGTGGGTAACCATGCATGGTTTCGCTTTCAATGTCAATGCAAGTCTGGATTACTTCAACAATATTGTTCCTTGTGGGATAGATGATAAGGACGTGACTTCGATGGAGCGTGAGCTGGGATATGCGCTAGATATGCCAGAGGTGAAAAGTCGTCTGAAAGGTCATATTGCTGATCTTTTTCACATGACGCTTCATTAGAATTGCGATTAATTCAGCTGAACTGAACACTGCCTTTTTAGTAAAATCTTTGTTGATTGGATGAAATCGGGTTTCTGTTATCCCAACTTTTAGAGGTCTTTCTGGTTGTTCACTCCCGTAATAGTGTTTGTTATCAGTGTTTTATAAAAATGCAATGAAAGCTTTGAATTTTTATAACTAATATTATCTTTACGGGAAACTAAAAAAACAAACATCTATGGACTACACATCAGAATCAGCAGCGGCGGGCGCTGCTGCAGGAATTGGCTTGGGAGCAGTATTCTTCTCTCTTCTCTTAGTCGTCGTAATTTACGCTGGCTTATGGAAAATTTTTGAAAAAGCAGGAAAACCCGGTTGGGCTGCCATCATTCCAATTTACAATTTAATCGTGCTTCTTGAGATTGTTGGGAAACCAATGATCTGGATTTTATTCTTACTTATTCCCTGTGTGAACATTGTGTTCGCCATCTGGCTTTACAATCTGCTGAGCAAAAGCTTTGGTAAAACAGAAGGGTACACTGTGGGTATGATTCTTTTGCCTATCGTTTTTATCCCGATGCTGGGCTTCGGTGATGCCCGTTACCTCGGCCCATCTGCTTCGGAAGCTCAAAATGGTGGTCCGTTTGGCCTGAACAACAATCCGTTTGGCGCAAACGATCCTTTCAACAAACCTCCGACCACACCAAACGTATAAGTTAACGTGTTGATGTCATACTTTTTATCCGCCTGGTCTTCTTTATTAGAACAGGCGGATAATTTTTTTCTTACCTGCCCCTTCAAGTACCTTACGGGATATGATTGCCCGGGTTGTGGTTTTCAGCGCTCCCTGCTGGCGCTGCTGAAAGGCGATCTGCAGCAAAGCCTGCATTTATATCCTCCTACGATTCCTTTGCTGCTTACTTTCATCATCTGCCTGCCGGCAAGATATCTTACTTCCTGGAGGACCGACCGGCTAGTGAAGGTAATGTTTCTTTTCAGTGGAGCTGTGGTGCTGATCAGTTACCTGTTTAAAATTGCAGGGCCCCATCACCATTAAAGGTAGATCTACGCTTCCTTTACTAGTCATTTCTAATGATCCCGCTGCCTTTTCTTAGCGGCAAACTCAATACCTTTCTTCTTCGTAAATAAATACCGTCTGGCAACCATGTCCGACTGAATTATTCCATGAAAATCTACCTGTTTATTCTTTCAATATTGGTAATATTGGGCTGCGAAAGAAACTTAAATTCGATGAATACAGAGAATATTGATGCAGGAGCTTCAACAGGGGAGCTGACTTACCTTGCGCTTGGTGATTCTTACACCATCGGTGAGGCAGTGCCTGCCGCCGGAAATTTTCCAAATCAGCTGGCGGGGATCCTGAAGAATAAAGGACTGAAGGTCGCTGGTCCGAAGATTATTGCAGTGACCGGATGGACGACCTCGCAGTTGCAGGCTGCAATCCGCGCAGAAAATCTTAACAGGAAATTTGACATGGTCACGCTGCTGATCGGGGTGAACAACCAATACCGTGGCGAGTCTATTGACGTCTATAAAAAGGAATTTACAGCGTTGCTGCAAACAGCGATAGACTTCGCCAGGGGCGATGCCTCAAAGGTTTTTGTGGTATCTATCCCGGACTGGGGAGTAACGCCTTTTGGTAAGAACAGCGGCCGGGATGTTGCGCAGATCTCTAAAGAAATTGATGAGTTTAACGCGGCAAACAAGGCCATCAGCAAAGATCGGAACGTGAGTTATACAGACATTACGGCGGCGTCAAGGCTTGCAGGCAGCGACAACAGCCTGGTGGCTGAAGATGGACTCCATCCTTCGGCAAAGATGTACCTCGACTGGGCTGTAAATGTTGCGCCATCAGTTGAAAAGGTATTTTTAAAGCATTAGTTATCTACTGCCGCGGTGATGTGATTGTAGTCTTTGGCCAGTGTTTCCAGAAAATGTAGCTCGTTCATACCTTCGGGGATACTGATGCCCAGAACGGCTTTAATCCTTGCCGCAGTGGCATATATTAATTCTGTATTGAAGGTTTTGTAATAGGTCCTTATGACTTCATGGATCAGTTCCATGTCTCGGTCACTGAGCTGATCCACATTGTTGAAAACCGGAACATATCCCGCTTCTTCAATGGGCCGGAAGGCAATATGGTCGTAGGTTGTGCGCTGGGTGGTTTTGATAACCACGGTTCCGGCAACGAGGTCGCCAATACGTTGTTTGTTTTCCGAGAGGGCAACACAGATCAGTCCTCCTACCTGTCCCGTCAGGTAAAAATCTACCAGTCTGAATAACCAGCGGATCAGGTATTGCCCCATGCTGGCCTGCGCACCATCAAGGCTGATGACTTTAATTTTCAGCAGGCGCTTTCCAATACTTTGTCCGTCCATGAACATCTCGGTGAGCAGGTTATAAAAAACAAAACCCGCGCCATATATCACAGCAGCGATCACAAATGGAACGGCTGTATCCGTTGCGACGCCCGTGAACAGCGCTGCGAGAATGATGAACAGGATATAGACGCCCAAAAAAATCCCCAGGTCAATTAATCTTGCAGAGATTCTTTCTCCAAGCCCTGCTACAGGGTAATCAATATCGACATGCTGGCTGGTCCTGACCTTTATAGTTTCCATATAGTTCAAATATAATATTGATGTTCAAATTATTCTTGTAAAATTGTTTTTTGTCTGTATTTTACGGGAAAATTGTATTCCCAAGTTGGTATCATGAGAGAGGCGCTATTTGTTAAACATAATTCGGAAAAGTGGAAGCGCTATGAGGAGCTGCACACCGATAGCCCTGATGAACTTGCCGAACGTTTTGTCGAAATTACCAATGACCTTGCCTTCGCAAATACCTTTTATCCAAAATCCAAGACCACAGCTTATTTAAATGGGATGGCCTCCAGGCTGCACCAGTCGATTTATAAAAATAAAAAGGAAGAGGGCAACAGGTTTCTGTTGTTCTGGAAATATGAACTGCCAGTCTTGTTTTTTCAGTATAGGAGGCAACTGTTGTATGCCTTTATTTTTTTTCTCATCTCCTCTTCCATAGGCGTATTGTCAGCGAAGTACGACGATACCTTTGTGCGGCTGATCCTTGGTGACGGGTATGTGAACATGACGAATGAGAATATCGCGAAAGGAGATCCTTTTGGTGTTTACAAACGGCAGGGGCCGTTCAGCATGTTTCTGATGATTGCGGTCAACAATACCTATGTCTCCCTGCTCATGTTTGTGAGCGGTGTATTTTTTGCCATCGGGCCTGTATTTTTTATGTTGAGGAACGGAGTCATGATCGGCTCCTTTGAATACTATTTCTTTAGTAAGGGGCTCGGTGCCGAGTCGGTGCTGGTGATCTGGATCCATGGTACGCTGGAAATCTCAGCGATCATCATTGCCTGCGCTGCCGGACTGGTGCTGGGGCATGGGCTGTTGTTCCCTAAAACCTATACACGGATGCAGGCATTCAGGCGAAGTGCCAAGGACGGAACAAAGATTGCCCTGGGCATCGTGCCGATCATTATTGTTGCCGCTCTGTTTGAGGGGTATGTAACCCGGCATACGGAAATGCCCCTATGGCTGAGCATCAGCATCCTTGGAGGCTCTCTTTTATTTATCATCTGGTATGTGATCTTATATCCTTACCGACTATCAAAACGCAATCAACATTTACAACATGCAGGACAAACTGGAATTTAAAAAAATCAGGGAATTTGGTGAGATCATTAACGATACTTTTCTGTTTCTAAAGCAGAATTTTAAACCATTAATCAGGGTTTTCTTTGCCTTATGCGGGTTCTTCCTGGTGGGCAGTGCAATCAGTACGATCATCTATACGATCAATGCACAGGATGCACTCCGCAATCCAAGTACATCTCCTTTTGCCCAGATGTCGCAGATTTTCAATCTGAATTACCTGTTGGTCATCATCTTCAGCACGGCGAACTATGTAGCGATATATGTCTCCATTCTGAGTTATGTTGCCGTATATATTGAAAAAGGGAATGTCATCCCAAGCCTTGAAGAGGTATGGGCTTATTTTAAGTATTATTTTTTCAGGGCATTGGGCAGTGGTTTGCTGATGGGGCTTTTCTTTGTGGTTGCCCTCATGATGTGTATCATCCCTGGAATCTATGTGTTCCCTGCATTGTGCATCTTCCTGCCAGTGATGATTTATGAAAACGGCAGTATCAGCTATTCCTTCAGCCGTTCGTTTAAACTGCTCAAAAACCAGTGGTTTCCTACCGCCGGTGTCATCCTTATCTTATACGTCATGACATATGCCTGTATGTCAATTGTCTCTGCCCCGGCTTTGATTTTTACCATGACCTCGCAATTTCTACACTTTGAAAAAACGACGATCAACTGGCTCCTTGCCGGATCTACTGTGTTGCAGTACCTGTGTCAGGTGTTTATGATCCTGCCTGTCATTGGCTTTTCCCTGACCTATTTCAGTCTGGTGGAGCGACTGGACAGCGATGGCCTGATGCAGCGTATCGGTCAGCTGGGAGAGGATAAACAGGCATTTAAAGCACCGGAAGAATATTAAGATGAGGAGATGTTTTCCTTTTCTGTTGCTGATTGCCGTATTGCAGGGGAAGCCTGTAAGCGGGAAGGCTGTACCTTCTGTTATCATGTCCATCGATACGCCGAAGCGGTTGAAGACGGACAGCGGGGCACTGCAGCTGCGGAAGATGGACGCGGAACACCTGCGCAGCTATCGTAACAATCCCGATTTCAAGTACGACGAAGGGGTGGTGCAGGTAGACGGTTTATGGGAGCGCTTCTGGAACTGGGTCTGGAGATTGGTTTCTAACCTGTTCAAGAAAGGAATCAATGACAGCACGAGTACGGGGATATTCATCAAATATATCGTACTTGGTCTGCTGGTGCTGCTGATTGGTTTTCTGATCACCAGACTCGCAGGCCTGAACTTTAGAATTTTCTCTCGCAAATCTAAAGCAGTTGATGTGCCCTATATGGAGCTGGAAGACAATATTCACGAGATAGATTTTAATGTGGAACTTGATAAAGCAGTTGCTGCCGGTAATTATCGTCTTGCAGTGCGGCTGTTTTACCTGCAGTCCCTGAAAAAGCTGAGCGACCGGAGCCTGATCGACTGGCAGCCGGAAAAGACGAACCAGGCGTATGTTGCCGAGCTGACTGATTCGCAACGTAAAGTACAGTTTAAACAATTGACCCTCCAGTTTGAGTATGTCTGGTATGGAGAATTTTTTATAGAGAAAGAAAGCTTCGCGGAGCTTCGCACGGCATTTGAAACATTTAACAGGGGTTTGGCATGAAGGGAATAAAAATGTATTTCATCGGCAGCGCTGTTATCCTGGTCATCTACCTCATTGCTCAGTATTACAGGCCTAAGCCGGTGGACTGGACTGCGAGCTACCTTAAAGAAGATAAAATCCCTTTCGGCCTGTATGTACTTCATGAGGAGCTGGATGTACTTTTCCCAAAGACTGTTGTCCATGTAGCCAGAAAGCCGGTCTACAATACGTTGAAGTCGGCGGGTTATAAACATGCTGCTTATTTGCTGATTGCAGGATCGGTCAAGCTGGATCAGCTGGACTATCAGGAGCTGACGAAGTTTATGCAACAGGGGAACTCTGTATTTATTGCTGCCGCAGATTTAGGTAGGACGCTTAAGGATACCCTTGGGCTGGATGTATATGGTACTTTTTATGAGGGAAAAACCGGGCTTAACTTCGAGAACCCTGCATTGAAGAGCAAGCGCCCATACCTTTTTACCAAAGGTATAGGTGATGCTTACTTTAGCAAGATTGATTCTGCCAGGGCAACCGTCCTTGGCAGGAACATGGCCGGTGAGATTAACTTCGTCAGATATGACTATGGTAAAGGAGCACTGTACGTCATGCCAAACCCCCAGGTGTTCAGCAACTATTGCTTGCTTGGGAAACCGGGGGCCGACTACGCCGCAAAGGCTTTGTCATATCTTCCAAAGGGTAACATGCTGATCTGGGATGAATATAGTACCAAGGGGAGCATCGAGAATAGCTCTGTCTTGAGGGTGATCTTCAAACATGATGCTTTACGCTGGGCCTATTACCTGTCGCTTTTCTCATTGCTTGCCTTTGTGCTTTTTGAGATGAAGCGCAGGCAGCGCATCATTCCCGTGCTGGAGCCTTTGCGGAACTCATCTCTTGAGTTTGTGAAGCTGATCGGGAAGCTTTATTACCAGCGGCGCGACAACCGCGACATTGCGCAGAAAAAAATCAGTTATTTTATGGATTTCCTGCGTAGCCGGTACAGGCTTAAGCTGACAACAGCCGATTTGGCGATGCAGGAAGAGCTGATCCATAAATCAGGAGTGCCGCAGGAGACAGTAAACGGACTGTTTTCGGTAATCAGGAATATAGATAAGGAATACCAGGTCAGCGATGAGCTGCTGATCCTGTTGAATCAGTTAATAGAAAAATTTTATAAACAAGCCCAATAAATTATGGAAGAGGAAATGTTTAATCAGAGAACAGACCTTTCGCAGTTAAACACAGCGGTAGAACAAATCAGAGCAACCCTGGGCAGTATCATCATTGGTCAGGAGTCTACGATAGACTTTCTCATTGCCGGATTGCTGGCAGATGGCCACATCCTGCTGGAGGGTGTTCCTGGAGTGGCAAAAACGCTAAGTGCAAAGCTGGTAGCGAGGAGTATTGATGCGGTTTTCTCAAGGGTTCAGTTTACACCTGACCTGATGCCTTCGGATGTGCTGGGAACCTCGGTGTTTGATCCACGCTCGGCTTCGTTTGAATACCGCAAGGGACCAATATTTGGGAACATCATCCTGGTGGATGAGATCAACCGTGCACCTGCAAAAACACAGTCGGCGCTTTTTGAAGTGATGGAAGAACGTCAGATTACCGTTGACGGGCATACTTATATAATGGACGAACCTTTCATGGTGCTGGCCACGCAAAACCCGATTGAACAAGAAGGTACATACAGGTTGCCGGAAGCGCAGCTGGACCGTTTCCTGTTTAAGATTGAGGTGGGTTATCCGACGTTGGAGGAAGAAATTGCCATCCTGAACAATCAACATCAGCATAAGCTGGACAGCGGCCTGAAGGAGGTCAAAGCTGTGCTCAGCATCGAGCAGGTAAAGACCTGCCGCGCCATTATCAAGTCTCTTCATGTGGAGCCAAAGCTGATTGAATACATTGCCAAGATTACGCACGAAACCAGGAACCATAAGTCACTTTATCTGGGTGCATCTCCAAGGGCTTCGCTAGCAATGATCAATGGTGCGAAGGCTGTGGCAGCAATGCAGGGCCGCGACTTCGTCACGCCTGATGATGTGGTGAGGGTGGCTGCGCCAGTGCTGGCACACCGCATTATGCTGACTGCGGATAAAGAAATGGAAGGGCTGTCGGCGGCTGATGTCGTGGGACAGATCATTCAGAAAATTGAAGTACCAAGATAAATCCAGCCTTTTGAAAAAGCTATTCCAAACCTATAAGGACCTCTTTCCCGGCAGAAGATTGTTTGCAGGAGCTGGCTTTTGTGTCAGTCTTTTTCTGTTTTCTTTCTTCCTGCCCTGGCTTGGCGATTTGCCTTATATCTGTTTTTGGGTGTTTATACTGCTTTTGTTGACGGACCTGTTCCTGCTATATGTGAGTAAGAAGACGGTATTTCTGAGGAGGGAGCTTCCGGACCGGCTAAGTAATGGCGATGACAATGAGATCAATGTTTACCTGGAGAACTTCTATAAATTCGGAATCCGGGTGGGGTTGATTGATGAGATTCCTTTTCAATTTCAAAAAAGGGACCTGTGGTTCGGGGCAGCGCTGCAGGCCGCTGAACGCAAGACCATCAGGTATACCTTGCGGCCAACTAAGCGCGGAGAATATTCTTTCGGACAGACGAGGCTTTATGTGCAGTCGCCATTAGGACTGATTATGCGTCGCTTTAATTTTGGGAAGGAGGTAATGGTGCCTGTATATCCATCGTTCCTGCAGCTGCGCAAGTATGAACTGATGGCCATTTCAAACCGGTTAAATGAGATCGGGGTGAAGAAAATCAGGAGGATCGGGCATAGCCTGGAATTTGATCAGGTGAAGAATTATGTTCAGGGAGATGATTACCGGACGATCAACTGGCAGGCCACAGCGAGGAGAGGTGAGCTGATGGTGAATTCTTTTACCGATGAAAAGGCTCAACATGTATATTGTGTGATTGACAAATCGAGGTCGATGAAGATGCCCTTTGAGGGGATGAGCCTGCTGGATTATGCCATCAATGCCAGCCTGGTGTTGTCTAATGTGGCCTTGCTGAAAGAAGATAAGGCAGGCTTGATTACTGTATCCGAAGAAGTTGGAAGTGTTGTTCCGGCAGACCGTCGGCCTGCACAGTTGGGAAGGATCATGGAGGTGCTCTACCGCGAAAAAACACGTTACCTGGAGCCCAACATGGAAGCACTCTACAGTAAGGTACGTGGTGTATTGAAGCAGCGCAGCCTGATTGTGTTTTTCACAAATTTTGAAAGTATGTCTGCCCTGCAGCGGCAGCTTCCCTATTTAAAAAGACTGGCAAAGTTTCATTTGTTGCTGATCGTGTTTTTTGAGAACACAGAGCTGACTAAGGTCAGCACTGATGATGCTGCCGATGTGGAGGGAATCTACATCAAGACGATTGCTGCCAAGTTCGCTTATGAGAAGAAGATGATGGTAAAAGAACTTGCGAGGCATGGCATCCTGAGTGTGCTTACACCGCCCGAAAACCTGACGGTAAGTGTAGTGAACCGCTATTTAGCGATCAAAGCCCAGCAACGCATTTAAATGTCCCTTTAATTTAGTCCTTGCTTCTAGTTTAAGCTGCGGCTTAACACTCCGGAAGACTGATCGGGATATTGGTAGCCAAGCCGCCATCTGATGTTTCTTTATACTTAGAATTCATGTCGAGTGCTGTCTCCCACATGGTGTTGACAACGGCGTCAAGGCTTACTTTTGCCTTATCAGGGTTGCTTTGCAGGGCAAGCTGGCTAGCGGTGATGGCTTTGATGGCACCCATGGTATTTCTTTCTATGCATGGGATCTGTACAAGGCCACCGATAGGATCACAGGTAAGCCCAAGGTGATGTTCCATGGCGATTTCTGCAGCCATCAAAACTTGTCGCTGTGAGCCACCCAGACATTCTGTAAGTGCGGCTGCAGCCATTGCTGAAGAAACTCCGATCTCGGCCTGGCAGCCGCCCATTGCGGCGGATATGGTGGCTCCTTTTTTAAAGATACTGCCGATTTCCGAGGCGCAGGCAATAAACTGCGTGATTTTCTCATCGCTGAATCCATCACAAAAAACAACGTAATATTGAAGCACGGCCGGGATGACGCCTGCCGCGCCATTAGTTGGCGCCGTGACTACGCGACCAAAGGATGCATTTTCTTCATTTACGGCAAGTGCGAAACAGCTGACCCAGTCGAGGATATAATTGAAGCTATTGCCACCATGCCTGATGGCTTCGATCCAGCTTTCATAGTTGGTATAGGTGTTGTTACCGATGAGTCTTTTGTTGAGAGCTGCGGCCCTTCTGCCTACATTAAGTCCACCGGGAAGGAAACCTGAGGTATGGCATCCCCGGTAAGTGCAGTCGCGCATCACATAGAAATGTTGCATGATGCCTTTTCTTGTTTCAATTTCAGAGCGCCATGCAAGTTCATTTTCCATGACCACTTCGGAGACCTTGAGTCCGGTACTGAGGCACCAGTGCAGCAGTTCTGAAGCTTTTTCCACGGGGAAGGGCAGGTCTACCTGCTCCTTGTCGTTGCCTTGCTCGCCTTCTTTAACCACAAAGCCACCGCCAATAGAATAGTAGGTCTCTGATACGGCTTTACCTGTACTCAGGAAGGCCTGGAAAGTTACCGCATTGGGGTGGAAAGGAAGACTTTCCAGGAAAAGGAACACGAGGTCTTCGCTGTAGTTGAAGCTGATGTTCCGCTCGCCGTTAAGTGAAAGCTGCCCGTAGGTCTTGATCTCCTCGATGGTGGCATCAATGGCATTGACATCGAAGGTCACCGGATCGGCACCATATAATCCCAATAGAATGGCGATATCTGTACCGTGACCGACACCAGTTTTAGCAAGGGAGCCGTATAGGAGGATTTTGATCTGATCGACTTCAGCCAGTACATCCTTTTCTTTCAGGGTAGCAATGAACTGTTGTGCCGCGCGCCATGGACCTAAAGTATGTGAACTTGACGGACCTACGCCAATTTTAAAAATATCAAAAACCGAAATCTGTTCCCTTTGCATAATGCTACAAAGCTAATATTGTTTATCGATATTTTACGCTGTCTGCTATGGGGATGATGTTTAAAAAAAGTAATTTGATGTCAATTTAGTTTTTTGTGGGAATTTCCTTCTTACTGCCTTTTTATTCAGTAAAATATATTTTTTATTTGCCCCTTTGATGTGGTTTTATGGTCTGGCGGATGTATATTCGGAACCATTCCCGATCAAGTCAAGCTGCCGCATGAATTGCTAAAAATCAAACGCAATGATCTTTTCATCCTGTAACATGCGGTCGACAAACTTTTTGTGATTTTTAGGGCTGCCAATTGCTGTCCAGCTGCCAGTGATCAGGCCATCTGAAAGTTCCTGTTTACCTCTGCTTAGCTTCAGCCTGGAGTTCTTGATGTACTCCTCATATTTTTCCAGGCTTTCATTTTCGTATTTTTTGACAATGCGGTATACGCGTTTGGTGTAACGGCGCTCGACCATCTCTTCCAGGTAAGGAAAGGTAAGAAGGGTGATGAGAATGACAATGGTGACACCCGTAGCCTGTTCATAATAGCCGGCTCCGATGGCCATCCCGATGGCGGCGACAATCCAGATCACGCAGGCTGTGGTAAGGCCCTTGACATTGTTGTCTTCCTTAAAAATCACGCCCGCACCCAGAAAGCCGATGCCGGTAACAATGTTTGAGGCAATGCGATCGTGACTGGTTTCACCGATTTTGATGGAAAGGATGGTGAAGAGCGTGGAACCCAGACCGATCATGATCATGGTTTTCAGCCCCGCTTGCTTATTTCTGAATTCCCGTTCGGCACCAATCAGTCCACAGAGTAAGGTCGCCAGAAGGAACTTGTTGACTTCCGACTGGGTAATGAAATGATGGTGGTCGATGATGTTTTCCATGTGATCTTATATCACCTACAAAGAAAGGTGATGTAATTCTGATTTCCTAATAGAAATCGTAACAGCGCAACCCATTGTATTTATTATAGTTGGAGCTATTGGGAAAATATTTTTCATAGCCGATCGAGCCTTCTGTGGTTCCGCTGGTGTTGGTATAGTTGATGCCTGAGGTGGTGGCATCGTGACTAATTCCAAGACGCAGTTTTTCGCCGTTTCTACTTCCTTTAAAGATGTCGAACATCAGGGAGACGACAACAGCGTCATTTCCGCTTGAGCCACTGCTGCGGTACCATAATCCGGCATTTAATCCCCGGTACTTGAACTGCGCACCTGTACTCAGTGAGGTGGAGCTGGCCTGTTTGTAATAGACTACCGAAGGAATGATGTAAGGGCCATCATCTTCCTGACCATAGCCGACGTATCCACCAATAGGTATGCGGTAGCTGGCATTGACAGTAACGCGCATCGGTAACTTCGCCTGTGTACCGCTGAAGGATTCATCAGGCTGATTGATGTGATGAAAAGCAGCACCAATCATAAAGTCATGATAGACGATGTTGGTACCTGCTGCTGCATCAAAGAAAATTTTGTTGTCAATATCAGGAGGTTGCGCCGCAGACACACTGCCGGGAAGGTATCCCAGGCGCATGTCGATCTGGTCGGAGAACACCAGCTTGCTCCAGTCGATCTGTCTGTTGGTAAAACCCGCCTGGATACCAAAAGACATCAGGAAGTCGTCGCCGCCAACGCTATAGGAATAGGTCGCCGCAGCATTGTTCTTGACCAGATAGGCGGTACCCTCGCTGCTGCGGTTAAACATCAGTCCGACACCGCCCGCAAACTTGGAAATGTTGAGGTCTGCAGAGGCGGAGATATAGGATAAGTCGCCGCTAAGGCCTGACCATTGGTTTCTATAGATCATGTTCAGCCTGATGTCGCCTTCAAACTGCCCGGTAAGGGATGGGTTGAGGTACATAGGGGAGTTAAAAAATTGAGAGTACATGTGATCCTGTGCATGTGCCGACAGGCAAATCATCATCGTTAATAACGTTCCTAAATAGTTCACTCTTCTCCTCATCGTTATCTGATTAAATGTATTGGTCCGGTACGTCTTGGTGGCGAGCTGTCGTAGGTCATGCCTTTCCATTCTGTGCCGTTGATCATCTTCACTTCCATCTTCCAGAAGTAGACGCCCTGTGGCATTGGCGATCCTTTAAAGGTGCCGTCCCATCCTTCAGCAGGTCTTCCTTCCTCCAGTTTTGTGGTTTCCCAAAGTAGCTCGCCCCATTTATTAAAAATGCTGAGCTTATAAGTTTCCATGCCAGACCCTTTAGCTCTGAACTCCCTGAGTTCCGGCATCGGGCTTCCTGGAATGAAGGAGTTTGGTACGAACAGGTATCCCGGAACCCCTTTAATGGTGACATCCTTAAAGGTTGTGGTGAAACAGCCCTGTTGGTTCATGACTCGCAGTGTCACCCGGTAAGTGCCAGTATCAGGGTAGGTATGTGAAGGGCTTTGAAGAGAGGAGTTTGTGCCATCGCCAAAGTCCCAAGCCCAGTTGGTAGGTGATCCGGTGCTTTCGTCTATAAAACGGAAGGTGTAATTGGGAATATCAATGACCACAGAAGGGTCGACATTAAATCGTGCAACAGGAGGCTGTACCACATGGATATATTGGTTCCTGATGACGGAAATAGAACAGCCTAGTGTATTGGTGGCAGTGAGCGTGACGGTATAGTATTCCTGATCACCACTGTAGAGGTGTCGTGGTTCAAACTCATCCGACGTGGTGCCATCACCGAAATCCCAGAGGTAGCTGAATCCATCCTGTGTTGTATTTCTGAACTGCACAGGGAGTCCGGGGCATCCAAGCGTAACATCTGCTTCGAAGGCTGCAACTGGCTGAGGCAGCACCGTGATGGTCTCGGTGGTTGCAATTTCCGAGCAGCTGTTGTAGGCAGTCATGGTTACTGTGTAGGTTCCCGGGCGGGTGTAGGTATGTTGCACCCTGCCTGGCGCAACGGTATTTAAGGTGCCGCCGTCACCAAAGTCGAAGGTAAACCTTGTTGCTCCTGTAGAGTTGTTGTCGAAATTGACCAGTAGAGGCGCACATCCTTCTTTTTGGGTAGCATCTACGACGAGCTCCGGCGTGATGTTTTGCGGAGCTACCCGGATGTTATATTCCCTGAAATCTGTACCGCATTCATTGACTACAGTCAGTCGCGCTCTGAAGAGCTGGACAGTAGTTGTGGTATAGATATGTTGCACAGGGCCTTTGTCTGTGGTTTCCAGGACCGGGCTTCCATCGCCGAAATCGTAATAGTAAGTATTTGTTGATCCCGGGGATGTATTGGTGAAACTTACCGTCATTGGAGAACAGCCATCCGTTCTGCTGGGTGAAAATACAGCGATCGGTTGGGCTTTAACGAGCACAGTCGATGTCCTTACATCAGTACCACAGCTGGTTGTTGCAGTGAGGGTAACTACGTATGTGGTGTCCTTGCCTGTCGGTTCCGCTAGGTAAGTAACTGTTGGTGGATTTGCCTGAGTAGAGGTTTGGCCGTTGCCAAAGTCCCACACAAATGTTGCTCCCCCGGTCAATACGGAAGTGTTCACAAAGTTTACAGCCAATGGCCCGCAGCCACTCGAGGTGCTTTGGTTAAATGATGCAGGGACGGCCTGGTTGGTACTGAAGACGGTGCTTTGCTCATCCGAAGTGCAACCCAGGGAGCTGGTGACCACCAGTCTGATGGTTGCGGTCGTATTGCTTTCTGTGATGGTGTAACCTGGGAAATCAATGCCTGTGCCGATCACATTGTTGTTTGCATACCAGGTATACGTAGCATTGCGATCAGCATATGGTGTTGCGGTAATGTCCAGGGCGAATGGCGCACATCCCGTCTGGAAAGCATAAGTAAATTCAGCCTCCGCATTGGGGTTTACCGTAATGATTACGGCATTGCTGACATTTTGGAGTACGCCGTCACAGGCTGCCGTCGTAACTATTCTTCTGTAATGGCTGAGCGCAGTCAGGATTGGCGGTTGATAATTTTGGCTCAATGCACCAGGGATGTTGACCCAGCTGTTGCCATCAGCGCTGGATTGCCATTGGTACCTGAATAATCCGTCGCCGCCTGTTGGTAATGAACCTGTAAGCACAGCCGGACTCAGGCCGCTGCAGATGGTCTGATCGGCCGTAATGGTATTGTTGGCAACGGGAGGTTGTGCTGTAATGGTGTATTCATTGCTGAACAGGCTGCAGGAGGCGCTGCTAACGCTCCTCCTGAAGATGGTCGTTTCTACAACCTGGTAATTCAGCAGGTCTTTGGTGGTTTCGTTTGGTATTGGTGTCCAGGAGGTACCATTGTCCAGACTACGTTCCCAGGT
>Ga0157373_10000840_pt1 | contig 23836 bp, 15 predicted proteins | sample C65metaG_FD_113460 | JGI IMG/M metagenome (GOLD analysis project Ga0157373, IMG submission 113460) | Corn rhizosphere microbial communities from Kellogg Biological Station, Michigan, USA - C6-5 metaG | ecosystem: Host-associated > Plants > Roots > Rhizosphere > Soil | place: USA: Michigan... | reverse complement strand
GCACAGCTATAACCCACAGCGCTTTCTGATCATCTGCGTATCGGTGCTCGCCTTGTGCCTGGCTTTGCTGTTGCCGTTGAGCGGCAACGTCTCCTACCTCGGCGTGCTGAGCGTGTTCTGGGGCATGGCGATCATGGGCTTCGGGCTGGCGTTACAGTCCAAAGTCCTGGTACTGGCGCCGGACGCCACCGACGTCGCGATGGCGCTGTTTTCCGGGATCTACAACATCGGCATCGGCGGCGGGGCACTGGTGGGGAGTTGGGTAGGCAGTCAGTTCGGCTTCGCTTACATCGGGGTCGTTGGCGGGATGCTGGCGGCGGCAGCGCTGTCGTTTTACTGCCTGTCGATTTATCGCAGCACTCGGCCCGGGGCTTCGGTTTGAGCTTAGTTAGCAGCTGGCGGCTGACGCCCCAGAGGCTGGAAATATCTGAAGATTGGCTGTGATGCAGTGTCCTACCAAGTCGTCGGCGCCGTGGCACACGATCACCTGCCGCCGTCGTCTTGGCCATCCCGGCTGAACAGGCGACACGGTTTGTCGCCCGCAGCTGGAAGATGAGGGCAAATGCTAACCGAGCCCCCTCATTATGAAAAACCTGTTCGCTTTCGTTGGACTCTGCGTAGTGCTGACAAAGGGCTACGAGCTCTACACCGAATACACCGACCTCAAACGCGAGCAACGCCAGCGTGCAGACGCCTGACGTTTCTGTCGCTGCGGGCGGGAGAATGAATTCGGGGTGGAACCATGGCACAGTTATGGCAGAATGCCACGCTGCGAAATTGGATCCGCAGCAATGCCAAGGCTGTTTTAGCGGTCGCGAAGAGTACAAGGAAGACTTGATGTCCCAGGCTAAAGACACACTGCTCAGGCTGTTTGCCTTGTTGCGTCTGATCCCTATCGAACCGCAGCGCATCGCTACTACGACCTTGCTGGAAAAGCTGCGCGATAAGGGCTTTTCGGTGACGCTGCGCTCGATCCAGCGCGATCTCAACCGGCTGTCCATCCCGTTCTCGCTGCAGTGTAACGACAGTGAGGTGCCGTTCCGCTGGAGCTTCACCAAGGACGCGCCATTGCAAATGCAGGACATGGACGCCTCGACGGCGCTGGCTCTGTACCTGTCGGAAAGCTATCTGAGCACCTTGCTACCGCAGACCGTGTTGGATCAGCTCGGTCCGCAGTTCCGCCGAGCCCGGAACTTCCTCGGTGACCTTCGCCACAACGGCCTGGCCGACTGGTCGCGGCGGGTGCGTGCGGTGCCCTACGGCAAAACGCTAATCCCGGCCGCCATCGCCCCAAGCACTTGGGCCCAGGTGTCCCAGGCCTTGCTCGAGCGCCGGCCACTGGACGTGGCCTACCGCAGCCGCAGCAAGGGCGAACTCAAGCAGTTTCGCCTGCATCCGGCGGGCCTTGTTTCGCGGCACGCCATCAGCTATCTGCTGGCATCGGTCGATGGCTACAACGATGTGCGCCAGTTTGCACTACACCGCATGCTGCAGGTCGCGGTGGCCGACGACCTGTCGCCGTTGCATGTCCAGTTCAATGTCGACGACTACATCGCCACCGGGATCTTCAACCACCGCCAGGCCGAAACGCAGGTAGAGCTGATTGCCGATGTCAGCGCGCAGATCGCGGTGCTGCTCGAAGAGACCCCGCTCAGTGCGCGACAGTCCCTTGAGGATATTCCCGGACAGGCGTGGAAGCGCCTGCACGCCAGAGTGCCTTTGGACCGCGACACCCTATGGTGGATCTTCGGCCTCAACGACAATATTCGCGTGCATGCGCCACAGGCCTGGGTCGATGAGATCGCCCAGCGCCTGCAGAGCATGCACGCGCTTTACCGGATGCCTGGCTTCGACGGCCGGCAACCCCTTTCAGCGGACACCGCTATTCAGGAAACCAGCCTGAGGAATACCCATGGATAAAGAACGCCAACGCGCGCTTGAACAGTCCGTTAGCCTGTGCCCGATCTGGACCGTGCAAGCCGCGGACAAGGCCGGGCGTATGCTCACGGAAATCGGCCAGGCCAACGCCATCCTCACCAAGGTCTCGTCTACCGCGCAGAACGCCGCGATCAAGGGCGGCTTCGCCGCGGAAACCTGGCACTCCGAGTCATTCAACCTTGACGCGATCCTGAAGGACAAGGATGTGCGCGCCTTCACCGACAACTTCGCCAACACGCCACTGGGTCGCAACGACATGATCCACGATATCGTGGTCATGCGCGGCGACGATCCGTTGCTGGGCGCGCAGCTCAAGTACTTCAAGAATGCCGAAGCGACGCAAAAGGCGTTTCGCTCCACCAAGGACGGCGTGCACGCTTACAAGGACAGTGACCTGTTCCTCGGGCCCTCGGACCAGATCGAAGGCGTACGCCTCTCGGCCGAGCGCGACGTCCTGAGGAACCAGCAGACCCGGCCGCAAGTGTCGCAGGCCGCGGAGAAGGTCCGTGACAACACCAGCGGGCAACTGGACGTCGATGGCGTGCAGTCCACGCCTTTGAGCAAACGTGAGGCCGAGCATCTGGGCACCGCGAGCAAGACCGGCCAGGAGCTGCACGACAACATGCAGACCGGCTACCTGAACAAGGCAACGGTGCAGCAAAGCCTGCGCGCCGCCGGCTCGGCAGCGGTCATCACCACGGTGATCGCCGGCAGTATCAACACCTTTCAGTACATCAAGCAGGTTAAGGACGGTCAGATCACGGCGGAGCAAGCCACCCTGCGCATCCTCGAGAATACCGTGATCGCCGCTGGCGACAGCGCCCTCAAGGCCGGCGTGGCCAACGCCAGTGTGAGTGTCGCTGCACGTTCCATGCCCGGCCTGTTCACCGGCACCCTTTTCCAGCGCAGCCTTGCTAACGGCGGCGTCGCCGGCGCGGCGGTGTGCGCGGTGGATCTGGTTCAGTGCCTGGTGTTGTTCTCGGCCGGCAAGATGTCCGCGCAGGAAATGGAGACCCGCACCGGCAAAAACCTGTTCCAGACTGGAGCGAGCGTGGTCGGTGCGTCGGTCGGTGCCACCGTGGGGGCCATCGGCGGCCCGGCTGGGGCGTTGGTGGGCAGCCTGATTGGCGGCCTGATCACCACCCTGGCGATGAACATCGCCGTGGATAACCACATCGAGAAAGAATTCCAGCTCACCCTCGCCAGTACCGAGCAGATGGTGGGCAGCGCCATGGGCATGCATGAAGCACTGGAGTACCTGCAGGTTTCCCAGCAGTTCTACGCCGACTTCCATAAGGGGCTGTACCTGTCCGAGCGCCACTTCGCTGGGCAGGTCCAGACTTTGGCAGGGCAAAGCAAACGACTGAAACGCCAGATCGAAAACCTTTAAGGCTAATAAAATGAACGACACCACTGTTGAGGTACCGCACGAGATCTTCGAACAGCCTCTCGAGGACGCAGATGTTCGAGTGATCGAAGCCTTGGTAAACCAGCATAAAGGCAATGCCGCCCTGACCCAGCAGTTGGCCCTCGATACCTCGCGGGTCCTGGCGTCCAGTCAGGGGCGCTTGGCCAGGCAGACCGGCGCGGGTTTCTTCAAGCGCTTAGCCAACAAGGTCAGCGGCAAGACTAGCCAGGACCAGTTGCACAACCAGGTCGACATGCTGCAGATGCAGAAATTCGCCTGGCACTACCTCAAGCAGTTGCAGCAACAGAACCTGATCAACGCACAGAGCATCGCGGTTATCCGCAATAACCTGGGGACGATGAACGAATACATCATCGAGACCCGGGAATTCCTCTCGCTGGCGGTCGACAAAATCAACAGTCGCCTGGTGCAAGTCGAGAACCACGCCAGTTTCACCAACTGGTCGCTTCACATTGAAGCCAACAAGCGTCGCTTCAAGTCAATCCCGCACAACCTGCTGGTGTTGCACCTGACTTATGACTTCATGCGCAGCCATCGCGACGTGGTGCTGACCTCGCGGGACGTCAACCATCTGGTTGTCGCCCTCGACAAACTAGGGATCGACTGCGACGAGGATGTCCGCCTGCTGGACTTCATCATGGAACTGATCGAGGGCATTGAGCTTGCCGGGATCGAGCGCTTTCGCGAGATGATCGCGCTGGGTTTCGACGAACATGTGGTGGATTCGCACTTCATCCAGAAGAACATCTCGGGCATCGGTTTCAACGCGCTGTATTTCCTGTCCGACCAGTACGAGCGCATCGTCAGTCTCATCGATGATGAAGAAATCTGCCGCAGCGACGAGGATCGGGAGAACATTATCTCCAAGCTTTTCGGCGAGGAGTTCTCCGGGCTGTCGACCACCTACGGCATCCGTGACCTGATCGGCGAGGTGATCGGCGGCAGCGCCTTGGCCATCGATATCTACAAGGACGTTAACGGGCTCAACGTTATCGAGGACGACGACAAGCACGAGCACCAGGAGGGCGAGCCGCTGTCGCTGACCTCAGCGTTGCCGGAGATCAAGGTGCACAGCTTCTTCGACGCCACTCCCGACGAAGAAACCCGGCGCACCTACCTGCGCCTGTTTGCCTTGGCCATCGATGGCTCCGCAACGCTGAACAAGGCGGGCCTGGAGCTGCTCGAACACCTGGCGGAGAAGGCCGGTTGCGCGGGCATCGCCAGTGAGATCGGCCACATCGCCGACAGCCCGCGCAAGCTGCAGGACTACCTGCCAGTCATGCAGGCACTGCTCAACGAAGATGATCGCACCTACACTTGGCTGTTGGATGCCTTCTTCCTGCTGACCCTGTGCGGCCGGAAAATCGAGAACCCGCAGATGGCGCGGATTCTCGCAACCCTCAAGCCGTCGCAGTTCCGAGACAACTTCTCGCACATGCAGGCGCTGCTCCGGGAGACCGAGGAAAAACCGTTGCTCGACGCCGCTGCGAAACTGGCCGCGCAGACCCGTGGCTGGAAGAACATCGTTCGTTACCGTGCCCTGAGCTTCGAGCAGACCTACGAGGACATCGGCAAGAAGCTGCGCAATGCCAGTTGGGCTACAACGCCCCTGAGCTTTGACCTGCTTGAGGTCACCAGAAAGGCCTCGGATCATTCGTTCTACATGGAGTCGTTCGACGATGGTTTCTTCGCCAAGGTCGGATCGGCGGTCACCGCGTCTGCCTGCTCGGTGGGCCGCAGCCTGGCGCTGTCGAGCCTCAACACCGTGCGCAAGAAGGCCAGCGAGCTGATTTCAGAGCACAGCGGAGCCTTGAGTTCGGCCAACGTTATGATCCGGCGCATGAGCCTGCCGCCGATCGATTTTGACAGTGAGCTGGGCTACAGCGACTTCGACCTGGACAACTCGGCCTCGAACGACGACTGGCATGAGCAGTTCTGCCGTTACGAAAGGCAGGTCGACAACACGCTGAGTGCTTTTTCTGACGCATGTTCCGCGGCGGATCGCCAGATCGACCTGTTCAAGGCTGGTGAATTCGACAGATCCATTGTGGAGATCAAGGCGCAGGAACGCGCCGCGCGCGAGCTGGCACGGCAGCAGGAGCGGCTGGAAAAGTCGGCCGCCGTTGTCGAGATAGAGGGCCGCGCGCACCGCTTCAGCATCGAATGGCAAAACCTCGACAATCCACCTTGTGATCCGGAAAGCGTGCGCCAGATCAAGACCAACGGTAAAGTCTGGCTGCTGGTCGACGACGATGGCGTATTCCATCGCAGCGAAGACGGGTTGCACTGGCAGGTCCTGCGGCCAGATCCGGAGGAAGAGCTGCGCGGTAGAAAGCTGTCCGTCGTCGACGGGGTGTGGATCCTGATCGCGGGGTACGGCGAAAGCTTCCACTTCTCCCATGATGGCTTGACCTGGCAGCGCAGCCAAACGCCGAAGTTGCCGGACAGCTACGGCTATTCGGCGACCGAGGACGTCGTGCACTTCAACGGTCAATGGCTCTGGCGCTTCACCGAGCGAGCCGAATATTCTTATGTCGAGAAGGGCATCATCTTCGACTCCACGAGGGCGTCCACCTACTACAAGCCGCTGATCTACAGTGCCGAGCGCCTCGATGGCCCCTGGACCCGCTGGGATAGCACGCCGAACCTGCCCGAGGGCGTGGAGGCGAAGAGCATGCGCTCACTACCGGGCTTGCCGTGCCTGTTGCTGTTCTGCAGCTACGACTACTCGTATGTCCGGAACAGGAAGAAGAACGACGCCAAGGCGTTCGTCAATTACTACCTGCCGGGCAAGAGTGGGCGCACCTGCACCTGGGACAGCGACAAGGACTACTTTGACGATCCGCTGATCACTCGCATGAGCGGCAAGTTGATGTGCATCTGTTGGGACCAGTACCTCACTTCGGACAAGGGTTACGACTGGAAGCTCCAGTCGCAGGAATTGCGCGTCGACAGCGTCTTCCACCTGGAGCGCCTGAGTCTGTTCACCAGAGCCAACGACGCACAGCGCATCTACCTGAGCGAGGACGGCGAAGCGTTCAAGGAGTTCATGCTCGAAGAGGGGCGCTGGCGGTATCTGGCGGCGAAGGACCATGCCGTGTTGAGCATCTACGAGCCCAACGCCCATGAAACCTTCCTGCGCATCGGGCGCATCGTCTGCGAGCCGGTGGGGTGAAGGGGGAGGGGCGTCATCGATGCCCCGCCTCATGCATAGCTTCAAGGTTGGACTGATATTGCTGCGAACTTGACGTCGTGGGAGCGGGCATTACCTACGATGGCGCCCGCCTGGACAACCCCTTCGCCTGTGCTAGCCGATCGATTGCATTGATTCGACCTTGCCAAGGTGTTGGGTCATGGCTTACCAGCAGCATGGCGAGGCCAGCCTTGAGCGAGTCCTTCACGCTACAGAGATCTCCGGCTCCAATATAGGTTTGCGGTCGAATTCGACAACCGGTATGGAGCACGGAGATTCTGGTGACTGGATTGAATTTCGCCGCCCCTAATAAAACCTGACCTTTCAGCCCTTTGGAGGGGCGAATGATTATCCATATACTAATTATCAGAAAAGTAGGCGTTTCCCTATGACTGTTACGGTTGACGCTCTTATACGTGTTGCGGATGGTGAAAAAAGAAGAGGAAGGATGTCGGGTGCCGCTTCGGAGTTAAATGTAAAAAACAGATTTTTTTGGGGAGTGAGTTCATTCGAACACCCAGTGCATCAGATGGTTCAGGATGCGCTAAGCAGGGTTCCATCTGGCACAAGGGCGCCTTGGCACGGATGGTGTGCGGAAGTGTCTTGCCTGAGCCAGTCATTTGACGACTCTGTCGATCCTGACGGCGGAGCTATTCGGACAATCAATATTGGAGACTCGGGCAAGGGACACGGCAAACTCAAAAAACCTTGTACGTCGTGTGATGTCCTGCTTAAGGATCTAGGAGTCAACCATGCTTAGCGAAAAAAAAGTTGATTTATATTTTAAGGCTTTGTCGAAGGGTAAATCAGACATTGCCTCTCGAAACACGATGAAATTTATGTGCCGTGGATTCAAGTTGGTGGTAGGTCAGAGCAAAGTGGATATTTCGATCACTGTCAGCTCGGGGTCCGATAAAGCTTATAGATATTGGGTAGAGCAGGTTGGCCGTGCAGAAGAACTGAATTCCGCCAGGATAGCCTGCTGGAATTTTTTGGATAGGAAAGGGCGAGGTTTTCATATCGAAGACAAAGAGGATGCGATTGCCCGGGCGCTACTGTGTCTTTTGCATCCCACTGAGATTGTCGACAATGAATTCAGGCAACAGTCTTTTGAATGGTTCTTTCAGATGATAAACAGGTTGGATGACTTTCAACTCTTGTTTGACAATCTATTTAATGAAATGAAGAAAGAAGGATCGCTTCAAAATAATAGAGGTCGCGACGGTTTTACTCCTTGATGATAGGCCGACTCCGAACCAGCTTTCTTAAAGAACCATTGAAAATGAGTGAATTTTTTGAAGGTTCGGCTATTCGGCCACATCAAATCAGTCTAGCGCCTTGTCACGCTGAAGCTGACGTTCACTGCGCTGATTGTTAAAACACTTAGCTCAACGCCTTGGTACTGGATCACATTACCAACCTCTACGTTATCCATCTTGAGGCTCGCTTGCCCGGGACTGCCAAGGGTTAGGGTTGCGATGTAGCGAAAAGGTGAGGTAGCAAATGAAGTCGCCACCACCGAGATAAATAGATGTTCGTCGAGTGCCGAGAGTGTTTGGCCCGAAGGCACCGAAAGACTCATGCCGGCGGGGCTGGTTTTTTCTTGCAAAAGCTCCAGCGTGGCAGGGTCCACTGGGCAATTGGGCCTCGCGAGCGCCACGGTTCGCTGGGGATCCTCACTGCGCTGGAGATCCAGTTTGAGTTTGGTTATTTGCTCACGAGCACTCGTCATTTCCCTCTGACTGGCTTCCATCTGCCCTTTATAGAGGTCAGTCGCAGCCTGGTTAGTATCCTTGCCATCTGTCTTACCCGCTACATACACGGAAAAAAACGCCGATAAGAATGGCGATGAGCACCGTCACGAACGTTAGTACGGCGGCGATTTTTTTGTAAATTTCTTTATGGGTCATGCTGTCACCCTAATCTCTATCAAATCGATAGTTAAACGTGCTGTAAAAGGGGAGACACTTCTATTTCAAGGTCTCACCCGTTAGAACTTGGACTTGTGTCACATAAAGCCAGGTTTGACCGCTTTAAAGCCTGGGGGAGAGACTGGTCTGCGCAAGCATGGAGTGCAGAATCTACAAAGAAGCGAAATCGAATTCTATGGAGTGCCGTTTACTCAACGCATAGGTTCGCAGCTCTGTGATCGGTGCGACGTGATCATTAGTTAGACCGTTCAAAGACTATCCGGATCGCCGAAGAACATTTTGACTTGGCTCTAGGACGGCGTTTTAAGGCGGAAAAAATTCAAATTTGCCCCCAATTTTGCCCCCAGTGCATCAGGTTCGCGAGTGGCGATTTCCGGCAGAGCCAGATGGATTCAGATGGCTTTCAGTAGTTCATAAGTGGGGAAGGGGGCTCACATTGCCTGCCTCTCAGTCGGGAATGACCAGCGGCGTCGAATGGAGCTGCCTACAGTGCTGCGTATCTTTCAGTCCGACGCTGATTGACCTACGAACGATTGGATATTTATACAGCTGTTACGCAGACTCCGACGATTTGCACCAAAAATTGTCTCCGAACTTGTTTACCGGTCCCGTCAATCACGCTAACTTGCGGTAACGCTGGCACAGTGCCGCTATCGGTCATCTCTGACTAGATCTCACTCGCGCGCACTGCTGCTCAGCTGGTGCCTACCCTTAATCAGGGCGGGATCATTGATCGCGCGCAGCAACCGCAAGAGGATTCTGCGGTTTAGTGTTTGTAGGAAGTGTTATGGATGGCGTGAGCTTCAAGCAGGTAGACCAGTATGCCCTGTGTTGTGTCGAGAATTTTTCTGATGAGCTTAAGCTCGCGCTGAGGGAAAACCTCACCCGTATCTGCCATGGTGCTGATCAGGCCAGCAAGGACAGGGCGATTTACAAATACCCTGCGACGATTAAGCACTTCTGGAACGAGCGCTATTCCAAGAAAACTTGGGAAACCCGGATTGGTATGCTGGGTGAGCTCCTGTCTCACGTCATCATTCTGAAGCTCTTCCCCAACTTCGATGTGGTCTCCCCGTTCTTCAATATGGAAGAGAAGAGTATCCGGAAGGGCTTCGATCTCCTCCTATACGAGACCTCAACCAACAACGTCTGGATCACCGAGGTCAAGTCGGGCGGCAGAGGGGCGGACAAGACTTCTTGCTCGGCCACAAGTGCGCAATTGCGTTTGGCTCGGGATGACCTCAAGAGGCGTTTGGCTGAGCCGGAGCTCAATCACTGGCTCAACGCGATCAATGCCGCGAAAAATGCGATCCACAACAAAGCTAATTACCGGGACTCGGTTATTGAGATCTTGGAGATGGAAGGTGATTTGGCTGAAGAGGACGGGGCGAGTGCTTCGGACAACAATGTGTTTCTGGTCTCTGCCCTGTTCAGCGAAGTGTCCCAGGCTATCGCCGAAAATACCGTGTCAAATTTCACCACCAAGCTGGTAGCTGAAGCTGTGTTCAAAACGGTGTGGGTGCTGTCCCTCCACAAAGGCACCATGGAAAAGCTGGAAGAGTTTTTGAGGCAGGAGGCGGAGCAGTAGCATGGAAGAGCTAACTATCAGGAAACTGGGCAACACCAAGTTCAAGGATCTGTATTTCCAACTCCTCAAGGGAGACGAACTGGGTAACACAGAGATTGTGAAACTTTTGGCGATCGCCGTGCTGCTCCTTAACCACAAGACCCTCGAAATTCGGCGTCTCGGCTACCGCATCATCCTGTTTTACGGTAACGCTTCGGGTCAGTACCAGGCGCTGTACGATGTAGCACTCAACAGTGGTCTGCACCCTGTCTCAGCAGTAATCAGCAGCTACTTTTCCGAGGATGATCACCGCAGCGAGTCGTTCATCCGAAACATCGTGGGCAGCTACATCGATACCTTCCGTGATCAAGGCATCGTGCTGACTGAGCAACAGGATGCCCTGCGGACATTTGTTCAGTCGGAGTACCGTAAGTCGTCAGTCGTGGTTGCTCCGACCAGTTACGGTAAATCTGAGCTCATCATCCAATCGGTGAGGGAAAATCCAGGGCAGCGGATCCTGATCCTTGTGCCTTCTAAGGCTCTGCTGGCCCAGACGAAAAAGCGGTTGATCTACGCGGATATTGAGGGGTTGGGCAAGGTGGTGACCCACCCCGAGATGTATTCGGTTGAGCGAAAGAACAGGGCATTTGTCCTGACCCAGGAGCGGCTCAACAGGCTCTTGAACGAGAACGCCGGGCTGAGCTTCGATATGGTCTTCGTCGACGAGGCCCACAATCTGCTGCAGAGCGACCGCAGAAGTGAGTTACTGGCTGCCATGCTGTGCATCCTGGGGGCTCGTAATCCGGAAACATCATTCAAGTTCCTGACTCCCTTCCTATGCGATGAACTCAACGTCCGTGTGCGCTTCCTGGACATGATCCCGAGCGGATTCAAGATCGACGAGTACATCAAGTCTGAGCGCTTCTACATCAGGGATTTTAGGGCAGGGAGGGGCCAGACGAAGCTCAAGCTCTATGACCATTTCCTAAATGACTGGATGGAGTTCGATCGGAGGTATGCAAACTGCTTCGAGCTCATCAAAGGCGAAGCACTGTCCAAAAACATTGTTTACGGCAACAGGAAGAAAAGCATTGAGTCATTTGCGGTTGAACTGGCAGCCGTGCTGCCGCCCGTAGATTGTCCGCTGATCCAAACTGCCTGTGCCGAGCTAGGAGAGCTTTTTGACCGACGCTACAAACTGATCGGCTGCCTGCGCAAAGGGGTTATGTACCACCATGGTTCGATCCCTGACACCATCCGTCTTTACTTGGAGAACCTCTTCAGTAGCTCCAAGCAGATGAGGTTTCTGGTCTGCAACTCCACGCTTCTGGAAGGGGTGAACCTGCCGATCGAACGACTCTTCGTTTTTGATTTTTTCAAAGGGAAGCAAAAGCTGACGCCATCTCAATTCAAGAACCTGGTCGGACGCGTCAACCGGTTCAGTGAGGTCTTTGCGCCTGGAGCTAAGGCTGCGTTGAGAAAGCTGGAGTCCAGCATCTACCTGTTGGGCGTAAATGGCTACACACGCGACAATGCAGCGCTTGAGACTTTCTACGATAAATCCGTCAACGTCTCAAAGGTGGTCAAGGACACTGTCAGCAACGTTCTGCTTGAAGCCACCAAGATCATCGATGGGAAGGTGTCGGTTCTCTACGACGACGCCGTGGCTCGTCTAGAGAATCTGCATCCTGGCGTGGTTAAAGATCGAGAGTGTCGTTACGTTACCACTCAGGTGGGCAAGCTCCTCATCGCGAACAGTGTCAGTGAAATTGACGTGTTCTCAGAGGAGGAGGCTATTGAACGGAAGATCAGGCGAGGCATCGAGGCGAACGGCGTCATCAATACCGTTGACAGGCTGATGCTTGCGATCTCCAAATCGTTCGTCGATCACTTCGACGACAGCCGAGAGTACAGCGACCTGGTGCGTCTCAAGCAAGAGCCTGCCCGGAATTTCTACGCCATGATCCTGGATTGGAAGCTGAAGAAACTCAGCGTCAAGCAGACGATCCGACAGACGCTCGCGTACTGGAAAAAGCTGGTCGAGACTAGCCATAGCGATCACGTATTCGTGGGTAAATGGGGTGATACCAAATATCGCGACAGCAAGTACGATAACTGGGTAAGAATCTCCCAAAAGGATGACGGCGAGCGTATTAACCTGGCAATCGTCCGTCTCAAGGACGAGGACGATTTCTTCGACAACAAGATTTTCAAGTTCGTCGAGGTGCTGAATGGGGTAGGTGCCCTGGATCCAGGCTTCTACAAACTTATCAAATACGGTACTGCGGATGACACGAAGATCAAGCTCATCCGCGATGGCTACAGCCATGGCCTGGCGGATCTGATGCTCGAACGGTACCCCGAAACTGTGCGTGCGACGCTCGGCGGCGAGATCGAAGTGAGCCCTCGCCTAGTCAACATGATGATCAACAACGAGGAAAGCGATCTGCTGATTTTTGAAGCCAAGATGAACCTCAAACCCATCTGATTGAGGATCTTGGAAGCGCCTGCGAGTTTGATCAAGATAGGCGACAAAATCTCCGTATGTCGGAAGCTGCGGACTGCGAAACTATTGGCCCTGCCATACGAGCTGGGCTTGCCCGCGAGCTCATAAATCAAGCTTTCATCTGACCATTGTTATTGCCTACCAAGGATGGGCGGGTAGGCACTCTAAATGGGCGCTCACTCCATCTGATGATCCGATGGCGAGTAAGGAGAATCGCAGTGAGATCCCAGGTCAGAATCATCAACTCGACGCAGTTACAAAACACGAACCCGAATCTTGTAGATCCAGTCGGGTACCGCAAAAGCGGGCTCAGTTTGAATCACATTATTGGCTGTCCACTCGATTGCAACTATTGCGTTCGTCACCTTTATGGAAATTTCGATCAGCGCACGCCGCAGGCGCTGATGAGCGATGAAGAAGCCTTCCAACGATTTATCAATCACAGGTATTTCCAGCCTCATATCACACCTATTGAGTTGTTCAACGGGCGACCGACCCGATGCTCCCCGAGGTCAAAAATCATACCCACAATCTACTGCGTATGCTTGATGAGGCTGGCCAAGCTCGCTAACCACACGGCAAAACGCCTTCAAGCTGAAACGGGTGGTGTGGTCGATATCTGTGATCCCTTCAAGGGCGATTGGGTGTTGCGCAACACGGATGTATCTGAGGTGTGGGGTGTCGGTCGTCGCATGAAAATGCACTTGGACGCACTGGGCGTTAAAACCGCCATGGACCTGGCCAAGGCTGATCCTCGAATGCTGCGCACGAAATTCAGTGTTGTCATCGAGAAGACGGCCAGGGAGTTGGCTGGAACGCCTTGCCTTGAATTGGTTGAGCCTGCTCCACCGAAGCAGGAAATCTGCTGTAGCCGAATGTTCGGGAAGCGCCTCACCGAGTTGGCGCCGATCAAGGAGGCGGTGGCGACCTACATGATGCGCGCGTCGGAGAAGCTTCGTGCCCAGGGCTCAGTGTGCAAGAAAATCCGCGTTAGCTTCCGTACGGGTATGTTCAATACTGAGGAAGCCAAGTTCGCCAATGGGGTAGTGGTGGACCTGCCTTACCCCACCGACGATGTTAGGTTGCTGACCAAGGCAGCGTTGGATGCGCTTGAACGTGTGTATCGGCCAGGTTTTAAGTACAGCAAGGTCGAGGTCATGCTTCTCAACCCTGCGAGTACACGGATGATTTGTTTGCGGTCTCACAGCCGTCAGAGGCGACCAATGTGATGGCTGTGTTGGATAAGATTAATGAGCGGTGGGGAAGGGGAACGCTACGTGCGGCAAGCGTGTCGAGCAGTCCTGATTGGGCGACGCGGGGTGAGATGATGAACCAGAGTCATACGACGCGGCTGGATCAACTGTGGACGGTAGGCCGGATATAGGAAATCAGGCAAGAAAAGGCTCTTTGCCGGCGTGAGGAGATACGCCTCAAGCTTGCAAAGAGCCTGTTCCATGCCGCAACCTATTTTGCCGTTGCGCCCGCACCATGATGAGAGGTCGCTAATGGTACCGATACGTTCTAACGGTTACTCCGATTAAGGATTCACTCGGCCGCAGCCTGGATAGATTTAATCAGCACCGACGTAGCCTCATCTTTCGGTTCGACCGATGTAGCAATTTCAGCCGCGGATTGTTTCTGTTTCTCATCGGCAAGGGGAACCGTCTGACTAAGGACCACTAGCAGGTTACGTTGGCCGTCTTCGCTTGATTCTGGAAACTGTTGAATGACCAAAGGAATAGCACGCGGATCCTTTAAGTTGACTAGGACATTGGTTGCGTAGGATCGCACCGTGCCGTCTTCACTTGTGGACGCTTTGGTCAGAGCCTTCAAGTCGTCTTCTTCAACAACTGCTTTCAGTGCTCCGCTTTGGCCAGCATTTGATAGAGCAATTTCATTGAGGGACACAAGCGCACCAAGCTTTGTTCGATAGGTACTGTCAGTGCTCTGTACTTTCGTCAACAGGGGTCTTGCAGCGGGCATTCCTTTTTTCCCGAGCTCAGATCGAGCATCGCGCCTCACATAAGTGCTGTCGGAGTTCAAATTATTGATTAACTCATCAACCGTTGGAGTTTCCTCATCCGCATAAGCCGTTTGCAAAAGCGACCAAGACGAACCATCGATAGCCGGCATTACATCAACGACAACGCCCGTACTGGTACTACTGGGACATGGGCCAACCTTGGCAATTACTTTATTCGTCACGTCGCTTAGGCTTGCATCCCGGGAGTTGTAAACCCATTGAAGGGTATCTCCTGATCCTAGATGTGGACTTAACAACGCAGCATCAATGCAGCTAAATATTTGTTCTCTATCACCAATGTTGACGATGAGGGCCAATTTTTTTCGAACAATGTCTTTGTCGAAAACTACAAAGTCATAACTGGTTTTCAATCGGGACCCAAAAAAATCGTTGTCGCCCTCGAAAACCATCGTAGCCTCTCTAGTGTCCCCCTCTATTTTTATACGTAGGTAACGTCCGTCCATGCGTTCCAAAATTATAAAAAATATGCCGACTGCGAGTGCCGCACACCCAATGATCGTAATTGACTGGCCCGGTAGGGTGACGCTGGCCTTAGAGCCAAAAGCACCAAGAATTATTCCCAGCCCCGTACAGAACATGAAAATTTTCAATGTGAAGTTACCAAGGTGCATTACTTCAAAAAAAGTGCCTATCCCGATCATAATCAACCCCATAACTAGGGCTGAGTAAAAAATAGGACCTGTCTCGACTGACCGTTTGTCGGGCTCTAACTTATCGTTCATGGCTACTCCGGGATTGCTGATTGCAAATGAGCGACCACTAGACTCAACATCCCAATGAGTGCATGTGCTTAAAGTGGCGGTTGGATCAACGCTAGTCGGCACCTAGATACTTGTCCAGTGATGGCGGAAGTGGGCTCTTGTACAGATGATTTGCATTTGTATAACTTTTTCCAGCTAATTTGCCGATGCTAGAAAAGGTGTTTGTTACTGCTTTGAAAAGGCTGCAGGTTTTCAATTTAATTTTTTGCTGCGACCGCTAGGCTGCCCCTTACAGAGTTGGGAACACACAGCATCTAGATGGGTACTTTTGGCTCGCCAAATTGTCTTGGCTCAAAGTCCATCTCATGTTCGACATGTTTCGTTACAAATGCTGGGGGTGGTGCTGGTAACGCGATGTCCAAATAATTGCATTTTGCTACTTATGTGCTGTTCTAGGAGGACTGCCCGCGCGGCTCACCATTTGTTGCGCAAGTATCACCTTCGATCACAGAGCCGTAAGAGCCTCTGGTTGAGGTTTAGGAGCAAGGATGGCCCAGTCCAAAAAAATCAAGGTCATGCTTTCGAGTCGTTGCAACGACCGTTTCCCCATTGATAGCGATCACACCCTTAGCTCTATTCGAGAGCAGCTCAAGCGCGAGATTGAAGGTACAAAGCTGTTCGGCAGGCAGGTTTTTGAAGTCTGGATCAATGAAGACGCTCCCCCCGCCGATGCTATGGACGATAGCTGGGATACCTGTCTACAGGCTGTTCGTGATTGCGATGTGATGCTTGTGTTGTGCAATGGCAATGCAGGTTGGGCCAAGCGTGCTGGCGACATTGGCATTTGCCATGCTGAATACATGGAAGGCCTAGCCACCACCCGCGGCAAGGTGCGCCTTATTGCTATGCCGAATATTCCGGTGGGTGAAGGGCAGGACGCAGAGACTGCACGCAATAAACTGTTCCAGGATTTTGTCTCGCTGCAGACGCCTTTTCGAGGCGGTCCTGTTTCCAGTGTCGAGCAATTGCGCACTCGGGTGCATGAAGCGCTTCTTGATGCTCTGGTTGTGCTCACCCAGCGAGGTGTTACGGCAGCGGCCTCTACGCGTTTTGACATGGGGCAGGCGCTGGACTGGACCCGTCTCGATTTCCGTCAGCGCAAACGCGCCATGGAATCCGTTCTATTGAGAGCGCTTACCGGGACAGATGCACCTTCAAGCGAGACTGCCGTCGTTGTTCCCATTGCCGGCGCGAAAGTCGCGGTTCTGGTTCACGCCATCCCGGCCGCATTCACTGTTGCTGCTGCGCGCGAGCTTGTCGGTAAACCCTTCTTACGAGATCACCTTCATGCGGATGCTTTGAAAACCGCGGTTGGGCCATTGCATCTGATTGCCTGTCATCGAGGTGCAACAGAGACGCAGGCGATCGCGTTACTAGGCTTCGCCGATGCCACTGTGGTCAGTGGTTCCTTCGGCATCTTCGTCGCGGACGATGTACAGAAAGTGCAATTTGCGTTCCTGGCAAATTGTCGTGATGAATCACAAACCCGCCATGCCCTTCAACGATTCATGGAGTGGCTGGATCAAACCGGCGAGGCTGACATCTTGGCGAGGAGGGCCGCTTCGCGCGCCAAAATCGTCAGGGTAATCGCTGCTGAATATCAGGGGAGATATTAAGGATGGCCAAGTCGCTTTTCACCGTGGGGCCCGTGCTTTCGTTTCGAGGAATCAGTGCTGGGAAATGGAGGGTCACTGCGTTGATCGGTATCACCACTGGTTCGCCGGTACCCCAACTCTCTATCGAAGGGAAAGCATGCCCAGTCCCTGTGGTTCTGTTGGTGGGGCGTAAGGAAACCATCCTTCGTTATGACCTGAGCTGCGCTCTCCAGAAAGAGGAGCGGGTCGTAGAGTTTGGTTTGGTGGGGGAAAATTTTAGATGGAAGTTCTCTGTGCCTGGGAAAGACTATGCGCCCAGGATGGCGTATGTCTCATGCAATGGCTTTTCGGATCCGGCTGCAATGCGCAAGTTGGCCAAACCTCAAAATGCTGTTTGGGCAGATCTAATCGAAAATCATGACAGTGAACTACGTCCTAATAGTTTTGAGCTGGACAAAGAACAGCTTTGGCACGAAAGCCGAATCCATGACAAACATCTGAAGCGCTTCCACTTGCTGCTAATGGGTGGGGATCAGATCTACTTCGACTCGATTTGGGAGGATGTCAAACCTCTCAAGCAATGGGTCGGGTTGTCGCGTAAGGACCAGCTCAAATTCAAAGTGAATGCTGCACTTGAGCAGGAGATCGAGTCGTATTATTTCGAGCTCTATGCCACGCGCTGGTTACCGGAGACGCGTCGCGACTGGGGCAAGGGTTTGCCGAACCTGGATGCGGCCGATGCCATGGCGCGTATACCAACGGTGATGATGTGGGATGACCACGACATCTTCGATGGCTGGGGTTCCTATAGTCCCGAGATGCAGCACTGTTCGGTGTTCCAAGTGTTGATGCGTTGTGCTCGCCAGGCGTTTTGGGTCTTTCAGCTTCAGCACGCGCTTGAAGATTTGCCGCCATTGCTGGCGCAGCGACAGCGGGTGAATATTTCAAAACAGGATCCGCAGTTTGAGCAAATCGAGTGGAGTGTGGAGCTCGCGGGCGATCCATTGGCGCTGCCGTTTCTCGATAATCAGCCAGGGTTCAGTTTTGCTCATCACATAGGACCTGTGTCCTTGTACGTCGGGGATTTACGTACGGAGCGCTCCCGCACTCAGGTGCTTGGTGAGAGAAGCTGGAGTGCGATGCAGGACTGGCTCGACACGCTTCGCGATGGCAAGCCGGCTCACCCAGGTAGCAAGTGTCAGCATTTGATTTTCATGTCATCCGTGCCTGTGGCACATCCTAAGTTGTCGTTGGCTGAGGGGTTGCTTGATACGTTTGGCCAGGATCACGTGCTCGACAGCAATGCCGATGATTTGAAGGATCATTGGTCGCACGGAGATCACGAGGGTGAGCGTAAGCGGCTTTTGGAGACGCTAACACGCGTTGCTGAGAAAAAGCTGCTACGCGTGTCGATTGCCTCTGGGGATGTGCATGTGGCGGCTTGGGGGAGCTGCTATCGCCGGGATATTCCGCCGACCTCCAACTGGGCGCAGGTTCAACAGTTCACCTCTTCCGGTGTGGTTCATCCCTCGCTGATAGGGGTATCGGAATGGCTTTTCCTTCAGCTGTTGAACCAGACCGCCAGTAAGGTTCAGTCGATTGATGTGCAGCATTGCGTTGAGATGATGCTTTTTCCGGGATCTAACCGTTACATGATGCCCGCCAGGAACTGGCTGGCGTTCGAGTTGGATGTGGGGGAAGGGAAGGGGTGTAAGTTGTGGGCGACGTGGCGGTGTGAGACTGACTCGGGATTTTCGAATCATTTGCAGGCGGTGCAGCCGTTTCAGTTGTGAAGGGCGCAGCGGGCCTGATGGTTTTAAGTGGTCGGGGCACTCCGGTTGTCCGTTACAGTTTTCTAGATTGGCCATTTCATTTTTCTAGTGCACGCCTTAATAGTTTTCGATTTGGGTCCCTAGCTGGTAGGACGCTTTCGTTGCGTGCGGATAACCGCAGGTTTCGGCCAGAAGTGGACATTGGTCAGAGGGCCTGTGCACCCAACTAAATTACCTGGCGTGTCTAGGAAATTGGAAGCGACTCATTCAGTGTTAAAAAACTATCTTCAGGGAGCTGAGTGATATGCATATTGAGACCGTTTGGGTACGTAATTTCCGTCGTCTGAAGGACACTCGTATTGATCTGGCGTCCGATATTTCAATATTTGTCGGGGCCAACAACAGCGGTAAAACATCTGCGGCGCACGCTTTGCAGCTTTTTACCTCAGCTTCGAAGGATCGATTTACCCTCCATGATTTCAGCTCAGAATGCTGGGATGCCATCAACGCTTTCGGAGATGGGGCGGACGGAGTCGAACTGCCAACCATCTCCCTCGACATCTGGTTTTGCGTCACGCCAGCCGATCTGCATCGAGTTGTAGATCTGCTACCTAGCCTAGAGTGGCAAGGTGCCCGGGTTGGTATTCGAGTGGAACTCGCAGCAACAGATGCCGGCCTGCTGAGAAGCAGTTTCCAAGAAGCACGGGCCGGCGCGCGGCGTGCTCAGTTGCAGCCAGCAGGGGAAGGCGTGGCATCAGCCATTGCGCAAGACGGGTACAACCCGCGACCGCGTGACCTTTGTGACTTCATTGCAGACACCGTGGGTGACAGGCTAAGGCGTGATTTCGAATTGCGGTACTACATACTCGATAGCGCCGGATTTGACGCTGGTTTTAAACAGCTTGATGGTTACGTGCCTCTACGCCTGCTTCCTGATAAGGGTCGTAGCGGCAGGGATGTACTGGGTAGCTTGGTAAAGGTCGACTGTTTGCATGCCCAGCGTCACCTGTCCGACTCCAATGCTGGATCTCGATCCGAAGATCTCTCCCGTTGTTTGAGTCGTTTCTATGAACGGAACCTTGAGAAGCGCGGCGAGGACTATGACGCTCAGCGCGCACTATACCAGTCCGAGAGTCTGCTGAATGACCATCTGGAACGTGTCTTCGGTCCCACTTTGGAGCGTTTGGCCGATCTGGGATATCCCGGGGTCAATAATCCTCGGCTGCTGATCAAGACTGCATTGAACCCTGCGACCATCCTGAGTAGCCATGAAGGGGCACGTGTTCACTACGCGCTCGGCGCTCTCGGAGCAGCAGAGGTCACGGCAACCTTGCCTGATAGGTACAACGGCCTCGGTTTCAAGAACCTGATTTATATGGTTGTTGAACTGCTCGATGTTCATGGTCGATGGTTGGACATTGAGGAAAACCGCCCACCGCTCCACCTGATCTTCATAGAAGAGCCGGAGGCGCATCTCCATGCTCAGTTGCAGCAGGTATTCATTCGCAAGGTGTTAGACATCCTCGCCGTGCCCGAGGAAGACGCCCCATATTGCACCAGCCAGCTTGTAGTCTCGACGCACTCGCCTCACGTCCTTTACGAACGAGGCTTTAAACCCATACGGTATTTTCGGCGAGTAGCGGATGCCGGCACACAGCAATCTCAAGTGCTCAGCATGACAGCTTTTTATGAGGCGGCCGTAGATCCTAGCGACCCAAATGACCGCACTAGGGATTTTCTTGAGCGATACCTTAGGCTAACGCACTGCGACCTGTTCTTCGCTGATGCGGCCATTTTGGTTGAGGGGAACGTCGAGCGGCTACTGATGCCGCAAATGATTGCTAAAGCTGCACCTCGACTTCAGTCGAATTATTTGAGCGTTTTAGAAGTGGGTGGTGCGTTCGGCCATCGATTCAAAGGCCTCATTGATTTCTTGGGGCTCACTTCTCTGATCGTGACCGACATTGACAGTGTTTCGCCGCCCGCAGGGGGCGCTTTACCCGCAAACGGCGAGGTACCGGTTGATGAGGATCCAGCGGATGCAGAGCCTGACGACAATGAGGAAGCTGAAGAGGCTGAAGCGAAACGTACAGGGCGCAAGGCGTGCATGGTTCATGAAGCAGGAGCTCTTACTTCAAACCAGATGTTGATCAAGTGGCTGCCGGGGCACACCACGATTGACGATCTGCTGGCTGCGACTGCCGAACAGCGCACTCAACCCCGAGATGAAGAAGGCGGCGCCCTCGTGCGCGTTGCCTACCAGACACCTGTAGAGGTGGTGTGGAGCGGGGCGACTCAAGTGAGGACAGGTAGGACGTTGGAGGAAGCGTTCGCACTGCAAAATCTAACCTGGACGCAGCACCTGGACCGCAAGGATCTTGGCCTACGCATCAAGGGTTCCAACAATCTGGAAATCGAAGGTATTGCGGAGCGCCTCTACCGTAAGGTCAAAAGCTCAAGTTTTCGTAAAACTGATTTCGCTCTCGGGCTGCTGGCTCAAGAGCCGTCGGCATGGGTGGTGCCGAATTACATTTCGGATGGTCTTCGTTGGTTAGAGGATCTGGTCGCCCCACCACCGCCCGCAGTAGCTGCGGTGGAAGAACCTCTCAACGGAGGCGACGTATGACTGCACGTATCGGTCAGCCGGATACTCAAGCAGATATTGAATTGCGAATGTGCTTGGACCAGCGTCCCCAGCGCAGCTTTGTCATGGTTGCCGGCGCGGGTTCTGGGAAGACGACGTCGCTGGTAAAAGCCCTTGCGCACCTCGGCCAGACGCGAAGACTAAAACTCAACGTGCGTGGTCAGAGAGTCGCTTGCATTACCTACACTGAAGTAGCGGTCAAGGAAATCTGGGGTGACGTAGGTAACGATCCGCTGTTCCACGTGTCGACGATTCATAGTTTTCTGTGGACGGTAATTAGGCCATTCCAAGTAAATTTGAAGGCTTGGGTCATCGCAAGGATCCACGAGAAAATCGCCGAGGCGCAACAACATCACGACAAGCCTAGGACTCGGGCAGCAACTCGTGAGCGGCTCGTGAAAGATATCGCGCGTTACCAGCGTCACCTTGAGGCCGTAAGGCATTTGACTCATTTTAACTACGGCGCGGGAAGCGATTTCGGACGAGGTGTACTCGGGCACTTCGACGTTATTTCGGCGGCGGTCGAGCTAATCGAGCATAGTCAGTTGCTTCGTGATGTCATCGCCAGCAGGTATCCAGTCCTCTTCATTGATGAAAGCCAAGACACGCGTCCGGAAGTAGTGGCTGCATTTAGAAGGATTGCCGAGACGACTCCTGTGGAATTCTGCCTTGGATTTTTTGGCGATCCGATGCAAAAAATCTACCTTGACGGTATTGGAGTCATCGAGACGGCCGCAGGCTGGGAGCAAATCACCAAGCCCGAAAACTTCAGGTGTCCGCAACGAGTGCTCCAAGTAGTGAATGCTATCCGGGAGCCCGATGACGGTTTGTGTCAAACACGAGGCCGGATGAACTGGGTTGACGGCAATCCTGAACCTGTCATGGGATCTGCACGCTTCTTCCTACTGAGAGCGGATGACCATCGCTCAGTGAAGCTAGACAAAGTTCGTGAATGGATGCGGCGTACGAACGAAGACGATCATTGGGTGAGTGATGACTCTGCCGCTGACTTCCGAGTGTTGGTGGTTGTGCATCGGATGGCAGCGGCGAGGCTCGGCTTTCCTAATCTTTACGCTGCTTTGAATGACAACGAAGCACCACCGTCCATCAAGGAGGGTCTCAAGGAAGGCACCGCATGGCCACTGCGGCCGTTTCTGAGTTACTTGCTACCTTTGGCAATTGCGGTTTCAGAAAACCGAAAGCTCGACGTCATGAATTTCCTGCGTTCGGAATGTCCGTTACTACAGCCAACGGCTCTTGTCGGTGGCGATCCGGTAGCGGTGCTTCGGGCATTGCAAGTATCCACAACAGAGTTGGCCAGACTCATTTTTTCGAGCGATGCATTAATGCAGGACGTGCTCGTTTACTCCCAGGCAGCAGGTCTGCTGCAGCTGGACGAAGCGTGGGAAAAATATTTGGGCCCAGACCGCGCAGCCGACGATGATGATCCGGAGATCCCTGCAGTGTCGGCTTTCCTACGTTGCGGTGTCGGAGAGTTGGCTAGCTATCGTCACTACCTCGAAGATCTTTCACCGTTTGCGACCCAGCAGGGAGTTAAAGGGGCAGAATTTGAACGAGTTTTGGTGCTCATAGATGACGAAGAGGGCAGGGGGCAAAGGCAGTTCTCCTACGAAAAGTACTTCGGCATTGTGGAACCCTCAGATACTGATATAGAAAACTTTGCGCAGGGCAAGGATAGCGTGATGGATCGCACCAGAAGGCTTTTCTACGTGTGTTGTTCCCGAGCGACTAGGGATCTCGCTGTCGTCATGTTCGTGCAGGATATCGAAAATGCTCGAGCAAAAATCGCCGAGACCGGAATCTTCGAGTCTGGCGACATCGTGGATGAGTATGCTTTGGAAGCCGCTCTAACTTAGCTCTGGGTTGTTTCCGAGTTCATTGCCTGTGCCTTTCATGACTGAACGGCATCGGTAGACTGCCGCTTACGGTGACTGACTTCCTCAGGGCGTGAAGCGGCCCATCACTGGTTACGACAAATCGGTTTAGAACAGACATCGAGACTAGTAGAGTAGAGCCTACACTCTATTGCTAATGATCAAAACAGTTGGTGCGATGGTGGTTTGCGAGCAGTAGCGTATGACTTTTCCGAAAAAGGGCTGTTGGACTTCAGGCTGGGGGCATCCTTTTCAAACCATCCAAAGCATGCCCTCAGATGTGCCCCCAATTTAGCAAACCACTGGAAGTGAGTGGAGCTCTATGGTTTGTGGAAAGGCAGAAATGATCAGCCGAACAGCCTGCCAGACGAAACCTAAAGACTCTCAGGGTCGCCAAAGAACATCTGAATCCGCGACCGCAACCAACGCTCCCCCGGGTCGTTATCCTGCGACCCACGCCACGCCATATGCAGTTCGAACGTGCGCGTCGGCAACGGTGGATCCTCCGCCCGCACACCGCCGGCAGCCGTCAGCGCATCCGCGGTGTAGTCCGGCACGGTC
>Ga0157373_10000839_pt1 | contig 23888 bp, 17 predicted proteins | sample C65metaG_FD_113460 | JGI IMG/M metagenome (GOLD analysis project Ga0157373, IMG submission 113460) | Corn rhizosphere microbial communities from Kellogg Biological Station, Michigan, USA - C6-5 metaG | ecosystem: Host-associated > Plants > Roots > Rhizosphere > Soil | place: USA: Michigan... | reverse complement strand
CCACAAATTCCACGAGCGGTTCCACCGGAATGATTCCGGCGCGATGGCCCATGTCGAGCAGGCGGCGGATGGCTTCTTTGCCGTCGGGGCCGTAATCGAGGGTGCGCTCGTTGACGTACATGCCAACAAACTTGTCAGCCATCTGCGGATCGAGGTCGCGGGCGAATTGCATGGCATAGGCGAGGGCCTGCTCGCGGTGATCGAGCGCGTATTGAATGCTGTCACGCAGAGCGGAGGAGACGATTGAAATCAATTCGCGTCCCAGGCTGCGGCGAATGGCGTTCCCACCTAAAGGTAGCGGGAGTCCGGTCATCTGTAACCACCATTTGCCGAGGTCCACAATGCGGTGGAGTCCGGAACGATCATAAGTGAGCTGGCCTTCGTGGATGATCAGCCCTGCTTCGTATTTGCCTTGCATAACGCTGGGAATAATTTCATCGAAAGGGACGACTTCGGTCTCAATCCCAGGCGCGAACAATTGCAGGGCAAGATAGGCAGTGGTCAACTTGCCCGGGATGGCGATTAACTTCTGCTTGATCTCAGTGGTGGTGATCGCGCGCGGCGCGACGATCATAGGGCCATAACCTTCGCCGACGCTGCCGCCGCAAGTCATCAAGCGATAGCGGTCTTGAATGTATGGATAGGCGTGAAAAGAGATTGCGGTGACGTCGTAAACGCCCTCGTCGCCCTGCATGGCCTTCTGGTTCAGGCTCTGGATGTCGCAAAGCGTGTGCGAAAAGCGCAGCCCGGGAACCTGAACCTTGTTGGTGGCGAGGCCATAGAACATGAAGGCGTCGTCAGAGTCGGGACTGTGGGCGATGGTGATTTCGCGAGTGGAAGTGGCGAGAGTGGACATGAATCTATTGTGCCATTGATTTGGTTCGATCGTCCCTACGGGACTCCGTCAGTGTTTGCGCCTACCCAGCGCTGAAGCGCTGGGCTAAGCTCGGCTGCCCCTGCGGGGCTACGGCGGCTAGCGCCATGCCAGTTCAATAATGAATATTATTCAGGGGCTTTCATGTCTGCTTCATCGCTACGCGGAAAGAAGCGACGCCAGGTGTTGACCGCGCCGGCGGCCAGCATGACTTTCATAATTTCGGCGAAGATGAACCAATAAAGTCCGAGGCTGATGGCGCGGGCCAGCGAATGGGTGAGGACGTAGAGCCATGAGATCCCGCTGGCAAAGAGCAGGATTTCTCCCGAGATGGCGGCGATGGCTGCGCGAGAGAAGGTCGGCTTGCCACGTTCGAAGATGAAGCCGGCCAAAGCCGCGACGAAAGGATATGCAATCAAATATCCGGCTGTGGGACCAATGAGCTGCGCGATTCCGCCGGGACCGGTGGGGCTGAATACCGGCAACCCGCTTGCGCCTTCCGCTAAATAGAGCGCCATCGCCAGAAACCCGCGACGGCTGCCAAGAGAGAGGCCTACGAGCAGAACGGCCAAATTCTGCACGGTGAGCGGCACAGGCGTTCCCGGAAGAGGCAAATAAATATGGGCGCAGACCGCGACGAACAAACTGGCGCCAATGACGAGAGCAGCCTGCCGTGCGATATCGAGCGCTCCGCTTCGCCGCTCTGCGACCTGAGTAAGAGATTGCGACATGCTGGCTCCTAGGGTTGGGTAGATTCGCCTTCGGGCGGTGTCGGGCGGTTTTCCGCATTCCGCAGACGCTGGCGTACCCACACGTAAGACGAGGCCAGGGCCCACAGCACAGCTCCGGAAGCTACGGCCACGATCAGAAACCACCAGATCATCCGCACGAGAATTAGGATACCAAACACACGAAGCGCGGGTGGTGGAGAACCGGCGTCCAGTGTTCCATAGCAATTCCCGCCGCTGTAAGGGCACGGGTACGGGATGGGCGCTGTCGGGGTGCGCGGACACGAGTGTCCGCGCCACACAGGAGGGCCGCCACACAAGCTATTTTCCGGACATCAGCTTTTCAATCTGATCGGGTTCCTGCGGCAGCGATGCGGTAAGCTGAATCAGCTTGCCATCTTTGTCCACGTAATACATGTCCTCGATGCGGACGCCGAGTTTTTCTTCGGGAATATAAATTCCTGGTTCGATGGTGAAGACCATGCCGGGACTGAGGGGAATGGAATAGTCGCCCACATCATGAACGTAGAGTCCTACGTAGTGGCCGAGACCGTGGATGAAGTACTTGCCCAGCGGCTCGCCGTGCAAGTCCTTGCCATGGGTGTTGATGTAATTGTAGGCGGCGTCTGAGATGGTATCGGCCTGGCCTTTTTGCAAGTGTGATTTTCCCGAAACGAAAGCAGCCATGGCCGCTCTTTGCGCGCCCAAAACAATCTCATAGATTTCACGCTGACGCGCGGTGAACTTGCCGTTTGCGGGAACGGTGCGGGTGATGTCGGTGGCGTACATCGAGTATTCGCCGGCCGCGTCCATTAGAACGACCTCGCCGTTCTGGATTGTCTGGTCATCCTCCGAATAGTGCAGGATGGTGGAATTGATTCCTGATCCGACGATGGGAGCATAGGAAACGCGCTCACAGCCGCGTTTGCCCCATTCGTATTCCATCAAGGAGGCGATTTCGCGTTCGTTCACGCCGGGATGAATGGCTTTGAAAGCGGCCAGATGGGCGGCGATGGAGGCATTGGTGGCTTTGCGGATGAGTTCAATTTCGCCATCGTCCTTAAAGACTCGAAGAGACGCGATCAATGGGCGCACGTCGAGATATGAGGAGCCGATGGGAAAGGCGTTGGCGTTTTCGAGCCAGGCCAGTGGCTGCGTAGAGTTCGAGCGCTCATTCGCGGTGGGTACATCGGTAAAGACCTTGACGCCATGAGACGGGAATAGTTTGACGAATTCGTTGCGCAGGTCGTCGAGTGAGGCGACGCGGTCCACGCCGACAGTCTTGGCGGCTTCGGGATTCTCGGGGCCGAGTTTCGGGCCCATCCATTTTTCCTGCGAATAGTTGCGGCTAGGAAGGAAAAGGATTTCGGTATAAGGGCGCGCGGGAGTATCGTCTTTGGCTTCTCGCGCTGCGGCGATCAAGATCGCCCCTCCCGGTTCCGGCCAGCCGGTCAGGTAATAGAAGTTATTGTCGGCGCGGTAGCCGTAGATTTCGTCTCCGGATTCGGGAGGGGCAAAGAGGAGGGCGACTCCGCCATCGAGTTTGGCGGCCAGTTTCTCGCGGCGAGCGTGGTAATCGGATGAGGGTTGACGCTCGATCGCTGAAGCGAGAGCGGCGGACAAGACGAGACAAAGGACGAGTAATTTCCTGATCATTCAGCTCCTGTTGGTTCGTATGTTCTGCAATTTGTTGCACGAATTAATTAGCGCGACAAATGCAGAGTCGTGGCGTTCTCACCGCGTTAGCGCGGCGAGGACAGCTCGGAATGACAAATTTAAAGTTAACGACAAACGCAAAGTTTCAAAAGCTCATTGTCCGGTGATCGATTTGGTCGCAGAGACGAAACTATCCACATTCGACTTATCGACTACGGCTGATCCCGTATCAACAAACGCGGGCACTGGGGCAAAGCTGTCATGCGCCCAGTCGGAGTCAAGTTTGCTCAAATTTTCGTGGTGCAGATCATCGAGCATTTTCAGTCCGACATAGGCCATGGTGTACGGCTTTTGTGAAATCGTGGCTGCGATCACACCCTTCTGGATCCATTGCAGCGTGTCAGAATCGGTGTCCATGGCAATGATGGTGCGGCCCTTGACGCCATTATTGCTGAGCACAGTGGCGACTTCTTTTCCGGCTAGAGCTTCCAGGCAGACGAATGCGTCAATGTGCTCTTTCTTATCACTCGCGAGAAACTGGCCGGTAGTATCGAAGGCAATCCTCGGATCTCCCTGCATGTCCACGATGTGAGCAAGCTTGATTTGCGGCGAGGATTCGAGTGCGTCTTTGTAGCCGCGGAGGCGCTCTTTGAGATTCGGTTGCGAAGGCATGGTAAAAACGACGACGTTGCCTTTGCCCTTGAGTTCCTGAGCGAGGCGGGCTCCACCGGCGACACCGGCCTGGTAGTTGTTGGTGCCAATGAAAAACAAACGTTTACTGGCAGGCGCGTCTGAATCCATAGTGACGACGGGAATTCCGGCGGCAATGGCGGCGTCAATGCCGTCCTTGATCACATTGGGGTCAGCGACCGAAATGAGAATGCCAGCGGGCTTTTTCTGCACCGCGGCAGCAAGCGCGTCGCGCTCGGCCGGGGGATCGTAAGTGTCGGGCCCGGTGAAGGCATAGCCGACCTTCATTTGGTTCGCCGATTGAGCAAAACCGGCGTCGGCGCTTTGCCAGTAAGGGACCTTGATATTGGCGGAAATAAGGATGTAGGTTTCGCCGCTGTGTCCGCCGCCGCAACTCAGCAGAGGCAGGAATGCGATGGCGAGGAGCACGACGAACAAGGTACGCGCTTTCATAGAGAGCCTCCTACAGTCGCGTGCATGAGCGACAGGCATTCTAACGCCCAGGGAGAGTAAAGGGAAGGAGCGGCCGTTGCTCCTCAAGGTCAGACCCCGACGGGGAAGGGCTTGGTGTGGCTGTCAGCACTGGAGATCGCGAGTCCGGAGAAGCGGCCTTGGAGGAGCGACATCAGGCCGGTGTACCAGTAGCCGACAACGAACAGCAGAAGAAACGGGACGGTCAAATAATTTTCGTTGTCGATTGCGTAATAAACCGTCATGGCAAAGTAAGTGCCGATCAGGAGTTCGACCCAGGGAATCCAGCCCAGGCGTTTGCGGTACTTGGCGGCGCGGGCAGCGTCTTTTTTATTTTCGACGCGATATTTGGGTGTACGGGCGAAGGCAGTTTGCTTTCCGATAAGGGCTTCGAGAACTGCGATGGTGTTGGTGACGGTAAGGCCGATGCCAAGCGCCATCAGAAAAGGCAGATAGAGCAGAGCGCGTGGCCAGGTTCGCGGGAACAGTTCGCGCTGCGAGACCAGATAAAAACTCGAAATCGAAAAGGTGGAAGCCAGGAAGAGCGGAATATCGATGTAAAGCATCTGGAACCAGCCCTGGTAAAAACGAATGACCATGGCGGGCAGCAGCAGCACGGAGAGGATCACCATCAGCGGGTAACTCATGTTGGCAGTGAGGTGATACCAGGCCTCGAGCTTGACGCGAAATGGCTGGTCGCTTTTTAAAACACGCGGCAGGATCTTCTTGCCAGTCTGAATCAGGCCTTTGGCCCAGCGGGCTTGCTGGGTCTTGAACGCGGTCATTTCGACCGGTAGTTCGGCGGGGCATTCTACGTCCTGACGGTAGATGAACTTCCAGCCTTTGAGCTGGGCACGATAGGAGAGATCAGTGTCTTCAGTGAGGGTGTCGTGCTCCCAGCCGCCGGCGTCGTCAATGGCCTGGCGGCGCCAGATTCCAGCAGTTCCGTTGAAATTAAAAAACACATTGTGACGGGCGCGGCCGGAGTGCTCGAGAACGAAATGCCCGTCGAGCAGAATGGCTTCGACCTCTGTCAGCAAGGAATAGCCACGGTTGATGTGGGTCCAGCGGGTTTGCACCATGCCGATTTTAGGATCGGTGAAATGATGGATGGTCTTCAGAAGGAAGTCGGGCGGGGGGACGAAGTCAGCGTCGAAAATGGCTACGAACTCGCCTTTCGCGGATTTGAGGCCTTCATGCAGCGCACCGGCTTTGTATCCCGAACGATTGGTGCGATGCAGATAGGTGATCGGCAGTCCCTGAGCTGCGTAGTGATCGACGAGAGCGCTCGCAACCTTGATGGTTTCGTCGGTGGAGTCGTCGAGCAACTGAATGTCTAACTTTTCGCGAGGGTATTCAATCCGGCTGATGGCCTGCAGCAATCGTTCAACTACGAACTGCTCGTTGAAAATTGGAAGCTGGATGGTGACGCGAGGCAGGTCCGAGAATTCCTGCGCAGGCAGAGTGGTCTGGTTCTTCTTTTTCTTGTAATACAGGTAAACGAGCGTGTAGCGGTGAAGGCCGTATGAAGCGAGCAAGATTAAAACTACGAAATAGGGGATGAGGAGCGCCATGTCGAAGGCGTTGGCGCGGTAAAGGCCTTTGAAAGTGGTGTCGAAGAAGTGCTGGCGGACGTACTGTGTGATGCCTTGCTCGGCGAGCAAGACGGCGAATGTAGGTGGAAAGACGGACATGAAGAAGGGGTAAGCCAATGAGAAAGATCGGCTCGCGTAAAGGTACATTGTAAATGAGCGGTGACAGGTTGAGGTAAACTGGCGCTTCGCGCGGGTGCTCAGAGTCACCAGATGAATAATGCCTACATCTGCGATGCTATTCGGACGCCATTCGGGCGTTATGGCGGAGCGTTGGCATCCGTGCGCGCAGATGATCTGGCGGCGATCCCGATGAAAGCTTTGATGGAACGCAATTCCACCGTGGATTGGGCGGCGCTCGATGACGTGATCTACGGGTGTGCCAATCAGGCGGGCGAAGATAATCGTAATGTGGCGAGGATGGCGTTGCTGTTGGCAGGGCTGACGAAAGCAGTGCCGGGAGTGACAGTCAATCGGCTGTGCGGTTCGAGCCTGGAGGCGGTTTCAATCGCGGCGCGAGCGATCAAGAGCGGGGAAGCGTCACTGGTAATTGCGGGCGGGGTGGAGAGCATGTCGCGCGCGCCGTTTGTGATGGCCAAGGCGGAGTCTGCATTCTCGCGGGCGGCAAAAGTCGAAGATTCAACAATCGGATGGCGATTTGTGAATCCGCTGATGAAAGAAAAATATGGGACTGACTCGATGCCCGAAACGGCGGAGAATGTCGCCGAAGAGTGGCGTATTTCGCGGGAAGATCAGGATGCATTCGCGTTTCGCAGCCAGCGGCGGACCGCGGAAGCGGCGAAGACGGGATTTTTTGCCGAAGAAATTGTGCCGGTGACGATTGTGGGGAAAAAGGGCGAGGCGACGGTCATTGATAGGGACGAGCATCCTCGTCCGGATACCACGCTCGAAGCGCTGGTCAAGCTGAAGCCGATAGTAAAGCCGAACGGCACGGTGACTGCGGGAAATTCTTCCGGAGTGAATGACGGCGCAGGCGCGTTGTTGATTGGGTCGGAAGACGCGGTTGCGAAACACGGGCTCAAACCGCTGGCACGGGTGATCGCGTCGGCTACAGCGGGAGTGCTGCCGCGCGTGATGGGAATTGGACCAGTGCCGGCAACGCGAAAGGTTCTGGAGAAATGCGGTCTTAAGCTGTCGCAGATGGATGTAATCGAGTTGAACGAAGCTTTCGCTGCGCAGGCGCTCGCGGTGCTGCGCGATCTTGGCGTGCCGGATGATTCTGCGGTCGTGAATCCGAATGGGGGCGCGATCGCAATTGGTCATCCGTTGGGCGCCAGCGGAGCTCGGCTGATCACGACAGCAGCGTACCAATTGAAGCGCAAGGGCGGCCGTTATGGTCTCTGCACAATGTGCATCGGCGTGGGGCAGGGGATTGCGATGGTGATTGAACGCATTTGAGATCTTGTCAAAGATCGGGGTCGCTTGAGTAAAAGCGAGAGCGGAATCAGGGAAGCAAAATCCACAGTAACTCGCGGCGCGCCGTTGGCGCATGCGATCAAAAAAGTCGGCCTCTTCTCGTTTGTCTTCGTAATGTATTCCTACAACACCGCCGGCCCGTTCGGGCTGGAGGACCAGGTGCGCACCTCCGGGCCGGGGATGTCGCTGCTCTATCAGCTGATCATCCCGTTTTTCTGGTGCATCCCCATTTCGCTGGTAGCGGCCGAATTGACCACGGCTATGCCTGTCGAAGGTGGATTCTATCGCTGGACGCGAGCGGCCTTCGGCGACTTCTGGGGATTTCTCGCCGGCTGGTGGAATTGGACGGCGTCATTTCTGCTGGGTGCGCTTTACGCAGTGCTGTTCGCCGATTATCTCTCGTTTTACTTTCCTGAGCTTACGGGATGGCGGCATTACGGAGTGGCGCTGCTGGTCATCGCGGTGATCACTTATATAAACGTGCGCGGGATTCGGCTGGTGGGAAGAATTGCGACCATACTTGAACTGGGGATTTTAGGAACAGTTGCGGTGATGTGTGTGATGGCGATCCCGAAGTGGCACCACAATCCATTTGTGCCCTTCGTGCCGCCGCATGTGCCGATGTTCCAGGTGTTTGGGGTGGGGCTTTCGCTCGGGCTCTGGCTGTACGCGGGGTACGAGCAGGTGTCATCGGTTGCGGAGGAAGTAGAAGATCCGCAACGGAGCTACCCGTTGGCACTAGCGTGGGTGGTGCCGCTCTCAATGGCAACATATTTTTTTCCGACGTTGCTTTCGCTGGCCGCCGTAGGCAGGTGGCAGGACTGGCACTCGGGATTCTTCTCAGACTTGGCCAGCTCAATCGGCGGACCGAAGCTGGGATTTGCGATCACGCTGGCGGCCGGTGTGATGAACCTGTCGATCCTGAACAGCACCGTGCTAACGACCACGCGGATGCCGGCGGCGATGTCTGAGGATGGATATCTGCCGGCGTTTCTTTGTCGTCTGCACCCACGATTTGGCACCCCATGGCTGGCGATACTGTTCTCCGCTGCGATTTATTGCCTGCTGGCGGGGCACAACGTAGTGCAGCTGATTTCGATTTACATCTGGCTAAGGATTGCGACGTCGATGTTGACGGTGCTTTCGGCTTGGCGGTTGCGCCGAACGCGCCCCGAAATGCGCGGAGCGTTCCGGATTCCATGGGGCAAGACGGGGTTGGCCTATGCCGTGATCGCGCCCCTGGTGCTGAGTGTCTTTGCATTGGTGGTACCGGCATTTTCTGAAGCTCCGGCTGACCGATTTGCCTTGAAATGGGGGCCGCCATCGTTGTTGCTGGGGCCACTCGCGTATTTTCTGCTTCGCCTATTTCGGTCAGAAAAAAGAAATCAGCTGATCCAGTCGAGCACTTTGTAATAGGCTCCGGCGAATGGCAGGAACCAGGGACGTCCGTTATAGAGGCCGAGCGGCGCACCGGGGAAAGGGATCGCGCTGAAGGGAATGTCGGTTTCGTCACCGCAAATGTGTTCTGCAATTTTCGCGCCGAGATAGGTCGCCATAGCCACGCCATGCCCGGCGTAGCCGAGAGCGTAGTAAATTCCATCCATTTGCCCGGAGTGCGGCATGGTATCAAAACAAAAGTCGAGGGTACCGCCCCACGCGTGTGCCAGCTTGGTGTCGCGAAGCTGCGGGAAGACGTCGATCATTCCACGGCGTAGGATTTCGGCGCTGCGGCGGATGGTGTTTTTGGTTTCTGGAAAGAATGCCGCGCGTCCGCCGAAGAGCATGCGATTGTCGGGCGTGAGCCGGTAATAGTAAAGGTAATGCTTGGAGTCATAAATCATGCGGTTGCGCGGGCTGAGTTCGCGGGCGAGCGAGTCAGACAGTGGATCGGTGGTGATGATGAATGATCCGATGGGAATGATTTTTTTGCGGAGCGCGGGTGTGGCGGATGAAGTGTAGCCGCTGGTGGCGATCAGGACGTTATCGGCTTTGACGTTGCCTCGAGTAGTTTGGAGAGTCAAGCTGCGGCTGCCATTGTTCGAGGCAGGGGCGATTTGCTGGACGGTTGCGTTGTGAAAAATGCGTGCGCCGGTAGTCAGGGTTGCAGCAGCGAGTCCAGAGACGTAACGCGCGGGATTGATCCCTGCGCTGGAGTCATCGACGATGCCGCCATGGTAGATGGAGGAGCCGATTTCGTCTGCAAGTTCGACGCGCGGGATGACTCGAAGCTGGTGATTGAATTCCCTGGCGATGGTCTCGACGGAGCGGGCGTAGGAATCGAAATGCGAAGGCTTGCAGGCGACTTCGAGATGTCCGCAGCGGGAGAAGTCGCAGGTAATGTTGTTTTCGCGTACGATTTGTTCGACAAGATCAATTGATGCGAGCGACGCTGCGTACATCTTGCGGGTGAGCTCCATGCCATAGCGATTGGAGAGAGTTTCCGGGCTTAACTTCAGGCCGGTGAGGACCATGCCGCCATTACGCGAACTGGCGCCCCAGCCGATCGAATTGGCCTCGAGGATGACGACATTCACGCCTCGCTTTGCGAGAGTGCGCGCGGCAGAAAGGCCGGTGAAGCCCGCGCCGATTATGGCGACATCTGTGCGAGCGGGCACTTCGCCGGCTGTGCCCGATGGCATTGCGGCAGTCGTGAGCCAGTAGTTGGAGTCGTTGAGTTGCATGGCGCTTCTGGGGAAAAGCTTTTAACCGCAAATGACGCTAAGGAAAACTGTTACAAAACTACGCGAAATCAATTCGACTTTGTAATTCAGGAACTCACCAACGAACGTAATTTTTCTGCGGCCACTTCGGCTGTGATGTCGCGCTGTGGCGTGCCCAGCATTTCGAATCCCACCATAAATTTTCGGACAGTGGCAGACCGCAGCAGCGGCGGGTAAAAATGGGCATGGAAATGCCATTCGGGGTGGATCGAGCCGTCGAATGGGGTCTGATGAAATCCCATGGAATAGGGAAAAGGAACGTCGAAGACGCGGTCATAGGTGGAAACGATTTGTTTCAGCATCAAACTGAGTTGTGTAATTTCCGCGTCTGCGAGTTCCGGAAACTCTCCCAGGTGCCGGCGGCTGCAAAGCAACACCTCAAATGGCCATACCGCCCAGAAGGGCACAACCGCGATAAACGCGTCGTTACTGAAAACGATTCGCTGCTTTTCTGCCTGTTCGAGTGCGACGTAGTCGCAGAGCAAACAGGAATGGTTGCGGTCGCGGTAGCTATTCTGCAAGGTGAGTTCGCGGGCCGGCGCTTCGGGGATAGTGCCGGTCGCCCAGATCTGGCAATGGGGATGGGGATTGCTGGCGCCCATCATTTCGCCGCGATTCTCGAAAATCTGCACATGTTGTATGCCTGCAACAGCCGAGAGTTCACGGGTCTGCGCACTCCAGGTGCGGATGACTTCTTCAATCCCAGACGGCTGCATGGTGGCGAGGGTCAGATCGTGCCTTGGCAGAAAGCACATGACACGGCAGATCCCGCGTTCGGTTTCGGCAACCAGCAAGCTTTTATTTTCTATATCGAGGCGGGCAAGGGGCGCGTCTTTTTTCAGAGCGGCAAAATCATTCTCAAATACATAGGTTGATTCGTATTTTGGATTGCGGATTCCGCCGACGCGAGCATTTCCTGGACACAGATAACAAGAGGGATCGTATTGCGGGCGGTCAGGCGATGGGACTGATTCGACCGCGCCCTGCCAGGGACGTTGCGTGCGATGCGGCGAGACCAGCACCCACTCGCCGCTCAACGGGTTGAATCGGCGATGCGACTGCTCGCGAAAGGCGAGTTCCAATGGCATGGGTTTCAGATAACGTTTGCGCGCTGGACTTAATGTTCTCTCATAATCGCTTCGTCATTACAATAGCGAGGCGCGATGAGGCGATACCCGGCATAAAACATTATCAGCCGCGGGGGCACAGAGAGATCGAGCGTAGAAAATCGGACAACGGATTTTTGTGTGCTGAATATTTTCAGCACCTGGGTTAGCAGGGGCGCATCTCGGGTCAGGTGGAGGAACTTTGCAAGCGATCAATGCCGAAAAACTGGCGGACATTTTTCACCAAGATTACGGGAGCCGTGCGGCCGTCTTCAGCGCACCCGGGCGGGTGAACCTAATAGGCGAGCACACGGATTATAACGATGGCTTCGTGCTGCCGAGCGCGATTGGGTTTTATGCGCATGTAGCAGTAGCTCCGCGGCCAGACCGAAAGCTCGTATTCCGCTCGACCGGATTTGCTCAGGCATTTGAAGCTGATCTTTCCGAAACGCCAAAGAAACTGGGTGAGTGGTGCGATTACGTGCTGGGAGTCGCGGTGCAGTTGGGGAAGGCCGGAGTGCGGGTTTCGGGCGCGAATATTTTAGTGCACGGCGAGGTCCCAATCGGTGCCGGGCTGAGTTCGTCGGCGGCGCTGGAAGTTGCGTCGGCGATGGCGCTTCTGCACCTAGCGAAGGCAGAAATGCCCATGAAGCAAGTCGCCAAACTATGTCAGAGGGCGGAGAACGAATTTGTGGGCGCGCATGTCGGAATCATGGACCAGTTTGTGTCCTGTCACGGAAGGAAAGACAACGCAGTTATGCTTGATTGCCGCTCGCTCGATTATGAACTGGTGCCGATTCCGGAGTCGGTGAAGTTCGTTATCTGCAACACCATGGTCAAGCATGAGCTTTCCGGAGGAGAGTACAACGTGCGCCGGGAGCAGTGCGAGGCGGGAGTGCAAATTCTTGCAAAGGCGTACCCGGAAGTTCGAGCGTTGCGGGATGTTTCAGTCGGGCAACTGGAAGCTCAGAGGCGAGAGATGCCGGAATTGATTTACAAACGGTGTCTGCACGTGGTGCAGGAAAATGATCGTGTGGTTGAAACGGTGCAGCGGCTACGAGGCGGAGACATGGAGTTAGTTGGCCAGCTAATGGGCGAATCGCACGCGAGTTTGCGGGATCTGTACGAGGTTAGCTGCGCCGAACTGGATGCGATGGTTGAATCCGCGCAGGGGCTGCCGGGGTTCATAGGAGGAAGGATGACGGGCGGTGGATTTGGCGGGTGCACGGTGAATCTGGTGGAGGAGGCGGACGCGGCCGAGTTTGCTGAGAAAATCGCGGAGCGTTATCACGGGAAAGTGGGAATTGCGCCCAATGTGTACGTTTGCTCGGCAGCAGATGGGGCGGGGGCCCATTGACAGCCCGTCCCGTAGAAGCGAGAGCTCTTAACCGCAGAGGACGCAAAGACCGCTAAGCAAGGCGGAAACCGCAGAGGACGTAAAGTACAGGAAATAAAGGCTGAGCTGCGGCACAATCCATTTTTGAGAAAACGTTTACAAATAGCGGGTGATCGGGGATAATCGTGCGTTCGACCGTAAGGCTCGAAAGTAAAAACGTTGGCCTGCGGTCAGGACTGGAGGAGTGCGAGATGAGGGTAATTGCTCTCGTAATTGCGCTGATGATGATGACTGCGAGCATGGAAAGCCAGGTAACTAAACAGCCTTTTGGCAAGACTCCCGACGGGACAGCAGTCGATGTTTACACGCTGAAGAGTGGCGCTCTGGAAGCGCGAATCATTACGTACGGCGGCATCGTGCAGTCGCTGAAGGTGCCGGACAAGAGCGGGAAGACCGCGGACGTGGTGTTGGGATTTGATTCGATTGAGGGCTACACCTCCGGCCCCAAGCCGAACCCGGCGTATTTTGGTGCGCTGATTGGGCGCTACGGTAATCGCATCGCCAATGGCGAGTTCAAGCTCGATGGCAAGACTTATCACATCCCGCAAAACGATGGCACCAATGCGCTGCACGGCGGCACCAAGGGTTTCGATAAATATGTCTGGAAGGCAAAAGAGATCCCGCACGGCGTGGAGCTGACCCATGTCAGTCCAGACGGAGATATGGGATTTCCCGGGACGTTGACGGCGGTCGTGCGCTATACGCTGGTCGGAAAAGAGTTGAAGATCGAGTACTCGGCCACTACCGACAAAGACACGGTCTTGAACCTGACCAATCACTCCTACTTCAATCTTGCCGGACAAGGGAATGGAGACATTCTCAAAGATCAGTTGAAGCTGAACGCGAGCCGTTATACCCCGGTAGATGACAAACTGATTCCGACCGGCGAACTGGCGCCGGTTGAAGGCACGCCATTCGATTTCCGCAAAGGGACAGATGTGGGCGCGCGGATCAACGCTGACAATGATCAGTTGAAAAAGGGGGGCGGCTACGATCACAACTGGGTGCTGGATAGCGGCGGCGGAAAGATGGCTGAAGCCGCGGAAGTTTATGAGTCGAGCAGCGGCCGGGTGATGCAGGTGCTGACCGACCAGCCCGGAGTGCAGTTCTACACCGGCAATTTTCTGGATGGAAGCCTTACCGGCAAGGATGGGAAGAGCTATCAGAAACGGGCGGCGCTGTGCCTGGAAACGCAGCACTTTCCGGATTCGCCGAACCACCCGAAATTTCCGACCACTGAGCTTAAGGCGGGTGGGCATTTTCATTCGGTCACCATTTTCCGTTTCTCAACGCGGTAAAGCGGGCGTGTATCGGACTGCAGGGTTTGTGTAAATCATCCGGGTCTCATGAAATCCCTTGGACTGCTGCGCGAAGAAGTGCTCGAGGCCAACCTGGAACTGGTCCGGCGCGGGTTGGTGCTCTATACGTTCGGCAACGCCAGTGGCATTTCGCGGGATGAGGGGCTGATTGTTATCAAGCCGAGCGGTGTGCCTTACGAAAAAATGAAACCCGAGCACCTGGTCGTCACCGATTTGCAAGGCAAAGTGGTTGAAGGCAATCTTCGGGCATCTTCGGATCTTCCGACGCATGTTGCGCTCTACAACGGGTTCCCGCATATTGGCGGCGTGGTGCACACGCACTCGGAGTATGCGACTGCGTGGGCCCAAGCGCGGCGGGAAATCCCATGTTTCGGCACCACACACGCAGATTATTTCCACGGTGCGGTTCCGGTAACCGAGCCGATGCCTGCGGACGAAATCGAAGGCGAGTACGAGTTGAACACGGGCGCGGCCATCGTACGCGCATTTCGGGGAAAAGATCCGCGGGCGCTTCCCGGAGTACTGGTAGCCAATCACGGGCCGTTTGTCTGGGGGCCGACCGTCACGACAGCGGCGCACAATGCCGTGGTGCTGGAGTCCTTGGCGCGGATGGCGCTGTTCACCACCACTTTGAATCATGAAGCGCAGCCTATTTCGAGCGCGTTGCACAACAGGCACTATCTGCGCAAACACGGCAGTAACGCATATTACGGTCAGGCAGGGGAGAAGAAATGAGCCTAACGCTCGCGATGTTTGAAGCAACGCGGCTGGTGCATCTTTCCGGCGTGGATCTGGCGATTATTGCCTTTTACTTTGGACTGGTGCTGGTCATCGGCTTTTACCTGAAGCGTTTCGCCAACACCGGCGAAGATTTTTTTCTGGCTGGACGCGAAATGACGGCGTGGGTTGCGGGCCTGGCTTTTGTCTCCGCAAATCTTGGTTCGCTCGAACTGCTGGGTTGGGCGGGATCGGCGTATCAGTACGGCATTATGGCGGCGCACTGGTATTGGATTGGCGCCATACCTGCGATGGTCTTCCTGGGCCTGGTGATGATGCCGTTTTACTACATCTCCAAGACGCATTCTGTGCCGGGATATCTGAAACTTCGCTACGGATCCGAGGCAAGCGGACTAAGCGCGGTGACGTTTGCGGTCATGACCATCCTCATGTCGGGCGTGAATATGTATGCCATGGCCGTGGTCATGAAAGTCGTTCTCGGCTGGGACATAAACTTCAGCATCTGGGTGTCATCGCTGACGGTGGGGATTTATGTTGCAGCCGGAGGATTATTTTCGGCGATCTTCAATGAAGTGTTGCAATTCTTCTTGATTTGGTTCGGAGCGTTGCTCATCCCGATTCTCGGGTTGATCGAGACCGGTGGATGGAGCGGAATGGTGGCGCGGATTCATCAGAATTTTCCCGGTCAGGATTTCACCCACCTGTGGGCACCCACAGCTTCGTTCGCCAACAATCCCATGGGCATCAACTGGATCGGCATTGTGTTTGGGCTGGGTGCGGTGCAATCCATGGGATATTGGACGACAGACTTTCTGGTGGTACAGCGCGTGCTTTCGGCAAAAGATATTCGCTCGGCGAAGATGGCCCCAATCATCGGATCGTACTTCAAGATGGCGGTGCCGCTGATCGTCATTCTGCCGGGATTGCTCGGACTCGCAGTTTTGCCGATGCACCTGTTTCCGGCCAGCGGCCTGCAGCCCGGCCAGCACAGCTATAACGAAGTATTGCCGCTGATGCTGGCGAGATATTGCGGTCCGGGGCTGCTCGGTCTCGGAATTACCGCGCTGGTGGCGGGATTTATGGCGGGGATGGCGGGGAACGTGAGCGCATTTGCTACGGTGTGGACGTATGACATTTACCGTCCCTTCATACGCAAGAACGCACCCGACAAACATTATGTTTCCATGGGACGCTGGTGCACGCTGATCGGATTGATCATCAGCATCGGGACGGCATATCTGGTGATGGGATTTGCCAGCATCATGGACTACGTGCAGGCGTTGTTTGGATTCTTCATCGCGCCGCTGTTTGGCACGGTGTTGCTGGGCATGCTGTGGAAGAGGGTCACACGCTGGGGCGGCTTTCTTGGTCTGCTAGCGGGCACGCTGTCATCTGTAACGATGTTTTTGTTGATGCAGAAGGTGGATCCGCAGAAGTGGGTGCCGATATTTGCGCGGTCACCGCTGGCAAAAGGCCTTGCACAAGACATGTACCAGTCTTTGTGGGCTTGCGTTACGTGCGTCGTGGTCACGGTGCTGGTCACGCTGGTTACAAAGCCAAAGCCGGATTCGGAGCTCGTGGGTCTGGTTTACAGCCTGACCCCATTGGCGAAGGAAGAGCACACAAGTTTCTGGCATCGTCCGCTGGTGTGGGGCGTGATGGCGCTGGTATTGCTGGCAGTCCTGCAGATTATTTTCTGGTGAGGCGGCATGAGCGAGAGACATGAAATCATTCCGGTGTGGTTCTTCGTGGGTGTGCTGTTGCTGGTTTATGGAGTCATGATCCTGATCAGCGGACTCGCGGAGTGGTCGCACCCTCCGGACACGGTGCTGGCTGAATTGCACGCGCCGGTATGGTGGGGTGGAATTCTGACGGTTCTTGGGGCAACCTATTGTGCGATGTTCAGGCCGAGGAAAACTTAGCTGCTAGCTTTTTGTTAGCTCCTACCAATCGAGGTTGAGGTTTTTGCTGGAAGCCAATTGCTAAAAGGCTAAGAGCTGATTTCATTCAGAGGCATTATGGCAGCGAAGAAGATGACGATGGGGTTAATCGTAGGGAATCGGGGATTTTTCCCCGATCACCTGGCGAAAACCGGCAGAGAAGAAATGTTGCGAATACTGGGTACGGCCGGCATGGACGTGGTCGCGCTGACGCCGGAAGAGAGCAAGTACGGAGCGGTTGAGACGCGCGAAGAATCCCGGCGCTGCGCGGAGCTGTTCAAGAGGAATCGCGATCGTATTGATGGCGTTATCGTCACGCTGCCGAATTTCGGCGAAGAGCGCGCGATAGCCGACACGCTGCGCCTGGCCGATCTGCACGTGCCGGTGCTGATTCAGGCGACTCCGGATGATCCGAAAAAGATGACGATTGCTTTCCGCCGCGACAGCTTCTGCGGAAAGATGTCGGCGTGCAACAACCTGAAGCAGTACGGCATTCCTTATTCGATTACCACGCTGCACACGGAAGCGCCGGATTCGGCGGAATTTGCCGCTGACCTGGAATGGTTTGCCGGCGTTTGCCGGGTGGTCAATGGATTCCGCAACCTGCGCGTGGGAGCGATTGGCGCGCGCCCGACGGCGTTCAATACGGTGCGCTACAGCGAAAAAATTCTTGAGGCGAATCGGATATCGATCGAGACGCTGAATCTCTCCGAAGTTCTGGGGCGCATCGATCGCATGAAGGACAATGACGATCTGGCGCAGGCGAAGCTGGCGTCGATCAAAAAGTATGTCGATTCGAAAGACGTGCCCGCGACGGCGCTGATGAAGATGGCAAAGCTGGGTGCCGTCATCGATCAATGGATGGCAGCGACAGAAGTGGCGATCAGCGCGGTGCAGTGCTGGACGTCGCTGGAAGAAAACTTCGGCGTGGTGCCGTGCACGGTAATGAGCATGATGAGTGACCAACTATTTTCGAGCGCCTGCGAAGTGGACATCGCCGGCGTGCTGGGGATGCATGCACTGCAACTGGCGTCGGGAACACCGTCAGCGCTGCTTGATTGGAACAACAATTATGGCAGCAATCCGGACAAGGCGGTGTGCTTCCACTGCGCAAATCTGCCGAAGCACTTCTTCCGTTCATTCAAGATGGACTTCCAGGAAATCATCGCTGGGACCGTAGGTAAAGAGAATACTTACGGCACCGTGGTCGGACTGATCAAGCCGGAGAAGATGAGCTTTGCGCGCTTTTCGACTGACGATACTTCCGGGAAGATGCGCGGCTATGTTGGGCATGGCAGGTTTACGGACGATCCGCTGAATACGTTTGGCGGTGCGGGTGTGGTCGAGATTCCGAAGATGCAGAAATTGCTGCACTATATCTGCGAGAACGGATTCGAGCATCATGTCGCGGCAAATCTTTCCTCAGTGGATTCCTCGGTATATGAGGCGGCGGTCCGCTATCTGGGGTGGGACATGTATTGGCACGAGCGGCCTGACGGTGGTTGGTGATCGGGCATTGTTTTTTCGCCGAATAAATCAAGAGCGCCAGCCACAGAGGAGACGGGGTTTCGGTACGCACCGGATTTCTCTCGCGACCTTTCCGTTGTTGGCGATTGCGGGCAAAGCCTTCAACCTTGAAGATCGCAAAGTGCTGCGAAGAGAATCGTTGAACGAGCGTCGCACCATTTTCCCGAACATGTAACGGAGTGCATAGATGTCTGTGGTTGCAGGAGTTGATTTTGGAACGCTCAGTGTTCGCGTTTCCATCGTTGACAGCGAGCGCGGCGTGCTGGCGTCAGCCATCTCTGAATATCCTCTGCATCGAAAACGCGAAGACCCTGAATATGCCACGCAGTCGCATGAAGATCACATGCGTGCGCTGGCGGCTGCCACTCGCGAAGCAGTAAAGCAGGCGGGAATTGCGGGAGATCAGGTCGAGGCCATCGCCCTCGACACCACCGGTTCATCGGTCATTCCGGTCGGAAAAGATCTTAAACCGCTCGGCGAATATTACCTCTGGTGCGACCATCGCGCGAAGGGCGAGGCCGAAGAGATTACGGCGTCGGCGCATCGCGAGAACTTGGAAGCCATCGAATGGTGCGGGGGCGTCTATTCGTCGGAGTGGGGATTTTCGAAGCTGCTGCACTGGCTCCGGCACAATCCTGAAAAGCGCGAGCAGTTCGTTTCTGCGTTCGAGCACTGCGACATGGTGGCGACTACGCTATGCGGAATCACTGATCCGAAAAAAGTAAAACGCAGCACGTGTGCGATGGGCCACAAGTGGATGTGGAATGCCAAGCTGGGCGGGCTTCCACCGGAGAAGTTTCTGGTAAAGGTGGATCCTCTGCTTGCGGGCGTCAGGGAGAAACTCGACGGCGAGTACACGACGTCCGACCAGATTGCTGGCAATCTTTCACTATTCTGGGCAGAGAAGCTGGGACTGAGACCCGGAATTCCAGTGCCAGTCGGTGCTTTTGACGCACACTGGGACGCCATCGGCGCGGGTTGCCGTACCGATGACATGGTCAACGTGATCGGCACCTCGACCTGCATTATTGGAATTACGCCGTCGCCGAATCTGGTTCCGGGAGTTTGCGGCGTGGTGCAGGGCAGCGTGCATCCGCAGCGCACCGGAATTGAAGCGGGACTTTCTGCGGTCGGCGACATTTTTAATGCAATCGCTTCGCGGGCGGGCACTGACGTCGCCACGCTGAGCAGGGGCCTCGAAAATTATCGGGCGGGACAGACCGGACTGTTGCGCATGACCTGGGACAACGGCGATCGAACGATACTGGTAAATCCGAACCTGCGTGGAATAACGCTGGGTTGGAGCCTACAGAGCACGGCGCAGGACGAACTGTTTGCGGCGATCGAGGGCACCGCGCTGCATACGCGGGTGATTTTCGATCGTATGGAAAGTAAGGGCGTCACGGTGAAGCGCGTCATCAATGCGGGCGGGATTCCGCAGAAGAACAAGGTGTTGAATCGCGTCTACGCCAACGTATTGGGAAGACCGGTTCTGGTGCCGGAGACGAGCGTCACCAGCCTGGGTTCGGCGATTTTTGCGTTCATGGCAGCGGGAACGTTCAAGACGATTGAAGAAGCGCAAGACAAGGTGTGTCCGCGATACAAAGTGTATGAGCCCGAGGCCGCGGAAAAGCGCGTCTATGACGATCTGTACCGGTTGTTCAGCAGGTTGTATTTTGTCTTCGGCGAGAAAGCGGCTGACATGGGCGATGTGCTGCCGGGGTTAATACGGATCGCAGAGAGCCGGCACAAGGCATGAGGCGCCTACGGATGAAAAACATCTTTTGACCGAAAAGAGCGCGAAAAGTGCAAAAGACTTAACGGCGAAGGACGCGAAGGCGCGCAAAGAAATCGAAGGCTTGTGACAGGCAAGGGGCGCAAAGTTCGCCCAGTCAGAAATAAATTCAAAATGCGAAGACTGACGATCCACTCCGCCGCGATTGCGTTTTTGCTGCTTTTGTCATTGCCGGCATCGTCCCAAGATAATGCTTCCCCGGCACCCACGCCTCCCATGGGCTGGAATAGCTGGGATTCCTACGGAACGACGGTCACCGAAGCGCGGGTGAAAGCCAACGCCGACGTGATGGCGCGTGATCTTGCGAGCCACGGCTGGAAATACATTGTTGTGGATATTCAGTGGTATGGGCCGAATGCACAAGGGTACGATTATGCTCCTGGCGCAAAACTGGCGATGGACAAATATGGGCGGCTGCTGCCGGCGGCGAATCGCTTTCCATCTTCTACTGACGGGACAGGCTTCACGCATCTCGCTGACTACGTGCACAGTAAAGGATTGAAGTTCGGAATTCACATCATGCGCGGCATCCCGCGGCAAGCGGTCGAAGAGAACACGCCGATTAAAGGCACGCAGTATCATGCGGGCGACGTCGCGGACAAAGATAATCCGTGCCAGTGGAATCCGGATATGTGGGGAGTTGATACGACCAAGGCGGGTGCCCAGGCTTACTACGATTCGATTGCCGAGTTGTACGCTTCTTGGGGTGTTGATTTTATCAAGGCTGATGACATGGGCAGCCATTTGTATCAGCCGGCGGAGATCAAGGCGCTGTCGCTTGCGATGCGTAAGACAGAACGTTCGATGGTGCTGAGCATTTCACCCGGTCCTGCGCCGATTTCCGAAGTTAACTTTTTCGAGAAATTTACACAAATGTGGCGCATCTCCGACGACTTCTGGGATGACTGGAAGCTGCTGAAGAAGCAGTTCGATTACACACGCGACTGGGCCGAGTTCGTGGGCAAAAACGATACGTGGCCCGATGCTGACATGCTGCCGCTCGGCAAGTTGCGCGTGACTGCGAAAGAGGGCGGTGGATCGCTGACTAAATTTACTGCGGATGAGCAGCAGACCGTGATGACTTTATGGTCCATGTTTCGTTCGCCGTTAATATTCGGCGGAGACTTGACGAGTATTGATGCCAAGACCCTGGCATTGATCACTAATGACGAGGTACTGGCTGTGGATCAGCAAAGCCATGGCGGCCATCAAGCGTTGGAAGATGGAACAATTCGCGCATGGAGTGCGGTCGCACCTGGCGGAAAAGATTATTACGTCGCGCTATTCAACTTGGGCGACTCGCCGGCAACCGCGAATCTTCCATGGAACAAGTTTTTTCACTTTGGCTCGAGCGCAGAAGTGCGAGACCTGTGGGCAAAGAAAACGCTCGGACGAAAAGCTAGTATCGAGGTCACGCTGAGCCCGCATGCCAGCGCCCTGTATAGAATCTCAGAGCTTCAATAAAGAACCATTGGCCAGACCGCTTGGAGCTTTCCTGGCGATTGCAAGGGACAACACATAGCGGACAAGAGTGTCCGCGCCACACATCAATCGTGAACTCCAGAAGTGGTCAGAGTCCGCAAGAAACGATCCCAAAATTCCAACCCATCATAAAATGATTTGACCCCTACGCGTTCGTCGCGTCCGTGTTCGCGATCGTCGTTTCTGTCCACAGCAACTCCTGCCACCACATACGTCGGCAGTCCGGCGGCGGTCGTGAAAACGCCGTCTGAGGCGCCCCGCGCCATCGTTGGGATGACCGGAGTTCCCGGCCACATCTGGTTGGTAATTTTCTCGACTGTGTTAAGAACCTCCTGCCGCAAGGGATGAGGGGTGAAAACTGGCGTGGCCGGAACCTTATCGCTCACGACTCCGTCACTACCAACGTAGTGAATCGCGACTGCGGGATCGGCTACGACCCGCAGCAGAGTATCGCGAACTTCTTGTTTGGTGTGACCGGGCAAGATCCTGCAATTGACGATAGCCGCGGCACGTTGCGGGAGGGCATTGTTGGCGTGCCCGGCTTCCACGCGAGTCGCCACACAAGTAGTGTGCAGCATGGCGTTATCGTCGATATTTTGCGAGAGCCGCGTCTCTGCAGTGTGATCAGGAGGGTTCTTCACAATTGCTTTCATATCCGTTGCGCGTTGGCCAGTCTGTACCTTTGACATTCGTTCGTAATAGGCGCGTGTGACATCGCTCAATTCGACTGGAAATTTGTAATGCTGCAAGCGGACCAACGCCGCCGATAACTCGTAAATAGGATTCTGCGGCTTCGGCAGGGAACTGTGACCACCGGAATCGGTTACGACGAATTGATAGTCGGAATAGATCTTTTCTGAGGCGTCAATTTCCATCACTTCTGGCTTACCGCCTTTGGTCCACAATGTGAGGTCGTCGGTGTTGATGACGAATTCGGCATTTACCAGATCGCGATGGTTTTTCAGCAACCAATCAACGCCGTTGAATTTGCCGCCTTCTTCGTCTGCGGTGAGAGCGAGAATGAGATCGCGATCGGGAACGAAGTTTTCTTTTTTGAACTGAATCAGGGTTGCGATCATGATGGCGGCGCCGTCTTTCATGTCCTGCGTGCCCCGGCCGTAGAAGTAACCATCTTTTTCGACAAACTGAAAGGGATCGGTGGTCCAGTCTTCGCGGCGAGCTTCGACGACGTCGAGATGTCCGATCAGCAGAACCGGCTTGTGATTGCCCGATCCGTGCAGACGGACGACGAGGTTTTTCTTGCGGTCGTTGGGGCCACCGATATAGATATCGCCGTCGGGAAACCCGGCATCGCGAAAGCGCTGCGCCATGGCTTCGCTGGCAGTGGTGACGTTGCCGACAGAGTCTGTGGTGTTGATTTCGATCAGCTGTTTGAAAGTATCGTGGGCCAGTTGCCTGGTGGAATCATCAGTTTGTGCGTGCAGGGTTGAAGAGAATAGCAAGGCGCAAGAAAGCAAAAGAAAGCGAAACAATGATTTCCTCCCGGGTACTGGACATGCGCGATCGTAAAGCTGCAAGTGAAAGATTTTAACCGCAAAGCGCGCAAGAGGGGCAATGACAGCAAAATGAGTGGACGCAACGGGCGTTCTCGCGCACGACAAAAATATTTTTCGAAATCCTCTTGCGCGAAATGAGAATTCATGGCATCTTCAAACATCTTCTACGAAAGGACGCTCGATTTGGCGGATCTCACAATTAAAACGCTAAGCGGGCAACTGCGGCGATTAACTTCGCCAGGTTGCTATAGGGCGTCGCATCTGGTCGCGCTGACCGAAAGTTACTAAGCCGATCTCCACGGCGCTCTTCCCGCAACAACAATAACTTAGCTGGGTGGCGAAGACTGCGGTTACTTCGACTGTCAATCGATCAGTCCTCGTGACTGGTATGACCGCGGTCGTTTCTTCCCCCAGCCCTAACTTACAAGGTCAGTGGTGTTTGGCCACGGATACTTCTTCGGCTGAACAGTCTTCGGGCTGCGGGGTTCGAATCCCCATGGGCGAAAGCCCTGCCGTGTCCGCTTGTTCCCTGACCCATAAATTTTGCTGCCCGTGTGGCTCGGACATTTTAGTCCGAGCTGCGGAATACTTGGCCGGTGGTGAAGACTACGGTTACTTCGCCTTGTAAGCGGGTGGGCGCAGGTGCAGAGCGAGTTGGATATTCATGCGTCGAGGTCCCTCGGCTTCGCTCGGGATTTCGGCGCGCGGCTCAGACGCCTCAAGTTCGAGTCCTGCCGCGGGAATTACGCCCGTGTAGTCGAATTGGGCAGACGCCTAATGTTCCGTTGTCGCTTGTTCCCCGGCCGTTACTTTGATTGTGGAGCGATGGGCATCTCGCCCGTCGGGCAATACTCCGGCCCGTTGGCCGGTTAGAAAAGAAAAGGTAATGCACGACTTTGT
>Ga0157373_10000837_pt1 | contig 23921 bp, 17 predicted proteins | sample C65metaG_FD_113460 | JGI IMG/M metagenome (GOLD analysis project Ga0157373, IMG submission 113460) | Corn rhizosphere microbial communities from Kellogg Biological Station, Michigan, USA - C6-5 metaG | ecosystem: Host-associated > Plants > Roots > Rhizosphere > Soil | place: USA: Michigan... | reverse complement strand
ATATTATTTTTGAAGGCTCGGTGGCTGCCGGAACTCCATTAGCCAGAAAAGCGATCGGCACAGTGCCGTGGCTGACGGGAGCCAGATCCATCGCGGTGCCGGCCAAACGGAGAAAGCCTACGGAAAAGGTGCTCTCCATCAAGGGGGCCATCCGCCACAATCTCAAAAAACTGGATGCGGAAATCCCGCTTGGCCTTTTCGTCTGCCTTACAGGTGTCTCCGGTTCCGGGAAATCGACCTTCGCGCACGATGTGCTCTATCTGAACCTAGCCCGCAAAATGGGCGCGGAACTGGAAGAGGATGCCGCCCCCATCAGGGAACTGAAAGGCAGTGAAAACTTGAGCGGCGTCGAACTGGTCGATCAGACCGCCGTGGCCCGCACGCCACGTTCTACTCCTGCGGTGTTTCTCGGCGCCTTCGATCCCATTCGCCAGCTTTTCTGTGAGACAGATGCGGGTAAGGCGGCTGGACTGAAGCCCGGCTTCTTCTCCTTCAATTCCGGCGAAGGCCGTTGCGATCGTTGTGCGGGAAATGGTGCGGAAAAGGTGGAGATGCAGTTTCTATCAGACCTGTACGTCACCTGCCCGGATTGCAATGGGAGGCGCTACAAGCCTTCCACGCTGGAATATGCTTACCGGGGAAAATCCATCGCGGATGTGCTTGATTTGACGGTGGCGGATGTGGCTTCAGCATTTCCGATTACGGATGAAACCACCGTCAAGGAGGCGCGCCTCATCCAGAACATTCATTCCGCCCTTCAGCCATTGCTGGAGGTGGGGCTGGGTTACTTGAAGCTCGGCCAGCCGCTCAATACTCTATCAGGTGGTGAATCCCAGCGTCTCAAGCTTTGTCAGCTCCTGTCCACCAATCTCAAGACACCGGAGGCAAACGGAAAGCTACTGATCCTTGATGAACCGACCACCGGCCTGCACTTCTCCGATATCGAACGCCTGCTCTCCGTTTTCCAAAAACTGGTGGATTCCGGTCACACTCTGTTGGTGATCGAGCATAATTTCGATGTGATCAAATCCGCAGACTGGATTCTCGATCTGGGGCCGGAGGCTGGAAAACACGGCGGCCAGTTGGTGGCTACGGGGCCGCCGGAAAAGGTGGCGGAGTTGGATTCTCCCACCGCGCGATTTCTCAAGCAGGCGCTGGGGCAGTATGAAGTCCGCAGCCTCAAGGTAGCGGAAGCGCCCGCGCTTTATTCCCTGCCTTCCTCGAAGGCGATCACGCTACGTGGGGCACGCCACCACAATCTCAAGAATATCTCGCTCGATATCCCGCGCGATCAATTTGTGGTGATCTCCGGTCTATCAGGTTCCGGGAAGTCCACGCTGGCTTTCGATATTCTCTTTGCAGAAGGACAGCGCCGTTTCCTCGATTCCATGTCTGCCTATGCCCGCCAGTTTGCGGAGCAATTGGAAAAGCCGGAGATCGATCAACTCGCCGGTCTCCCCCCCACAGTAGCCATCGAGCAGCGGATTTCCCAGGGCGGAGGAAAATCCACCGTCGCCACCGTGACCGAACTGTGGAACTTCATCCGCCTGCTTTATTCGAAGCTGGGAACACTCTATTGCCCGGATTGCAATGTTCCTGTGGAAAAACAATCCCTCGCCGCAATCGAGAAGACCATTCTAACGCATCTCAAGAAAGGCAGCGTCACGCTTCTCGCTCCGGTGATCCGTGGGAAGAAGGGCTATCACACGGAGGTGGCGGAGTGGGCGCTGAAGCATGGATTTCCCCGCCTCCTGGTGGACAGGCAGTTCAAGGATGCGGAAAGCTTCACTCGGCTGGAGCGATTCAAGGAGCACGATATTGATGTCGTGGTGTGGGAGTCCGGGGTCAAGGGGGTGAAGAATATTCCAAGTGATTTTCTAACGAAAGCGTTGGAGGTCGGCAAGGGTTTGGTAAAGCTCTTCACCGCAGACAAAAAATTCACGCTGCTTTCCACAAATGCCAGTTGCCCCTGCTGCAATCGGTCCTTCGAGGATCTCGATCCACGTTTGTTCTCCTTCAACTCTCCCCATGGCTGGTGCCTGGAATGCCGTGGCCACGGGCGGGTGCCGAAACGCCGCCGCGCTCTGGATGCTTCCCGTTTCGATTCTGTTCTGGAAGCGGAGATGGATGCAGACCGTGCCATGGAGCGGATGGAGGATGTGGAACTCATCGAGTGTCCGTCCTGCCATGGCTCGCGGCTCAATCCGGTGGCATCCGCCGTACGCTTGAAAAATACGCCGGTGGCAGATCTCTCGCGACTTTCCATCGATTCCGCGTCCAGTCACTTCGATGCGAACAAGTTTACCGAAGATCGTGAAAAACTCATCGCACGGGACATCCTGCCTGAGATTCGTCAACGGCTGTCATTCCTGCATGAAGTGGGCCTGGGCTATCTGTCGCTGGATCGTTCCGGGAATACCTTATCAGGAGGTGAAAGCCAGCGCATCCGACTGGCCGCACAGCTCGGATCGAATCTCCGGGGAGTGCTGTATGTTCTTGATGAACCCACCATCGGCCTTCATCCACGGGACAATGTGGCCCTTTTGAAAACCCTCACGGCTTTGCGCGATCAAGGGAATTCCCTGATCATCGTGGAGCACGACGAGGACACCATCGCCGCCGCTGATCACCTCATCGATCTTGGTCCGGGAGCTGGCCGCTTGGGCGGGCAGATCGTCTATCAGGGGAATCCTCCCCAGGTGCTTGCGCCTGGAAAAAAAGCGCCCAAGTCCGCGGCTAAGAATGAAAACTCTCCCACTTACCGGGCGCTCTCGAATCCTCTGCATCATCCCACCCGTGGGGAGCGGCGGGCAGTTGGTAAAAATCATCCTTCCCTCACCCTCAAGGGCTGCGCGGCTAACAACCTGAAAAGCCTGGATGTTTCCATTCCTCTGGGCAGACTTACTGTTCTAACGGGAGTATCCGGTTCGGGGAAATCCACGCTCATGCATCAATGTGTGGCTGCGGTTTTCAATAAGACGCCCAAGTCCCGCCAACCTTTCGGCAAAGTTACCGGAGAGAAAGCGATCAAGTCGTGCTACGAGGTGGATCAATCCCCTATCGGAAAAACCTCACGCTCCTGCCCTGCGACGTATGTGAAGGTCTTCGATCACATCCGCGCGCTTTTCGCCCAGCTTCCTGAATCCCGCATGCGCGGCTTCGATGCCTCCCGCTTTTCCTTCAATACCGAGGGCGGGCGCTGCCCTGAGTGCAAAGGGAACGGCCGTGTGAAGCTGGAGATGGATTTCCTGCCTTCCACTTGGGTGCATTGCGAGTCCTGCAATGGCCAGCGCTACAATCCAGCCACGCTGGAGGTGGCATTCCGTGATAAGAACATCGGGGAAGTGCTTGCCATGACCATCGATGAAGCTGCCGGATTTTTTGAATCCCAGCCCCGCATCTCCCATCCGCTTCAGCTCATGGCGGATACCGGCCTTGGCTATCTACAGCTCGGCCAGGCCAGCCCAACCCTATCAGGAGGCGAGGCCCAGCGGATCAAGCTCGTTTCGGAATTAACCAAGGGTCGCTCCGCGAAGGAAAAAATCGCCAATCTCACTACCCGGGCGAGCAATCTTTATTTGATTGAGGAGCCCACGGTGGGACTGCACCTTGAGGATATCAAGCGCCTCATCGATGTGCTGCACCGTCTGGTTGAGGAGGGTCACACGGTGCTGGTGATCGAGCACCACATGGCCATCGCGGCTGAGGCGGATTGGATTTTGGATATCGGGCCGGAAGCCGGAGAAGCGGGGGGCTGTATCGTAGCCGAAGGGCCGCCGGAAAAGATTGCCCAATCGAAAAAATCCCGCACCGCACCTTTCCTGAAGAGAGCGTTGGGAGCTTGAAGCCGGGAGCGCGGGATTCATCCCGCCCCCATTTAGCATCGCCATTTGGTCGGTATCTTTGCGAAGCCAAGCGGGATGAATCCCGTTCCCGGTTTCAATCCAGAAACTTGCCGGGATTCAGAATACCTTTCGGATCGAGTGCATTCTTGATCGTCTGATGGGTGGAAAAGGAAACCTCACCCAGCGCCTGTCGGATCCAGGGTTTTTTCGCCAGGCCCACGCCATGCTCGCCCGTGATGGCTCCTCCCTGGTCCAGCACCCAGGTGAAAAGCTTGTCCAGGGCATCATCTGCCACTGCGCGGGTGGCCGGGTCTTCATAATCCTTCACCATCAGATTGGTGTGGATATTGCCATCCCCTGCGTGGCCGAAGCAGGCGAGGGGGATGCCCGTGTCCTTCTCCAGTTGCCGTGCGAAGTTTACCAATTCCACCAGCTTGGAACGCGGCACCACGATGTCCTCATTCAGTTTGGTGAGTCCCGTGTCCCGCAGGGAGTAGGAAAACTCCCGGCGCAGGTGCCAGATGTGCTCACACGCAGCTTCATCCTCCGCGCGTGTGATGTCTGTGGCCTCCAGCTTCAGGAGCAGTGCGTGAAGTTCCTCCAGTTCAGAAGCGACTGCCGCCGGGCGGCCATCGATCTCCACGATGAGATGGGCATTCCCCGGTGGGAAAACCTCCGCTCCTAACCGCTTGCGTGCGGCATCCAGGGTAAATGAATCCGTAATTTCCAGCGCGGATGGCAGGTGACCGCTGTTCAGGATGGCCTGCACGGCTGCGGAGGCCAGCGAGTAGTCTGGAAAAATGGCGGCCAGCATCGCGCGGCTGGCAGGCTTTGGGATGATGCGCAACGTGGCTTCCGTCACGATGCCCAGCAGTCCTTCCGAGCCGACAAATGAGCCGATGAGATCGAAGCCGGTTTTGTTTTTGTGCAGCCGTCCCCCTGTCCGCAGGATGCTGCCATCTGCCAGTACTACCTCTAGGCCCAGGACGTAATTACGCGTGACGCCGTACTTCAGGCAGCGTCGGCCACCGGCGTTGGTGGCGATGTTTCCGCCGATGGAGCATTCCTTTAGGGATGCCGGATCCGGCGGATATTCCCAGCCCACCTCGCGCACCGCGTCCTGCACCACCCGGGTGATCACGCCCGGCTGGACGATCACCACTCCGTCTTCAGGGTGCAGGCCCAGGATTCGGTTCATGCGGATCACGGAGAGTACGATTCCTCCCTGGATCGGCACGCAGCCTCCCACATAGCCTACCCCTGCGCCGCGCGTGGTTACGGGGATATTGTGCTCATTCGCATACGCCAAGACCGCGGATACATCCGCAGTAGATTCGGCAAAAACGACCACATCAGGCTCATGGCTGGCATACCACTTGTCGGTGGCATGTGTGGCCAGAATGTCTGCGGTGGTAGTGACCTTGCCCGGCCCGATCAGGGAGGCGAGGGTTTCTGCGAGGGATGGAGCGGACATGATGATGGACGGGCAAAGCCTCACCGAAGAGGCCCCACTGCGTCAATGCCCGCCTCAGGCATAGATCTTCTTATAGTATTCATCCGCCATCCGGTTCGCATCGAAGTAAGGCACCACGTCATTCATGGATTGCAGCGTGATTTTTGCCCATTCCTCCGGCTTGTCATAATAGAGGGGAAGGATCTGCTCCTTCATGATGGAATAAAAGCCCAGCAGATCATGGCGGTCACGTTCTGCCGGGGGCAATTCCGGGTCGGCCATGGGAATGATATAGGAATTTTCACCGGGTTTCGCGAATTCGCAGACCCACCCATCGAAGGTAGATAGATTCACGGAGCCATTCATGGCGGCAGTCATGCCGGAGGTGCCGGATGCCTCGCGCGTCACCACGGGATTGTTCAGCCACACATCGGAGCCATATTTGAGATGGCGGGAAAGCTCCAACTCGTAGCCGGTCAGCACCGTCGCATTCGGATAGTCCTTGGTCAGGCGGATGAGGTGGTTGAAGGTTTCGATCGCCTGATAGTCGAATGGATAGGGCTTCCCTGCCCAGATGATCTGGATGGGGTGCTTCGTATCGTTCAGCAGTTCGCGGAAAAGCCGCACGTCCCGGGAGATCAGATCCGGCCGCTTGTAGCCAGCGAACCTGCGCGCCCATACGAGGGTGAGAACATCCGGTTTGAAAAGCTTGCCGGTCTGATCCGCCACCACGCGGAAGAGCCGTTCCTTCAGCTCCCGCTTGCGGTGGCGCAGTTCCTCCGTGTCATTGCGGTTGCGGGCATGCTCCAGCCCATGATCCGCCCAATATTTTTTATTCTGGGCATTGGTAACATGGGTGATGGGGCACAGCCCCTCGTAATCCTGCCACATTTTCCGGGAAACTTCTCCATGCAGTTTCGAGACCCCATTGGCGATCCGGGAGACATGCAGCGCCGCGAGTGAATGATTGAAAACATTTCCCTCGATGCCGGTGATGGCGCGTACTTCGCTTTCCGGCACGCCGGAGAAGAATGAAAAGTCGCGCAGCAGATTGAAGTCATGCTTTTCGTTGCCCGCCTCCTCGGGGGTGTGAGTCGTAAAGACGAAGCGTTTCTTAACCTCCTCCAGACTGTGGTGCTTTTCGTAAACGTAAAAAGCGGCAGACAGACCATGGGCTTCATTGAGATGCCACACCTCCGGGTCCACTCCCAGTTCGTACAGCAAGCGCGCGCCTCCCGCACCCAGGATGATGTATTGGGCGATCCGGCGGAGATCATCATGATCATACAGGCGATGAGTGATCGCGCGGGAAAGATCATCGTTTTCCTCGATGTCGGTGGTGAGGAAAAACATCGGCACGGTGCCGAAAATCTCACCGGGAAGGTGCATTACCTTCACCCACACCGCGTGGCCATGGACAGGCACCGTGTAGCGTAGACCCGTATCCTGAAGAAAGGCATATTCCTTACGGGTGAATTGCACCGCCAGTTCGCCATTTTCCCCCCGCGCCTGATTGTAGTAACCATAGGACCAGAGGATTCCAATGCCGCACAAGTTTTGACGCAGATCCGCCGCCGCCCGCATGTGGGAGCCGGCCAAAAAGCCCAGACCGCCCGAGTAAATCTTGAAGCTCTGGTCGATCGCAAACTCACAGGAAAAATACACCGCACTTTTCGCATACTGCGGATCGATTTCGTATTTATGGGCAAAAGGCTCGGGTAAAAATGAAGCGGACATGGGAGGCTCTGGGGTTTTTCGAAAGCAGCGGCAGCAGACAGATCATGCCATTAGACCAGAATGACAACGAATACTGGGTTCCATAACCTAAAATGCCAAACTATTCTCAAGCTTTAAAGGAGCGCCGGGATGGTGACACCTTTAGAAATAGCGCCTTGTGTGGTCAAAAAAATCCAGAGCAGCGTGCCTCATGCGCTTGCTGCCATCCGTGAGCGCACGGATTGCAAGGGCGACTCAATCCATCTCCATGAGGCAAGGGCCAGCGTCCAGGTGATGGCGGCGTAAATGATCATGCGGATCATGACGCCGGGTACTGTTTCGAACCAAGGATTCCAGAAGATCCATGGCAGGATTTTTCCGGCGGCCAGGGGCGCCATGTTGTGATAGAGATAGATACCGTAGGAAAGTTGACCGATTTTTTGCAGCACGCCATTCTCCAGAATTTTCCCCACTGCCCCTTGGAATCCGACGATGGCGGCGGCGATGAATCCGCAGAGGGAGACGGAGAGAAAGGTCTGCTGCACGGAGCGCAGGCCGAAGGTGGGGTAGCCCAGGGCATCTGCGCCGAAGAGGGTGACATAACAGGCCAGGCAGACCCATGAGAGGATTTTCAAGGCTGGGCTTTCCAGCGACATTCCCCGGTGTTGCGCGAGGGCGAAGAGGCCGCCGATGGCGAAATAATCGAGCGAGTCCCACGTGAGCAATTGCGGCCAGGCAAAGGTGGCCTGCAGGGCTGGATGGAACAGGCGGGTGATGGGGGAAATGGCGGCACAGAGCAGCATGGCGGCGGGCAGCCATTGGCGCGGCAGGAACCAGATGACGAAGGGCCACACCAGATAGAACTGCTGCTGCATGGCCAGCGACCAGAAATGGGAGGTGCCATCCGGCCAGTAGCCAATGAGTGCCACGTGGATGTTCGACGCGTGGAGGAAATACCAGAGGGGTGCCTGCCAGATATCCCGCGCCTGAATCAGCAGGCCGAAGGCGAGCGCGGCATAATAGGGCGCCAAGATGCGCAGACCACGGCGGATCTGGTAGTTTTTCAAGGCAGCCGCCCGCCACGGCATCCTCTTTTCCTCCTTCCGATCCCTTTCCCGCAATAGCCCGCCTGTGATGAGGTAGCCGGTGAGGACCAGGAAAAAGAACAGGAACAGCTCAAACGGAAAAATCCGTGGCCAGCCCAAGGGGGAGGCCCAGTGGTCCCAGGAGATCGCAATCATGGAGATTGCCCTGAGCCCATCGAGTTGCACCGCCCTGCGTGTCATTCAACGGGAGAAATCATGATCCCGCCCGCCATGCACGCGTTTATTCTTTGGGTGCCTGCAGCGCCTTTTCGATGGCGGCCTGGATTTCGGGAGAGTCCGGGGTGGTTTTTGGCTCAAAGCGGGCGAGGGGCTTGCCGTCGCGACTTATCAGGAATTTTCCGAAATTCCAGGCAACATTGCCGGGGAAGGCTCCTTCGGGACCGGTGAGAGCCTTGTAGAGTTCATGCTGGTTTTCCCCTTTCACGCTGAGTTTTCCCATGATCGGGAAGGTTACGTCATACTTGGTTTTACAGAAATTCTGGATGTCTCCAATAGTGCCCGGCTCTTGGTTGGCGAAGTCATTGCATGGAAAGCCCAGCACCACCAACCCCTGATCCTTGTATTTGCGGTAGAGTGTTTCCAGTGCGCCGTACTGGGGGGTGAGCCCGCACTTGGAGGCTGTGTTCACGATCAGCACCACTTTCCCGGAATAGGCTGCCAGCGAGGTGGATTTCCCCTCTGCATCCGCGAAAGGAATTTTCGTCAAATCCGCTGCGAAAGCGGTGGCGCACAAAATGTAGGCGGGAATGATAATCCGGTGAAGCATATGTGTTGCATAACACAGCATCTTGCATCGTGCAAAAATGTTAACCTACGAGGTCGGCCAAAGCGGATTCCAAGGTGGGGAAGCGGAAGTTGAAGCCATCCCGCTCCAGAGCTACGGGCAGGGCATGCTGTCCGCCGAGCAAGGCTGTGGAAAATTCGCCCAGCGCCAGCTTTAGGGCAAAGGCAGGCACAGGCAGAACTGCTGGCCGATGGAGGGCGCTGGCCAGTTTGCGCGTGAAATCCTCATTCCGCTCTGGAGTGGGGGCGGTGCCATTCACCGGTCCCCTCAGAGTGGGGGAGACCGTTGCGTGAAGAATTGCGCAGCGCAGATCATCGACATGGATCCACGGCATCCATTGCCGCCCGCTGCCCAGCTTTCCTCCCAGCCCCCAATTGAAAAGGTGGGATAGTTTTTCAAAAGCAGGGCCGCCCTTGCCGAGGACCACCCCCGTCCGGAGGGTGATCACCCTGACGCCCAGCGCCTCTGCATCAAAGGCGGCCTCCTCCCATTCCTTGCACAGATCCGCCAGGTAGCCGTTTCCCGCAGTGGCGTTTTCCGGCAGCAATTCATCTCCCCGGTCTCCATAATATCCCACAGCGGAGCCATTGATCAGCAGCTTGGGCCGATCCTGGGGGCGCAGTTCCCGGATGGCATCCACGATCCGCATGGTTACGCCGATGCGGCTTTTGTGAAAGCGCCTCCGGTTTTCCTTGGTCCACCGTTGATCGATCCTTTCTCCCGCCAAATTGATCACCGTGGAGTGGTTCTCCAGATTCAGATCCCGTAGGGTCTGCCAGTGATCCACGCCTTTGACCTCACCATGGGCTGAACGACTGATTCCGGTAACAGGAGCGCCCTGCCTGGCAAACATCACAGGCAACTCCCGGCCGATGAATCCAGTGACTCCTAGAATTGCAATTCGGTGGGACAAAGGCATGAAGGTAACATGTTGCCTGATCTATGGCGGGTAAACGGATTTCTGCAAATGCAGTTGCCAGCTTTCCCCCTTTACTTCAGGAGGCTCTCCTTTTTTGATCGGCGCGATGCTGAATCTTCGTGCATGGATACTTTCGCCGCTGCTTTTCCTGCCCCTCCACGCGCAGGAAGTGCCGCCCGGGCCAGAGCCGGTCCTCCCGGACAATGCAGCCCCGCCGGCAGTGGACATGATTACGCCTGTTCCCGCTCCCGTCATTGGCTTCGGCACCCAGCCGGATCAAATGGCGGCCATGCCCAAGGACCTGAAAATCAACAATCAGGGCGGGAAGATCGAAGGGAATATGGAGACCGGCATCCGCTTCGGCGGCCCAGTGAAGATCGAGGGCGACAACGGCACGGAAATTTTTGCCGATACCGCCACTCTGGATCTGAAGGCCAAGACGGTGCTGCTGGAAGGAAACGTCAGCATCTATCAGGGGAATATTCTCCAGCGCGGGAACAGGGCACTGTATTACTACGAGGCCAAGCGGCTGGATACCAGCAGCATGAAGGTGAGTGCCGATCCCATCTTGATGGAATCCGGCAAGTTTTCTGCGGAGACCAAGGATGGGAAACAGATTTTCTATGGCGAGAATGCCGGAATCACCACGGAGGATGTGGAAGATCCCACCTATTGGTTCCGTGCCCGTGAGACCCGCGTCTATCCGGGAGATAAATTGGTTTTCAAGGACTTGAAGGTTTATGCCGGAGATACTCCGGTTTTTTGGCTTCCCTACCTCAGCCAGCCACTGGATGCGGAGCTAGGATACCACTTCATCCCCGGTGCCCGCTCGAACTGGGGGCCATACCTCCTCAATACCTATGGCGTGATGCTGGGGGGAACTTACAATCCGGAAACCCAGGAAAATGAAAACGCCTGGCTGCTTTCCCTCTGGCGTTTCGATATCCGGACCAGCCGGGGCCTCGGTACCGGAGTGGATCTGGTGGATACCCGTGTGGATGATCGCAAGGAAATCGGCGGATTAAGCTTCTACTATCTGAATGACCTGGCTCCCGATACTCAGCGCTCCGGCATTGAGCGTGGATTCGTCAATGAGGATCGCTACCGCATTCAGTTGAAGCACCGCCTTCCCCTTGATTGGGAAAAGAACGCAGAGTGGCGTCTGGATACAAACCTCACCTATCTGAGTGATCAGTATTATCTGGAAGACTTCGAGCCGGATACCTACCGGAATAATCCTTCACCGGACAATACCGTAGGGCTTTTCCGCCGGGATGATGAATCTCTGCTCTCCATGTATCTGCGGCTGGAACTGAACGATTTCTATCGTACGGATACCCGCCTGCCGGAAATCGCCTTCGATCAGGCGCGCAGACCATTCTTTGGGCTGCCCCTGCTTCATGAAGGCAGCACTTCCTTCTCGATCATCAATGAGCAGGCCCCGGATGCAACCACCGCAGGAGTGCTCTCCGACCTATCCGGGCTGACTGCGGGCGATCCACAAGTGCCAAAACTGATCGCCCAATTAAGCGGCTACGAGCGGGAACTGGCTCGGGAAATGATCTCCCTTCCCTTGGGGGATTCTCGGCGGGATGCTCTCAAATCCCAACTGCTGGATATCGGCTTCACGCGTTTCCATACGTATCAGGAAATGTCCTTGCCCATGCTGTTGGGGAATTTCCTGAGCATCACCCCGGAGGCAGGCGCGGGCTATACTCGCTACGATTCCGTGGATGGCCCGCTGGGTTCCACGGATCGCACCACCCTCCATTTCAATACCGAGGCATCCGTGAAATTTTCCAAGGATTACGGAGCGTTCTCCAATCATGATCAGGGTCTGGATGGCCTGATCCATGTGTTCCAGCCCTATACCACCTGGTCGGTGGTTTCCACCAATGATGTGGATCCCTATTTCCCGGAAGTGGATCGCCTTTCCGCCACCACCCGTCCGCGGCCACTGGACCCCATGCGTTTTACCGCCGTGGATGAGATGAACAGTTGGAACATTCTCCGCCTGGGCATGCGCAACCGTCTGCTGACGAAGCGGGATGGCCAGACTTACGAATGGCTTTACCTGAACACCTACATCGATGCCTTCCTGCAGGATCCGGAAGGAAAGCGGGAATTCTCCAATCTTTACAACGAGGTGCGCTGGCAGCCTGTGCCGTGGATGTCTTTCGATTTGGAAACCCAGTTTCCTGTGGTCAGCGATGGATCGGGCTTTTCCGAGATCACTCCCCGGCTGCGTTTTCTCCCTAGTGCAAACACGGAAGTTTCCCTGGGATACCGCATGCTGGACAATCACCCCACGCTGTTGGATTCCAACCGCATCGATCTCAAGACCTACAGCCGTCTGAGTGATTACTGGGGCTTTGGCACCCGCCATGTGCTGGAACTGGATGACGGAACGCTGGAAGTGGAGCAATACACCGTTCACCGGGATCTGGGCAATTGGGTGGCAGGCATGGGACTGACCCACCGCGACAACCGCCTGAGCGATGAATACGGGGTGATCTTCAGCCTCACCTTGAAGGATTTCCCATCCGTCTCCTTGCCTTTCCAACTGGACGCTGAATAGTCCGCGCACTCATGGCGATCTCCCCAGAACAACTTTTGTCCGCCCTCCAGTGGCGCTATGCAACAAAGCGATTCGACCCCGCCCGGCACATCCCCGCTTCCATCTGGGATAGTCTGGAAGAATCCCTGGTGCTCACCCCCTCTTCCTTCGGCCTCCAGCCGTGGAAATTCATGGTGATTGAAAACCCGGAAATCCGCAGGCAACTCCGGGAGGTATCCTGGGGCCAGACGCAGGTGACGGATGCCTCGCACTACGTGGTGCTGACGGCACGGGATCACTTGGAAGATGAGGATATCTCGGCCTGGGTGAGCCGGATGGCGGAAGTGCAGGGCATTACTCCAGAAACGCTGGCACCTTACCATAAGGTGATGGAAGGTTTCATAGCTCCCATGGAGCAGGACGCCCGCTACACATGGAATGCCCGCCAGGTTTACATCGCTCTGGGCCAACTCATGAGTTCCGCTGCTCTGCTGGGAATCGATTCCTGTCCGATGGAAGGGTTTGATCCCCCTGCCTATGATCGCATTCTGGGCCTGGAAGGCAGCGGCTATAAAACCGTGGTGGCCTGTGCTCTCGGCTATCGCTCGGAGGATGACAAATACGGCTCTGCTCCCAAGGCGCGCTTTGATCGTGGCCGGGTGATCACCCGGATTTCCTGATCAAGGGTTTTCGCTTGCGGCGGGCTTCACTCCCAGGATTTTCCACACCTCCTTGGTCACACTGAGGGAGATGTCGCCTATAAGGTTATGTTCCTTCTTCAGTCCGGTGACGCCCACGTTGAGTGACGGGCCTTCTCCAGTGAGAGTGGTGGTATATCCCACCTCCAGAAACAGCCTTTTCCCGACTTCCGCCGCCGCTTCGTCATCGGATTTCAGATGCCACTTCTCGGCCAATCCCAGATCCTTGCTGATTTGAAGAAGAACGCCGGATGAGAGAAGTTGTTCTTTCAGGTGGGCAGCCCGTTCCAAGCGTTCTTCCTCCGGAAGTTGAGGGTTCAGCGGGATCGGTACCCACACTTTATCGGGGCGATTCTGACGGATCTGCCAGATTCCGAAACTTCCGCCAGCCAGGGCCAGGACCACTGCCACTACACCCACCACGATCCAACGTTGCATGACCCTTGGTTATGCTTCATTTCAGAAACCATCCAAGCCGGAAATTCAATGGAATACCCTCTCACCCAAGCTACTTTAGAAACCCTGCCGAACGGCCTAACTCTGATTCTCGATCCGGATTCCACGGCACCCGTGGTGAGCGCCCAGATCTGGGTGGGAACGGGGAGCATTCATGAAGACCAGCATCTTGGCTCCGGCCTGTCCCATTTCCTGGAGCACATGGTTTTCAAAGGCACCCGGGACTATGATGCGGATTCCCTTTCCAGTGCGGTGCAGTCGGCGGGAGGTCATTGGAATGCCTACACCACTTTTGATCGCACGGTGTATTACATTGATGGTCCATCCAACTCGCTGCGGGAGTTTCTGAAAGTCCTCAGCGGGCTTGTATTCCATCCACTATTGCCCGCTTCCGAATTCGAGCGGGAGAAGGATGTGATCCGCCGCGAGATCGATATGGGGTTGGATGATCCGGACAATGTGGCCATGCGGCTCATGCTTTCCACCGCCTTCAAGAGTGATCCCCGCCGCTATCCGGTGATTGGGCATCGTCATCTTTTCGATAAATTGCATCACGCAGACATGCTGGCCTATCATCAGGCCCGCTATACGCCGGATCGCTGCTTTGCAGTGATCTCGGGGGACTTTGATCCGGTGCAGGTTCGCCAGCAGATGGTGGAACTTACAGCGGATCTCGCCATTGTGGGCGGCAGGGAGCCATTGGTGCCTGTAGAGGGAGGGCAACTCGGGCCACGTAGTGCCCGTGAAACCTTCGCGGTGCCTAACAGTCGTATCTCCCTGGCTTGGAAATCCCCTTCACTGGATCATCCGGATGCCCCCGCATTCGATGTGTTGGCGGCGGTCCTGGGTCGCGGGCGCTCCTCCCGCCTGCATCTGGCCCTCCGCGAGCGCAGGGAATTGGCACTGGAAATTTCCGCCTATGCGTGGACCGGCCCGGAAAAGGACGGCCTTTTCGGCATCGGGGCAGATGCACTCCCCGAAAACCGGGATGCGTTGATCAATGCCATTCACGAAGAACTGGAGGCCGCTGCAGATGCGGATCTGACGGAAGACGTGGAAAAGGCGAAGCGCCAGATTTCCACCAGCCAGTTGCGCTCGCTGCTAACCGTTTCCGGGCGGGCGTCCGATCTGGCCTCCAACTGGCATGAGGCGAGGGATTTGAATTTCACGCGCCGCTATCTCGCGGGCATTCATCAGGTGACTGCGGCCGATGTGCAGCGTGCTCTTGCCTCCTTGGTGGAAAGCAAGCTCACGGTGACGATTCTCGATCCCGTGGATGCTTCTGGGGCGGAAGCAGCCATCCTATCCATAAAATCCACGGTGGACATCGAGACCCTCACCCTTGCCAATGGTCTTCAGATCGCTCTGGTTCCGGATCGCCGCGTGCCTCTGGTGAATCTCCAGGTGGCCGTCCGCGCTGGTCTTCCTTCCGAAACCCCGGCAATCAATGGGGTGAACCAGCTCCTGGCCTCCACGCTGCCAAAAGGCACCGCCACCCGCAGTTCGGAGGAAATCGCCCGCTCCTTGGAATCCTTGGGAGCCTCCATGTCTGCAAATGTGGGGAATAATGCGCTGCTTGTGCAAGCCAGCGGCCTTTCGGCGGACATCGCCACCATCGCGGAGGTATTTTGCGAGGTGCTGGTTTCCCCTTCCTTCCCTGAGGATGCCATTGCACGTGAAAAAGCCAGCCAGCTTGCCGCTCTGGAAGAGGCATTGGAAGATCCATTGCACACCGCTTTCCATGGGCTGCGCCGCCAGGTTTTCGGCAGTGCCGGATATGGGCTCGATCCCTTGGGTTCTCTGGAAAGTCTGCCGCAAATCGGCCGCAGCCAGTTGATCGAACATCATGCCCGCCATTTCACTGGATCGAACATGACGCTGGTCATTGCCGGTGACTTTGATTCCGCCCAAGTGAAGGAAATCTTCAGCAAGCAGCTTTCCGTCCTGCCCGAAGGAACTCCATGGATTCCTCCCAGCAGCGCGTGGACTGGCGCTGAAAAAGCAGTGGAATATTTGCCCAAGAAGCAGGCCGTTGTCACCATCGGCTATCAAGGGGCAGGGGCACTGATGGAAGATCGCTATGCCTTGGCGATGATACAGGAATACGCGGCTGATATGGCCGGGCCGCTTTTCGCCCGGATCCGCGAGGAGCTGGGGCTGGCCTACCGGGTGGGAGCCACCCAGTTTTTGGGTTTTGATACCGGCCTTTTTACCTTTTACGTCGCCACCTCCCCGGAGCAGGCGGAATTGGCTGCCCACGAACTGGGTGCTGAGATTGCAAAAATCGGGAAGGAAGGCATTCCTGCGGAAGCCTTGGAGCGCGTCCGCTCCACGATCCTCAGTGGTCTGGCCATCCAGCAGCAATCACCCTCCTCCATTGCAAGGCAGGTGGCCATCGATCTGCTATTCAATCAGCCTGCGAGTCAGTTCCGCGCACTGCCGGAGATCTATCGTGCTCTAACTGCCGAAAAAGTGGCGGAGGTTGCATTGCGCATTTTGGGCCAGCCATCCAGCCATTTCATGGTTCTTCCCCAAGGGGAGTGAGCGCTCTTGGTTTTTGACGCTTGGCCTCAGCATTCCCGTACGTACGATTACTCCCATGCCTTCCGCTTCCGAAGCAGATCCCCGTTTCAATGAATTCATTCTCCTGCAGGCCCAAAATGCCGGGCTTTTCCTGGGGCAGATCCCCAATCCTCACACAGGCCAGAAGCAGATCAACCTCCGCGCGGCCAAATCCGTGATCGATTCGCTTGAGATGCTGGAGGCAAAAACACGTGGCAATCTCACGGAGAATGAGGCACAGCTTCTTTCCAGCGCCCTGAAAAACCTTCGCCCGCTCTACCTGGCCGTCGAAGGAGAATGAGCACACTTATCCTCTGAAATCTTATGTCATTCGATGCTTTCAACATTGGCAACGTCCCTGTGGGCGGTCCTGTTCCCTTTTTCATTCTCGGTCCCTGCTCGCTGGAGTCGGAGAGTTTTGCCTGGGAAATGGCACGTTCCCTGAAGGAAATCGCAGACCGGACGGGCATCCATTTCATTTTCAAGGCGTCATTCGATAAAGCAAACCGCACCTCCGTCTCCTCCTTCCGTGGCCCCGGGCCAAAGGAAGGTTGCCGCATCCTGGGGGAAATCGGAAAGGAACTGGGCGTCCCTGTAACGACCGATATCCACAACGAGGCCCAGGCAGAGCTTGCTGCAGAACACATTGATCTTCTCCAGATCCCGGCCTTCCTTTGCCGCCAGACCGACCTGCTGGAGGCTGCGGCGAAGACCGGCCGGGCGGTGAACGTGAAAAAAGGCCAGTTCCTTGCGCCTTGGGATACGATCAACATTGCCGACAAGCTCCGCGCCTTTGGCTGTGAGCGTTTTCTGCTTACCGAGCGGGGCACCACCTTTGGCTACAATAATTTGGTGACGGACATGCGCTCGCTTTATTGGATGCGCAAGGAAGGGCTGCCTGTTATTTTTGATGCCACCCACTCCGTGCAGCGCCCCGGCGGCCTGGGAGGAGCCACAGGTGGGGATGGCGAACTCGCACCCGTGCTGGCGCGTGCCGCCGTGGCTACGGGCGTGGATGGCCTGTTCATGGAAGTCCACTCAGATCCCGCCAATGCCGTTTCAGATGGTCCCAACCAGATTCCCTTGGAATTTATTGAGGACCTGCTCGTCAAATTGATCGCGATTCATCACGCTTCGCACTGATCTGTCCCCGGTCTGCCTGTTGCAACGCATTCTTACAGCCCTGCTTTTTCTATCGCCTGCCTTCGGATGGGCGCAGGAGGATAGTATGGCAGTGATTGATGCCAAAAAATCTTCCGCAGACACTTCCGCCATCTCTCTGTTGCCCAGCGGCAGTGTCCTGGATGGCGTGATGCTGCCCCGCTACGATCCGCACAAACGGATTGTGGATGTGATGAAGGCAGAACGGATGACCATTGTAGATGCAGACCGGATTTCCGGCGAGAATGTAGCCATTGAGTTTTATAACCCGGATCAAACCCTGAAGGGCCGGGTGAATATGAAGCAGGCGCTTTTCAACCAAAAAACGGGAATTCTGCGGGCGGACCAGCCGGTGGATCTAGTCTCGGATCAGGTCTCCGCCCATGGCGAAGGCCTTTACTACTCATTGCAAAACGGGAAAGGCTTTTTACTTGGCCCTGCCGTCACCCGCATCACTACTCCTCCCGATACTGCCATGAATGTTCCACCACCGCTTCGCTCCACCGCCTTGCTGGGAATCTCCATCATGCCCCTTTTTGCTGCCCAGCCACCGATCGCAGCCCCAGCCGCCGCCGATACGGAATCGAAGGCTCCAGCCGCTGCGGAAGCGAACAAGCAAACCCGTGAAAAGCTGCGGGCGGATCTGGATCTTGCTGCTGAAACGAATCGTGAGGCCACCCGGTTTCTTGAAGAGGCGGAGTTGCTTTCCACCCAGCCCGTTCCAGTGACTCCTCCCGAGGAAATCAAACCCCTGGAAGTGAAGACTGGTCCCACGGATACCGTGGTGAATTGTGATGGAGGCATGTATTTCGATTCCGAAGGCGGCAAGCTGGTTTACCTGCGCAACGTCCACGTCACGGATCCCCGTTTCGTTCTTTCCGGTGCAAATGAGTTGACCATCGTGTTTGAAAAGAAGGCGCCTGCTAAAACCAAGGAGCCGAAACCAAGCGAGGGCACTCCCAAGCCTGCAGATTCCAAGGATAAGAAGGCCTTCAATATGGGTGGTTCCGGCGGAGGATTTGGAGAGGTCAGCAAGATCATTGCCACAGGGGCGGTGCGCATCCTCCAAAAGTCTCCCGAGCCTGGCAAGGAGCCCATCGAGGCCAGCGGGGCGCTTTTTACCTATGATGTGAAGACCGGGGAGATCGTGATCAGCGGGGGATATCCATGGGTGAAGCAGGGAACCTATTTTTCCCGTGCGAAACAGCCGAATCTAACGCTTCGGATGTTGAACTCCGGCAGTTTTTCCACCGAGGGCAACTGGGAGATGGGTGGCCCTCTCGATATGAAGCGCTGAAGACACGCTCTCTTCCTTCCTAAATTTTTTCCCTAAAATCCCTTCCATGCACGATCCCGGCTCCACCTGTAAGAATAAGGAAACGGCGGTTCTTTTCGCCTCTGGTCTCCGCAAGACATATAATGGCCGGGCTGTGGTGGATGGAGTATCCATCTCCGTGCAGCCGCGGGAAATCGTGGGCTTGCTGGGGCCGAATGGTGCTGGAAAGACCACCTCCTTCTACATGATCGCGGGCTTAGTGCCTGCGGATGCCGGTGAAGTGAATTTCAACGGTCACAATATCTCCGCCCTGCCGATGCACCGTCGTGCGCGTCTGGGCCTGGGCTATCTGCCGCAGGAGGAATCCGTATTCCGGAAGCTTTCCGTTTTGGACAATCTGCTGGCCATTCTGGAGACCCGCCCGAACCTCAACCGCAAGGAGCGGTTGGAGCGGGCGCACGACTTGCTGGAGCGATTCAAGATTTCAAGATTGGCCAAATCCCTGGCGATCACCCTCTCCGGTGGGGAAAAGCGACGCCTCGCGATTGCGCGTTCCCTTTGCTCCGATCCCACCCTCCTGATGCTGGACGAGCCATTTGCCGGTATCGATCCGATTGCGGTGGAGGATATCCAACGCATCGTCCGGGAACTGCGTGAGCGCGATGGACTAGCCATTCTCATCACGGACCACTCCGTGCGGGAAACCCTCAGCATCACGGATCGGGCATTTCTGATCCATGACGGCCGGGTGATTCTGGAAGGTGCTTCCGAAGAACTCGTGAATGATCCCATCGCCCGGAAGCATTATCTGGGTGAGGATTTCAGGATGTGAGGAAAAAAGTTGCACTTTTGCATCAAATAGTGCATCACTTGGTGCATGAGGACCACGGTTACTCTTGATGATGATTTAGTCGCCAAGGCAGTAGACTTTGCCGGAATCGATGAAAAATCGAAGCTGCTCAACTACGTACTGGATCTTTATGTGAAGCGTATGGCAGCTAAGCGCTTGGCTGCTCTCGGCGGAACCATGCCAGATCTGGATATTCCATCGCGGGGTTTTTCCTCCTATTCGGAAGCACTTGGAATGAAAGTCGCAGAGGAAAAACCATGATTCCTGTTCTGGTTGATACTTGTGTGTGGGTGCGGCATTTTCGTCAAATCAATCCACTTTTAGCAGGAATGCTTGAAGATGGAGAAGTTTGGTGCCATCCACTCATTGTAGGTGAACTTTGCATGGGTATGCTAAAAAACCGGGAACGACTCATTCAGGACTTTCTTCTGCTGAATCGTCCTCCCATAGCCAGTTTTACGGAAACCCGCTCCATGATCGAATCACGCAAACTCTGGGGAAGAGGAATCGGATGGAACGACGCCCAGATTCTCGCCTCTGCATTGATTGGTGGAGTGAAGCTTTGGACCGTGGATCGAAGGCTGGATGAAATCGCCCGGGAACTGGGAGTTTCCTACGCGGTCGCCGGGTCATTCTATTGAAGCGCTCGCTGTGCGCTCAAACTCAGGCTCTGCTGTGCTCATCCCGCCAGCCCGTAGTTAGGTGAAAACAAATAAAAAGGCCGATCGCGGGTTGCGATCGGCCTTTTATCGGGGAAATTGGTCGGGCTGGCGGGATTCGAACCCACGGCCTCCTGCACCCCATGCAGGCGCGCTACCAGACTGCGCCACAGCCCGTGAACGGGCCGAGAGGCAAACAGGGGAAATGCGGATTGGCAAGCACGGAAAATCATGAGATGCCCACGCGCATGAATCGTATCAAGACAGCCATCGTAGGAGCCAGCGGGTACACCGGAATGGAATTGCTGCGCTTGCTTCTCTGCCACCCAAGCGTGGAGTTGGTGGCTGTGACCTCCCGGCAGGAAGCTGGGAAATCGTTGGAAAGTGTGTTTCCACGGTTCCGGAATATCCCAGGAGCAGAGCTCGCCTTCATGCAGCCGGATCCAGATGAAATTGCTGCCACAGGGGCACAGGTCGCTTTCCTGGCTCTGCCGCACGGCGTGGCTGCGGACATCGCACGCGCTCTGCTGGGGAGGGGGCTGAAGGTGATCGATCTGAGTGCGGACTTCAGGCTGCGGGATGCAGAGGTGTATAAGGAATTTTACGATCATGAGCATCCGGCACCGGATTTGCTGGCAGAGGCGGTTTATGGCCTGCCGGAGATCCGCATGTCTGAAATCAAGGCTGCGCGGCTGATCGCTTCACCCGGCTGTTATCCTACCAGCATTCTATTGCCACTGCTGCCTTTGGTCCGCGAAAATTTGATCGATCACTCGACCATCGTGGCGAATTCCATGAGCGGCGTTTCAGGTGCAGGCCGGAAGGCGGATCTGAGCCTGCTTTTCTGTGAATGCAATGAAAGTGCACGGGCTTATGGCGTGCCGAAACATCGCCACCTTTCAGAAATTGAGCAGGAGCTCAGCATCGCTGCAGGTGAAGGTGTGACGATTTCGTTCCTGCCTCATTTGATCCCAGTCAATTCCGGCATTGTGACTACCACCACCGCGAAGCTGCGGGAGGGAGTTGCTCCGGAGGCCATCGGTGCCGCATTGGAAAAAGCCTATGCGGGTGCAGCATTTGTGAGACTGCTGGGCAGAGGCGGCTGTGCGGATACGAAGAATGTGACACGCTCGAATTTCGTGGATATCGGCTGGCAGTATGACCCCCGGACCAATCGGGTGGTGCTGATGAGCGCGGAGGATAATCTGGGCAAGGGCGCGGGTGGGCAGGCTGTCCAAAGCTTCAATCTGATGTTCGGGCTTGCGGAATCCGCAGGATTGCAAAACATCTAGCAGTCACCCGCCCCCCGGCGCTTATCCCCAAACCTCAAAAACTCGATGGATTTTCCATACACACGCATCAAGGGAGGCGTAGGTGCTCCCCAGGGCTTCAAGACCAGTGCGGTCAGTTGCGGAATTAAAAATCCAGCCAGCGATCGGTTGGATCTGGCACTGATCTATTCGGAAAAGCCGTGTGCTTCCGCTGGAACCTTTACCACCAACCGGGTAAAGGCAGCTCCTGTGCGGGTTTCCCAGGCGCACCTGCGCAAGGGGGATCTGCGGGCCATCATCGCAAATTCCGGAAATGCGAATGCGTGCACTGGCGTGCAGGGCATCCATGATGCAAATGGGATGTGTGATGGCGTGGCGGAATTGCTCAGTCTCAAGCGCTCGGAAATCGGGGTGGCATCCACCGGAGTCATCGGCCTGCCGATGCCGATGATGCGCATCCTGCCAAAGTATGAGGCTCTGGTAAAAGGGCTGAGCACGAAAAAGGGTTCCGATGTAGCGGCTGCCATTATCACGAGTGACACGCATGCGAAGGAGTTTGCCATTTCATTTGATCTGGGGGAACACCGCGTCCGCTTGGGAGGATGTGTGAAGGGTGCGGGCATGATTTCTCCCAGCATGGCTACCATGCTGTGCTTCATCACCACGGATGCGAACATCCCTGCGGAAAGTCTCCGCAAGTCCGTGCTGGAGTGTGTGGAGGAGAGTTTCAACCGCATCACCATCGATGGAGACATGTCCACCAACGACACGGTGATGGTTCTGGCGAATGGGGCATCCGGCATGCCTGCCATCCGCCGGAACAGTGCGCACTGCAAACAATTCCGCCAGGCACTGCGTTGGCTGATGTTGGAGTTGGCTAGATCTGTGGTGCGCGATGGCGAACGCGTGACCAAGTTTGTCACCGTGAAGGTGGAAGGTGCGCGGACTTACCTGGATGGAAAGAAAGTGGCGGAAGCGGTCTGCAAGTCCGCCCTCGTGAAATCCTCATGGAATGGCGGTGATCCTAACTGGGGCCGCATCATCCACGCTGTGGGATATTCCCGTGCCCGTATTCGTGAGGAACTGGTAGATATCCACATTGGTGGAAAAGCGGCGTGCATCGGTGGACTCCAAGCAGATACGCCGATGGATGAACTGCGCAAGGCCGTGGCACATCCTGAATTTGAAATTGTCATCAATCTCAACCAGGGAGACGCCAATTATACCATGTATTCCAGCGATCTTTCCCCGGAATACATCGATTTCAACCGATCCGAGTATGCTTATTGGAAGCAGGCGCGGAAGGATGGTCTGGTGTGATCTGATCACGCCCTCGGCTTGCTTTGTCATCTGATATGACGATGGTCTGTGCATGCACGATCACAAGCATGAGGATGGCCATGGGCATGATCACCCGCAGGAGCATGCCCATGCGGAAATGCACTGGAGTGTATTGATCGGCTCGGCAGTCGGGTGCGGACTTTTTGCGCTGTTGGGCATCTATCTGGAAAGGCTCCCAGATGCCCACGGATTTGCCCGTGCTGCCTACGTGATTGCATTTTTACTGGGTGGCTGGGAGGCCGCGTTGGATAGCCTTGAGCGGATACGGAAATTCCGGCTGGATATTCACTTCCTCATGCTGGCGGTGGCGATTGGCGCGGCCACAATCGGCGCATGGTGGGAAGGGGCGGCACTACTGTTTTTATTCTCTCTCAGCCATGGCTTGGAGGCTCTGGCGCAAGCCCGTACGGAAAAGGAAATTCAGAGCCTGTTCCGTGATGCCCCGAAGACCGCGACTGTGGTGGCTGCGGATGGAAGCCAGAACACGGTGGAGGTGGAGGCTTTAAAGCTCGGGCAGATCGTGCGCGTCCTGCCCGGCGATCAATTTCCGGTGGATGCCCGGGTGGTGAAAGGCCTGTCTGCGGCAGATGAATCCTCGCTAACAGGTGAATCCGAAGCGGTGGAGAAAAAACCGGGAGACACTGTTTTCGGTGGCACGCTCAATACCTACGGTGCCTTGCAGGCGGAAGTTCTGCGCCCTTCCTCGGAAAGTGCGCACGCCCGCATCATTCGGCTGATTCACGAGGCACAGGCGAGCAAGGCTCCTTCCCAAAGGTTTACTGATAAATTCGGAACGGGTTACACGATGGGTTTGTTAGGTCTGACGGTGCTGATGTTTCTGGTCTGGCATTTGGGCTTTGGTCTGCCTGCATTTGAAAATGAGAACGGAGTCCACTCCGCATTCTACCGGGCAATGACTTTTCTGGTGGTGGGTTCCCCCTGCGCGTTGGTGATTTCCATTCCTTCCGCAGTGCTTACAGGCATCGCAGCCGGAGCCAGACGGGGAATTTTGTTCCGGGGTGGGATTGCGTTGGAAAATCTGGCCACCGTCCAGCGCATCGCCATGGACAAGACCGGCACGTTGACGAAGGGAGAGCTGGAGCTGGTATCCATCGAGTCTTCGGTGCCCGGGACGGAAAACGAAATTCTGCGTCAGGCGGCAGCGCTTTCCGGCCAATCCACACACCCGCTTTCCCGCGCCATCACCACTGCATGGCAGGAGAGGATGGGAGAAAGTGTGGAACTGGCGGATGAGATTGTTTCCCTT
>Ga0157373_10000835_pt1 | contig 23934 bp, 22 predicted proteins | sample C65metaG_FD_113460 | JGI IMG/M metagenome (GOLD analysis project Ga0157373, IMG submission 113460) | Corn rhizosphere microbial communities from Kellogg Biological Station, Michigan, USA - C6-5 metaG | ecosystem: Host-associated > Plants > Roots > Rhizosphere > Soil | place: USA: Michigan... | reverse complement strand
TGGTTCGTGGAGAACAGCCAGCGGACCAGGAACGGCGGCTTGTGATCGGTATCGTCGTGAGCGGCAGCGGCGTAAGCCATCGGGTTAATCCCTGCGGGTCAAATCTTAGGCGGCAGTCTTCGGGGCGGGGGCTGGAGCAGCGGCGGCCGGAGCAGCCGGCGTCGGCGGCGCGGGCGCCGCGGTGGCCGGCGCGGCGGGAACAGCCGTTGCGGGAACGGCGGCCGGAGCGGCGGGCGCGGGCGGCGGGGCCTTGGTGGCGACCCAGGCGTCGAACTCGGGCTGGCTGACGACCTTGATCTCGATCGGCATGAAGGCGTGGTTGATGCCGCACAGCTCCGAGCACTGGCCGTAGTAGGTGCCGACCTTCTCGGCCTTGAACCAGGTTTCGTTCAGGCGGCCCGGAATGGCGTCGGTCTTCAGGCCGAAGGCGGGCAGCGCAAACGCGTGGATCACGTCGGCGCCGGTGACCTGCACCCGGATGACCTGATTGACCGGCACCACCATCGCCTCGCTGGCGGCGAGGTTGTTCAGGCTGGAAGGCAGGCCCCTGGCGGCCACTTCCTCCGGCGTGAGCACATTGGAGGTGATCTCGGGGATCTTCTGGTCGGGATACTCATAGCCCCAGTACCACTGATAGCCGGTCGCCTTCACCGTCATGTAGGGCTTGGGCATGTCGTGGTAGGCGTACAGAAGCTTGAACGAGAAGATGGCGATGACCATCAGGATCAGGACCGGCACGACGGTCCAGAGCACCTCGATCGGCGTGTTGTGGCTCCAGCGCGCCGGCGTCGGGTTGGCCCGCTTGTTGTAGCGGACGATCACCCAGATCAGCAGGCCCATCACGAACAGGCTGATGATCGTGATGATCGGCAGCAGGATCGCGTTGTGGAAGAAGATGGCGTCGTGCTTCAGCGGCGAGGCCGCCGGCTGCAGATCGATCGCGCCCGGCGTCGGCTGCCCAAGCAGCTCTTCCGCCATCGCCTGGCCCGCGAAGATCGCGGCGAGCGCGCCTGCGGACACGCCCGCCAGCACGCGGTGAACACTCGACTTAGCCTTCATGCGCCTCACGTCCATCCAGTCGGCGCTTCTCTCCGAAAGCCCGCGCTCGCGGAGCCCTGGCTAGCGCCCACCCTTCCGACATCGGGCCGGTGCATACGCGCTCGCCGCCGCGTTGCCAAGGGTAGGGGAACCCTTTGTGGCGGTTTCGTTTGCGGCCCGCCGCGCCTATGTTCGGCTCATGTCATTTTCAGCCCCCTCCCCCTCCCTTCTGGACGCCGCCGGCGTCGATGTCGCCCGCGCCCGCGAGGTGCTTTCCGAGGCCCTGCACGGCGCCGACGACGGCGAGCTCTTCCTCGAACGGTCCGAAAGCGAGTCGTTCGTCTTCGACGACGGCCGCCTGAAAACCGCCGCCTACGACTCGGGCGAAGGCTTCGGTCTGCGGGTGGTCGCGGGCGAGACGGCGGGCTATGCCCACGCCTCCGAAATCTCGGAAGCCGCCATCCGCCGCGCCGCCGATTCGGCCAGGCTCGCCAAGCGCGGCTACTCAGGCATCGAGGCCGAGGGACCGCGCGCCACCAACGCCAAACTGTACGGCGAGGAAGACCCGGTCTCTTCTCCCATCTTTGCCGACAAGGTCGCCCTGCTGCAGGAGATCGACGCCTTCGCCCGTGCCCGCGACCCGCGCATCGTGCAGGTGATGGCCTCGCTGGCGGGCGAGCGTCGGATCGTCGAGATCCTGCGCGCCGACGGCCGCCTGATCCGCGATGTGCGCCCGCTGGTCCGCGTCAACGTGCAGGTCACCGTCGAGAAGGACGGCCGTCGCGAGACCGGCAACTCCGGCGCGGGCGGACGCGCCAGCTTCGACACCTGGATCACGCCGCAGTCCTGGCAGGACCAGGTGGACGAGGCGCTGCGGATGGCGCTGGTCAATCTCGACGCCGTCCCCTGCCCGGCGGGCGAGATGGACGTGGTGCTCGGCCCCGGCTGGAACGGCGTGCTGCTGCACGAGGCCGTCGGTCACGGGCTGGAAGGCGACTTCAACCGAAAGGGCATCAGCGCCTTCTCCGGGCGGATCGGCGAGCGGGTGGCCGCGCCCGGCGTCACCGTCTTCGACGACGGTTCGATCCTGGGCCGGCGCGGGTCGCTGACGGTGGACGACGAAGGCACGCCGACCGAACGCACCATCCTGATCGAGGACGGCGTGCTCGTCGGCTACATGCACGACCGCCAGAGCGCCCGGCTGATGGGCATGCAGCCCACCGGCAACGCGCGGCGCCAGTCCTACGCTCACATGCCGATGCCGCGCATGACCAACACCGGCATGCTGGCCGGCGAGAATACGCAAGCGGAGATGATCGCCTCGATGAAGCGCGGCCTCTACTGCGCCAACTTCGGCGGCGGCCAGGTGGACATCACCAACGGCAAGTTCGTCTTCCAGTGCACCGAGGCCTACCTCGTGGAAGACGGCAAGATCGCCGCGCCGGTGAAGGGCGCGACCCTGATCGGCGACGGGCCCTCGGCGCTCACCAAGGTGACCATGATCGGCGACGACTTCAGCTTCGACCCCGGCATCGGCGTTTGTGGCAAGTCCGGCCAGGGCGTTCCGGTCGGCGTCGGCCAGCCTTCGCTGAAGATCACGGGCCTGACGGTCGGCGGGACGGCGGTCTGATCCTGTCGGAAATTTAATCCACCTTACAGGGGTTTAACTCGGATTTTTTGCCCCGTCCGGCCATCCCTTTGGATCAGCAAGGGGAGTTCAGGGATGGGACCGGGTACGCTTCTTTTAACGCTTGCGGCGGTTTCGCCGGCCGTGCAGCCGCCGGCGGCCACGGGGATCGCCTCCTATCCGGCCAGCTTCTTCGCCTCCGACCAGCCCAACACGGCCATGGAGATGATCAACAAGCTGCCGGGCTTCACCTTCGACGGCGGATCGGGCGTGCGAGGGTTCGAGGGCGCGGCGGGCAATGTGCTGGTCGACGGCGAGCGGCCCGCCACCAAGAGCGACGACCTCGAAAGCATCCTGCGCCGCATCCCGGCCAGCCAGGTCGACCACATCGAAGTCATCCGCGGCGGGGCGCCCGGGATCGACATGCAGGGCAAGACGGTGCTGGCCAATGTCGTGCGCCGCAAGGGCGACTCGGTCACCGGCCTCCTCGCGGTCGCCAACACCTTCGTCTACGACGGACGGCAGAACCCGGCGTTCCGTATGGAGGGTGTCCGCAGCGGCAACGGCCGCAAGCTGGAAGGCTCGTTCATCATCGCGGGCTTCTATGACGACGGCTCGGGCGACGGGCCGCGCTTCCGCTATGACCGCGACGGCACTCCGCTCGGCCGCTGGAATGTGAACACCGAAGGCGACGGAACCCAGGCGGTCGCCACCGGCGCCTATGAGCGTCCCGCGTTCGGCGGCAAGCTGCGCTTCAACGCCCGGGCCTTCTATGAGCGCTTCTGGTACGACGAAGCCGCCCACGGCGTCGATGTCGCCGACGGCCAGACCGAGCGCGACGACCAGGAACGCCACGACGGCGAGCTGGGCGTCACCTGGAACCGGGACCTGGGACCGCGCACCAAACTGGAGGTCCTGGGCATCCAGCAGCTCAAGCACACCGACCTGTTCGTAAAGCTGCAGGACGCCACGCAGGACCTGGACGGCGTCTTCACCGTCAACCGGCTGAACGGCGAGAGCATCGGCCGGGCCGTGGTCTCCTTCCGCAAGTCCGACGCGCTGACCTTCGAGAGCGGCGCGGAGACCGCCTGGAACTGGCTCGACAGCAAGACCGCTTTCACCAACAACGGCGAGAGCCTCGACCTGCCCGCCGCAGACGTGCGGGTGAAGGAGCTGCGCGGCGAGGCCTTCACCAAGGCGACCTGGATCGCGAACCCGAAGCTGACGGCAGAGGCGGGCCTTCGCGGCGAGGCGTCCCGCATCTCCTCCGAAGGCGACGTGACCCTCGAAAAGACTCTCTACTTCATCAAGCCGCGCGGGCTGCTCACCTGGTCGCCGGATCCGTCGGACCAACTGCGCGTGCGCTTTGAACGGGAGGTGGGCCAACTGAACTTCGACGACTTCGTCGCGGCGGTGAACGCCGGCGCCGTCTCGACCGGCAATCCGGACCTGGAGCCGGAGGAGGCCTGGGTTTCGGAAGCCGCCTACGAACGCCGGTTCTGGACCGGCGGCTCGGCGGTGGTGACCGTCCGCCACTTCAAGATAAGCAACGTCATCGACCGTGCGCCCGATCCCTCCGGCCAGTTCGATGCGCCCGCCAACATCGGCGACGGAACGCGCGACGAGATCGCGTTGCAGCTCACCGTGCCGATGGACAAGGTCGGCCTGAAGGGCGCGACCCTGCGCGGCCAGAGCACCTGGCGGCGCTCGGAGGTGACCGACCCCACCACCGGCGAGAAGCGGGAAATCTCCGGCGAGCGGCCGGTCGACTGGGAGGCCCACTTCACCCAGGGCCTGCCGCGCTACAGGCTGACATGGGGCGTCGATGTCTTCGGCGCGTGGCGCCAGACCTACTACCGCTTCAACGTCGTCCAGACGACGAAGCTGCGCAGCTACATCGTCCCCTACCTCGAGTGGAAACCACGCCGGAACCTGTCGGTCCGGATGGAGCTGCAGAACATCACCTCGCGCGACATGATCCGCTATCTCGAGGTCTATGACGGACCGCGCAGCGCCACGCCGCTCGACTTCCGCGAGGCGCAGGCGCTGGACAACGGGACCAGCTTCTACCTGCGCATCCGCAAGAGCTTCGGCGGCTAGGCGGGCCGCTCGGTCAAGGGTCCGGACTGGCGGTCGCCGTCAAGGGCGAGCTCCGACTCCGGCCCGGCCTCGTTCACGCCGTGCCCCCAGTGCTTGAGGAAGGGCGCCAGCGCGAAGAACAACACGCCGAAGGCCACGCCGACCCAGCCGATGATGTTGAACATGTGGATCGAGGTCGCGAGCGCCAGCCGGTTATCGAGCACCTGCCCGCCCACCGTCTCCGTCCCGGCCCCGGCGGCGATCCAGCCGCCGATGTATTGCGCCCAGGCGCTCGACAGGAACCAGACCGCCATCAGGAAGGAGATGATGGTCATCGGCGCCAGCTTGGTGATTTCCGACAGCCCCACCGGCGACAGGCAAAGCTCGCCCGTCGTGTGCAGCAGGTAGGTGAAGGCCAGCAGCAGCAACGGCAGGCGGAAGGCGCTGTCGGCCATCCCGGCGCTCCAGACGATCACCAGGAAACCCAGGCCCACCTGCAGCAGGCCAAGACCGAACTTGAAGATCGGGTTCGGATCGCGCCCGCGCCGTCCCAGCCCTGCCCAGACGGCCGCGAAGATCGGCGCGAAGATGAGGATGAAGCCGGCGTTGAACGACTGCGTCTGGGCGGCGGTGAAGCCCATGTCGATCCAGACGACATCCTTCAGCCCCGAGGCGGCCAGCATGGCCTGGGTGCCCATGAACCAGTGGCGGCCGAGGAAGTCGAAGACGATGGGCGAGGCGATCAGGCCAAGGTCGGTGTTGCGCTCGGCGAAGAGGTTCAGCGAGGTGCCCGCCTGCTCGAAGAGGGTGAAGAACACAACCGACCCCGCCGTCAGCAGCAGCGCCAGCGCCAGCCGGTCGCGCTCGATCTTGGTGCACTTGGTCACCATGAAGTAGGCGAGGTAGCCCAGCACGATCACCGAGCCGAGGCCCAGGCCCCAGCCGACCAGGTGGGTCTGCTGCACGACGAGATAGACGAGGCCAACGCCCAGCAGGCCCGCCAGATAGATCAGGTGCTCCCGGTTCAGCGGCCCCGCGACCGGCGCCTTCAGCCGCTCCGGATTGGGCGGCTCGCCGTGGCCTTCGAGCAGCGGCTTGCCGATCACGAAGGCGACATAGCCTACCAGCATGCCGACGCCCGCGAGCCCGAAGCCCGCCCACCAGCCGACCTGCTGGCCGAGGTAGCCGCACAGGATCGCCGCCCAGAAGGCGCCGAGGTTGACGCCGTAATAGTACAGCGTGAAGCCGGGGTCCCGCCTTGGGTCCCCCTTGCCGTAGAGCTGGCCCACGATCGAGGAGATGTTGGGCTTGAGGAAGCCGACCCCCATGATGATCAGCGACAGCGCCAGGTAGAAGATTCCGACGTAGATCGGGTCGCGCTGTTCGGTCAGCTTGTAGGAGCCCTTAGGCAGGACGGCCGGCACCGGCGCGGCGGCGGGCAGGTCCTTGATGGCGAGGCCCCCGTCCGGCGAGCCGCCGTAGGCATAGAGCCCGTTTCCGATGTGGATCTTCGAGGCCTGGGTGTCGCCGCGGCCCGTCGAAACCACCTCATACTGGGCGTTGTTGAAGGTCAGCGTCTGGGCGGCGGGCTTGCCTTCGATGGCCATGGAGAAGTGGCCGGCGACCAGCAGCAGCGCGCCGAACGCGACGGCCTTGCGGGTGCCCAGATACCGGTCCGCCAGCAGGCCGCCGATCAGCGGCAGCAGGTAAACGAGCGTCGTGTAGGACCCGTACTGGGTGGAGGAGAACTTGTCGTCGAACAGGAAGTGCTGGGTCAGGTAGAAGATCAGCAGCCCCCGCATGCCGTAGTAGGAAAACCGTTCCCACATCTCGACGAAGAACAGGATGAACAGCCCGCGCGGGTGGTCGCGCAGCAGCTGGATCAGAACGGGGATGCCGGTCAGCAGCGTGATGACGATGCCGGCGATGACGACGATGCTGTTCATGAAAGGCTCAACCCTGCCCAGGACCACGACGGCGGGGGTGGGACTTTAGCCCCCGCATCCCCCGATTTGCGGGGAGAAGATCATGGGAAGAGCGGTTTCACAAGCAACGGCCTGCCTTCGCGCGCGCGGCGGAGCCGCCCGGCCCGCTCACGCGTTCTCTCCCCCGAGGAGACACGCCATGACGACTTCCCGCTTCCACTTCACCTGCCACCCTCGGCGCATCCGCGTGCTGTTCCAGGGCCACGAACTGGCCGACAGCGCCGACGTGATCGCGCTCAGCGAAGCCGGCCACGACCCGGTCTTCTACTTCCCGCAGGAGGACGTGCAGATGTCCTCGCTGCGCGCCAACGGCAACCGCACGACCTGTCCGTGGAAGGGGGATGCGACCTGGTACACCATCATGCGCGACGGGCACGTGATCGAGGATGTCGCCTGGTCTTATGACGATCCCAAGGAGGACGCCGAGATCCTCGGCCGCCGCATCGCCTTCGACCCGCGACACGTGGAATTCCAGATCGAAGGCGCGCCCGAAGAGCGGGTGATCCCGGAAGTCCCGGCCCACGATCCGCCCTATGCCGACGACCTCGATCCGATGGGACGGCGGGAGGCTCCTAGTACGCCAGCGCCTCGAACGCTCGGCTGACATCGCCCTTCCAGGGGCCGTGGTAGAGGTCGAGCAGGTGCTCGGCCGGGGTGATTCCGCTCTCGGCGATGGCTTCGATCTCGCCGAGGTAGCCGGTCTCGTCGGCGAACCCGCCGTCGAGCCGCTTGCGGCGTTTCAACCCCTCGCGAGCGATGGCGATGAAGTCCTTCGCTACGTCCTGAGCCGTCCGTCCGGCGACCACGGCCTTCAGGCCCTGCCTGGGCACGTCGGCCCGCAGTTTCGCGCGATCCTCGGCGGTCCAATGCTTGCAGAGGTCCCACGCGGCGGCCAGCGCCGCTGAATCGTAGAAGACGCCGGTCCACAGGGCCGGTAGGGCGCAGATGCGGCTCCAGGGCCCTGAGTCCGCGCCGCGCATCTCCAGGTACTGCTTGAGCCTGACCTCCGGGAAGATGGTGGTCATGTGATCGGCCCAGTCCTTCATCGTCGCTCGCTCGCCGGACAACTCGGTCAGCTTGCCGTCGATGAAGTCGCGGAACGACTTGCCGGCGAGGTCGAGATAGCGCCCGTTGCGCTTGGCGAAATACATCGGCACGTCGAGCGCATAGCGGGCGTAGCGCTCGAACCCGAAGCCGTCCTCGAACACGAAGTCGAGCAGACCGGTGCGGTCCGGATCGGTGTCGGTCCAGATGTTGGCGCGGTAAGAGAGGTAGCCGTTCGGCTTGCCCTCGGTGAAGGGCGAGTTGGCGAACAGCGCGGTGGCGATCGGTTGCAGCGCCAGGCTCATGCGGAACTTGGCGACCATGTCGGCTTCGCTGTCGAAGTCGAGGTTGGCCTGCACGGTGCAGGTGCGGAACATCATGTCGAGGCCGAGATTGCCGACCTTGGGCATGTAGGCCCGCATGATGGCGTAGCGGCCCTTCGGCATCACCGGGATCTGGTCGCGCCGCCAGTTGGGCGTGAAGCCCATGCCGAGGAAGCCGAGGCCCAGTTCGTCGGCGACGGTCTTGACCTCTTCCAGGTGGCGGCCGGTCTCCTGGCAGATCTGGTGCATGGTCTCCAGCGGCGCGCCCGAAAGCTCGAACTGGCCGCCGGGCTCGAGGCTGACGTTGGCGCCGTTGCGCTCCAGCGCGATCAGGACCGGGCCGTTATCGCTGTCCTCGAAGACGCCTTGCCAGCCGAACCGCATCAGCCCCTTCAGCAGGGCCTCGATACCGTTGTCGCCGTAGTAGGGGACAGGGTCGTGAGAGCCGAGACGGAAGCCGAACTTTTCGTGCTCGGCGCCGACCAGCCACTCGCTCTTCGGCTTGCAGCCCTCGGCCATCCAGGCCGTCATGGCGTCGAGCGTCAGCGGGCGGTCGTCCGTATCCGATAGCGCCATTCCCGCTTCCCCACGCCCAGGTTTCGTTTGTCTACGCTCCAGCGCAGGTAAGGTTCTGCGCCGCCCGGCTCAAGAGGCGTCGCGCCAATCGCCGAGCTTCGCCTGCCAGAGAGTCAGCGCCGAAATCGCCGCCGTGTCGGCGCGGAGGATGCGCGGGCCAAGCGACACCGGCGTGACGAACGGGAGCTCGCGCAGACGGTCACGCTCCTCGGGCGCGAAGCCCCCTTCCGGGCCGATGAGGACGGCCCACGGGCCCTCGGTCGCCAGAGCGTCCAGAACGGGTTTGGCGTCGCCGCCTTCGTCGCAGAACATCAGCTTTCGCGCGGCGTCCCATCCATCCAGCAGCTTTTCCAGTTTCACCGGGTCGAGAACCTCCGGCACGTCCAGCCGCCCGGTCTGCTCGGCGGCCTCGGTGGCGATGGCCTGGAGCCGCCCGACGTTGGTGTGGTCCGCATTGGTCCGCCGCGTCACCACTAGCTGAACCCGCCGCGCGCCAAGCTCGGCCGCCTTCTCGACGATGGTCTCCAGCCGCGCCCGTTTCACCAGCGCCACCACGAGGTCCAGGTCCGGCCCCAGCGCCTGCAGCCGCGTTTGCTCGACGACTTCCAGCAAGCACCCACGCTTTCCGACCTCCGCGACGCGAGCCCGCCACTCCCCGTCATGCCCGTTGAACAGCGCGACCTCATCCCCGACGCCCAGCCGCATCACCGTCGTCAGGTACCGCGCCTGATCCGGCGAGGGCGCCACACGCGCCGCGGCGACAAGATCATCGGTGACGAACAGGCGGATCATTCGCCACATCTAGCGGAAGCAGGCGCGGCGGCGCTAGGACTGCGCCATGACCACCCCACTTCCCGACGCCGCGCCGACCAACTGGGTGGACAGGCATGCGCCGGGCTGGCTGCAGCCGTGGCTGCGGCTGGGGCGGTTCGACCGGCCGACGGGGATATGGCTGTTGATGCTGCCCGGCTGGCAGGGGATCGCACTGGCGGCGGCGCAGCATCGCCAGCCGCCGTCGCCGCTCCTGCTGGCGCTCTTCTTCCTGGGCGCGGCGCTGATGCGGGCGGCCGGGTGCGCCTACAACGACATCGTCGACCGCGACATCGACGCAAAGGTCGCCCGCACCGCCGGGCGGCCGATCCCGGCCGGCCAGATCAGCGTCAAGCAGGCGTGGGTATTCATCGCGCTGTGCTGCGCGGCCAGCCTCGTCATCCTGCTGAGTTTCAACATCGTCGCCGTCGGGCTTGGCGTCGCCTCGCTGGGGCTGGTGGCGGCCTATCCCTTCATGAAGCGGATCACCTGGTGGCCGCAGGCGTGGCTGGGGCTGACGTTCAACTGGGGCGCGCTGCTGGGCTATGCGGCCTCGCAACCCGGATCAACCGTTGGAGAACTGCTCTCGACAGGGGGCGGATACTGGACCGCAAACCTCGGCTGGCCCCCCGTCCTGCTCTACGCCAGCGGTGTATTCTGGACGCTCGGCTACGACACCATCTACGCCGTGCAGGACCTGGAGGACGACGCGCTGGCCGGCGTGAAGTCCTCCGCCCGGCGTCTGGGTCCGGCCGCGCCCAGGGGCGTGTTGGGCTTTTACGTCGTCGCCTTCGTTCTGGCGCTCGCGGCCGCGTTCATGGCCAGGCTCGGTCCGCTCTTCCTGCCGCCGGCCGCCATCTTCGGCATGATGTTGGCCCGTCAGGCGCAACAGCTGCGCATCGACGATCCCGCGCGCGCGCTGGCGCTCTTCAAGTCCAACACCTGGGCGGGGCTGATCCTGTTCTGCGCGCTGGCCGCGGGGCTGTGGATGCCGCTGCACGCGTAAAGTTGACTCCCGCGTCATTTCCGCTTCTGGCATAATGTCGTCATGCCCGTAGCCGCTCGCGTCAAACCCGGACCCTACTTCGCCCCCGCCGACTGGGAGGCGCTGTCGCACCGGTCGTCCTGGAAGGGGCTGGCGCTGGTCGCCCACTGCTGGGCGGTGATCATCCTGTCCGGCGCGCTCTTCGTGATCTGGCCGAACCCGCTGACCTACATCGTCGCCGTCGTACTGATCGGCGGGCGGCAACTGGGACTGGCGATCCTGATGCACGACGCGGCCCATGGCTGCATCCACCCGAACCTGAAGGTCAACGACTGGGTCGGCCAGTGGCTGTGCGGCGCGCCGACCAACGCCGCGCTCGACCGCTACCGCTCCTATCACCTGCAGCACCACAAGTACGCCCAGCAGGCGGAGGACCCGGATCTTGGCCTCTCGGCGCCCTTCCCGATCACGCGGGACTCGCTGCGGCGCAAGATCGTCCGCGACCTGACCGGCCAGACCTTTTACAAGCAACGGATCAAGCCAACCATCGACGCCTTCCGCCAGGGCCAGCCCTTTGGAAAGACCTTCAAGGCGGTGGTGGAGTTCTGGTCGCCGTTCCTGATCACCAACGCGGTGATGCTGGGGGTGCTGACGGCGGCGGGACTGTGGTGGGCCTGGTTCGCCCTGTGGCTGGTTCCGATGGCGACCTGGTATCCGCTGATCACGCGGCTTCGCAACATCGCCGAGCACGCGCTGATCGCCAAGAACGAGGCCGACCCCCTGCGCCACGCCCGCACAACCCACGCCAACTGGCTGGAGCGCGCGGTGCTCGCGCCCTACTGGGTCAACTATCATTGCGAACACCACATGTTCATGCACCTGCCCTGCTGGAGCCTGCCCAAGGCCCACAAGCTGCTCGAGAAACAGGCCGCCGCGGCCGGCATGCTCATCGAGCCCGGCGGCTATGTGAAGGTGCTGAAGATGGCCTCGAGCAAGGGCCTCCCCTTAGCCGCCTAGCGTTGCAGGCGCGGCGAATTCCGCTAGGGTCCGCGCGCAACGGCGGGGGCGCCTTAGCGGAGTTCAGTGAACCATGAGCCAGCGGCGCTATGGGGCGGTCCTGTCCTATGTTTCCCTGGCGCTGAACCTGGCCGTCGCCTTCGTCCTGACGCCGATCCTGGTGCATGCGCTGGGCAAGGGTCAGTACGGGCTGTTCAGCCTCGCCAGCTCCATCGTCGCCTATTTCCTGCTGGCGGACGTGGGCCTGAACGACACGGTCCTGCGCTACATCGTCCGCTACATGCGCACGAGCCGCGAGGAGCTGGGACTCTTCATCGGCGTGGCGATCGCCGGCTACGCGCTCATCGTCATCGCGCTGATCGGCATCGCGGCGATCGGCTACACCTTCCTGACGCCCCAGCACTGGCCGCGCCTCACCCCCGCCGAGATCGTCGACCTGAAGTTCCTCTACGTGGTGGGCGTGGCGTCGGTCTGCGCGGTGCTGCTGACCAACCCGTTCGGCGCGATCATGGCCGCCCACCAGCGCTTCATCGCCATCCAGGCCGCGACCATCGTCAGCCGGGCGCTTTCGGCCATCCTGGTGGTCGCCTACCTGCGCTTCGGCGACTCTGTGCGCATGGTGCTGGTGCTGAACACCGTGGTGCAGGTGGCGGTCTGCTTCTTCCAGGTTGTCTATGTACTCGTGCGCATCCGCCCGCCGATGCGGCTGGCGCCCGTGCCGCTGTCCTACGTGCGCGAGAAGCTGAACTTCGCCGGGCCGATCTTCATCGTGGTGATGGTGGAGATGATCTACTGGCGCCTCGACATCATCATCATCGGCTCGATGATCGGGACCGTCGGCATCGCCGTCTATTCGGTCGGCATGCAGTTCCAGAAGTATTTCCAGCGCCTCGCCACCACGCTTTCCAAGGTCTGGATCCCCAAGCTGATCGCCAGCCTGGAGGCGGGCTTCGATCCGGAAGCGACGACGATGCACCTGGTCCGCATCGCCCGCCTCCAGGCGCTCATCATCCTGCCCATCCTGGGCGGCGTGATCTTCTTCGGACAGGACTTCCTGCGGCTTTGGCTGGGCCCGGATTTCCACCTGGCCTATCCGATCATGCTGCTGACGTTGATCCCCTACGGGCTGGAGGTCGTGGGCAACGTGCGCAACACGGTGCTGCAGGTGCGCGGGCTCTATTGGCGCCGCGCGATCGCCATCGTGGTGTTCGCCGCGCTGAACGTCGCCGTCACCATCCTGCTGATCCCGCGCATGGGCATCGTCGGGGGCGCCATCGGCACGGCCTTCGGGCTGCTGTGCGGGTTTGTCTATGTGCAGTGGCTGATGACAGCCAAGGCGGACTACCTGCCCTGGCGTTTCTACACGGCGCTGTTGAAGGGGCTGTGGATCGTCATTCCAGCCATGACCGTGGTCGCCCTGGCGCTGCACCTGTGGCCGACGGCGAGTTGGCTGGACCTGATCGTAAAGGGCGCGATCTTCGGCGCGGCCTATGTCGCGCTCGTCTGGGTCGTGGGAATGAACCGCACCGAACGCGGCTACTTCATCGGCTTCGCCCGCGACGCGGGACTGGTGCGGCCGTAGAAATAGAGGGGGGCGGCCGAGGCGACCGCCCCTCATGCCTTAGTTGGCCGCCGGAGTGGCGGCGGTCGCGGCGGGAGCGTCGGCGGACGCCATGACCGGAACGTCGGGCTCCAGCTTCACCACCAGCGGGTTGGGAACGATGTCCTGGGTCGCGCCGCTGGCGGCGTCGACGCCGATGCCGATCAAGCCGCCGACGATCACGTTGCCGGCCATGCCGGCCGCGCCCGCGCCCGCCGTCTGGTGGGTGACGCGCGTGTTGACCGTCTTGTAGCCGGCCTTGGTGATGGTCACGTCGAATTCCGACTTGCGCGGCATCTTGAAGGTGCAAGGCGTCGCGTCGCAGGCGAAGCCCGCCGTGGTCTTGACCGTGGCGCCGACCGGGTCGGTCTGGACGGTCCAGGCCTGGCTGGTGCCGCGGGTCACGGTGGCGCAGGCGGCCGAAGACGCTGCGATAGCCGCAATGAGGAGCGCGCGCGCGACGCGCCGAACGTAAGGATGATGCATGATAGCCCCCGATAACCGCCACAAGCTTGGCGGTAACGGGAGGGGGCCTCAGGGTTGTTTCACCGTCAAGTGGATTTTATGCCGCATTCTCGCGCCAGGTAGAGGCATGATCACCGACCGCCGCGCCTTCATTGTCGAGAACACCCGCCGGCAGGCGCCGCCGCACGCGCCGGAGCTGAGGCTGCATCTGGCCGACGAGATCACGCCGATCTGGCGGATGACCGAGGAGGCGCTGGAGGAGATGGGGTTGCCGCCGCCGTTCTGGGCCTTCGCCTGGGCGGGCGGGCAGGCGCTGGCTCGGTATTTGCTCGACAACCCGCCGGCGGTGGCGGGCAAGCGGGTGGTGGACTTCGCGGCGGGGTCCGGGATCGTCGCCATCGCGGCGATGAAGGCTGGGGCCGCAAGCGCGCTGGCGGCCGACATCGACGGTTTCTGCGAGGCTGCGATTGCTCTGAACGCGGCGGCGAACGGGGTGGAGGTCGCGTTCACCAACACCGACCTGCTCGACAGCCAGCCGCCCGACGCCGAGGTGATCATGGCCGGCGACATCTGTTACGAAAAGCCGCTCGCGGAGCGGGTGATGGACTGGCTGACGGCCGCGCGCGCCCAGGGCTCGACGGTGTTGATCGGCGATCCGGGACGGACCTATTTCCCGCGCGAGGGGCTCATAAAGCTGGCCGAATACCAAGTGCCGACCACCCGCGAGCTGGAGGACATGGAGGTCAAGAAGACGGCGGTCTGGAGTTTGCCGTAAAGTAGGACGAGCGTTCTGGGGTGGAGGCGCGTGTGACAGAGTCCGGCAAGCAGTGCGGCGAGTGCGCCATGTGCTGCAAGATCCTCGAGATCGAGGCGCTGTCGAAGGCGCGCCACACCATGTGCGGCCACTTCAAGAAGGGCGCCGGCTGCGGGATCTATGAGAGCCGCCCGACCGCCTGCTCCCAGTTCGTCTGCGCCTGGCTGACGACGCCGGAGATGGACGCCAGCTGGCGGCCCGACCGGTGCAAATTCATGATGTGGGGCGACCGCCAGCTGATGGTCGATGTCGACCCGGCCTATCCCGACGCCTGGAAGCGCGAGCCCTACTACGGCAAGCTCAAGCAGGCCTCCGACCGCAAGCGCCCCGGGGCGGTGGACGTGGTGGTGAGGAACGGCCGCGAGGTGATCATCGTCTTCCCCGAAAAGGACATTAGCCTGGGCCCCGACCAAGGCCTGCCGATCCGCTCCGGCTATCGGCTGGGCGAACCGTTCGCGGAGTATGTTCGCGGCTGATTTCCGCGTTAGGGTGGCGTTCCCCCAAAGTGAGTGACCCCCATGCGCCGCCGCACCTTCCTCGCCGCCCTTCCGGCCGCCGTCGCCACGCCGGCGCTTGCCCAGTTCACGCCGAACCGCCCCGACGTTCACGCCGGAGACCGGGTGACGGGCGCGAGCTTTGCGGTCCATTCAGCGGCCTGGGGCGTGCATGGGGCGGCGGCGACCGCGCATCCGCTGGCCACCGAGGTCGCTATCGACATGCTGCGCGCGGGCGGCTCGGCGGTCGATGCGGCGATAGCAGCCAATGCCATGCTGGGCTTCCTGGAGCCGGTCAGCTGCGGCGTCGGCGGCGACTGCTTCGTGATGCTGTGGGACCCGAGGGCCGGCAAGGTCATGGGCCTGAACGGCTCAGGCCGCTCGCCGCGCGGGCTGTCGCTGGAGACGGTTCGCAGCCGCGCCAAGAACGGCCGCGTGCCACCCTACGGCGCGGTGGCGGTCAGCGTGCCCGGCGCGGTCGACGCATGGTGGAGCCTGCACCAGCGCTACGGCAAGCTCGACTGGAAGACGCTGTTCGCACCGGCCATCGCGCACGCGCAGGACGGCGTGCCGGTCGCCCAGACCATCGCCTACTACCTCGGCCTCTCGTTCAAGCGCTTCAACACGCCCGGCCTCGGTATCGAGGAGGTCGAGAACTTCAACAAGGTCTGGGCGCCGAACGGCCACACGCCCGTCGAGGGCGAGGTGTTCAGGAACCCGGCGCTGGCCTCGACCTACCTGCAGATCGCCCAGGGTGGTGGGCGGGCCTTCTACGAGGGCGAGATCGCCGACCGCATCGACGCCTACTTCAAGCGCATCGGCGGCTGGATGACCAAGGCCGACCTCGCGGCCCACCATTCGGAGTGGACGCAGCCGCTGGTCACCAACTACCGCGGCGTCGATGTCTATGGGCTGGGGCCGAACAGCCAGGGCCTCTCGACGCTGCAGCTGCTCAACATCGCCGAGAACTTCGACCTCAAGGGCATGGGTTTCCAGTCGGCCGCCTCGATCCACCACCAGGTCGAGGCCAAGCGGCTGGCTTTCGAGGACCGCGCCCGCTACTTCGCCGACCCGCAGTTCTCGCAGGTCCCGATCGAGTGGCTGCTGTCGAAGGACTATGCCCGCGAACGGGCGAAGCTTGTCCGCCCCGACCGTATCCTCACCCCTGTCTATCCGGGCCAGGCGCCAAGCCACAGCGACACCACCTACTTCTGTACGGCCGACTCCGACGGGATGATGGTGTCGATCATCCAGTCCAACTATCGCGGCATGGGCTCGGGGCTGTCGCCGGACGGGCTCGGCTTCATGTTCCAGGACCGGGGCGAGCTCTTCAACCTGACCGACGGCCACCCCAACATCTATGCGCCCGGCAAGCGGCCCTTCCAGACCATCATCCCGGGCTTCGCGGTCAAGGACGGCGCGCCCTGGATGGCGTTCGGCGTCATGGGCGGGGACATGCAGCCGCAGGGGCAGGCCCAGATCATCATCGACCGGGTGGACTACGAGCTGGACGTGCAGGCGGCAGGCGACAGCCCGCGCTGGCACCACGAGGGCTCGTCCGAACCGACCGGCGAGCCGCAACAGGGCGTCGGCCTGCTGCGCCTCGAAACCGGCATCCCCGACGCCACGAAGAAGAAGCTCGCCGCCATGGGCTGGAAGCTGGGCGAACCCGATGGCGGTTTCGGCGGCTATCAGGCTATCGAGCGCTGGCCGGGCCGCTATGCTGCGGCGACCGAGATGCGCAAGGACGGCGTCGCGCTGGCGTACTGATGACCTACGAAGAGTTCAAGGCAATCGCGATGAGCTTTCCCGGTGTCGAGGAGGGCAAGTCCTACGGCAAGCCGGCGTTCCTGGTGAACGGCAAATTCCTGACCCGCGTGCGCCCCTCGGACCGCGCGGCCGTGTTCACCGGCGTGCATTTCGACGAGCGCGAGATGCTGATGGAGTGCGAGCCGCAGACCTTCTTCTTTGTGGCGCACTACAAGGACTATCCGGCTGTGTTGGCGAGGCTGACGACCCTGCATCCCGGCTCCTGCCGCAACTTCATCGAGCGCCGCTGGCGGGAGATCGCGCCCCGGAAGCTGGTGAAGGCTTACGACGCGGAGCGTGACAGCGCGGCCGTGGGCTCCTAGGGAAGCCGGATGGCCTACCGCTCCCTTCGGGACTTTTTGGCGATGCTCGAACGCGAGGGCGAACTCGTCCGCGTGAGGGAGCCCGTCTCCACGGTGCTGGAGATGACCGAGATCGGCACCCGGCTGATCGCGGAGGGCGGGCCGGCGGTGCTGTTCGAGAATCCCATCCGGGCGGACGGCCAACCATCGAACATCCCCTGCTTCATCAACCTGTTCGGGACGGTCAAGCGCGTGGCCATGGGCGTGACGCTCGGCGGCGAGAGCCGGACCACGGCGCGCGAACTGCGTGAGGTCGGCGAGCTGCTGGCCTTCCTGAAGAGCCCCGAACCGCCGCGCGACTTCAAGGACGCCATGGGCATGCTGCCGATCGCCCGGCAGGTGATGGCCATGCGCCCCTCGACCGTGAAGAAGGCGCCGGTGCAGGAGGTGGTGCTGAAGGGCGCCGACATCGACCTGACCGCGCTGCCCGTCCAGACCTGCTGGCCCGGCGAACCCGCGCCGCTGATCACCTGGCCGCTGGTGGTGACGAAGGGGCCGAGCGCGGACCGCGAGGACGACTTCAACCTTGGCATCTACCGCATGCAGGTGCTGGGCAAGGACCGGGCGATCATGCGCTGGCTGGCGCATCGCGGCGGCGCCCAGCACTACGCCCGGCACAAGAAGGCGGGGAAGCGCGAGCCGCTGCCGGCCTGCGCGGTGATCGGGGCTGACCCGGGCACCATCCTGGCCGCCGTGACGCCGGTGCCCGACACCCTGTCGGAGTATCAGTTCGCGGGCCTGCTGCGCGGCGCGAAGGTCGAACTCGTGCCGGCCAAGACCGTGCCGCTGATGGTGCCGGCGCAGGCCGAGATCGTCATCGAGGGCCACGTCCTGCTCGACGAGTACGAGGACGAAGGCCCCTACGGCGACCACACCGGCTACTACAACAGCGTCGAGAAGTTCCCCGTCTTCCAGGTCAGCGCCATCACCATGCGGCGCGACCCCATCTACCTCACCACCTACACCGGCCGCCCGCCGGACGAACCCTCGGTGCTGGGCGAGGCGCTGAACGAGGTCTTCATCCCGCTGCTGCGCCAGCAGTTTCCGGAGATCGTCGACTTCTGGCTGCCGCCCGAGGGCTGCAGCTATCGCATCGCCGTGGTGTCGATGAAGAAGGCCTACCCCGGCCACGCCAAGCGCGTGATGATGGGTGTCTGGTCGTTCCTTCGCCAGTTCATGTACACCAAGTGGGTCATCGTCGTGGACGACGACATCGACGCCCGCGACTGGAAAGACGTGATGTGGGCCGTCTCCACCAAGATGGACCCGGCCCGCGACATCACCATCATCGAGCAGACCCCTATCGACTACCTCGACTTCGCCTCGCCCGAGAGCGGTCTGGGCTCCAAGATCGGGCTCGACGCCACCGACAAGTGGCCGCCGGAGACGAAGCGCGAATGGGGCAAGGAAATCCGCATGGATGAAGAGGTCGTGCGGACTGTCACCGAAAAGTGGGCGAGCCTGGGCCTGCCGGGCGAGGGCAAGCCGGTCTGGTAGTGACCGCGCCTTAAGCCTAAGCTCGGCGTCACACCTCGGGGGAGGACGCCATGGACAACACCGCTTCCGCGCACGCCGCAGCCCTGTGGGCCGGGCTGCACATCGTCCTGCTGCTGGTGCTGTCGGTGCTGGTCGTGAGGCTGCGCCAGAAACACAAGATCGCGCTGGGCGACGAGGGCATCCCCGAACTCGCCCGCGCCATCCGCGCCTTCGGCAACGCCACCGAGTATGTGCCGGCGGGACTCGCGGCGCTGGCGGTTCTGGCGGCCGTTGGCGCGGGAGCGCTGACGATCCATGTGATCGGCTTCATCCTTTTCGCCGGGCGGCTGTTGCACGCGTTCGGACTGTCGAACAGCGGGGGCAACTCGATCCCGCGCGCGGTCGGCATCACCCTAACCTGGGTCGCCTACATTTTCGCCGCCGTGGCGCTGCTCTTCTCTGCGATTCCCTAAGACGGGTTGTCCCGGCGGCTCTCGCCCGTACATAAGACGGCATGGACGAGAGCCTGTTGCATGATGTCGTCGGCGCGGCCCTTAAAAGCGGCGCCGACGCCGCCGAAGCCGTATTCGCCGAGCGCCGCTCCCTTTCCGTGTCCGTGCGGATGGGCGAGCTGGAGGAAGTCGAGCGCGAGGAGTCCCGCGACCTCGGCCTTCGCGTCTTTGTCGGCCAGAAGCAGGCGACGGTCTCCGGCTCCGACATCTCCAGCGAAGCCCGCGCCAAGCTGGTCGAGCGGGCGGTGGCGATGGCGAGGCTCGCGCCCGAAGACCCCTACGCCGGGTTCGCGCCGCCCGAGCGCCTGGCCAAGGGCCCTTTCGGCGACCTTGAACTCTTCGACCCCACCGAGCCCTCAGCAGAGACGCTGGAGGAACGCGCCCGCATCGCCGAAGACGCCGCCCGCGCCGTCGAGGGCGTCACCAACACCGACGGCGGCTCGGCCAGCTGGTCGTCCGGCGAATGGCGCCTCGTCACCAGCGGCGGCTTCTCCGGCCCGCACCAGGGCTCCAGCTTCTCGGTGTCGGCCTCCGCCATCGCGGGCGAAGGCTCGTCCATGGAGCGCGGCGGCGAGGGGCGGGCGGTGCGCTGGTCGGACGACCTGCCTTCCCCCCAGTTCATCGGGGCCGAGGCCGGACGCCGCGCAGTCGAGCGGTTGGGCGCGCGCAAGATCGACTCGACCACCGCCCCGGTGATCTTCGAGAACCGGCTGGCTGCCTCGCTGCTCGGACCGCTGATCGGCGCGATCTCCGGCCCGTCGGTGGCGCGCGGCGTTTCCTTCCTGAAGGACCAGCTCGGCCAGCCGGTGTTGGCTAAGGGCGTCAACATCGTCGACGACCCGCACAAGCCGCGCGGTCTTGGCTCCAGCCCCTTCGACGACGAGGGCGTGGCCAACGAACTGAGGGCCATCATCGACGACGGCGTGCTGACCACCTGGCTGCTGAACAGCGCCAGCGCCCGCCAGCTTGGCATGGAGACCACCGGCCACGCCTCGCGCGGACTGGCCGGACCGCCGGGCGTCTCGACCTCCAACCTGACCCTGATGCCGGGCGAGAAGGATCAGGCGGCGCTGATGCGCGACGCCGGGACGGGCCTGCTCGTCACCTCGATGTTCGGCCCTTCGCTAAACAGCAATACCGGCGACTGGTCGGTGGGCTGTTCCGGCTTCTGGTTCGAGGGCGGCGAGGTGGCTTGGCCCGTGACCGAGATCACCGTGGCCGGAAACCTGAAGGACATCTACGCCCGGCTGATCCCCGGCTCGGACCTGGAAATCCGGGGCTCGTCCAACGCCCCGTCGCTGCTGGTCGACGCCCTGGCCATCGCGGGCCGATGAGCGACCTTGAGCTGATCGTCGAGGCCGCCCGGGAGGTGGGCGAAGTCGCCGTCAAGATGCGCGAGGCGGGGCTCGACATCGCCACCAAGGAAGGCGGCAGCCCCGTCACCAATGCCGACATCCACGTCGACCAGCTGCTCAAGGAGCGCCTCGGCGCCGAGCGGCCCGACTACGGCTGGCTATCGGAGGAAACCGCCGACGACATCGCCCGGCTGGAGCAGCGGCGCCTGTTCGTCGTCGACCCCATCGACGGCACCGTCGCCTACATGAAGGGCCGCCCATGGTGGGCCGTCTCCATCGCCGTGGTCGAGGATGGCAAGCCGATCGCGGGGGTCGTCCACGCGCCCTCGCTGAACGAGACCTACGCGGCGACCAGGAGCGGCGGCGCGACGCTGAACGGCCGGCCGATCCGGGCCAGCGACGTGGCCGACATCGAGGACTGCGCCATGCTGGGCGACGCCAAGATGTTCCTGCACCCGAGTTGGCCCCAGGCTTGGCCTTCCATGAAGATCGAGACCCGCAACTCCATCGCCTACCGCATGTGCCTGGTGGCGAGCGGTGCGTTCGACGCGGCCGTGGCTTTATCGGGCAAGAACGAGTGGGACCTGGCCGCGGCCGATCTGATCTGCGCCGAAGCCGGGGCCATCGCCACCGATCACCTCGGCCGCGCGTTCATCTACAACGACCCCAACCCCCGCGCGCCCAGCCTGATCTGCGCCGCCCCCGCCCTGCACCCGCTGCTGATCGAGCGGGTCAACCACATCGAGCTACCGTAAGAGGACCCCCATGCCCGACACCCGCCAGCTTCTCCACCTTGTCATCGGCGGTGAGCTGAAAGAGGTCGGAGGGACCGAATTCCGCGACCTCTCGAAGGTGGATTTCGTCGGAGCCTTCCCGAATTACGAGGCCGCCAAGCAGGCGTGGAAGGGCAAGGCCCAGTCCAGCGTCGACAATGCGCTCATGCGCTACTTCGTGATCCACGCGCACCGGCTGCTCGATCCGAGCCAGGACGGCGCCTGAGCTACTCCCGCCGCACCAGCTTCTCGGTCAGGAGCGTCCCCCACCATTGGGCGCGGAAGTCGGCCTTGATGGCGACGGGGTCGTAGGCGTCGCTTTCGACCCATTCGATGAAGGTCTGTCCCCTCGCCTCGCCCTCTTCGAGGTAGCGTTCGAAGACGTAGTCCAGCACGCCGGTCTTGCCGTGACGCACGTGCAGGGTCCGTAAGCCCAGCTCGTCCATCGCTTCGCGGATCGGGTGGCCGAGGTGAAAGTGCCGGTAGAAGACGCTCATGATGCCGGCCCGGTCGGCGCCCGACTTGCAGTGCATCAGGGCCGGGTACTCGATGGACTGGAAGAGGTCGCGCGCCCCCAGCACGCGGGCCCGGCTTGGGACCTCGCGCGAGGTGATGATGAAGTCCACCATCTTCAGGCCGTAGCGCTCGCAGGCGTCCTTCTCGAGCGCATAGAAGCTGCCGTCGAACCCGCCCCGCAGGTTGATGACGGTCTTGATCCCCCGTTTGGCCCACCACTTCAGCTGGAACGGCCAGGGCTGGTTGGTGCGAACGAGGTCTGGCCCGATCCAGTGGGCGTTCTGGAAGCCTAGCCGCAGATACGCATGGTCGTTCCACACGTAGTCCGCGTACGCCTTCAGGCGCCCGCCGGAGGTGGAAAGATCGAAGCCAGGCAAATGGCGCTCCCGTTGAAGCGGCCCTAAGTAGGGTCAGAGCGCGGCGATTGCAAAGAAGCTGCGCCGCTTGACACCCACCGCCAACCAGCCGACCCCTCACCCATGACCGCCGAAGCGCCGGACAAGACGCCCAACCGCACGCTCGCCCTGCGCGTCCTGCGCACCTATCTGGCGCCGCGCTGGCGGGGGCTCTCTATCTCAATGGCGGCGGCCGTCGTGGTGGCGGTGCTGAGCGCCGAGCTGATCCGCATCCTCGAGCCCGCGATCAACGACCTGCTGGTCAACCACAAGCCGGGCACGCTGACGACCATTCCGCTGATGATCGCCGCGATGGCGCTGGGGCGCGGGATCGCCCAGGTCATCCAGGCCTCGGTCGTCAACGACATCGGCAACGGCATCGTCGGCCAGGTGCAATCGCAGCTGTTCGGCAAGCTCGTCCGCGCCGACCTCGCCCGGCTGCGCACGGAGCATTCGGGCGCCTACGTCTCCTCGGTGCTCTACGACGCCGGTCTGATCCGCGAGGCGGCGACGAACGGCGTCGTCAACTACACCCAGCACTTCCTGACGGTGATCGGGGCGATCACGGTGATGGTCTCCAACGACCCGTTGCTGTCGGTCGCGGTGCTGATCGTGGCGCCGCTGGTGGGGTGGATCATGCGCCGCTTTTCCCGACGCACCACCAAGGCGGCCAAAGGCGCGATGCAGGAGACTTCCGCGCTTTCCACCGCCATCATGGAAAGCCTGGACGGCATCAAGATCGTCAAGATCGAGAACCGCGAGGCCTATGAGGAAGCCCGCGTCAGCGCCGTCATCGACCGCCGCCAGCGCCACCTGATCAAGGGCGCGAACGCCCGCGCGACGGCCGCGCCGGCGACCGAAACCCTGATGACCATGGTGACCGCCGGCGTGCTGGCCTACGCGGGCTGGCGTTCGCTGTCGGGACACATGAACGTCGGCGCCTTGGTGGCCTTCCTGGCGGCGCTCGGCATGGCGTCCCAGTCCATGCGTCAGCTCGCCAACCTGCAGACGGTGATGGCCGAGGGGCTGATCGCGGCGCGGCGCCTGTTCGCGGCGCTCGATGTCGAGGCCGAGGTGCGCGACGTGCCCGGCGCGAAAGAGCTGCCCGCGGGCGAAACCACCGTCCGTTTCGAGGATGTCTCCTTTACCTATGGCGGCGAAGAGTCGGTTCTGGACCGCGTCACGCTGGAGGCGCGGCGCGGCGAGACGGTGGCGCTGGTCGGCCCGTCGGGCGGCGGCAAGAGCACCATCCTCAACCTCATTCCGCGCTTCTACGACGTGACGGGCGGACGGGTGACCATCGACGGCGTCGACGTGCGCGATGTCACGCTCTCTTCCCTGCGCCACCGCATCGCACTGGTGACGCAGGAGCCCTTCCTGTTCGACGACACCATCCACGCCAACATCGCCTACGCCCGGCCCGACGCCTCTCAAGGAGAGATCGAGGAAGCCGCCCGTCAGGCCGCCGCCCACGAGTTCGTCACCGAACTGCCGAACGGCTACGAGACCCTGGTCGGCGAGGCGGGCGCGCGGCTATCCGGCGGCCAGCGCCAACGGATCGCCATCGCCCGGGCGTTCCTGAAGGACGCGCCGATCCTGCTGCTCGACGAGGCGACCAGCGCGCTCGACACCGAAAGCGAGGCGCAGGTGCAGGCGGCGCTTGAGCGGCTGATGGCAGGGCGCACGACCATCCTGATCGCCCACCGGCTCTCGACCGTGCGCCACGCCGACCGCATCTATGTCATCGACCGGGGCAAGGTGGTGGAGACCGGCTCGCACGCCTCGCTGGTCAGGAAGCGCGGGCTCTACGCGCGGCTGGCCCAGGCGCAGGACCTCGACCACCTGCCCGAGGAGGCCGCCGGCTGATGAGGCCGCTGCG